>Ga0070665_100000290_pt1 | contig 79561 bp, 73 predicted proteins | sample KBSS13metaG_FD_65862 | JGI IMG/M metagenome (GOLD analysis project Ga0070665, IMG submission 65862) | Switchgrass rhizosphere microbial communities from Kellogg Biological Station, Michigan, USA - KBS S1-3 metaG | ecosystem: Host-associated > Plants > Roots > Rhizosphere > Soil ... | reverse complement strand
GTTGACCTGGTGGTTTTGCCGGGGGGTCCCCACCCGATCCCATTCCGAACTCGGTCGTTAAGCCCCTCTGGGCCGATGGTACTTCGTCTTAAGGCGCGGGAGAGTAGGTCGCCGCCAGGTCTACCAAACGGATGTGAGATCAAGACCCTTCAATTCACGATGCCAGATCAGGCTTTGCCGCGGGGTGGAGCAGCCCGGTAGCTCGTCAGGCTCATAACCTGAAGGTCACAGGTTCAAATCCTGTCCCCGCACCCAGATACGAAACGGCCCCTGCGCACGCGGGGGCCGTTTTCGTTTGTGCGCTGCGCCGGCGCATGAATACTTGGCCTCGACAGTTCAAGCACGCGGCGGACCCCCAGATGACCAAGACTTCGAGCCTTGCAATCCTTGCCGCGGTCGGCCTCCTGGCGGCCGGCTTTGCCGCCTCGGCCGCGGCGCAGGCGCCGGACGACGGCCGCTACGTTTCGGCCGCCGAACTGAAGGCCCTGGTCGCGAAGACCGTCGATGGCGTCGTCACCGCGCCTGTCCCCACCGGGCCCGGCGCGACCGTGCTGGCCGCGCGGCGCGACAAGGAAGGCGACGTCGAGGTCCACGACCACCTCAACGACGAGTTCGTCGTCCAGTCCGGACACGCCACGGTCAGGGTCGGCGGCAAGCTCACCGGCCAGCACCAGATCGCGCCCGGCGAATGGCGCGGCGGGACCATCACGGGCGGCCGCAGCTACCAGCTGGCGCCGGGCGATGTGCTGTGGATCCCGGCCGGCGCGCCGCACCAGGTTACGCCCAAGGGCGGCCCCTTCAGCTATCTGGCGATCAAGTTCGAAGCCAAGCCCTGAAGCGCCGGGGCGGAAGTTCCGGCGAATGGTGTTAGCCTGCCCCCAGGCCGAGGCGGGAGTTTCGGGCCATGTGGATGATCGTCGCCGCAATCGCGGTCGCCGGGACGGTGAGCTCCTTCACCGACTGGCTGTTCATGGGCGTGCTGTTCCACGATGCCTACAACCGCTACCCGGAGGTCTGGCGCGACGGCGTTCGCGAGGGGCGCAGCCGCGGCGCCATCCTGTGGGCCACGGTGCTGGGCTATGTAATGACCGCCGCGGTCGCGGGCCTGTGCTGCATGGCGAACGTGCGCTCGGTGCTGAGCGGCCTTGAGGTCGGCGCGCTGGCCTGGCTGGCCGGACCGCCCGTGGTGATCGTGGTGGCCAATATGTTCGTGAAGATGGACCCGAAGATCACCGTCGCGCACTGCGCCGGATACGCCGCGCGCCTGCTGCTCGCCGGCGCTGCCGCTGGTTTCGTGCTGAGCCGCGCGGCGGGCGCCTGACGCCCTATTTCGAGAAGATCGCCTTGGGCATCATCACGTGGACGCCCTTGTTGCGGTCGACGACCTCGGTGATGTCGACGTCGCCGGCGACGCTGGTCAGCATGTAGGCGTCGTCGCGGCTCAGGGCCTTCGCGGAGACCAGGAAGTCGACCATCTCGCGCACCGCCTTGTGGGCGGCGATCGACAGATCGTCGTCGAAGCCCATGGCGATGTAGTGGGTGGGCGTCTCGGCGCGCGGGTAGGCGAGCTTTCCGCCCTTGTGCAGGACGAACTGCAGGGTTCCGACCAGCGAGGTCTCCATAGCTGTGACGTCCACCTCGCCGTTGCCCTGGCCGGCGTGGCCGTCGCCCACCTCGAACAGCGCCCCCTTGGCGTAGACCGGCAGGTAGAGCGTGGTCCCGGCGACCAGCTCCTTGTTGTCCATGTTGCCGCCGTGGATAGTCGGCGGGGTGGAATCGTACCGGCCGAAGCTGGCCGGCGGCGCGACGCCCATGGAGCCGAAGAACGGATGCAACGGGATGGTGATCCCAGGCCCGAAATTGGCGACCATCCGGGCCTTGTCTAGCGGGATGATCTTGGTGCGCGCGTAGGGGAAATCGTCGGTCAGGATACCCGCGCCGTAGCGGAAGCCGTTGTACGCGTAGGGGATCGCCAGATCGATCTTGAGGATCCGAATCTCCAGCGTGTCGCCGGGCTCGGCGCCGGCGATCTCGATCGGGCCGGTCAGGATGTGGCCGCCCGGGCCGCGGGCCGAAGTCGGCACCTTGTCGTAGACCTCGCGTAGCGAAGCCTCGACCTGGTCGGGCGGCACGCCGTTGCGCTCCAGGCCGGCCGGGCTGTTGGTGAGCAGGGTGTGGACCACCACGGTGTCACCCGACTGCACGCTCAGCACTGGCCTGGCGGTGGCGTCATAGTTGCCCCAGGCCACGGTCCGAGGGGTCGCCTCCAGGGTGTAGGTCTTGCCGGCGGGCTCGCCGTGGGCCGCGGAGGCCAGCGCCAGGGCCAGGGCGGCGAGGCCCAGTTCGAAATGACGTGACATTCAGTGCTCCCCAGGCTGGCGTCGCGCGACTATTGGGCGGAGCCATCAAGCCGTACAAGCGCCCTCGTCGCGGCGACCGCGCCCGCGAGAATATTTGCCGCCCCTGTCGGCATGGCGGATGCTGGCGCGTCTTTCAGATGACCATCTGAACGAGGAGGCTCGAGAGCCATGGCTGGACCCCTGAACGCCGACACCTTCCGCGTCGAACGCTCGACGGTGATCGACGCCCCTGCGGCGGCGATCTTCCCGCACATCGACGACTTCCACGCGTGGGCGGGCTGGAGCCCCTACGAGAAGATGGACGCCAATCTCGCCAAAACCTTCTCCGGCCCGGCGAACGGCGTCGGCGCGGCCTACGCCTGGGTCGGCAAGAAGGCCGGCTCCGGCCGCATGGAGATCGTCCAGTCGCAGGCGCCGTCGAAGATCGTCATCAAGCTCGACTTCAGCAAGCCAATGACGGCCCACAACACCGCGGAGTTCACGCTGGAGCCGCAGGGCGGGGGCACGAGGCTGACCTGGGCCATGCACGGCCCCAACACCTTCATGTCGAAGGTGATGGGGCTGTTCTTCACGATGGACAAGCTGGTCGGCCCGCAGTTCGACGAGGGCCTGGCGAACCTGAAGGCGCTCGCCGAGCGCAGCTCAGTTTCCGCCTGAGCCCGCTCCACCTGAGCTTGGCGGCGTGGTGGCGAGTCGGACGATCTCGGCCAGCAGCTGCGCCGGCGCGAAGGGCTTGGGCACGAAGCCGTTCATCCCCGCCTGGTGATAGGCGGCCTGGTGGTGGGTCATGACGTCGGCGGTGAGCGCGATGATCGGGACGCCGGCCTGCGGCTGCGGCAGCTCGCGGATGCGCCGCGTCGCCTCCATGCCGTCCATGCCGGGCATGTTCACGTCCATCAGGATGAGGTCGTAAACGCCGGTCGCCGCCGCTGCGATGGCGGCCTCGCCGCTGTCGGCGGCTTCGGCCTCAGCGCCCAGGGCCTCGAGGGATTTCAAGCCGACGATCCGGTTGGTGCGGTTGTCGTCGACGATCAGCACCTTCAGCCCAACCAGCGGGGCCTCGCCCGGGCTGGGCGCGGGCATGGGCGCGGCAGCCTCCGCGACCGGCGCCTCGATCTCGAACCAGAAGGTCGAGCCCTGGCCCTCGGTGCTCTCGAAGCCCATCTCGCCGCCCATCAGCTGGGCCAGGCTGCGCGAGATGGCCAGGCCCAGGCCTGTGCCCCCGAACTTGCGGTCGGCGCCGGCGTGCGCCTGCTGGAAGCGGTCGAAGAGGGCGGTCTTGGCGTGGTCGGGCACGCCGATGCCGGTGTCCTGCACCTCGCAGCGCAGCCGGCGGCGCGAACCCGGAAGGTAGCCCATCCGGACCTCGACGCCGCCGCTCTCCGTGAACTTCACCGCGTTGCCGATGATGTTGAACAGGCATTGGCGCAGCCGAACCGGATCGATCTTGGCCCAGCCCATCGGCTCGTCCGCCACGGTGCGCAGATAGAGACCCTTGGCCTCCGCCTGCGGATGCAGCAGGGCCACGACGCTGGCCATCACCGTCACTGGATCGGTGGGGGTTGGCGTGACCTCGAGCTTGCCGGCCTCCATCTTGGAAAAGTCGAGCACGTCGTCGATCAGCTGGGCCAGCATGTCGCTGCAGGCCAGGGCTTCGCCCAACAGCTCGCGGCCGCCAGGGCTCAGCGGTTCGTGTTTCAGCAGGTTGAGCACGCCGACGATGCCATTCATCGGCGTGCGGATCTCGTGGCTGACGGAGGCCAGGAAGTTCGACTTCGAGGCGGTCGCCGACTCTGCCTGGAAGCGGGCCTCGGTGAGCGCCAGTTCCTGGCGCTTCTGCTCATCGATATCGAGCAGCAGGCCCACACCGCGAACCGGTTCGCCGGCTGCGTCGCACTCAGTCTGCCAATAGACGCGGACCCAAAGCGGGCCTTCGCGGCGCATGATGCGCGCGTCGCGGGAGATGGGCTGTCCGGCCGTGCGGCTGGCCTCGCCCATGAACCTCATCCTTTCGACGTCGTCCGGATGGTAGATGACCAGTCCGTTCTCGGTCGCGATGAGCGCTTCGACACCCTCGTCGCCCACCAGGCTGCGCGCCTGCGGCGACAGCCAGTAGGTCTCCTTGGCGTAGTCGTAGACGAAGACGCCGGCCCGCGCGGCGGTGAGCGCAAGCTTGAGCTGCTGGGCGCCCGCGTTGGCTTCGTCGCGGGCGTTGGCCAGGTCCGTCACGTTCTGGCTGATGCCGTACATCTCGTAGCGGCCGGATTTCAGCTTGCGGCCCGAGCGGTAGAGCACGCGCAGGTATCGCCAGCCGCCGTCGCCGGTCCGGTAGCGCATCAGGGCCTCGTCGGCGCCTTCCTCACGCGTCAGGCGCTCGCGGATGGCGTGATCGATCGCCCGGTCGTCCTCGTGCTGGATGGCTTGCAGGGCCGCGAGCGGCACCGGCTTCTGGATGTCGGCGTGGCCGAGCGCGAGCTCGGTGGGGAAATGATAGAGCTCGACCTCGGGATCGTACCGCCAGATTCCCACCTCGGCGTCGTGCATCAGCCGGGACCGGGCGGCGAAGTCGGCCTTCATGCGCTCCAGGACGGTGCGTTCGCCCGAGACGTCGACCAGCACGGCCAGCAAGTGCTCGCCGTGCGCCAGCAGGTCCAGCCGCAGCCAGCGGGGGCCGTCGGCGCACTGGAAGCCGAAGGTCTGGACCCCTTCGCCGCTGGGCGCGTCGGTCGCGGCCGCGCGCAGGCGCTGGCCCAGCGGCTCGCCGATCAGGCTGGCGGCGGGGACGTCGAGCAGGGCGGCCAGGGCCGGATTGGCCTCGAGGATCGCCAGTTCGGGGTCCAGCACGGCCATGGGCGTCGGCAGGGTCTCGAAACCCAGGCCGAATGACCCGCCGGTTGCGGCGTCCGTCGTGGCGCGCACCACTGCCATCCCGCCAGCATCGTCCGGTCAGGTTAAGGTCTTCCTCCCATTTGGCATTTCTTGATTTTCGACGTCTCCGACACCTTTCGTAAGGTCGGTATGTTGCGCGCGATTGCCGCCTTGATTGTCGTGGCGTCACCTCTAGCCTTATGGCGAAAACGCCGAGGGGAAACGACGCCATGACCGACACGCTCGACTCCGCGAAGCCCGCGAGCCAGGGGAAACCCGACGACCTGGGCTTCGATCCGGAGGCGCTGCGCGCCAAGTACCGGGCCGAGCGCGACAAGCGCCTGCGCGCCGACGGCAACGCCCAATACGTCGAGATCGCCGGCGATTTCGCCCATTACCTGGACGACCCCTATGTGACGCCGGGCTTCACGCGCGCGCCGCTGACCGACGAGGTCGAGGTGGTGGTGGTCGGCGGCGGGTTCGGCGGCCTGCTGGCCGGCGCGCGGCTGAAGGAAGCCGGCCTGACGGACATCCGAATCATCGAGAAGGGCGGCGACTTTGGTGGGACCTGGTACTGGAACCGCTATCCCGGCGCGGCCTGCGACATCGAAAGCTACATCTACCTGCCGCTGCTGGAAGAGATCGGCTACCTGCCGAAGGAGAAATACACCCGCGCGCCGGAAATCCTGGCCCACAGCCGTGCGATCGGCGAGCACTTCGGGCTCTATGACGGGGCGCTGTTCCAGACCGAGGTCAAGGCCATGCGCTGGGACGATGCGGCCGCGCGCTGGATCGTCGAGACCAACCGCGGCGATGCGCTGCGGGCGCGCTTCGTGGTCATGGCCAACGGGCCGCTGCACCGTCCGAAGCTGCCGGGCATCCCCGGCATCGAGAGCTACAAGGGCCATTCCTTCCACACCAGCCGCTGGGACTACGAATACACCGGCGGAACCAACGAGGGCGGGCTGAGCGGCCTGGCTGGCAAGCGCGTGGGGGTGATCGGCACCGGGGCCACGGCCGTACAGTGCGTGCCGCACCTGGGCGAGGGCGCGGGCGAGCTCTTCGTCTTCCAGCGCACGCCGTCCTCCATCGACGTGCGCAACAACCGCCCGACCGATCCGGACTGGGCCGCGAGCCTTGAGCCCGGCTGGCAGCAGCGGCGGATGGACAACTTCAACATCCTGCTCTCCGGCGGCTTCCAGCCGGAGGACCTAGTCAACGACGGCTGGACGGACATCATCGGCAACATCCTCCTGATTGCGCGCCGGAAGATGGAGGCCGGCGAGACGGTGGAGGACCCGGCCGCGCTGATGCAGCTCGCCGACTTCAAGAAGATGGAGCAGGTCCGCGCCCGGGTGGACAGCGTCGTGCGGGACCCCCGCACGGCCGAGGCGCTGAAGCCCTACTACAACCAGTTCTGCAAGCGGCCGTGCTTCCACGACGAGTACCTGGCCGCCTTCAACCGGCCAAACGTCCATCTGGTGGATACGCAGGGCAAGGGTGTCGAGCGGATCACCGAGAAGGGGATCGTGGCCAACGGCGTCGAGTACGAGCTCGACTGCATCGTCTACGCCACCGGCTTCGAGGTCGGCACCGCCTTCACCCAGCGCGCCGGATATGAGCTCTACGGCCGCGGCGGCCAGACCCTGACCGAGAAGTGGCAGGACGGGGTTTCGACCCTGCACGGCCTGCACAGCCGCGGCTTCCCCAACTGCTTCATCATCTCGAACACCCAGTCGGGCTTCACCGCCAACTTCCCGCACATGATCAACGAGCAGTCCAAGCACATCGCCTATGTGCTGAAGCACTGCGCCGGCCATCAGGTGCGTGTGGTCGAGGCCTCGGAAGAGGCGGAGAACGCCTGGGTCCAGACGATCATCGACCTCTCGATCATGCGCCAGAAGTTCCTCGAGGAGTGCACGCCCGGCTACTACAACAACGAGGGCAACGTGCAGGCGATGAGCGCGCGCAACGGCTCCTACGGTGCGGGGCCGGTGGCCTTCGTCAAAGTGCTGGAGGACTGGCGCGCCGAGGGGACGCTGCAGGGCCTGGAGCTGACTAGCCGCTGACGTCCACCGCCTCGATCTGCTTGCCTTCCTTGTCGGCCTTGCGGGCGCCGGCAAGGATGCCCGGGAGCGCATAGTTGCCCTCATGGCAGGCGTATTCGTAGACCGGGCCGGGCGCTGAATTCAGCGGCATCTCGGCCTTCCACACCTGGCTGTAGGTCGCCGGGTCGTCGACCTCGAAGCGGTAGAGGATCTGCTTGGGCGAGACGCGGGTGAAGCGCTCGGTCACTTTGGCGTTGGGCGAGAGCAGGATCGAGTTGTTGAAATAGGGCCTCAGGCTCTCGCCCGGATTGAAGTTGGTGGTCTCGACCACCAGGGTGTCGCCCTCCCACCAGCCGAAGCTGTCGCCCATCCACGGCCGGATGTTGGGCGTCGGGTGCTTGCGGTCGGTGAGCCGCACGATCCGCGCGTCGTGGTTCATTTCCACGAGAATCGCCACGGCGTCCTTGGACTGCACGATCTGGTAGTTGTTGTTGTAGAGCACGTTCAGCATCGGCGGGCCGGCCGTCGAGCCGAAGCCCAGGATGCAGCGCTCGCCGAGCGGGCGGTTCTCCGGCCCATCCCAGCTGTTGCGCGCCTTACGAAGCGCATCGACGTAGGCCTTGCGACCGGCGGCGCTGTAGGGGAGCTGGCCGTTGGCAGGGTCGACGATCCACGAGGTCCGCACCTGGCCGTCAATCCGGCCCAGGCTGACGCCGGGATCGGTCCAGGAGGCGTTGTAGCCGCCGGGATCGTCGGCCACCGGCGGCGCGCCGGCCTTGGGGTCGGAAGGCTTGTCCTGGGCGGCGCGCGCCGCGGCGCGGCGCTTTTCGAGCGCCGCGGCCTCGGCCTCGGTGAGCGTCAGGGTCTTGAACATGGCCGGCCGCTGCAGGCTGGTCAGCGAGGCGTTGGTCCAGGTGCCCTGAAGGTCGGGTTGGCCGAAGCCGTTCTTCGGCGCGTGATAGTCGGCCGCCCGGACGGCTGGCGCGGTCAGGAGGGCGGCGAGGGCTAGGGCGGCGGCGAGCTTGAGCATGGCCGGATTGTTGGCCCGGCAGCGGCTGCTGGCAAGCGGCTCAGTGCGGCGGCTCGCGCCGCGAGAGCGCGTTCAACTCGGCGATGCGCCGGGCGTAAGACGCGGCCAGGTCCAGGGTCGAGCGGTCGGCGGCGACCTCGCTGGCGATCAGCCAGTCCTCCTGCGACGCGCGCAGCGGCATCGGCGGGGCGCCGGCGTCCAGCGCGCGCTGGTAGGCGCGGCGCATCTCCTGGTCCGCGGCGGCGAGGGACGGATTGGCGCAGATCAGCCGATCGGCGCGGGTCGGGGCGGTGTCGCAAGGGCCGGCAGGACGCACCGGCGCGGCGACGCGCGTCTTGGCCGGGGAGACGAGCCGGGCGGCCGGCGGGGGGCTCGCGTGGGTGACGGCGGGCCTTGCCGCAGGAGGCCTGGGCGCGGGCGCTTCAGCTCGCCGGGATGCAGCCACCGGCGGCGGGGCCGCAACGGGCGCGACGATGCCTCTCGGGCCCGGGACCGAGGCGAAGACATCCTGCTGGAGCTGGACCGATGGCGCGGTCGCAGGGGCGGCGGGCTCGGTCCGGGTCGGCGGGGAGAACGACCGCAGGGTCAGGGTGCCGCAGACGCCGATGACGATGCCAAGCGCCAGGACGACGGCGATGACCAGCAGGCTCGACCAGTCGAAGCCTTCGCCGTCTTCGACGTCTTCGTCCGTCCACTGCTGTTCAGGTTGAGCAGGCTTGCGCCGTAGATAACTCGGCAGCTCGCCCTCATAGATCATGTATGGCTGATCGAAATCGTGCGTTGTCATGACGAAATCGTCCCCGCCACTTCTACCGGATTTAGCCCAACCCCCTATTCTCGACACAACCTGAGCGGATCGTCAAAACTTCATTATGGTTAACAAAACACAAATCGGTGTGTCTGAAGACTTCTGAATCCTGATCCGTCATCGCTGTAGTTGTGGATCGCGCCGTTGCACACAATGCAAAGAGGCCGCTTTCGCGGCCTCTCGCCTAGACTTCGATCGTCTTGAAGCGGCGGATCAATCGGCGCCGGGCTTGGCGGCCGGCGCTGCGGCGGCTTCCTTCTCCGCGCGCCGCGCGCCGGCGAGGATGGCGGGCAGGGCGTAGTTGCCCTCGTGGCAGGCGTACTCGTAGACGATGCCCTTCAGCGGGGCGAAGTTGTATTCGCCGCCCCAGGGCTTGTCCCAGGTGGCGGGGTCTTCGACCTGGAACTGGTAGTTGACCCGGGTGGGCGTCACGCGCGTGAAGCGCTCGATCACCTTCAGGTTCTTCCACGAGCCCATGAAGGCATCGCTCTCCGGGAAGTTGGTCGTCTCCACCACCAGGGTGGGTCCCTCCCAGTGACCGATGGAGTCGCCCATGTAGGGGCGGACGTTCGGCGGTGCGTGGCCGCCCTTCAGCCGGATGATCCGAGTGTCGTGGATGAGTTCCACCTGGATCGCCACGGCGTCGGGCGTCTGGATGATGTAGTAGTCGTTGTTGTAGTAGCCGTTCGACAGCATCGGGGGCGTCGAGTTGCGGCCGAAGCCCATGATGCAACGCTCGCCGAGCGCGCGGTTCTCGTAGCTGTCATAGACGTCGCGGTAGCGGCCGGAGGCGGGCGCCGCGCCTGGCTTGCGGGCCGGCGGCAGGCCGTTGGCAGTGGTCAGGATCGAGGAGCGGTACTCGCCGTTCACCCGCATCATGTGCGCGCCCGGGTCGATCCAGAAGGTGTTGTAGCCGCCCACGTCGCCGCCGGCCGCGGCGAAGTCGGGCCGGATCTTCACCAGCTTGGCCTCAGCCGAGTCCTTGTCGGTGACGTTGCCGGGCCCCTTCTTCTGGTCCGTGGGCCGGTCGGCTTCGGCCAGGGCCTCGGCAAAGGCCTTTTCCAGGCCCTGCGCCTCGGCGGGCGATACGACGAGCTTGTCCGTCAGCTTCGGGTTGCGCGTCAGCGGCGTCATGGTGGCGTTGCTCCAGTAGCCGGAGATGTCCGGCTGGCCGAAGGCGGTCTTGGGCGGCGTCCAGCCCGGCGGCGGCACGGTGGGATCGGCCGCCGCGGCGGCCGGCTTTTCGGCCTTGGCCGGCGGGGCGGCGTAGGCGGTCACGCCCAGCGCGGCGGTGGAAAGGGCGGTCCCCAGCGCGAGGACAAGAACGCGACGCATGACGCTAGACTCCCAATGACTCTTGCGGTTGGCCCGCACGATTTGATCCTTAGTGGATCATAACACCGAATCCGGCTGACGCACGGGCAAGCAAGACCTTAGGCGTTGCGGGCCATCAAGCCGCCGTCCACCGGGATCGTCGCGCCGGTAATGAACGAGGCGGCGGGCAGGCAGAGGCTGAGGGTGACGTGCGCCACCTCATCGGGGCGGCCGTAGCGGCCGAGCGCCGTGCGTCGCTTGGCGAAGGTCTGGCGATCCGCCTCGGGAATCGCCTCGGTCATGCCGGTGAGGATCGGCCCCGGGCAAACGCAGTTGACGGTGATCCCTTCGCGGCCCAGCTCGACGGCGAGCGCGCGGGTGAGGCCGGTGACGCCGGCCTTGGCGGCGGCGTAGGTCGAGTCCCGGGCCGTCGCACCCAGCGCCTCGGTGGAGGCGATGTTGACGATCCGGGGCGAAACGGACTTGCGCAGATGGGGCAGGGCGGCGCGGATGATCCGCTGGTGCGAAGTCAGCAGGACCGCGACCGACCGGTCCCAGACCGCCTCGTAGTTGGCCGCGTCGATCGCTGCGAAGCCGCCGACGCCGGCGTTGTTGACCACGATGTCGAGGCCGCCGAACCGCTGGGCGGCCTGGGCGACGACGGCCTCGATCGCCGCCGGGTCGGCGACGTCCAGCGTCCAGGCCTCGGCGCTGTAGCCGCGGTGGACGAGGTCGTCGGCGACCTCGCGGACGCTCTCGGCGGCGATGTCGCTCAGCGCCACATGCGCACCCTCCGCGGCGAACACCTCGGCGGTGGCGCGGCCCATGCCGCTGGCGGCGCCGGTGATGAAAGCGGTCAGGCCCGCGACCGATCGGCTGCTGGCGGTCAAAGCGAAAGCCCTCCATCGACGATCAGGGTCTGGCCGACCACATAGGCCGCCAGCGGCGAGGCCAGGAAGAGCGCCGCGCCGGCCATGTCCCGCGGCGTACCCATGCGGCCGAGCGGGATCGAGCGCAGGGCGCCTTCGCGACGTTCCGGGTGCTCGGTGGTGACCTTGGTGAGCTTGGTGTCGACGAGGCCGGGCGCCAGGCCCACAACCCGGATGCCGTCCCGCGCCCAGGCCTCGCCCAACGTCTTGGTCAGGCTGACCGCGCCCGCCTTGGAGGCGGCGTAGGCCGGGTTGCCGCGGTTGGAGGTGTAGCCGGAGACCGAGCTGACGATGATGATCACCCCGCCGCGCGCGGAGAGCGTGTCGTGGAACTTCATCGCGCAGGCCATCAGGCTGTCGAGGTTGACCGCCATCACCCGGTCCCAGCCCTCCGGCTGGAACTCCCCGCGGCGGTAGACGACGGTCCCCTGGCAGAGGATCAGCACGTCCAGCGCCTCCGGGCCTCGCGCCGCCTCGACCTGGGCGCGGTCGCCGACGTCGACCTGGGCGTAGGCGAGGCCGTTCAGGTCGGAGCCTTCGACGCCGTCGTAGTCCTCGGCCCGCGCTCGCGTGCCCCAGACATGGACCGCCGCCCCGCGCTCGACGAAGGCGTGGGCGATGCCGTTGCCGATGCCGCTGGAGCCGCCGACCACCAGGACGGCCTTGCCGCTGAAATCGAGCTCGTTCATCCGCTATCGCCCCTTGAAGACCGGCTCGCGCTTCTCGAGGAAGCTGGCGACGCCTTCCCTGTGGTCCTCGGTGCGCATCAGCTCACGGATCGAGGCCATGGCCCAGGTCCCGATCTCCTGCGGCTCGCCGTAGGCGGTGCGGTTGAGGCCCTGCTTAAGCCGCTGGACGGCGAGAGGCGGATTGGCGGCGATGCGAGCCGCCAAAGCATCGGCGCGCGGCAGGAGGTCGCCGTGAACGACAACCTCGGTGACCAGCCCGATGCGCAGCGCCTCGGCGGCGTCGATGATGTCGCCGGTGAACAGCAGCTCCGCGGCCTTGGCGGGGCCGACGATGGCCGGCAGCCGGTAGAAGCCGCCGACGTCACTGACGAGGCCGCGCTTCACGAAAAGCTCGGCGAAGCGCGCCTTCTCGGAGGCGACGCGGATGTCGGCGAAGAGCGCGAGCTCCATGCCCCAGCCGACGGCCGCGCCGTTGACGGCGGCGATCACCGGCTTCGTGCACTCCAGCGCGGCCATGGCGGCCGGCGTCGGTCGGATCTCGGCGGGCGCGGCGCGAGCGGAGACCGACTTGGGCCCCGCCATGATCTCGCCCACGTCGTCGCCGGAGCAGAAGGCGGGGTCGGCGCCGGTGACGATCACGGCGCGCACCTCGCCATCGTCAGAGGCGGCGCGGAAGGCGGCCTCGAGCTCGTCGTAGGCGCGGTAGTTGAGCGCGTTGCGCCGTTCGGGACGGTTGAGGGTGATGGTGGCGACGTGGCCCTCCAAAGCGCAGAGCACGCAGCCGAAGTCCGCCGCCCGTTCGATCAGCCCGGCCATGTTCGTTCCTTCCCTCCGGAGATCGTCGCACGGCGGCGGGGCAGGTCAACGATGACGCTGGGTGAGCCTTGCCACCGCCCACGCCAGCGCGGACGATGCCGCCGATAGGGAGCGAGGCGAATGCCCGAATTCAGGACGATCGACGCCGGAGCGGCCCAGATCCGCGTGGCGATGGAGGGCGAAGGCCCGCTCGTGCTGATGGTGCACGGCTTTCCGGAGAGCTGGTTCTCCTGGCGCCATCAGCTCGGGCCGGTCGCTGAGGCGGGGTTCACGGCGGCGGCGATCGATGTCCGCGGCTACGGCGGCTCGGACAAGCCGGGCGAGGTCGCGGCCTATGACATGGAGAGCCTGACCGCGGACGTGGCGGGCGTGGCCCGGGTGCTGCAGCCGGACGCGCCGGCGGTGCTGGTGGGCCACGACTGGGGCGCGCCGATCGTCTGGAACTCCGCGCTCTCGCGGCCGGAAGCCTTCTCGGCGGTGGCCGGGCTTTCGGTGCCGTTCACCGGCGTTCCGAACCGGCCGTTCAGCGCGCTCTTCAAGGAGGCCTACACCGACAAGGGCAAGTTCTTCTACCAGGCCTGGTTCCAGAACGTCGGGCCGCCGGAGGCTGAAGCCGAGGCCGACGTGCGCGGCTTCCTGCGCAAGTTCTACTACGGCATCTGCGGCGACGCGCCGGACGGGACCTGGCCGCAGAAGGCGCACGGCGCGACCCTGCTGGAGGGCATGGTCGACCCGGAAGTCTTCCCGGTGTGGCTGACGCCAGAGGACCTCGACTACTACGTCGGCGAGTTCGAGAGCTCGGGCTTCTTCGGTCCGATCAGCCGCTATCGCAATCACGAGCGGGACTACGAATGGCTGCAGCAGTTCCGTGGCCGCAAACTGGATATGCCCACGCTCTTGATCGGCGGCGACCGCGACCCGGCGTTCAACGGCTTCGGCCGCATTCCGGACCCGGGCGCCTTCATGCGCGAGCATGTCAGCGACCTGCGCGGCGTCCACGTGCTGGCCGGCTGCGGGCACTGGACGCAGCAGGAGCGCCCCGCAGACGTGAATGCGATCCTGCTCCCCTGGCTGAAGGGGCTCTGACCATGGCGGACCTGGAGCTTCGGCAGGACGGCGAGGTGGTCTGGGCGACCATGAACCGCCCGTCGCGGCTGAACGCGCTCAGCCGCGGGTTGGTGACCGAGCTTCGCGAGTTCTTCGTGGGCCTCTACTGGCGGCGCGACGTTCGCGTCGTCGTGCTGCAGGGCGCGGGCGACAACTTCTGCGCAGGCCTGGACCTGAAGGAGCGGGGCGATCCGCAAGCGCCGCGCTCGATCGGCGCCGGCCTGACGCGGCAGCGGGAGATCAGCGAGATCGTCATCGCCATGCGCCGCTGCCCGCAGCCGATCGTCGCCTGCGTGAACGGCGCGGCGGCCGGCGGCGGTTTCGCCCTGGCGCTGGCCTCGGATGTGCGGATCGCCACGCCGACCACGCGGATGAACGCGGCCTTCATCCGCATCGGGCTTTCGGCCTGCGACATCGGGGTGAGCTATTTCCTGCCGCGGATGGTCGGCTCGTCCGTGGCCGCCGAGTACATGCTCACCGGCCGCTTTATCGACGCGGAGCGGGCCTACCAGCTTGGACTCGTCAGCCGGATCGTGCCGGCGGCGCGCCTGGAGGCGGAGGCGCAGGGCTTTGTCACGGACATGCTGCACGCCACGCCGCTCGGCCTGCGGCTGACCAAGGAGGCCCTCAACCACGCCATCGACGCGCAGGGGCTGGAGGCCGCGATCGCCATGGAGGACCGAAACCAGATCCTGGCGAGCTCCGACGGCGACTTCCAGGAAGGCGTCAGCGCCTTCCTGGAGAAGCGTGCGCCCAACTACGCCAAGCGCGAGGGCTAGGGTGATCCGCCTCTACCACTGCACGGACGCGCGGTCGTTCCGTCCGCTCTGGGCGCTGGAGGAATTGGGCCTCGACTACGAGCTCGTGGTGATGCCGTTTCCGCCGCGCTACCGGGCCAAGGAATACATGGCGGTCAATCCGCTGGGCACGATCCCGGCGCTGGTCGACGGCGAGACCTTCATGACGGAGTCTGCCGCCATCGTGCAGTACCTCGTCACCCGCTACGGGCCGAGCGAGCTGGCGGTCGAGGCGGCCGATCCGGCTTACGGCGCCTGGCTGAATGGGCTGCACTTCGGCGAGGCGACGCTGACCTTTCCGCAGACGCTGGTGCTGCGCTACCGCCGCTTCGAGCCCGGCAAGGCCGAGGTGGTGGCCGACGACTACGCCAAGTGGTTCCTGGCCCGGCTGCGGGCCGTCGACCGCGCGCTGGCGAACGGCGACTGGCTCTGCGCGGGACGCTTCACCGCCGCCGACATCTCGGTCGGCTACGCCCTGCTGCTGGCCGCCCAGCTCGGCCTCGACGCCGAGTTCACGCCCGCCGTCGTCGCCTACTGGGCCCGGCTGCAGGCGCGACCCGCCTTCCAGGCCGCCAAGGCCTCGCAGGTGCGCCACGCGCCGGCCGGCGCGGAGGCCTTCCCCACATGAGGAGCCCGCGATGATCACCCTCTACGACCACCCGCTGTCGCCCTACGGCCAGAAGGTGAAGATCGCCATGCGCGAGAAGGGCGTGGCCTTCGAGACCGTCTCGCCCGGCGGCCTGGGCGCCGGCGGCGCGGCCGGGGCCTTCGCCGAGGCCAATCCCCGCGCCGAGGTGCCGACGCTGGTGGATGGCGATGTGGCGGTCTTCGATTCCACGGTGATCCTGGAATACCTGGAGGACGCCTATCCGACGCCTGCGATGCTGCCCGCCTCGCCCGCCGACCGGGCGCGGGTGCGGATGATCGAGGAGGTGATGGACACCCACTTCGAGCCGATCTCCTGGGGCCTGTCGGAACTGCGCTGGTTCAAGCGCGCCGAGGGCGAGCAGGCGGCGAAGATCGAGGCGGAGGCGGCGCGGCAGGTGGCCGGCTTCCACGGCTGGCTGGAGCGCCAGCTCGGCGGACGCGAATGGTTCAACGGCGAGGCCTTCGGCTGGGGCGACCTGGCGGTGGTCCCGTTCCTGAACGGCGCGGCCGGGCAGGGCCTGGCGCCGCCGCAGGGCTCGAAGTTGTCCGCGTGGCTCGGCCGCGCCAACGCCCGCCCGTCGGTGGCCGACACGTTCGCCGAGATCGCCGCCATGGCGCGCACCGCCGGCATGGCCAATGTCGCCGAGCTGGTCGAGAAGGGGCTCTTCAAGCGCGAATACCGCGACCATCGCCTCGAGTGGATGATCAAGTCGGGCGGCGTCGAGGTCGTGCTGAAGGGTCTGGAACGCGGCAACATCCGTTTCTCGCCCGATTTCCACTGATAAAAAGGCGGCCAGGGTTACGTCGGGGCGTGCTTGCTCGCAGCCCCCGTTCGCCTAGGGTTTCGGACAACGATAAAAAGGGAGGAGGCTCGCATGAGCCCCGCTGACGACCAGGGCGCCGTGGCCGCCGCGCCGCCGCCGTTCAAGCCGCTGCCCCAGAAGGCGCCGGACGTCACCATCGAGAAGACCGCGGACGGGACCTACTACGTCCGCTCGAACCATCCGCCGGGCGACGGCCCGCGCTCGATCGCCCACCTGCTCGCTGAGCGCGCCGCGGCCCATCCCGAGCGGCCCTACATCCTGCAACGGGCGCCGGGCCATGGGCCCTGGGGCGGCGTCACCTATGGCGAGGCCAAGCGCGCCGCCGACGGCGTCGCCCAGTGGCTGCTGGACCGTGGCTTGACCGGCGACGACAGCGTCATGGTGCTCTCCGCCAACTCGGTGGAGCACGCCCTGGTCATGCTGGGCTGTTACACGGCCGGCGTGCCGATCGCTCCGATCAGCCCGGCCTACAGCCTGATCTCCTCGGACCACGCCAAGCTGAAGCACTGTTTCGCGACGGTGAAGCCGCGCGTGGTGTTCGCCCAGTCGAGCGCCATGTTCGCGCGCGCCTTCGAGACCCTGAAGGCGATGGACCCGTCGCTGACCTTCGTCTCCGTGGACGGCGAGAACGGGACGATCGCGCTCTCCGACCTGACCTCGACCGAGCCGACCGCCGCCGTCGAGGCGGCGCGCGAGCGGATCGGCCACGCCACGGTCGCCAAGTACCTCTTCACATCCGGCTCGACCGGCATGCCCAAGGGCGTGCCGCAGACGCACGGCATGTTCGCGGGCGTCATCGCCGGCGGCGAGGGCCTGCGCGGGGAGCCGGCGGATCCGGACCTCGTGCCGCAGAGCCTGGAGTGGATGCCCTGGAGCCACATCTCGGCGGGCAACATCGGCTTCAACGGCGTGATGTGGGCCGGCGGAACACTGCACCTGGACGAGGGCAAGCCGATCGCCGGGATGTTCGAAACGACGATCAGGAACCTCAGCGAAATCTCGCCGATGGGGTTCGGCTCGGCGCCGGTGGCCTTCGGCATGCTGGCCGAGGCCATGGAGCGCGATCCGGTCCTGCGCCGTAGCTTCTTCAAGAACCTGCGCAGCATGGGCTACGGCGGGGCGACGCTGTCGACCGACGTTTCCGAGCGCATGCAGGCGCTAGCCATCGCCGAGACCGGCTACCGCATCCCGCTGGTGACGATGTATGGCGCGACCGAGACGCAAGGGATCACCGTCGTCCACTGGATCACCGAGCGGGTAGGGCTGATCGGCTTGCCGCTGCCGGGCATCACCCTGAAGCTGGTCCCCAACGGAACGAAGCTGGAGGTGCGGGTGAAGGGCCCCACGGTGACCAGCGGCTATCACAATGACCCGGAGAAGACGGCGGCCGCCTTCGATGAGGAAGGCTTCTACAAGCTGGGCGACGCCTGCCGGTTCCTTGACCCCGACGATCCGGCCCAGGGCCTGGTCTTCGACGGCCGGGTGACCGAGGACTTCAAGCTGGACTCCGGGACCTGGGTCTCGGTCGGCACACTGCGGCCCGACCTGGTGGCCGCCTGCAGCCCCTATGTGCTGGATGTCGTGGTGACCGGTCAGGACAAGCCCTTCGCCGGCGCGCTCATCTGGCCGTCGCCGGCCGCGATGGCGGGACTGGGCGAGGACGCGCCGGTGAAAATCGAGGCGATCCTGCGCGAGCGGTTGGCCGCCTTCAACGCCACGGCCGGCGGCTCTTCGCGGCGCATTGGACGGTTCCTGGTGCTGAAGGACCTGCCGTCGATCGACGCCGGCGAGATCACCGACAAGGGTTATGTGAACCAGCGCGCCACGCTGGAGCGCCGGCACGCCGAGGTGGAGGCGATCTACGCCCGGCCGCCCGGCGCGGGCGTCGTGGAGCTCTAGGCGATGGCCCAGGAGATCATCCTGCACCACTACGACACCTCGCCGTTCTCGGAGAAGGTGCGCGTCATGCTGGGCGTGAAGGGGCTGTCCTGGCGCTCCGTCATCCAGCCGGTGATCATGCCCAAGCCCGAGCTGATCCCGCTGACCGGCGGCTACCGGCGCATCCCCGTGATGCAGGTCGGCGCCGACGTCTATTGCGATACCCAGGTGATCCTGGCGGAGATCGAAGCGCGGCATCGCAAGCCCGACGTGGTCCGTGGCGCCGACTGGGCGGTCAACCTGTGGGCAGATCGGCTGTTCTTCCAGGCGACGGTGGCGGTGGTGTTCGGCGAGATCGGCGATGCTGTGCCCGCCGAGTTCATAGCCGACCGCGAGAAGCTGTCCGGCCGGCCCTTCGACATGGCCGCAATGAAGGTCGCGGCGGGACCGATGAAGGCTCAGTGGCGGGCCCACGCGGCGTGGATCGAGCGGGGCCTCGGAAGCACCGATTTCCTCGGTGGATCAACGCCTTCGCTCTCGGACATCGCAGCCTACATGAACGTCTGGTGGCTCGGCCGCGCGGCGCCGTCGTCCGCGGCAAGCCTGCTGCAGGGCCTGACCAAGACCCTCGGTTGGCGTGAGCGGATGAGGGCGCTCGGCCACGGTCGGCGCAGCGAGATGACCGGCGCCGAGGCCCTGCAAGCCGCCACCGCCGCCTCGCCGGGCAAGCCCGCGCCCAGCGACCCCGCCGATCCCTCGGGCCTGAAACCGGGCGATGCGGTCGTCGTCCGCGCCGATGACTACGGCCGCGATCCTGTCGAGGGCCGGCTGGTCACGGTCAATGCTGAGCGCATCACCATCGCGCGCGAGTGCGGTGAACTCGATGTGGTGAACGTGCACTTCCCCCGCGTCGGCTACCTGCTGAGCGCGGCCTGATACCTCTGGAGGCTTCGATGAACGACCGTGTGAACGTGGATATCAAGGCCGGCGTCGCCGACGTGCGCCTGGTCCGTGTCGACAAGATGAATGCGCTCGACGACGCCATGTTCTCGGCCCTGATCGAGACCGGCGAGCGGCTGAAGGGCGAGGCGGGCTTGCGCGCGGTTGTGCTTTCCGGCGAGGGCCGGGCGTTCTGCGCCGGCCTCGACATGGGCAGCTTCCAGGCGATGGCGTCGGGCGCGCGCGGCGGCGGAGGCGGCGACGCCTCGAAAGCCCTGCTGACGCCCAAGCGGACCGAGGGCGGATCGAACCGGGCCCAGCACGCCTGCATGGTCTGGCGCGAAATCCCTGTGCCGGTGATCGCCGCAGTCCACGGCGTGGCCTTCGGCGGCGGCTTCCAGCTCGCCTTGGGCGCGGACCTGCGGTTCGTGGCGGCGGACGTGAAGCTGGCGGTCCTGGAGATCAAGTGGGGTCTGATCCCGGACATGGCCGGGATGGTGCTGATGCGCGGCCTGGTGCGCGACGACGTGGCGCGCGAGCTCACCTACACCGGCCGCATCTTCGGCGGCGAGGAGGCGGTCTCCATGGGCCTGGCGACGCGGGTCTGTGCGGACCCGCGCGCCGACGCGCTCGCGCTGGCCGCGGAGATCGCCTCGAAGAACCCACAGGCGATCCGCGCCGGCAAGCGGCTACTCAACCTGATGGGCGAGGGCGACCAACACGCCATCCTGCTCGCAGAGAGCCAGGAGCAAGGGGCGCTGATCGGCTCGCCCAATCAGGTCGAGGCCGTAACGGCGAACCTGCAGAAGCGCGCGCCGCAGTTCGCCGACTGACGGCTAGCGCTGGGCGAGCTTCAGCTTGAGTTCCGGCGCTTGTGCGAAGGTCGCGCGCGTCGTCGCATCAACGCAGGCGCGCATCTCGTCGACCCGGAACGTGGCGCCGATCGTCTCGAAGGCGCAGAGCCGATAGGCCGCCTTGAAGACCTCGTTGCGGACTTGCTCCGGCGACTTGCCAACGGTCGAAATGCGGATCGATTCCGCGCTCGCCGGAAGGGCGATGAGGGCGGCGGCCGCCGCCAGGATAGTGATACGGTTCATGGTGTTAGACTCCGGATTGAGGTTGCTTCCAACCTTTTTCACGGCGTTCCCTTCGGCGGCGGCCGGAAACTGACGTCGGCCTATCGCCTGACCTCAACTGTAGGCGCGATTCCATACCGATCAATCGAAAATGGTGCGTCGCGGCATTGTCGTAGTGCAATGCACAATCGTCAGGCGACGGACGCTCGAACGGACGGCGCCGGCGTCAGCCCCGGCCGATGAACGGCATGTCCGTCGCCATCACGGTCATGAACTGGACGTTCGCCTCGAGCGGCAGGCCCGCCATGTAGAGCACCGCATCGGCGACGGCGGAGACGTCCATCACCGGCTCGGCGGCCATGGAGCCGTCGGCCTGCATCACGCCCTTGCTCATCGCCCGCGTCATGTCCGTGCCGGCGTTGCCGATGTCGATCTGGCCGCAGGCGATGCCGTGGGCGCGGCCGTCCAGCGAGGTCGAGCGCGTCAGGCCGGTGATGGCGTGTTTGGTGGCGGTGTAGGCGACGGAGCGCGGCCGTGGGACATGGGCGGAGATCGAGCCGTTGTTGACGATCCGCCCGCCGCGCGGGTCCTGGTCCTTCATCAGGCGGAACGCCGCCTGGGTGCAAAGGAAGGCGCCCGTCAGGTTGATGTCGACGACCCGCTTCCAGTGGTCGAACGAGAGGTCCTCCAGCGGAACCGGCGGCGCGCCGGTCCCGGCGTTGTTGAACAGGAGGTCCAAGCGACCGAAACGGGCCTTCGTCGCGTCGAACAGAGCGGCGACCGATGCCGGATCGGCGACGTCGGTGGGATGCGCCAGCGCGCGATCCGCTGCTTCGCCGGCCATCGTGGCGGTCTCGGCGAGGGCTTCCGCCCGACGGCCCGCCAACGCTACCGACCAGCCGGCGTGGAGCAGCGCCAGGGACACAGCCCGGCCGATTCCGCTGCCCGCGCCGGTGACGATGGCGATGCCGCCGCGATTGGGTTCCATGCCCACTTGGTAGCGTTCGGCGCCGCATCAGGCCATAGCGTGAAGCGCCGCCTTCCGCGGAGACAGCGTGGCGATTGCAAAGCTTGCGCAATATAGGCGACGCATGGTGCCGCGTTGCTCAGAGCCGGCCCGCTGCGGAAAAACACCCGTGAGCGGGCGCTTGTTTGAGTCGCATACCCGCGACCGCCGATTGGGGGCGTCGCTGTCAGCCGGAGACCAAGATGCCTGACGTTCCGCCGCCGCCCGTCACCGTGGAAGTCGTGGTCGTCTATCCGCCCCGCCTCGCGCCGCTCGGCGGGGAGGCCGCGTTCAGCGCGGTGCAGGTCGGGCCGGAGATCATGAAGCAGACGCCGCGCCTGGATCAGGCGCTGGAGAGCGCGCCGGGGGTCTCGCTATTCCGGCGCACGACGTCGCTATCGGCCAACCCGACGACCCAGGGCGTCTCGCTGCGCGCCATCGCGGGCTCCGGCGCGGGCCGGGCGCTGGTGACGCTCGACGGCGCGCCGGTGAACGATCCGTTCGGCGGGTGGGTGATCTGGACGGCGCTGCCGTCGGAGGGCCTGGAAGGCGCGACCATTGTCCGCGGCTCCGGCGCGGGGCCCTATGGCGCCGGCGCGCTGACCGGCGTCATCGCCTTGCAGGAGCGCGGGGCGCGGGACGGCCTGGGCGCGCTCGACGTCTCGGCCGGAGAGCGAAACAGCTATCGCGCCGCGGTGTCCGGCGGCACGCAGAGCGTCCTCTTGACCGCCGCGGCGGAGTCCACCGACGGCTACACGCCGGTGCGCGGCAAGGCGGCCGGCGCGGCGGACCAGCCGCTGAACCTGCGGGATCAGACGGCGGCCCTGCGCGTCCAGCACGACTTCGACGGCGTCCAGGCCGCCGCGCGCATCGGCGCCTACGAAGAGAAGCGCGGCGCGGGCCTTTTGGGTGCAGGCTCGACCGCCAAGGGGACCTCGGCGACCGTGACGCTGGCCCAGCCGGCGGCCAGCGGCGTCGGCGGCTGGCGCCTGCAGGCCTGGGCGCGGACCAGCGACCTGGTCAACACCTCCGTGGCGGTCGCGCCCGGCCGCGCGACGACCACGCCGGCGAACAACGAGTTCTCGACGCCTGCGCACGGCTACGGTGTCAACGCCGCCCTGCAGGGCCACCTGGGCGTTGCGACCTGGGAAGCCGGCGTCGACGCCCGCTGGGCCGACGGCACCGACCATGAGCAGTTCCGGGTGGTCAACGGGGCCTACACCATGGGCCGCGACGCCGGCGGCCAGACCTTTGTAGGCGGGGCCTATCTTGAGGGCGCCTACGACCAGGAACCGTGGGTCGTGACCGGCGGGGTCCGGCTCGACCACTGGAGTTCCGGCGACGCCCAGCGCCACGAGTTCGTGCTGGCGACCGGCGCCACGACGCTGAACACGCCGGCGCCGGACGATTCCGGCGAGGTCCCGACGGGCCGCATCGGCGTGCGCTACACGCTCACCCCCGACGTCTGGCTGCGCGGCGCCGCCTACGCCGGCTTCCGCGCGCCGACAATCAACGAGCTGCACAGGCCGTTCCGGGTCGGCAACGACGTGACAGAGGCCAATCCGCTGCTCAGCCCGGAAAAGCTCTACGGGATCGAGGCCGGCATCGGCGGCGACAGCCATATCCACTGGCAGGCGACCGTCTTCTACAACCAGCTCAACGACCCGATCACCAATGTGACGATCGGCGTCGGCCCCGGGACCTTCGCCAAGCTGCCGCAGGCGGGCTTCATCCCGGCGGGCGGCACGCTTCGCCAACGGCAGAACGCCGGCGAGATCGACGCCTGGGGCGTCGAGGGCGAAGCGTCGGGCGAGATCGCCACGGCGCTCACCTGGCGCACGGCCTTCGCCTACACCCATGCTCGCGTCGACGGCGGGACCAGCGCCCCGCAGCTCACCGGCCTGCGCCCGGCCCAGACGCCGGAGTGGACGGTGACCGGCGGCCTCGACTGGCGCGCGCTGGAGAAACTGACCCTGAGCGCGCAGGTGCGCTACGTGAGCACGCAGTTCGACGACGACCAGAACGTGCGCCGCCTGCCGCCGGGCGCCGAGCTGAACGCCCGCGCCGCCTGGGCCCTCGCGCCCGGCCAGGAGGTCTATGTGGCCGTCGACAACCTCGCCGACGCCAAGATCTCCACCGGCAAGACCGCGGACTTCGTGGACAGCTACTCCGAACCCCGGACCTTCCGAGTCGGCTTCTCCTACCGCCGCTAGGTCGCCGCGGCGGCTTCCGCGGCCGCCGCCATCACCGCCTCATGTCGCGCCAGGATGCGTGGCCACAGGTCGGCGGCCTCCGGAAGGTCGAGGCCGAAGTCGTCGGCGAGCACCGCCACCAACTCGTCGGCCGAGGCCAGCGTGCGCTCCACCTTGCCGGCGGGGTTCACCCGGTTCAGCACGCGCCCGCGCAGCTGCAGGATCTCCTCGCCGCGGAAGCGCTGGGCGACCGCGTTCAGCACGAAGCCGGATTCCGGGGCCGTCTGCAGCCATTCGCACTTGCCGGCGAGCAGCGCAGGATCGGCCGCGCCCAGGGTGAAGTCGAACGACTTCGCGCCGCCGAAGGGGTGGTTGTGGAAGCGCCACCAGCTTTCGTCGAGCTGCTCGAGGCTGAGCGCGTAGCCGCCGATCTCGAAGGCCGCCGCGCGCAGCGGGAACGGTTCGAGCGCGCCGTCGCCGAAGCCGACGTCGGCGATCCATGGCCCTTCGGGCAGCTCGACCAGCAGGACCAGGTGGTTGCCGATGGCGCTGTCGCCCGTCGTTTCGCGGGTCGCCGCGCCCGCCATGCGGGTGACCTTGAAGCCGATGTCGGTCAGGACCGCGCCCAGCAGGCCGTTCATCTCGTAGCACCAGCCGCCCCGCCGCCGGGTGACGATCTTGTCGAAGGCGTCGCCGGGGTCGATCGTCACCGTGCATCCGAACTGGACGTCGAGGTTCTCGTAGGGGATCGCCTGCAGGTGCGCGCGATGCAGCGCCCGCAGGGTCGCAAGGTCCGGCCGCGCCTCGCCATGGAAGCCGATCCGGTCGAAATAGGCTTGGCGGTCCATGCTCGCCCTATTCGGCCTTGGGCGGCGCGGCCGCGCCGGTGATCAGGGCCACGATTTCCGGGCGGATGTTGTCCGCGCCCTTCTCCATCATGTGCTGGACGATGCGCGCGCCGACCGCGCCGCGCACCTGTGTGGTGAACTCCTCCTTGTTCTCCTTCACCCAGCTCATCGAGGCGTGGCGGTTGTCGTTGAGGTTCTGGAAGTGCGGGAAGACATAGCGCGCCATCAGCTCGTAGGAGTGCTTGGTCGCGCCCCACTCAGCCCAATTGTGGGCCATCAGCAGGAAGGCGCCGAACCCGCCGCCGCTCTCGTCGACCAGTTGCTGGATGCGCTGGACCGCGTCGTCCGGCGTGCCGATCACCGCCAGGCCCGTGTCGACCATGGCTTTCACCGGGTCGTCGCCCTCCGGGACGATCGGCAGGTTGGCGATCTCGCGGAAGTAGTAGATCCACTTGTCGAGGCCGAAGCGGATGTCCTCCATCGCCTGCTCGCGGGTCTCGGCGATGTGCATGGGGCCGACCAGGCGCCAGCCGTTGCGGTCCATGACGTGGCCGTGTTCGGCGGCCTGCTCGGTGGCGATCGCCCAGTTCGAAGCCAGCGCATTGAAGCCGGCGGTGGAGGTCGCGCCCAGCGACAGCAGGCCAAGGCCGTGCTGGCCGGCGGCCCGGGCGCCCGTCGGCGAGACCTGGCTCGCCACAGCGATTTCGACGCTCGGCCGAGAATAGGGCGTCATCTGCAGCCGCGCCTTGTCGAGTTCGAACCAGTCGGACTTGTGGGTGACCTCCTCGCCGCGCAGCAGGCGCACGATGCATCCCAGGGCCTCGTCCATGCGGTCGCGCTGCTTGGCGACGGGGATGCCCATCATGAAGGCGTCGGAGACCAGCGCGCCGGGGCCGGCCCCGAACATCACGCGTCCGCGAGTCATGTGGTCGAGCTGGTTGATCCGGTCGGCCAGCATCAGCGGGTGGTGATAGGGCAGGGACGAGACGCCGGTCCCTAAGCGGATGTGCTTGGTCCGCTCGGCGGCCGCGGCGATGAACACCTCGGGGCTGGCGATCAGTTCGTAGGCCGCGGAGTGGTGCTCGCCGATCCAGGCCTCGTCGAAGCCGAGCCGGTCCATCCACTCGACCAGCTCCAGGTCGCGCTGGATCGCCAGCGTCGGGTTCTCGTCGATCGGATGGAAGGGCGCGATGAAGGCGCCGAAGCGAAGACGCTGGGGCAACATGGGTGTCCTCCCGACATTTACCGGGAGCTTAGGCGGCGGACGTGGCGGAAGGCTAGGCGGCCTTGCGTGGCCGGCGGGTCGGCTTTTCGAGGAAGCGCAGCACCGAAAGCTCGAAGGCGCGGTCGTTCCTGGCGGGCTTCAGCTTCAGCCGGCCGGCCGCGTAGGCCTCCAGCACCGCGGGGTGGATGTAGGCCTTGCGGCAGACCGCGGGCGTGTTGCCGAGCACGCCGGCCACCGCCTTCACGCAGGTGACCACATTCTTCTGCGCGCCGCCGTTTCCTTCGCATGCGGGCAGGGTGACGAGGGCGCGGGCGGCGGCCAGCGTGCCGGCCCAGGTGCGGAAGTCCTTGGCCGAGAAATCCTCGCCCAGCACTTCGCGGATGTAGGCGTTGACGTCGGCGGACTCGATCGCATGCCGCTGCCCCTCGTCGTCGAGGTACTGGAAGAGCCGCTGCCCCGGCAGGTCCTGGCAGGCCTTGACGATGCGCGCGAGCCTGCGGTCGCTGAAGCCGGTGGTGTGGACCTTGCCGCTCTTGCCGCGGAACTCGAAGACCGCTTTCTGGGCGCCCACCTTCACGTGTCGGTCGCGCAGAGTGGTCAGGCCGAAGCTCTTGTTGGCCTTGGCGTATTCCTCGTTGCCGACCCGGATCAGCGTGATCTCCATCAGCCGGATGACGGCGGCCAGGACCTTCTCGCGCGGCAGGCCGCGGCGGGCGAGGTCGCGCTCGACTTGGGCGCGCAGCCGCGGCAGGGCGTGGCCGAAGGCGATGAGCCGGTCGTACTTGCCGCTGTCGCGCACCTCGCGCCAGCGCTCGTGGTAGCGGTACTGCTTGCGGCCCTTCACGTCGCGGCCGGTGGCCTGGATGTGGCCGCGCTCAGTGGGCGCAATCCAGACGTCGGTCCAGGCCGGCGGGATGGCGAGCTTGCGGATGCGGTCAAGCGTCGCCTCGTCCGCGACGGGCTTCCCGTCCGCACCCAGGTAGTTGAAGCCGTGGCCGGCCTTCCTGCGCCGTATGCCCGGATCGAGGTCGCTGACGTAGCTCAGATGCGCTGCCTTCAGGTCGCTCGCCTCGATGAGCAGATCAGGCATGTCGCGAGCCATTCGATGACGCCTCCACTCAAGCTCGGCCAACGTGGTATGCGCCGCAGCGGTTCCTGAGAGGTCCGTCCGTTGAACTATCGCCACGCCTTCCACGCCGGGAATTTCGCTGACCTCGTGAAGCATGTCGCCCTGCTGCAAGTGCTGGCGCGGCTCGAGGGCGAGGGGCCGCTGACCGTCATCGACACCCATGCCGGACGTGGGCTCTACGACCTGGCGGGCATGGAGGCGAAGAAGTCGGGGGAGGCGGAGGCTGGGATCGTGCGCCTGATGGCGGCCACAGACGCGCCAGCGGAGTTCACGGGCCTGACGACGGCGGTGCGGTCGCTGAACAACGGTGGCGCTGTCCGGCGCTATCCGGGCTCGCCCTGGCTGATCGCCGAGGCTTTGAAGCCCGCCGACAGCTACCTCGCCTGCGAGCTGCGTCCCGAGGAGCACGCGGCGCTGCGCGAGCTGATGAAGGCGCGCCGCAACGTGCGCACGTTCTGCGCCGACGGCTATGACCTGGCGGTGGCTCAAACTCCGCAAACTGGCCGGGTCCTCGTCGTGATCGACCCACCGTTCGAGCGCCCTGACGACTACGGGCGGATCGTCGAGACCCTGGCCGGCGTGCGGCGGCGCAACCGCGCGGCCGCGGCCCTGGTCTGGCTGCCGCTCAAGGACCTGGAGACCTTCGACGGCTTCCTGCGCGACCTGGAGGACGAGCTGAGAGCGCCGGCGTTGGTCGCTGAGACCCGTATGCGGCCGCTGACTGATCCGATGAAGATGAATGGCTGCGCGCTGGTGCTGCTGGGCGCGCCACAGGGCATGGCCGGTGTGCTGGAGGCGGTCTGCGGCTGGACCGTAGCGACCCTTGGCGAGCGCGGCGAGGCGCGGGTCTACGACGTCTGACGCGAGCCCAGGCGGGCCGATCACAATTGCGCTTTCACCGATATTTCGCAATTGCGAGATCGTCCAGCGTGATATGTTGCGGCGCACAATCCTCACCCAGGAGAGCCGCCATGTCCTTTGCGCCTGACACCGAAATCTTCGCCAAGCCGGAAGCCTTGCTGCGCGTGCCGGTCGGCCTGGCCTCGCCGCTCTGGGGCCTGTTCGCCGGCGCGGCGGTTGGCGGCGCAGCCTGGTGGTGGATGACCCGCTGGACGCGCGTCGAGAACCTCGAGGCGATGTTCGGCGCCGCCGCCAAGTTTGAAGCCGCGGTCGAGCCGAAGACCGTGGCGCCGGCCGAGGTCGTCGAAACGGTGGAAGCCGCGGCTGAGCCACTGGCGGAAGCCATCGCGGAAGCGGCGCCTGAGCCGCTCGTCGAGACCGCCGAAGGTCTGGTCGAGGGTCCCGTCGCGCTCGAAGCGGTCGGCGGCGAAGCGGCCCCGATCTCCGCTGTCGTCGAAGACCTGGCGCCGCAGGCGGCCCCCGAAACCGCCGCCAAGCCGAAGAAGCCCGCCGCGCCGAAACCCGTCTGACTTGGCGCGGCCCGGCGGCTGCGCCTACAACCTGAGGGCCGCATCGAACGCGGCCTTGAGCGGGAGCGGTCTTGAAGCGGGCGTTGGACATCGCCGGCGCCCTGGCGGGCCTGGTCCTGCTGTCGCCGCTGCTAGTCGGCCTGGCGATCGCGGTGCGCGCCGAAAGCCCAGGCCCGGCCTTGCACTGGTCGCGGCGGGTCGGGCGCGGCAACCGGATCTTCGCCATGCCCAAGTTCCGCACGATGCGGACCGGCGCGCCGGACGTGGCCACCCACCTGCTGCAGGACCCGGGAAGCTGGGTGACGCCGCTGGGGCGTTTCCTCCGGCGCAAGAGCCTGGACGAGCTGCCGCAGCTCTGGAGCGTGCTGAGGGGCGACATGAGCCTCGTGGGCCCGCGGCCCGCGCTGTTCAATCAGGACGATCTCGTGGCGCTGCGCACCGAGGCCGGCGTCGACAAGCTGCGGCCGGGCCTGACCGGCTGGGCGCAGATCAACGGCCGCGACGAACTGCCGATACCGCAGAAGGTCCGGCTCGACCGCGAATACCTCGAGCGGCGCTCCTTCGGCTTCGACCTGCAGATCATCGCGGCCACCGCCTGGGCGGCCGTCTCGGGCCAGGGCGTCACCCACTGAGGGCGCCTTACGCCCTGTTCGCGCGTTAGGGTCGGCTGGGCGCGATGGAGCAAGACGCTTTGACCACGCAGACCGCATCGAGACCTGAGACGACGCCTCACCGCCGCAGGCTGGCCTGGACGGCGGGAATCTTCCTGGCGCTGGCCGTCATCGCCGCGATCGTGGCCGCGATCTGGGACTGGAACTGGTTCCGCGGGCCAGTCGCCTCGATGGCGTCGGCGCGCATGCACCGCCAGGTGACCATCAACGGGAACTTGAGGGTCCATCTGTGGTCCTGGCAGCCCAGCGCAACGGTCGACGGGGTCCGCATCGCCAACCCGGCCTGGGCGGGATCGGCCAGCCTGGCCGACATCGACCGCATCGCCCTGCAGATCCGGCTGATCCCGCTGTTCGCCGGCCACCTGGACATGCGGCTGCTGGAATTCGATCGCCCGCGGATGGCGCTTTACCGCGACGCCCAGGGCCGCGCGACCTGGGACTTTTCCGACGGCGCCAAGCCCGACGAGCCGCTGCGCCTGCCGCCGATCCGCAAGTTCGTCATCGACGGCGGCAAGCTCGATTACCGCGACGAGGAACGAAAGCTGACGTTCACGGGCACCGTGGACGCCAAGGAGCGCCTCGGCGAGACCGACCGGGGCTTCCAGATGATCGGACAGGGCGTGCTGAACGCCCAGCCCTTCCACCTGCAGGTGACCGGAGGGCCGCTGCTCAACATCGACCGCAACAAGCCCTATCCGTTCGACGCCGATATCCGCGCCGGCGAGACCTATGTGACCGCCAAGGGCGCGGTGCCCAAGCCCTTCGACCTGGCGCAGTTCTACACCGACGTGACAAGCCGCGGCCCGGATCTGGCCGACCTCTACGGCCTGACCGGCGTCCCATTGCCCAACACCCCGCCCTACAACCTGCGCGGTCGCCTCTCGCGGGACGGCCACCTCTGGAAGGTCGACGGCATCGGCGGGCGCGTCGGCAGTTCGGACCTCTCCGGTTCGCTCTCCGTCCTGAGCGGCAAGCCGCGGCCGATGCTCACCGCCAACCTGTCGTCGAAGGCGCTGGTTTTCCCGGACCTGGGCGCCCTGTTCGGCGGGACGCGGAAGACCGGCAAGATCGCCTCGCCGAACCAACTGGCGGCCGCGGCCAAGATGCAGGCCGAGGCGCGCATCTTCCCGGTGGCGACGCTGAACTTCGACAAGATCCGCAAGATCGACGCCGACGTGACCTACAGGGCCGCCGCCATCAGCCAGGCGCCGATCAGCCTGCGGTCAGCGTCGACACGGGTGAAGCTCGACGCCGGCGTGCTGCGCGCCGAACCGTTGTCGCTCGATCTGCCGCAGGGCCGGATCACTGGCTGGGTCCAGCTGAACGCGCGCACCGAGACCGCGGTCACCGACATGGACCTGAGGCTCGCCAACGCGCGGCTGGAGAACCTCATCCCGGTGAGCTTCCAAGGCCGCCAGCCGTTCGCGGGCGCCGTGATGGGGCGGGCGAAGCTGCACGGCGTGGGCGACTCTGTGCACGACGCCATGGGCGACGCCAACGGAGAGATCATGGTGGTCGCGCCCGGCGGGGAGATCCGCCAGTCGCTGGCCGAGCTGGCCGGCGTGAACGTCATCAAGGGGCTGGGCCTGCTGTTCGCCAAGGACCAGTCCACCACGCCGATCCGCTGCGCCGTCGGCCATTTCAGCGTCAAGGGCGGCGTGGCGAGCGCCGACCAACTGGTGGTCGATACCGGCCCGGTGCTGATCAACGGCGGCGGGGTCATCAACTTCGACACCGAGACCCTGGCCTTCCGGATGCGCGGCCATCCGAAGAAATTCCAGCTCGTGCGTCTGCTGGCGCCGATCACCGTGTCCGGGCCGATGCTGCATCCCAAGACCGGCGTCGAGAAGGGCCAGGCCATCGCCCAGGGCGGCGCGGCCTTGGCGCTGGGCGCGCTGCTGTCGCCGCTGGCGGTGCTCGCGCCCTTCGTCGACGCAGGCCTCGCCAAGGACGCCAACTGCGGAGCGCTGATGGCCGAGGGCAAGGCGGCCGGCGCACCGGTGAAGTCCGCGGCCGCGTCGCCTCGCCCGCAGACCCGTTGACGTAGCGCACGGGCTCCCCTCACTCTCAGCGGACGCAAGCTTGGCGAGAGGGACGGGCGCATGGCGCTGAGGACGACGATGGCGCTGGCGCTGGCCGCCGCGATGGCCGTAGCCGGCGGGGCCGCCGTGGCGCAGGACAACGCCACCGCGACGACGCCTGGCGGCAAGGCGGTGCTGGCCCGCCAGGCGCACTACAAGGACCTCGGAAAGGCGTTCGGCGGGCTCAACGGCGAGCTGCGCAAGGACGCGCCCGACAAGGCGGCGCTCGCCGCCGGCGGGGCGGCCGTCAACGCGCTCGCCCAGGCCTTGCCGAGCTGGTTCCCGAAGGGCAGCGGGCCGGAGGCGGGGGTGAAAACCGCCGCCAAGGCGGAGATCTGGACCGACGCCGCCGGGTTCGCGGCCGCGGTCGGCAAGCTGCAGGGCGAGACCGCCAAGCTGCAGGAAGTGGCCACCGCCGGCGACCTCGACGCGATCAAGGCGCAGGTCCGGGCGACCGGCGCAGCCTGCAAGAACTGTCACGACCAGTACCGGCAGCCCGAGCAGCACTAGGCCTCGGCGCGCCAACACCATCAGGGGGAGAACGAGATGCGGGCAGCCTGGCGATGGGGCGCGGCAGGCGCCTTGGCCTTCACCCTTTGCGGCGTCGCCGCGGCCGCGCCGGTCCCAGCGCCGGCACGGGCGATCACCGACCCGAAGAGTGTCGCGTCCGAGCAGAAGCCGGCCTCGCCGCCGGTCGCCGCTGCGGACCTTTACGCGAACCGTTCCTCGCTGGGCGCGGCCTGGGCGCCGGACGGCAAGTCGGTGGTGGTCTCGGCCAACTTCAGCGGCCGCTTCAACCTGTGGCGGTTCAGCACGGACGGCGCGGCGCCGGTGCAGCTCACCAAGTCCGACGACCGCCAGGCGGTGCTGGAGGTCTCGCCCGACGGCAAATGGGTGGTCTTCCAGTCCGACCACGGCGGCGACGAGATGTACGACCTCTACGCCGTGCCGCTGGCCGGCGGCGAGGTGGTCAACCTGACCAACACGCCGACCATCTCCGAGACCGGCGCGCGGTTCTCGCCGGACGGCAAAGAGCTCGCCTTCGCCGCCAAGCTGAAGACCTCGCCGATCAGCAATGTCGCGGTGATGGACATGGGCTCGCACGCGGTGCGGGCGCTGACCAAGGAGCCGACCCTCGACAACCGCTGGAACCCGGTGGCCTGGACGCCGGACGGCAAGGCCGTGATCGCCAACCGCGGCGACGTCGGCTCGACGACCGGCAGCGTCTGGCGCCTCGAGGCGTCCGGCGGCGAACCCAAGAAGCTGACCTCGGCCAAGGCGACCGCGCGGGTCAGCGCCGCCGACATCTCGCCGGACGGGCGGCTCCTGTCGCTCACCTCCAACGAGAAGGGCGGCCTCGACCAGGCGGCCCTCTTGGACCTGAAGGACGGCAAGCTGACCTGGCTCGCGGCCAGCCCCTGGGAGCAGTCGGGCGGCAGTTTCTCGCCGGACGGCGTCTCGGTGATGCTGGCCACCAACGCGGACGGCCGCCAGGACCTCTCGGCCTACAACCTGCAGGGCGGCCGGGCCACGAAGGCGCCGCTGCCGGAGGGCTTCAACGCCGAGGGCTCCGGCGCGAGCCCCTTCGCCAAGGACGGGCGCCTGCTGGTGGCGCATGACGCCAGCAACACGCCCTTCGACTACTGGATCCTGGACCGCGCAGGAAAGGCGAGCCGGCTGACCAACTTCGCCGCGCCCGGCCTCGATCCCGCCCGCCTGCCGGTCTCGCAGATCGTCCACTACAGGAGCCAGGACGGCACGGTGATCAGCGCCATCCTGACCGTGCCCTTCAACCTCAAGCGCGACGGCAAGGCGCCGGCTGTCGTCGTGCCGCACGGAGGACCGACGGGCCAGACGCTCGACCGGTTCAGCCGGCTGGCGGTGGCGCTCTCCTCGCGCGGCTATCTGGTGATCCAGCCCAACCCGCGCGGCTCGACCGGCTATGGCGAGGCCTTCCAGAAGGCCAACCACAAGGACCTGGGCGGCGGCGACCTGGTCGACGAGGTCTATGCGGCCAAGTTCCTGACCGCGACCGGCTATGTGAACCCGAAGAAGATCGGCATCACCGGCGGCTCCTACGGCGGGTTCATGACCCTGATGGCGGTGGGCAAGACGCCGGACGTCTGGGCTGCGGGCGTGTCGATGTACGGCATCATCAACTGGTACGAGATGCTGAAGCACGAGGACGCGAGCCTGCAGGCCTATCAGCGCTCGCTGATCGGCGACCCGGTGACGGACAAGGCGGTCTACGACGCGGCCTCGCCCATGACCTTCATCAAGCAGACCAAGGCGCCGCTGCTGGTCCTGCAGGGCGAGAACGACATCCGCGTGCCGCGCGGCCAGGCGGCCGAGGTGGTCGCCACGCTGAAGGGCGTCGGCGCGACGGTCGACGTTCACTACTATCCCGAGGAAGGCCACGGCTTCGCCAAGCGCGAAAACCAGATCGACAGCCTGCAGCGCACGCTCGACTGGTTCGACAAGCACCTGAAGTAGGGCAGGCCGCCTACCTCCCCCGCGCAGCGGCGGGAGTGGACCATCGGCCGAGCGCAGCGAAGAGCCGATGGTGGAGGGGGCTGGCCCCATCCTCTGAGTTTCGTACGCCCGGACTCGGCCTTGCGGGCCGCGACGGGATCGGGTGCGCGGGCGGCGAAGGCCGGCTCCAGGGCGCGGCGAGCGGCCTCGCCCTTCGCCGCGAGGTCCTTGGCGACCATCAAGCCGTGCTCGGCCAGCATGGTCTCCGCACGGACCCGTTTTCCGGTTGATGTGACATAAACAAAAGGAGAACACGCAGATCGACTCAGAGTCAGGCCGCTGTCCGACTCCGGGCGAAGGCGATCGGGGGCTGCCCATCCTTAGCGGACCCTTAGCGAACCCTGCATAGATCAGTCCGGCAGGCGTTGTGGAGTTGCATATGTTCCGGAACCTGTTCGGCGGGAAGAAGCCAACTGCCAACGCGGATCAGCTGAAGGAGACGCCTTCGGACAAAGGCCCCAGGCAGGTGAGCCTAGGCGGCAGGCATCCTTGGGACGGGGCGCCCGACGCTGTTGGGGCGAACTTTGCCCTGGCGGACCTGATCAACAACTTGCCCCGCCGGTTCACGATCGACGGCCGCATTCACGCGGAGACGCTCCTCGCGGCCAGCGGGGCTGTCGCTGGGTACGCCGCCCAAAGAGCGCTTTTCGCGCAACTTGCCGCCGAGGGCGTAGCCGCCGAGTCGAGCGGACTCATCATCGCCAAGACCAAGGACGGCCGGCGCTGGCTGATGGGCGACCGCTTGAACGCGATGCTGCTCCCGCAATCCAAGTCCGCGTCCGAAGCATCAGAAAAGCTCTGGCCTCTCGCGCAAGGCGCCGCAGTCTCAGTTGGGCTTGACCTCTCGCGGATGCCGGATGTGGGTCCGATGTTCGCGCATGTCGCTGGAACGATCGGTGGGGAAAACGAGGGAACGACGTCCGTTCCCGGCCGTCAGTTCCACCTGCCCACGCTGGAGTTGCTGAAGATTGCGTGGCCGCTTGCCCTGAAGTGCTTCAATGGCGAATTGTCCGGCAGGGTGCTGAAGCCTCCGGTGATCGTCTCTCAGCAGTGGTGGCCGGCGATCACGGCCATCACCGCGAACAAAATGATCCGAGACGTCGCCGGCGTCCTGCCGCCCCTCGATGCGCTGACGATCACGATGGAGACCGCGATTTACGCGTCCAAGCTCATGTCTGTAGACGTAGGGACTGTCTGAGAGGGGGCGATACCTGTGTCCGCTCCCACCGCCATTGGTTCGGTCGGCATTTGGCCAGGACCCCCGCGACTGGCCCAGCCCTGACCGCTACCGACCGCTCCCAAGCGGCTGCGCCAGTCCGATGAGGATGCCTTCGGGGCCGCGGATGTAGCAGAGGCGGTAGGCGTCGGCGTACTGCACCACTTCGCCGACGAGTTCAGCGCCGTGCTTGGCGAGGCGGGTCAGGGTGTCGTCGATGTCGCTGACGGTGAACATGGCGCGCAGGTAGCCCAGGGCGTTGACCGGGGCCTTGCGGTGGTCGGCGATGACGGCGGGCCTTAGGAAGTGCGAGAGTTCCAGGCGGCTGTGGCCGTCCGGCGTGACCATCATGGCGACCTCGACGCTCTGGTCGCCGAGGCCGGTGACGCGCCCGGCCCATTCGCCTTCGATCATGGCCCGCCCCTCGAGCGTCAAGCCGAGCTCGGCGAAGAAGGCGACGGCGTCGTCGAGGGATTCCACCGCGATGCCGACATTGTCCATCCGCAGCAGTTTGCTTTGGGTCATGATCCCGTCGTGTCCCCGGTGATGGCGTCGCGGCGAGCGGCCAGGCGTCAGGCGTGCGCCGGCGCCGTTCCAGCGCTTGCGAACCGGTCCAGGCGCTTGTGGATGATCGCGTCCGCCTCGCTCATGATCCGGTTCACCAGCTCGGCCACCGTTGGCACGTCGTGGATCAGGCCGACCACCATGCCGCAGCTCCAGCCGCCGGCGTCCATCTCGCCCTTCTTCATGATCGCCGGGTAGACGCCGGCGACCTCGGGGGCGATGTCGGCGAAGGTGATCTTGTCGCCCAGCGTGCGTTCCTTCTCCAGGAGGCGTTCGACGCCGGCGTTGGTCAGCACGCGTTCGGTGTTGCGCAAGGGACGCATGATGAGGCGGGTGTCGAGCTCGCTGGCCGCCAGGATCGCCTGCTTCACGTTCTCATGCACCGGCGCCTCCACGGTCGCCATGAAGCGGGTGCCCATGTTCATGCCCTCTGCGCCGAGGGCGAGGGCGGCGACAAGCTGGCTGCCGGTGGCGCAGCCGCCGGAGGCCACGAAGGGGATCTTGAGCTCCTCGGCGGCGCGGGGCAGCAGCACCCAGTTGCCGACGTCGTCCTCGCCGGGATGGCCGCCGCATTCGAAGCCGTCGACGCTGACGGCGTCGCAGCCGATGGACTCGGCCTTCAGCGAGTGGCGCACCGAGGTGCATTTGTGGATCACCTTGATCCCCGCCTCCTTGAGCGCGGGCAGCCATTTCTGCGGGTTGTTGCCCGCCGTCTCGACGGCTTTGACGCCGCTCTTGATGATCGCCTCGACGAAGCCCGGATAGTCCGGCGGCGTCACGGCCGGCAGGAAGGTCAGGTTCACGCCGAACGGCTTGTCGGTCATCTCCCGGCAGCGGGCGATTTCCCTGGTGAGGTTCTCTGGGTTGCCCTGGGTCAGGCCGGTGATGATGCCCAAGCCGCCGGCATTGGACACGGCGGCGGCCATCTCGGCGTAGCCGACCATGTGCATGCCGCCCTGGATGATCGGATGTTCGATGCCGAAAAGCTCGGTGATCTGCGTCTTCATGGCGTTCCCTTCCGCGACTTGGCCTCAGGCGTACAGGGGCGCCCCCACGTCCGGCAAGGGTCGTGGTCCGGCAATGGCAAACCGCTGGCGCCAGCTTGACCGTCTCGCAGCGTTGCATATACAAATCTTGCATATGCAACGATAAGGAAACGTCCGATGCGCGCCTTGGCTCTTGCCTGTGCTCTTCCGCTCATGGCTCTCGCGATCCCAGCGTCGGCCGCGGCCCCGGCGGTCTCGAATGCGGTGGCCGCCGCGGTCGCCGACCCGGCGCGCCCGGCCTCGGACACCGAGCGGGACGCCAACCGCAAGCCGGCCGAGATGCTGGCCTTCGCGGGGGTGAAGCCTGGCGACCGGGTCGGGGACTATGCGGCGGGGCAGGGCTATTTCACGCGCCTCTTCGCCGCCGCCGTCGGGCCGCAGGGACATGTCTATGCGACCGTGCCCGCCTCGCTCTTCCAGTACCCGAACATCGTCAAGGGCATCGCCGAGATCGAGGCCTATGCGAAGGACCACCCGAACGTGAGCGTGACCGCGGCCTCGGCGCTGGATGCGGCGCGTTATCCTGAGAAGCTGGACGTCTTCTGGATCTCCCAGAACTACCACGACCTGAAGGACCCGTTCATGGGCCCGGTGGACATGGCGAGGTTCAACAAGGCGGTGTTCGCGGCGCTGAAGCCGGGCGGCGTCTACATCGTGCTCGACCACGTGGCCGCGCCGGGCTCGCCGGCCGACGTGACCGACACCCTGCATCGCATCGAGCCCTCGACGGTCCGGCGCGAAGTCGAGGCCGCGGGCTTCAAGTTCGCCGGCGAGAGCAAGGTGCTGGCCAACCCCGCCGATCCGCACACCAAAGGCGTGTTCGACGCGTCGATCCGTGGCCGGACGGACCAGTTCCTCTACAAGTTCCGCAGGCCCTAGAGAGATCTCATGTCGAGCTGCGTCTGCCTGCACGTGCGCCGCGCGGCGCGTGTCCTGACCCGCCTCTATGACGAGGCGCTGGCGCCCTGCGGGCTGACGTCGATGCAGCTCGGCACGCTGGACAGCCTGTCGGACTTCGGCCCCACGACGCTGAGCAAGCTGGCGGAACTGAACAGCCATGAGCGCAGCGCCACCTGGCGGGGCCTGCAGCCGCTGATCCGCCGCGAGCTGGTGCGGCGCGCCGACACGGTGGGCCGCGCGGACCGCTATGAGATCACGCCGGCCGGCCAGGCGCTGCTCAAGGAGGCGCTGGAGCTCTGGAAGGGCGTGCAGGCCCGGGTGGTCGACTACCTGGGCGAGGACGCGCCGCGCGTCACCGCCATCGCCGACCGGCTGGAGCGGCTCGAGGCGGGCTCGAAAATAGGCTAGCGCTCGGCGGCGTCGCGCAGGCACTTCAGCCAGGCGTCCTCGCGGGCTTTCTCGGCTTCGCGCAGCTTGGCCTCGGCGTCGCGCACGCCGGCGTCGTGCTTGCGCCATTCGGCGACGGCGCCTTCGCGGGCGGCGCGGGCGGCCTCCAGGGTCGGGAAGCGGGCCAGCACCGCGCGCACCGAATAGCTCACCGGCGGCCCCACGGTCTCGCGGTCCGGATAGAAGCCGGAGATGGAGTCGTTGCCCTCGGTCTCGATGTGGAAGACGTCCGCCCAACCGGCATGGTGGCGCATCAGGGCCCAGGGCCGTTCCATCCGCTCGGTCACCGAAATCTCCTCAAAAGGTCGTCGCGTTCGAATCCGCCGAGGCGGTTGCGGCGCAAACTAGCGCGGGCCGCGGCGCGCTCCAACGCCGCGCTCGCAGATTTGGACTTGGTGCCGCGCCGGCTTCCGTGGAAAAGCCTTGGCCATTGATTTGATCCATTGATCCCAAGAGCGATTCCCTTTGGCCAAGATAGTGATCGCCCAGCAGTTCTGCGGGCCCCCGAACTCCGGAAACGGCGGCTATGTCTGCGGCGTCCTGGCGAAGGACATCGCCGGGCCCGTGACCTCGGTGCTGCGCGCCCGCGTGCCGCTCGACGTCGAGCTGGAGATGGCGGCCCGCGACGGCGCGGTGGTGATGACCGACGCCGAGGGCGGGCTGGTCGGGCGCGGCGAGCCGGCGGATGCGGCGCTGCTGCCGACGCCGCCCGAGCCGCCGAGCCTGGGGGCCGCCCGCGCCGCCGGCGAGCGCTATCTCGGGCTCACGCAGCGGATCCATCCGATCTGCTTCACCTGCGGCCCGGAGCGCCACGAGGGTGACGGCCTGCGGGTCTTTGCAGGTCAGGTCGAGGGCGCGCCGGACGGCCATGTCGCCTGCGTCTGGACGCCGGACCCAGCCTTCGCCGACGCCGACGGGAGCATCCCCACCGAGGTGGTGTGGGCGGCGCTGGACTGCCCGGGCTTCTTCGCCTGGGTGGTCAAGGAAGGCCGCCACGGGGCCCTGCTGGGCACCATGACCGGCGAGGTGCTGCGCCACCCGAAGGCAGGGGAGGCCGCCATCGTCACCGCCTGGCCGCTGACGCGCGAGGGTCGCAAGGAGACGGCGGGCGTGGCGCTGTTCTCCACCGACGGCGAACTGCTGGCCCGCGCCCACCAGGTCTGGATCATGATGGGCCCGCCTGCGCAGGCGCAGGCCGCCGCGCCGGACGCCGTCACCGCCTGAGGCTTGCGCCTCAAGCCCTTGCACTGGCGGCCGCTTCGGGGTCCAACTCGCCGTCGCTTTTCGGGGGAGGAAGCTGTGCGCGCGGCCTCGGTGTCGGACTATCGGGAGCTCGCGCGGCGACGGCTTCCCAAGATCTTCTTCGAATATATCGACGGCGGCTCCTACGCCGAGGCGACGCTTGCCCGCAACGTGGCCGACATCGAGGCCATCGCGCTGCGCCAGCGGGTGATGCGCGACATGTCCAAGCTCGACATGACGGTGACCAGCCTGGGTCAGAACTTCGCCATGCCGGTGGGCCTCGCGCCGGTGGGGTTGAGCGGGATGTACGCGCGGCGCGGCGAGACCCAAGCGGCGCGGGCGGCGGCGGCGGCGGGCCTGCCGTTCTGCCTCTCGGCCATGGGCGTCTGCGACGCGGAAGAGGTGGCCGCCACGGGGACGCCGCCCTGGTTCCAGCTCTACATGCTGAAGGACCGCGGCTACATGTGCGAGCTCCTAGGCCGAGTGAAGGCGCTGGGGTGCCCCGTGCTGGTGTTCACGGTCGACCTGCCGATCCCCGGCGCCCGCTACCGCGACGTGCGCTCCGGCTTCACCGGTTCGAGCGGGCTTTCCGGCGCCCTGAACACCGCCTGGGACGGGATCACCCATCCGGCCTGGCTCTGGGACGTCGGCCTGCACGGGCGGCCGCACAGCCTGGGCTCGGTAGCGGGCGCGGTGCGGGGCAGCCGTAGGGTCACCGACTTCCTCTCCTGGATCGCGCGCAACTTCGACCGCACGGTGACCTGGGCCGAGCTCGACTGGGTCCGCGAAACCTGGGACGGGCCGATCGTGATCAAGGGCGTGCTGGACGTGGCCGACGCCAAGGACGCCGTGAAGGCGGGCGCGCAGGGGCTGGTGGTGTCGAACCACGGCGGCCGCCAGCTCGACGGCGTGCGCTCCTCGATCTCCGCCCTGCCGAAGATTGCGCAGGCCGTAGGCTCGGACCTGGAGGTCTACATGGACGGCGGGATCCGCTCGGGCCTCGACGTTCTGAAGGCCATGGCCCTGGGCGCCAAGGCCTGCTTCATCGGCCGCGCCTGGGCCTACGCCCTGGGCGCCGGCGGGGAGGCGCAGGTGGCGAAGATGCTGGGGACGCTGAAGTCGGAACTGGCGGTGGCCATGGTGCTGACCGGCTGCGCCACCGTCCGCGACGCCAGCCGCGAACTGCTCGACCTTGAGGCGTAACGGCCGAGCTCGGTCACATTTGCGGCACCGCGGCAGCAATGCCGCAACGCGGCGAAACCCTTTGCGCCGTCAGGGATTGAGCTTCGGTCAGACCGCGTGGAGTATGGCCCGATGCCGCAGGATAACGTCTTCGCCTATTCGCTGAGCCAGGTGGAAGAGGGATGGCGCTGGAGCGTCTATGACGAGGATGGGGTCACGGTGGCCGACGGGGCCGACGTGAGCCGCGACGCCGCGGAGGCGGCCGTCGCCTCGACCCTGAGATCGGTTCCCCTCGAGACGCGAAGCTTCGGCTGAAGCGGAGACCTGATAGCCTCCGACGCCCGCCGTGCGTTTGAGGTCCGTGCCCAAACTCTTGCAAAGCCTGCTGCGCCGGATCGAGAGCCGCGCCCTGGTCCTGGTGATCGGCGCGGCCGGCGCGCTTTGGGCCTTCTTCAACATCGCCGGCGAGGTGGGTGAGGGCGAGACCCAGGCCATCGACCGCCACATCCTGCTCGCCCTGCGCAATCCCGCCGACCTCAGCGATCCGATCGGCTCGCGGTCCTTCGAGGAGGCCATGCGCGACGTGACCGCGCTTGGCGGAGTGACCGTGATGGTGCTGGTGACGGTGGTGGGTGTGCTGGCCTTCCTGATGCACCGACGGCGCTGGCATGCCGCGATCCTCGCCGGCACGGTGCTCCTGGCCGACGTCTCCAGCGAAGGCCTGAAGATGCTCTATGGCCGGCCGCGTCCGGACCTGGTGCCGCATGGCAGCTACGTCTATTCGGCGAGCTTCCCCAGCGGGCATTCGACCCTTTCGGCGGCGACCTTCCTGACGCTCGCCACCCTGATCGCCAGCCTGGAGCCGAACCGCGGCACGAAGATCATGGTCTACGCGCTCGCGATGGGGCTGGTGCTGGCGATCGGGTTCAGCCGCATCTACCTCGGCGTCCACTGGCCGAGCGACGTGCTGGCCGGCTGGTCGCTGGGCGCGGCCTGGGCGCTGGCGGCGTGGACCTTGCTGTTGCGCACCCGCAAGTCGACAGGCGCGCCCGTCACGCCCTGAGCTTCCCCAGGGCGCTTCATTGGGAATTTTCAATCTGCCAGCGTCGCGGCGGCAGCCTAGAGTTCTGCGCATGAAGCTGCTGATCGTCGAGGACGACAAGGAGGCCGCCGCCTACCTGAAGCGCGCGCTGTCGGAGGTGGGCCACACCGTGGACGCCGCGGCGAGCGGGCGCAGCGGCCTGATGCTGGCGGCCGGCGAGACCTATGACGTCATCATCCTCGACCGCATGCTGCCGGAGATCGACGGCCTGGGGATCCTGCGCACCATCCGCGCCTCCGGCGTCAAGACGCCGGTCCTGGTGCTGACCGCGCTCGGCGGCATCGACGACCGCGTGGAAGGGCTGGAAGCCGGCGGCGACGACTACCTGGTCAAGCCGTTCGCGCTCGCCGAGCTGCTGGCGCGGGTGAACGCGCTGGCGCGGCGCCCGCCGCCGCAGGAGGTGCGCACCGAGCTCTGCGTCGCCGACCTGCGGCTCGACCTCTTGAAACGCACGGTGAGCCGCGCAGGCCGGCGCATCGAGCTGCAGCCGCGCGAATTCCAGATCCTCGAATACCTGCTGCGGCACGCCGGCCGCGTGGTCACCCGCACCATGCTGCTGGAGAGCGTCTGGGACTTCCACTTCGACCCCAAAACCAACATCGTCGAGACCCACATGAGCCGCCTGCGCGGCAAGGTCGACCGCGGGCAGGGGCCAGAGCTGATCCATACGGTGCGCGGCGCGGGCTATGTGCTGCGCGAGCCGGACTGATGTTCCGCTCGACCACGCTTCGCCTGGCGGCGCTCTACACCGTGGCCTTCGCGCTCGCAGTCGTCGTGCTGGGCGCGATCACCGTGGTCAGCACGCGCGACGCCCTGTCGAAGCAGTTCGACGCCCGCATCACCGCGGAGTCCGCCGCGCTCGTGCAGGAGTATCGCTCCGAGGGGCTGGGCGGCGTCGTCGAGGCGGTCCGCGAACGCGACCGGACGCCGGGCGCGGTCGACTACGGCCTGCAGGGGCCGTCGGGCGAGGCCCTGGCCGGGCGGCTGGCGGCAAGCCGGTCCCCGCTGGGCTGGTCGGTGGTGCGCACCGACCCCAAGGCCGAGGCGGTGCGGGTGCTGACGATCGGCCTGCCGGACGGCCACCGGCTGCTGGTGGGCGACGAGGAGGAGCGGATCGAGGCGCTGGACGGCGCCCTTTTGCGCGGCTTCGCCGGCGCCTTCGTGGGCGTGGTGGTGCTGGGGGTCGCCGGCGGCTACGCCCTGAACCGGGACGTGCATCGCAGGCTGAGCGCCATCTCCGGCACCGCCGAGGCGATCATCGACGGCGATATGGCCAGGCGCGTGCCGGTGCGCGGGTCGAACGACGACCTCGACCGGCTGGCGCTCACCTTCAACCGCATGCTCGACCGTATCGCAGGCCTGATGGAGAGCCTGAAGCAGGTCTCGAACGACATCGCCCACGACATGCGCACGCCGCTGACGCGCCTGCGCCAGAAGCTGGAGTCCGGGCTGGCGGCGCCGGAGGAACGCGCCGGCGCCCTGGAGGGCGCGCTGGGCGACCTGGACTCCATCCTCGACACCTTCGCGGGCCTGCTGCGCATCGCCCAGATCGAGAGCGGCGCGCGGCGCGCGGCGTTCCGGCCCAGCGACCTCTCGGCGATCGGCCACACCGTGGTCGAGGCCTTTGCCCCGTCGGCGGAGGACGCGCAGCAGACGCTGCGCCTGGAAGGCGACGCCAGCGTGCCCGTGGTGGGCGACCCGGAACTGCTCACCCAGATGCTGGTGAACCTGGTGGAGAACGCCCTGCGCCACGCGGGCCCCGGCGCCGACATCCGCGTCGCCGCCGCCCGCGGCGAGTCCGCCGCCACCCTGGCGGTGATCGACAACGGGCCCGGCGTCCCGAGCCAGGAGCGCGAGCGGCTCTTCGACCGCTTCTACCGGCTGGAGCGCAGCCGCTCGACCCCCGGCAGCGGGCTCGGCCTTGCGCTGGTGGCGGCGGTCGCGCGGCTGCACGGCGCCGAGGTGCGCCTGCTTTCCGCTGAGCCGGGGCTGGAGGCGCGCGTCACCTTTCCGGCCGCGGGCTAGGCCGAGGGAGCCACATTGGGATTTCGCAATCTGGCCGACATGACTGCATCAGACCGCGAGGCCTAAGACTGCGCCGTGAGGGAGAAACGATCATGACTGCACTGCGCACAGCCGCCGGTTGCCTGGCGGCGCTGGCGTTCGCCTCGGCTGCCCAGGCGGCGTCCGGCTACCATGTCGTCGACCGCATCGGCGGCCCCGACGGGCGCTGGGACTATGTGCGGGTCGACAAGGCCAACAACCGGGTCCTGGTGACCCACGGCTCCAACGTCATGGCCATCGACCTTGCGACCAGGGCCGTGTCATCCTTTGCGCCTGGCCAGATCCTGCATGACGCCATGCCGGTCAATGGCGGGTCGGAGGTGCTGGTGACCAACGGCGGAACGGCGACAGCGGTGTTCGTCAACGCCAAGACCGGCGCGACGGTCGCGACGGTCGAGACCGGCAAGGGGCCGGACGCGGCGGCCTTCGATCCCAAGACCGGTCTGGTGCTGGTGATGGACCACGCGGGCGGCGAGGTGACCCTGGTCGATCCGAAAGCCCACAAGGCCGTCGGGACCATTTCGGTCGGCGGCGATATGGAGGCAGCGGCGGTCGACGGGGCCGGCAGAGCCTTCGTCAATGTCGAAGACAAGAACCAGATCGCGGTGATCGACATCGCCCAGAAGAAAGTGCTGGCGCGCTATCCGCTGGCCGGCTGCGACGGGCCGACCGGCATCGTCTACGACGCGGCCGACAGGCTGCTGATCGCCGCCTGCGACGGGACGACCGTCGTCGTCGACCCGAAGTCGGGCAAGGTCGTGCAGACCCTGGCCACCGGCAAGGGCGCCGACGGCATCGCCTTCGACGCCAAGCAAAAGCTGGCCTTCGTGCCGGCCGGCCGGGCTGGGACGCTTTCGGTGATCTCGTTCGCCGGCGGGAAGGGCGTGATTGTCGACACCGTACCGACCCAGGTGGGCGCGCGCACCATCGGGCTCGATGAGCGCACGGGACGCCTCTACCTGCCGACCGCCAAGTTCGCCGCGCCGGCGATGCCGGGCGGGCGGCCCACGGTCGAGCCGGGCTCCTTCCAAGTGCTTGTCGTCGGCAAGTGAGGCGCGCGGGGGTCAGCGCCGCGATCCTGGCCTTGGGCCTGGGGGCTTGCACGCACTACGCGCCCGCCCCGCCGAACCCCAAGCAGTTCGTCGCCGAGCTGGACGCGCGGCGGCTGCCGGAGAGGCCGCCAGACGCCGTCTGGACCACCGCCGAGCTGCTCTCGGAGGCGATCCAGCGCAATCCGCAGATCGTCGAGGCGCGCGCCAAGTACGTGGCCGCGCTCGCCGCGGCGCGGGCTGCCAAGTCGCCGCCGGGGCCCAGCCTGACGCTGACCGCGGAGTACGCCACGGAACAGCCGCGCTGGGGCTACAGCGGCGCCGGCGACATCCCGCTCGACTTCGGGACGCGGCGCAGCGCGCGCGTGACCACGGCCCAGCTTCAGGTCCTGCAGGCCTTCTACGACTACGGCGAGACGATCTGGAGCGTGCGCACCGACATCGCGCGCGCGCGCAGCGATCTGAACGCCGCCCTGCAGGAAATCCCGCTGGCGACCCTGGCGGTCGCCACGCGCGGGCGTCGGGCGGCGCGGATCGAGGACCGGGTGAACGCCGGCCAGGACGCGCGGCCCGCCCTGATCCTGGCGCGCACCGAGCTCAGCGCCGCCAACGGCCGGCTGGCCGCCGCCAACGGCCGGCTGAAGGCCGCAGTCGACGACCTGGCCAAGGCGCTGGGCGTCAGCCCCGCGGTGGCGCGGCCGCTGGTGCTGACGCCCGCGCCGTTGCGGCTGACGGACATGGGCGACCTGGCGCAGTGGCGGCGGGACGCGGCGAGCTCGCGGCGCGACGTCCTGCGGGCGATCGCGGACTACGACATCGCTGACCAGGCGCTGCGGCTGGAGATCGCCAACCAGTATCCGGCCATCAGCCTGGGGCCGGCCTACAACTACGACCACGGCGTGACCAAGCTGCCGTTCAGCCTGGCGCTCGCCCTGCCGCCCTGGGACCTGAACCGGCGGGCGATCGCCCAGGCCGAGGCGAGCCGCGCCGCGGCGGGCCGTTCTCTGGAGCTCGCCCAGGCCAATGCGCTGGCGCAGGTGGATGCGGCCACCACCGCGCTCGCCACGGCGCAAGCGGATTTCTTCCGGAACGAGCAACGCGACGCGCCCCTGGCGCGGGGCGCAGCCGATTTGGCCCAACGCTCCGCCAAGGCGGGCGAGACCGACCGGGTCGACGAGATGGCGGCGCAGGCCGCGGCGGCCGACGCCGAGCTTGCGCTCAACGACGCCCGGCACGTGGCCACGGGCGCCTTCGTGGACTTCGAGGACGCGCTTCGGCGGTCCTTCGACCCCGCGGAGACGAAGGTGATCGAAACAGCGATGACGCAAGCGGGGAGGGCGCGATGAGGGCTCATGTTTGGGCCGCGGCCCTCGGCGCGGCGTTGCTGGCCGGGCCGGCCTGGGCGCAGGGTGGGGCGCAAGGCGGGAGCTTGGTGAAGGTGGACGCGGCGACGCAGGCGCGGCTGGGGATCTCCACGGCGCCGCTGGCGGCCGCGCGGCGCACCGCCACGGTGAGCGGCTTTGCCCGTGCGCTCGATCCGGTGCCGCTGGCGCAGCTCGATTCCGACATCGCCACGGCGGTGGCCGCACTGGCCGCCTCGCAGGCCGAGGCCAACCGCACCCGGACGCTGAACGCCGCCGACCAGACCGTCTCCAAGCAGGCCGCCGAAGCCGCCGCCGCCCAGGCGCGGAGCGACGCGGCCAAGCTGCAGTTGCTGCGTCGCCGCGTGGGGCTTGAGTGGAGCCCGGCGCTCGCGCAGTTCTCCGACGCCCGGCGCAGCCGCCTGGTGGCCGACATCGCCGCCGGGCGCGCGGCGCTGGTGCGGATCGACGCGGCCTCGGGCCTCAGCCAGTTCACGGGCTCCGCGACCATCGCCCTGCCGTCCGGGCCGGTCCATGCGGCGATCCTCGGACCCACGCGGGTGGGCGACCCGCGCCTGCAGGCGACCGGCCTGCTGGCCCTGGTGACGGGCCCCGCCGCCGTCCAGCTCGGGACCGGAGCCGTGGCCGCGGCCACGGTCTCGCATGGGCCTGACGCCGGAGGCGTGGTGATCCCGCGCGCGGCCCTGCTGCGGACAGGCGGCCGGACGTTCGTCTTCGTGCGCCGCGACGCGACCGGCTTCGAGCGGCGCGTCGTGCCGGCGGGGGCCACCGATCCCGACGGCCTCTTCGTAACCGGCGGCTTCAAGGTGGGCGAACCCGTCGTCGTCGCCGGCGCCTCACAGCTCTTCGCCGCGCAGTCCGGCCCGGCCAAGGGCGAGTAGGATGCTCTCACGGATCGTCGGATGGACGCTGGAGCGGCCACGGCTGATGATCGCCGCGGCGATCCTGCTCCTGGTCTACGGCGGCATCGTGCTCAGCCGCGCCAAGCTGGACGTCTTCCCGGACTTCGTGCCGGCCCAGGTTGAGGTGCAGACCGACGCGCCCGGCCTGACCGCCGAGCAGGTGGAGCAGCTCGTCACCCGACCGGTGGAGCAGGCGATAAACGGCTCGGCGGGCGTGGCCTCGCTGCGCTCGGAGTCCATCGCCGGCCTGTCGATCGTGACGGTGAATTTCACGCAAGGCTCCGAGCCGTTCCATGACCGCCAGGTGGTGTCGGAGGCCCTGAACGAGGTCGACAAGATGCCCGACGGGGTCGGCGCCCCGAAGGTGACGCCGCTCACCTCTTCGACCATGGACCTCCTGAAGATCGGCTTCACCAGCGACCGGCTGACGCCGATGCAGCTGCGCGACCTGGTCGACTGGACCGTGCGGCCGCGCATCCTGGCGGCGGACGGGGTGGCTAGGGCCACGGTCTACGGCGGGCAGGTGCGGCGGATCGAGGTGCGGGTGCGGCCCGATGCGCTGGCCGCCCGCGACCTCAGCCTCTCCGACGTGCTGGCGGCGGCCAAGTCCGCCGTGGGCGTCTCCGGCGGCGGCTACATCGACACCCCGCAGCAGCGCATCCTGATCGAGGCGCGCGGCCAGGTGCAGAACGCCGCCGACATCGCCGCCGCGCCCCTGCCGGCGGTGACGGGCGCCGCCCCGGCGCGCATCGGCGATGTGGCGGAGGTAGTCGACGGACCGGCGCAGCTCAACGGCGACGCCATCATCATGGGCCGGCCCGGCGTGCTGATCTCGATCTCCAGCCAGTACGGGGCCAACACCCTGACCTCGACCCATGCGGTCGAAGCCGCCATGGCCGAAATGGCGCCGGCGCTGAAGGCGCAAGGGGTGACCATCAACGCGGGCCTGCACCGGCCGGCCAACTTCATCACCTCCGCCCTGCGCGGGATCGGCGACGACCTGGCCATCGGCGCGGTGCTGATCGCGGTGGTGCTGTTCCTGTTCATGCGCGACCTGCGGACGGTGGCCATCGCCTTCGTCTCGATCCCGCTGGCCCTCCTGACTGCGGTGATCGTGCTCGACCAGATGGGCTCGACGCTGAACACCATGACCCTGGGCGGGCTCGCCGTGGCGCTGGGGGTCGTCGTCGACGACGCGGTGATCGGCACCGAGAACATCGTGCGGCGCCTGCGCACCCGAGCGGAGGGCGCCTCGCCGGCCGCGGTGATCCTGGCCGCCTCGATCGAGGTCCGCGCGCCGGTGATCTACGCGACCATCATGCTGGCGATGGTGCTCTTGCCGGTCCTGTTGCTGTCGGGCCTGCAGGGCGCGTTCTTCTCGCCGCTGGCGGCCTCCTTCATCATCGCCACCCTGGCGTCATTGGCCGTGGCGGTGGTGATCACCCCGCCGCTGGCGCTGTTGCTGCTGCAGAACGCCCGGCTGCACGGGGAACCCGCCTTCCTGCGGCACACCAAGACCTGGCACCACAAGGTGCTACTGCGGGCCATCGAGGCGCCGCGCTGGGCGCTGGGCGTCAGCGCCGTGGCCCTGGCGGCGACCATCGCCGGCTTCCTGCTGTTCAACTCCGAGCTGCTGCCGAGCTTCCGCGAGGGCCATTTCGTGCTGGGCGTCTCCGGCCCGCCCGGCACCTCGCTCGGCGTGATGCGCGACTACGGCCAGCGGATCAGCCGCGAACTGCTGGCCATCGACGGCATCGGGACCGTCGAACAGCAGATCGGCCGCGCCGAGGGCGGCGAGGACACCTGGGGCACCGAGAGGAGCGAATTCCACGTCGAGCTGAAGCCCAGGCTGTCCGGGCGCAAGCAAGACGAGATCCAGGACCGCATCCACAAGGTGCTCGCGGGCTATCCGGGGCTGACGACCGAGGTCGTCACCTTCCTGGGCGACCGCATCGGCGAGTCCTTCTCCGGCGAGACGGCCTCGCTGGCCATCGGGATCTATGGCGCGGACCTCGACACCCTGGATCGGGTCGCCCAGCAGGTGGCCGCGGTGCTGAAGACCGTGCCGGGCGCCGTGGACGTGCAGGTGCAGACGCCGCCCTCGACGCCGGTGGTGCGCGTCGACCTCGACCTGCCGGCGCTCGCCCGCTACGGCATCGCGCCGGCCGACGCGCTGAACGCGGTGGGCGCGGCCTACCAGGGCACGGTCGCGAGCGAGATCTTCAAGGAAAACCGCACCATAGACGTGGCGGTTACCACGACGCCCGACCTGCGGCGCGATCCGGAGACGGTGGGCGACCTGCTGGTGCGTTCCCCGGCCGGCGCGGCGGTGCCGCTGCGCGCCATCGCCAAGGTCTATCTCTCGGAAGGCCGCACCTCGGTGAGCCACGAGGGCGGCCGGCCGCGCCAGGTGGTCACCGCCAACCCCGCGCCGAGCGCGGCGGCCAAGGTCGCCAAGGCTGCGGAAAGCACGATCGCCGCCAAGGTGAAGCTGCCGGCGGGGGTCTACCTGGACTATAGCGGCACGGCCCAGGGCGCGGCGCAGGCGCGCAAGGAGCTCTTGTTCAACCTGACGCTGGCGGTCGGCGGCGTGATCGCGCTGTTGCTGCTGGCGTTCCGCAGCGGCCGCGCCACCCTGCTGATCCTCGGCGCGACGCCTTTCGCCCTGGTGGGCGGGGTGATCGCCGTGGGCCTGACCGGCGCGAGCCTCTCGCTCGGATCGCTCGTCGGGTTCGTGACCCTGTTCGGGGTGGCGGCGCGCAACTCGATCCTGCTGGTGGCGCACGTCGAGCAGTTGATCGAGGAGGAAGGCCACGACTGGTCGGTCAACACCGTCCTTCTGGCGACCCGCGAGCGGGTGACGCCGATCCTGATGACGGCGTTGGTGACCGGGCTGGGCGTGCTGCCGCTGGCGCTCTCGACCGGTCAGGCCGGTCGCGAGATCCAGGGGCCGATGGCGGTGGTGATCCTGGGCGGCCTCGTCACCTCAACGATCGCGAGCCTGGTGCTGCTGCCGTCGCTCACCTGGCGCTACGGCCGGGCGACGACCAAGCCCTAGGGATGCCGGGCCAGTGCGCGGGCGACGACCGGCGCGAGCCGGGCCGCGATGATCTGCACCCCCTTGGCGTTCGGGTGGATCGCGTCGTTCTGGTTCAGGGCCGGGTTGCGCCCGACGCCGGCCAGGAGGTCCGGATAGAGCGTCACGCCATGCGCCTTGGCGAGGCTGGTGAACACCGCGTCGAAGTCACGGGCATAACCCCGGCCGATCTCCGGCGGGGCATGCAGGCCGGCGAGCACCACGCCCATGCGCCGCTGCTTCAGGCGGATGAGGATGCGATCGAGGTTGGCGCGGGTGGTCTTCGGGTCGACGCCCTGCAGCAGGTCGTTGCCGCCCAGGGCCACGACCACGACGGCCGTGTCCGGCTGGACGCTGAAGTCGACGCGGCGCGCGCCGTCGCCGCTGGTGTCGCCGGAGACGCCCGCGCCGCGCACGACGTTGGGTGCGCCCAGCTTCTCCAGCGCCAGGTGGAGCTGGTTCGGCAGGGCCGCCGCGGCGGGCAGGCCCAGGCCCGCGGTGATCGAATCCCCCAGGATGGTCACCACCTTGCCGCGCGCCGCCAACGCCTGGGCGGGAACCAGGGCAAGGCCTGAGGCGATCAAGCCCCGACGAGACAGGGCGCGGGAGATCAAGAGGGGTCGTGTAACGGCCATGCGCCTGTCCTATTTAGAAGATCGTGTTCCGCGCTCAACGCCTGAAGGCCTCGCATTGACCGACATCGCCGCCGATCCCCTCGTCCTGGAAAAGGTTTCGCTGACGCTGCCGTCAGCCGCGGGGCCGGTGGAGATCCTTCGGGGCCTCGACGTAAGGGTCGCAAGCGGCGAGCGTGTGGCGCTGGTGGGGCCGTCCGGATCGGGCAAGTCCTCGCTGATCGCGGTGGCGGCGGGGCTCGAGCGGCCGACCGGCGGGCGGGTGCTCTTGTTCGGGCAGGACCTGGCCGGGCTCGACGAGGATCGCCGCGCGCGGCTGCGGCGCGGCCGTGTGTCTCTGGTGTTCCAGAGCTTCCACCTGCTGCCCAACATGACGGCGGAGGAGAACGTCTCCGCGCCGCTGGAGATCGCCCGCGTGGCCGGCGCGACGGAGACGGCGCGGGCCTGGCTCGACCGCGTGGGGCTCTCGGCGCGCGGGCGGCACTATCCGCACCAGCTCTCCGGCGGGGAGCAGCAGCGGGTGGCGCTCGCCCGGGCGCTGGCCAGCCGTCCGGCCCTGCTGTTCGCCGACGAGCCGACGGGCAACCTGGACGCGGCCAACGCGGCCCATGTGGCCGATCTGATGTTCGACCTGGTCGCCGAAACGGGCGCCGCGCTGGTGCTGGTCACCCACGACGAGACCCTGGCGGCGCGGGCCGACCGGGCGGTGCGGCTGCGCGACGGGCGGGTGGCGCAAGAGAGCCTGACGCTGGCATGATCCCGCTGTCGTTGCGGTTCGCGGGGCGGGAGCTGCGCGGCGGCGTCCGCGGCTTCCGCATCTTCCTGGCCTGCCTGGCGCTGGGCGTGGCGGCGATAGCCGCGGCCGGCTCGACGGCGGAGGCCTTCCGCCGAGGGCTGGCCAGCCAGGCCAGCGAGATCCTGGGCGGCGACCTGGCTCTGTCGATCCGCCAGCGGGTGTTCAACGCCGGCGAGCGGGCCATCCTGGAGAAGGCGGGCCGGGTCTCCTACTCCGTAGCCTCCATGGCCATGGCCGAGGCGCCGTCGGGCGAGCGGCGGCTGATCGAGTTGCGCGGGGTCAACCAGACCTATCCGCTGGCTGGCCAAGTGACGCTGCAGGGCGCGGCGTCGCTGCAGGCGGCCATCGCCGACGAGGAGGGCGTGGCCGGGGCGGTGGTGGAACAGCCGCTGCTCGACAAGCTGCACATGAAGGTCGGCGACCGCTTCCTGGCCGGCAACCTGCCGCTGGTGGTGCGCGGCGTGCTGATGGAGGAGCCCGACCGGCTGTCGCGGGGCTTCGCGCTGGGCCCCCGGGTGATCGCCAACATCGGGGCGGTTCAGCGCGGAGGCTTCCTCGCGCCCGGCCTGCCGTTCGGCGAGACGGCGCGGGTGGCCTTGCCGCCGGGTGCGCCGCTGCAGGCGGAGAAGGCGAAGCTTCGCAAGGCGTTGGGCGGACTGGTGCGCATCCGCGACCGCGACGACGCCGCGCCCGGGATCCACCGGTTGATCGATCAACTGGAGTACTTCCTGGGCTTCATCGGCCTGGCCTCGCTGGTGGCGGGCGGCCTCGGCGTGTTCGGGGCGGTCAGCGCCTATCTGGAGGCTCGCAAGCCGGTCATCGCGACGCTGAAGGCGCTGGGCGCCGAGGGCGCGCTGGTGCGCGACATCTACCTGATCCAGATCGGCCTCCTGGCGGCGCTGGGCGTCGGCATCGGCCTGGCGGTCGGTGCGGCCGCGCCGCTGGCGCTGGGCGAGCTGGTCAAGAACGACCTGCCGATCCCGGCGCTGTTCGCGGTCTATCCGGGCCCGCTGCTGAAGGCCGCAGCGTTCGGTCTGCTGTCGGCGGCGGCCTTCTCCCTGGCCCCGCTCGGCCGGGCGCGCTCGACGCCGCCGGCCAGCCTGTTCCGCAGCGACCTTTCCGGTGAGCTCAAGATCGGGCCGGAGATCGTCGGCGCGGGTCTGGCGGCGGCGGGCCTTGCGGCCATGGCGGTGGCGACCGCGCCGACCAAGCTCGCGGCGCTGATCATGATCGCGGGCGTCGCGGTGTCCTTCGGCCTCCTATGGTTGTTGGGCTGGGGCGCGGCGCGGCTCGCGGGGCGGGCGAGGGCCGGGGCGAGAGGCCCCTTGCGGATCGGTCTGGCGAACCTGGCCGGCCCGCACTCGGCGGCGCGGACGGCCTCGCCGGCCATCGGCCTGGGTGTGGCGCTGCTGGCCTCGGTGGTGCTGATCCAGTCGTCGCTCTTGAACCAGGTCACCGAGATCGCGCCCCGTACGGCGCCGGCGCTGGTGTTCACCGACATTCCGGGCGACCGCGCAGCGCAGTTCGACGCCGCCGTGGCCAAGGCTTTCGGCCAGCCGCTAACCCAGAAGAACTTCCTGCGCGAGCCCTTCGTCACCGGCCGGATCACCAAGGTCCGCGGCCAGCCGGTGGTGGCCTCGGCGATCCCGCGCGAGGACCGCTGGGCCTACGACAGCGACATCTCCATGTCGGCCATCGGGCCGAAGCCGGAAGACCCCGGCATCGAGGAGGGTAGCTGGTGGCCCGCGAATTACGCCGGCCCGCCGCTCTTGGCGATGGACGTCGACGTGGCGCGCGGCAAGGCGATCAAGGTCGGCGATGCGGTTACGATCTCGGTGCTGGGCCGTGACATCGACGCCCGCGTGGCGGCGCTCCGCAAGTTCGACTTCGGCGGCTTCGGGGCGAGCTTTCCGCTGGTGGTGACGCCCGCCGCCGTCGAGGGGGCGAACCTGCGCCAGGTGGCGATCGCCAAGGCGTCCAAGGCGCAGGAGGCCGCGGTGATCCGCGAGCTCGGCCGCGACTTCCCGACCGTCAACGTGATCTCGGTGCGCGAGCAGCTGGAGGCGGCCACGGATCTCTTCAACCGCCTCGCGCTGGCGGTGCGTGGAGCCGCGGCGGTGGCGGCCCTGGCGGGCCTGCTGGTGCTGGCCGGAGCCATCGCAGCAAGGGCTCGGGCGCGGACTCGCGAGGCCGCGACGCTGAAGGTGCTGGGCGCCTCGCGCGGCCAGATCCTCAGCGCCTATGTGCTGGAGTATGGCGCGGTGGGCGTGATCGCCGGGGCCGCGGGCGTGGCGCTCGGATACGCCGCGGCCTGGCCGGTGGTGGTGAAGGTCTTCCACGCCAAGTGGAGCATGGACTGGGAGGGCGTGGCGGCGCTGCTGGCCGTGGCGGCCCTGGTCGCCGGCGCCGGCGGCCTGCTGGCGGCCTTCCAGGCGCTCTCCAAGCGCCCCGCGCCGGCATTGCGGGCGGAGTAGACGTCGCGGCAGAGTAGACGGGGGCCGCATTTCTGGCATTCCTGGACGATGAGCTCCGCCCTATCCCGCCGCGCCGTGCTCAGCGCCGTCGCCGCCGCGAGCGCGGCGCCCGCCGTCGCGGCCGCGCCATCCGACGCTTACGTGCTGCGCAACGTTCGGCTGGAGACCGGCTATGACCGCGACGCCGAGGGCGTCAGCGGGACGCGCACGGCGCTGTTCGACGTCAGGATCGCCGGGGGGAAGATCGCCGCTGTCGCGCCCGCGGGCTCGCCGCGGACGGCGGGCGTGAAGGCCTATGACGCGGGCGGCCTGCTGATGCTGCCGGCCTTCCGCGACATGCACATCCACCTGGACAAGACCTTCTACGGCGACCCGTGGCGCGCGCCGCGGCTGAAGCACGGCATCCCCGGCCAGATCGCCATCGAGCAGCGGCTCATGCCGGGCATGCTGGCGGGTGTCGAGAGCCATGCCGACCGGCTGGTGAACCTCTTGCAGTCGAAGGGCACGACCTTCGCGCGCAGCCAGTGCAACGTCGATCCCGTGGTGGGCGTCCAGAACCTGGTCCGGCTGAAGCGGGCGCTGGAGAAGCGTAATGCCACCTTCGGCCATGAGATCGTGGCCTTCCCGCAGCACGGCCTGATCCGCGTCAATCTGGAGAAGACCATGCGCGAGGCGATGAGCCTGGGAGCCACCCACGTGGGCGGCATCGACCCGACGACGCTGGACGGCGGGCTGGAGCGCTCGGTCGACACGGTGGTGCAGATCGCCCTCGACTGCAAAGCGCCCATCGACATGCACCTGCACGAGCCGGCGCCCAGCGGGATCGCGGCCATCAAGCGGATCGCGGGCCACGTCGAGAAGGAACCCAGCCTGAAGGACAAGGTCACCTTCAGCCACTGCTTCTGCCTGGAGGACCTGTCCGACGCCGAGGCGGCGGACATGGCCGAGTTGATGGCCCACGCCGGCATGTCGGTGGCCTCCACCGTGCCCATGGGGCGCAAGATCATGCCGATCCCGATCCTCATGGCGAAGGGCGTGCCGGTCTATGTGGGCACCGACACGGTGGTTGACTTCTGGGGCGTGTTCGGGACCTGCGACGCGCTCTTGAAGGCCTGGACCGCCTGCCAGCTCTACGGTTGGTCGGACGAGTTCGGGCTGTCGCAGTCGCTGCGGCTGGCGACCGGCGGCCCGGTCCCGCTCAGCCCCAAGGGCGAGCAGCTCTGGCCGAGGCCGGGCGACGCCGCCGACGTGGTGCTGGTCCGCGCGGCGTGCGCGGCGGAGACGGTGGCGCGGATGACGCCGCGCTCGACCGTGCTGCATCAGGGGCGGCTCGCCGCCGGCGACTTCCCGAAAGCCGCCTGAGATGGTCGACCTCGCGACCGCGCGGCGGCTGGCGCTGGCCCTGCCGGACGTGGATGACAAGTCCGCCGGCGACCGCATCGCCCTGGAGGTGCGCGACGGCAAAGGGCTCGCCTGGACCTACTTGGTGCGCGCCGCGCCGAGGAAGCCCAGGGTTCCGCAGCCGGAGACGCTCGCCGTCCGCTGCGCCATCGAACGCAAGGAGATGCTGGTCGCCGCCGCGCCCGACCGCTTCTTCGACGACGACCACTACCGCGGCTACCCGGCGGTGCTGGTTCGGCTGCCGGCGATCGACGAGGACGAACTGGCGGCGCTTTTCCGCGAGGCCTGGACGCTCTCCGCGCCGAAGCCCAAGGGCGTCAGGAAAAGCCGCTGAGGTCCGGGGCGCGGCCGTTCCAGCCCGACACCTTTTCGAACGCCGCGCCGAGCGCCACGACGGCGGCCTCGTCGCGTGGGCCGCCGAGGATCTGCAGGCCGACGGGCAGGCCGTCCCTGGTCAGGCCGCAGGGCACGCTGATCCCGGGTAGGTCGAGGTAGTTGGCGGCGCGGGTCAGGCGGCTGAGCGGCGAGGTGGTCTCGTCGATCTCGTCCAGGGGCGGCGCTGGGATCGGGCAGGTGGGCGTGGCGAGGCCGTCGTAGCCCGCCAGCCAGGCATGGAACTGCGCCTGGTCCTCCGCGCGCTGGGCGTGGGCCTCCTCCAGCCGTTCGTCGGATATCTCCCGCCCGACCTCGAAGCGCCGGACGATCCATGGGTCCATGACCTTGCCGTGGGCCTCGATGCGGTCGCGCCAGATGCGCCAGCCTTCGCCGGCCATCAAGAGGCCGTTGGGCGCGAAGCTGTCGTCCAGCGCCTTGGGCGGCCGGACCATCTGGACGACCACGCCGGCCTTGCGCAGCCGGTCGAGGGCCGCGAGGTAGAGCCGGGCGACCTCCGGGTCGATGTCGCCCAGATGCTCTGGAGCGATGGCGGCCAGCCGCTGGTCGGTGACGTCGGCCGCCAGGGCGGCCTCGGCGTCGAAGGGGCCGCGCACCGCCGCCGCGCCGTCGGGCCCCGAGATGACGCCCAGCATCCGCGCGGCGGTCGCCACGCCGCGGGCCAGCGCGCCCACGGTGTCCAGCGCCGGGGCGAGCGGATGGACGCCCTTCAGGCTGACCAGGCCGCGGCCAGGCTTCAGGCCCACGACGCCGCAGACCGCTGAGGGGATGCGCACGGAGCCGCCGGTGTCGCTGCCCAGCGCCGCGTCGACCAGGCCCGCGGCCACGGCCACCGCCGAGCCGGAGGACGAGCCGCCTGGCGCGCGGTGTGTCCTGGCGTCCCAGGGATTCCACGGCGCGCCGACCGCGCGGTTGGTGCCCCAGCCGCCGTAGGCCAGCTCGACGGTGTGGGTCTTGCCGACCGCGCGCCAGCCGGCCGCGAGCAGCTTGTCGACCACCGCGGCGTTGGCCAGCGGGTCTTCGGCCAGCGGGACCTGGGCGCCGCCGCCGGTGGGCACGCCCTTCACGTCGAAGAGGTCCTTGATCGCGAAGGTTGGGCCGTCACCGTCGCCGAGGGCGGGATCGAACCGACGGACGAAGGCCTTCAGGCGGCCGTCGTACTGCTCGATCCTGTTCAGCGCGTCTTGCGGCGACATCGGGCCTCCCCATCGTGCTCTCGCGCGTTTGTCCTGCGCAGCGAGCTTATCGCCGCTCCGAAGCCAGGAAACCAGATGACGCGCACGCCCCGCTGTGGCTTTTCCGTGTCCCCATGAGCACTTCGCTTCCCGATCAGCTTCGCACGACCGTGCGGTTCCTGGGCCGCGTGCTGGGCGACGTGATCCGCGCCGAGGACGGCGAGGCGGTGTTCAAGCAGATCGAGGAGATCCGCCAGGCCTCCGTCGCCTTCCATCGCGAGGGCACCGAGGCGGCGGCCAAGGCGATGACGGCGCGCCTCGAAGGCATGAGCCTGCCGGACACGGTGCGCTTCGCCCATTCCTTCGCCTGCTTCCTGCAGATCACCAACATCGCCGAGGACCAGATCCAGCGGCAGCGCGGACGGGGCGGCGATACCCGGCCAGATACGCTGGCGGGTGCGATCCGTACGCTGGCGTCCGAGGGCGTCGACACGGCCGCGGTGATCGAGCTCCTGCGCGGCGCCCTGATCGCCCCGGTGATCACCGCCCACCCGAGCGAGGTGCGGCGCAAGAGCGTGCTCGACCGCGTGGGCGCCATCGCCGACGACCTGGACGCCTACGACCACGCCCGAACCGAGGCCGAACGGGCGAGCATCGAGCGCGAGCTGATGCGCCAGGTGGCGATCTTCTGGCGCACGCGGCTGCTGCGCTCGGTGAAGCTGGGCGTCGGCGACGAGATCGAAAATGCCGTCTCCTATTTCGAGCGCAGTTTCCTGCCGGAACTGCCCAGGCTCTACGCCCACTGGCTGGAGGTGCTGGGCGAACCTGAGGACCTGACCAGCTTCCTGCGGGTCGGCTCGTGGGTCGGCGGCGACCGCGACGGCAATCCCTTCGTGACCGCCCAGGTGTTGCGCCAGGCCATGGCGCGGCAGAGCCAGGCGGCGCTGAAGCTCTATCTGGAGGACGTCCACGCGCTGGGCGCGGAGCTGTCGATGTCCGCGCGGCTGGCCGCCGTGACGCCGGAGCTGCAGGCCCTGGCCGACGCCGCCCACGACCCCTCGGCCCAGCGGGCCGACGAGCCCTACCGCCAGGCGCTGACCGGGATCTATGCGCGCCTGGCCGCGACCTACCAGGCGCTGACCGGCGAGGCCGCGCCGCGCGCGCCGGCCGCGCCAGCCGGGCCCTACGACAGCCCGGACGCCCTGAAGGGGGACCTGGAGGTCGTGCTGGCGAGCCTGGTCGCCAAACATGGCGTGGGGTTCTCCCGAGGGCCGCTGCCGGACCTGATCCGCGCGGTCGACACCTTCGGTTTCCACCTGGCGCGCCTGGACCTGCGGCAGAACTCGGCGATCCATGCGCGTACGGCGGCGGAGCTCCTGAAGGTCGCCGGCGTCTGCGCGGACTACGAGGCGCTGGGCGAGGCGGCGCGCTGTGAACTTCTGACCCGCGAGCTCGGCCACGGGCGGCTGCTGCATTCGCCTTTCGCCGAGTACAGCGAGGAGACGGCGCGCGAGTACGGCGTGCTGACTGCGGCGGCGGAGGTGAAGCGGCTCTACGGCAAGGACGCGATCCGCGCCTACATCGTCTCCAACACCCAGTCGGTCTCCGACATGCTGGAGGTCTACCTGCTGCTGAAGGAGGTGGGCCTGTTCCAGCCGGGCGAGGACCCGCGGACGCAGGTCTTCGCCGAGCCGCTGTTCGAGACCATCGGCGACCTGAGGGCCGCGCCTGAAACGCTAAAGGCCTATCTGGAGCTGCCGCTGGTCCGGAAGCTGGTCGAGCCGATCGGCCTGCAGGAGGTGATGATCGGCTATTCGGACTCGAACAAGGACGGCAGCTACCTGACCTCGACCTGGGAGCTCTACCAGACCTCTCGCGCGCTGGGCCGGGTGGCGCGCGACGAGGGGCTGAGGCTGCAGCTCTTCCACGGGCGCGGCGGCGCGGTGGGCCGGGGCGGCGGCTCCAGCTTCGAGGCGATCCTGGCCCAGCCGGGCGGCACGGTGAACGGCCGCATCCGCATCACCGAGCAGGGCGAGGTGGTGGCCAACAAGTACGCCGACCCGGAGCTCGCCCGGCAGAGCCTGGAGACCCTGACCGCCGGCGTGGTGCTGGCCTCGTTCCGCGGCGAGGCGGACTCGGAAGTCACCGAACCGCACGCCAAGGCCATGGAGGCGCTGAGCCAGGGGTCGATGGCCGCCTACCGGGCGCTCGTCCACGACACGCCGGGCTTCGTCGACTACTTCTATGGCGCCACCCCGATCAGCGAGATCGCCGACCTGAACATCGGCAGCCGCCCGACCTCGCGCCAGGCGACCCGCAGCATCGGCGGCCTGCGCGCGATCCCCTGGGTGTTCTCCTGGTCGCAGAGCCGCGCCATGCTGCCGGGCTGGTACGGCTTCGGCTCGGCGGTCGAGGCGGCGGGCGTGCCGATCGCCGACCTGGCCGAACTGCACGAGACTTGGCCCTTCTTCTCCTCAGCGCTCGCCAACATGGAGATGGTGCTGGCCAAGGGCGACATCGCGATCGCCGGCCGCTACGCCGAGCTGGTCGAGGATCGCACGCTGGCCGACCACGTGTTCGGCCAGATCAAGGCCGAGTGGGAGCGGACCAACGAGGCGCTGCTGAAGATCACCGGCCAGACGGCGTTGCTGGACAAGCACCCGGACCTGGCCGCCGCCATCCGCTCGCGGCTGCCCTACATCGATCCCCTGAACCACCTGCAGATCGAGCTGATCCGCCGGCTGCGGCGCGGCGACGCGGACGAGGCGGTCAAGGAAGGCATCCACCTGACCATCAACGGCATCGCCGCGGGCTTGCGGAACACCGGCTGAAGCGGGCTAAGCTTGCGCCAACTGGGCGGAGATCGGGCATGCGTCGTCGGGACTATCTGAAGCTCTCGGCAGCGGCCGGCTCGGCGATGGCGCTGGCCGGCGGCAAGGTCCAGGCAGCGGCAGCGAGGACGCCCATGCGGATCCTGATCCTCGGCGGCACGGGATTCATCGGCCCGCACGAGGTGCGCTATGCGCTGTCGCGCGGCCACCAGGTGACGATCTTCAACCGCGGGCGGCAGAAGGAAGACTGGCCGGGCCGTGTCGAGGAGCTGATCGGCGACCGCAACATGGGCGACCTGAAGGCGCTCGAGGGCCGCGAGTGGGACGTCTGCATCGACAATCCCACGACCCTGCCGTTCTGGGTGCGTGACGCCGGGCGCGTGTTGAAGGGCAAGGTGAAGCAGTACGTCTTCATCTCGACGATCTCGGTCTATGCCGGCAACGCCAAGCCGGCCGACGAGAACGACCCGTTGACGCCCTACAAGGGCGCGGACCCGATGGCGGAGACGGCCGACACCCTGAAGGCCAGCAACAACCGCCTCTACGGCCCGCTGAAGGCAGTGAGTGAGGCGGAAGCCGTGCGCCAGTTCGGCGCGGCGGCCGCGACCATCGTTCGCCCAGGCCTGATCAGCGGTCCCGGCGACGAGACCGACCGCTTCAGCTACTGGCCGGTGCGGCTGGCCAATCCGGGCGGGCGCTGGGGCGCCGAGGTGCTGGCGCCCGGCGACGGGTCGGACCCCGTGCAGTTCATCGACGCCCGCGACCTGGCCGAATGGATCATCCGGGTGGCGGAGAACCGGACGACCGGGGTCTTCAATGCGACGGGCCCGGCCAAGCCCATGACCATGCGCCAGTTGCTGGCCGGCGTGGCGGCGGGCGTGAAGGCGCAGCCGAAGCTCACCTGGGTCCCCGCCGACTTCCTCGACGCCCAGAACGTCGGCGCCTGGATCGACCAGCCGGTCTGGGTGCCGGGGCAGGGCGACACGGCCGGATTCGCACGGCGGGATATCCGCAAGGCGCTCTCCGCAGGCCTGACCTACCGGCCGCTGACGCTCACCGCCGCCGACACGCTGGCCTGGTTCAAGACGCAGCCGGCCGAGCGGCAGGCGAAGCTTCGGGCCGGGCTGACGCCAGAGCGCGAGACCGCGGTTCTCGAAAAGTGGCGCGCGGCGAAGAAGGCTTAGTCGCCGCAGCATTTGACGGACTCGCCGCTTTGGATGAAGTCGGCGGGCCTTGGTTGTTTGGGGGAGTTTCGGCATGCGCACCTGGCCTCTTGTGGCCCTCGTCCTGGCCACGGCCGCCCCGGCCTTCGCCCAGTCGTCTCCGCCGCCGCCCGCCGCCGTCACGCCCGCCGACGCGCGCTTCGAGGCGCTCTACAAGCGCGAGTGGGCCTGGCGGATGAACGAGTTCCCCGAACGCGAGCGGGGCGACGCGCCGGTCCCCGACCGGCTGCCCAAGGTGGATCCAGCGAGCGAGGTGCGGCGGCTGGCCTATTGGCAGGCGGTGCGCAAGGATCTCGACGCCATTCCCGAGGCGGGGCTCTCGGAGAGCCAGAAGATCAACTACTCAGTCTACCGCGACCAGATCGACGTCCTGATCTCGCAGCAGAAGTTCCACGAGTACGAAAAGCCGTTCAATTCCGACTCCTCGTTCTGGTCGGGCCTGGGCTTCACCGCCTCGCGCAAGTTCCACACCGCCCAAGACTACCGGAACTACATCGCGCTGCTGAACGATGTGCCGCGCTATTTCCGCGAACAGCAGGACGAGATGCGGGTCGGGCTGAAGCGCGGATTCACCCCGCCGAAGGCGACCCTGGTCGGGCGCGACGCCTCGGTCTCGATTATCAGCGAGGCCAAGAGCGCGGAGGCGACCAACCTGTGGAAGCCGTTCAAGGCCTATCCCGCGTCGGTCACGCCGGCCGAGCGCACCCAGTTCGAGGCTGAGGCCAAGCAGGCCATCGAGAGCAAGGTCATGCCGGCCTATGCGACCCTGCTGACCTTCCTGCGGCAGGACTACATCCCGCACACCACCGAAGCCCTGGGCGCCGAGCAGCTGCCGGACGGCAAGGCCTACTACCGGGCCCAGATCAAGGAGTTCACCACCCTCGACATGGAGCCGGAGGCGATCCACCAGCTCGGCCTATCTGAGGTGGCGAAGATCCACGCCCAGATGCTCGAGGTGATGAAGGAGACGGGCTTCAAGGGCGACTTCCCGGCCTTCCTGACCTTCCTGCGCACCGACCCGCAGTTCTACACCAAGGACCCGCAGGATCTGCTGAACCGCGCGGCCTGGATCGCCAAGCGGGTGGACGGCAAGGCCTCGCAGTTCTTCGGCTGGCTGCCGCGCAGCCGCTTCGGGATCGAGCCGGTCTCGCCGGACATCGCGCCGTTCTACACGTCGGCGCGGGGCGGCACGTCGACGTACCTGTTGAACACCTACGACCTGCCGTCGCGGCCGCTCTACAACCTGACGGCGCTGACCCTGCACGAGAGCGCGCCGGGCCACTCGTTCCAAGGCGGGCTCGCCGAGGAGCAGACCGGCCTGCCGGACTTCCGGCGCGAGGTCTACATCTCGGCCTACGGCGAGGGCTGGGCGCTCTACTGCGAGCGGCTGGGCGTCGAGATGGGGATGTACGATACGCCCTATGACCGTTTCGGCATGCTGACCTTCCAGATGTGGCGGGCCGCGCGACTCGTGGTCGACACCGGCGTCCACCACAAGGGCTGGACCCGTGAGCAGGCGATCAAATATCTGCACGACAACACCGCGCTCGCCGACCACGACATCGAGATCGAGGTCGACCGCTACATCTCCTGGCCGGGCCAGGCGCTCAGCTACTACCTGGGCATGATGGCGATCGTGGAGGAGCGGGCGAAGGCGGAGAAGGCGCTGGGGCCGAAGTTCGACATCCGCGCCTTCCACGACACGGTGCTGTCGATGGGCTCGGTGCCGCTGCCGCTGCTGCGCGCGCGGATCGACCGTTTCATCGCCGAGGGCGGGCGCGATCCCATGCCGGTGACCTGGCAGAAGCCGATCAAGGCGCCGTAGTTGCGATGGCGAACCTCTACGACCTGCTGGCGGCCGGCTTTCCGGCGGACCGCGACAAGCCCGCCTTCCTGCTCAGCGACGGCGGGGCGGTGAGTTATCGCGACCTCGAGGCGGGCGTCGCGGGGCTCGCGGGCTATCTGGTCGCGCAGGGCGTGGAGCCCGGCGACCGGGTGGGCCTGCAGGCGGAGAAGTCCGTCGAAGGGGTGATCATCTACCTGGCGGTGCTGAAGGCGGGCGCCGTCTTCCTGCCGCTGAACTCGGCCTACACCCCCGCCGAGGTGGACTATTTCGTCGGCGACGCCGAGCCGCGCCTGTTCATCACCGACCCGGAAGCCTTCGTGGCGCAGGCGCAAGGGGCCGAGCCCTTGGCCGCGGCCGTTCCGCGCGCCGACGACGACCTCGCCTCGTTGATCTACACGAGCGGCACGACCGGGCGCTCCAAGGGGGCGATGCTGAGCCACGGGAACCTGGCGGCCAACGCGGCCGCCCTGCATCAGGCCTGGGGCTTCACGAGCGACGACGTGCTGCTGCACGCCCTGCCGATCTTCCATGTCCACGGCCTCTTCGTGGCCTTGCACTGCGCCTTCCTGTCGGGCGCGCCGATGGTCTGGCTGCCGAAGTTCGACGACGCTGAGGTGCTCAGCGGTCTGGCGAAATCGACGGTGATGATGGGCGTGCCCACCTTTTACACGCGGCTGCTGGCCAACCCGGAGTTCACGCGGGAGCGGGCGGCCCACATGCGGCTCTTCATCTCCGGCTCGGCGCCGTTACTGGAGTCGACCTTCGCCGAGTTTGAGGGCCGCACCGGGATGCGCATCCTTGAGCGCTACGGGATGAGCGAGGCGGTGATCATCACCTCCAATCCGCTCGATGGTGACCGCATCCCGGGCAGCGTCGGCTATCCGCTGCCCGGCGTGACCTTGCGCATCGGCGACGGCGAGGCCACCGGCGTCATCGAGATCAAGGGCCCAAGCGTGTTCTCTGGCTATTGGCGGATGCCAGATAAGACCGCCGAGGAGTTCACCGCCGACGGCTATTTCCGGACGGGCGACGTGGGCCGCCAGGATCCGGACGGGCGCGTCTGGATCAGCGGGCGGGCCAAGGACCTGATCATCTCCGGTGGCTACAACGTCTATCCCAAGGAGATCGAGCTGGTGCTCGACGAACTTTCGGGCGTCACCGAGAGCGCGGTGGTGGGCGTGCCGCACCCGGACTTCGGCGAGGGCGTCGTGGCCGTGGTCATGGGCTTCGGCGACGAGGCGGCGATGATCGCCGAATGCCGCCGCCAGCTTGCGCCCTACAAGTCGCCCAAGCGGATCGTCTTCGTCGACGCCCTGCCGCGAAACGCCATGGGCAAGGTGCAGAAGAACCTGTTGCGCGAGCGGTACGCCTCGCTGTTCATGGCCTGACGCAAAGACGCACGAGGGGACGAGATGGACCTGCAGCTCAAGGGCAAGGCCGCGGTGGTGACAGGCGGCACGCGCGGCATCGGCCGCGCCATCGCCGAGACCTTCGCCGACGAGGGCGCCAACGTCGCCATCTGCGCGCGCAACGCCGAGCAGGTCGCCGAGACGGTCAAGGCCCTGGAAAGACGCGGTGTGAGGGCCTGGGGCGAGGTCGTGGACATCGCCGACGGCCCCGCGCTGCAGGCCTTCGTCCGCAAATCCGCCGAGACGCTGGGCGGGCTCGACGTCCTGGTTTCCAACGCCAGCGCCCTGGTGCAGGGCAACGCCGAGGCCGACTGGCAGGCGATGTTCGACATCGACATGCTGGGCGCCATCCGCACCTGGGAGGCGGCCAGGCCGCTGCTGGAGGCTGCCGCGGAGCGGACGGGCGACGCGGCCTTCATCATCACCTCGTCGGTTTCGGCGGTGAACGCGGACAATCCCTCGTCCTACGGGGCGATGAAGGCGGCGCTGATCCACTTCGCCAAGGGCGTGGCCCGGTCGAGCGCCGCCAAGAAGGTCCGCTGCAACGTGGTGTCGCCGGGCACCGTGTTCTTCGAGGATGGCGTGTGGGGCAACGTCAAGCGCACCATGCCCGGCTTCTTCGACCAGATGATCAAGCGCAACCCGACGGGCCGTATGGCGACGCCTGAGGAAATCGCCGCGGCGACGGTGTTCCTGGCCAGTCCGCGGTCGGCCTTCACCACCGGGATCAACATGATCGTCGACGGCGCGATCACTCAGCGTGTCAATTATTAGGCCTATGGCGTTGAACTATAACTACTATGAGCTTCGCCTGGGCCGTGAGCGGACGGCGCAGAAGGCGCTCGCCGACCATGTGCGCGCGGCCCTTGGCGGCAAGGCGATCGCGGTCTTCTCGCCGCTGCTGGGGTTCGCGTCGAACCAGGCGCTGGTGCTGACCGACGGCTCGGCGCCAGCGGAGGCGGTGATGCGCGGACACGGCGTGGTCTCGGCCGAGCGGCACGCGCTGACGCCGACGATCCGGCCCAGGGATGGCGCGACGCCGATGTCTGGCGGCATCTATGTCCACAACTGGTTCACGATCGACGCCCCGGCCTTCGACGAGTTCGTGAAGCTGTCGGGCGACGCCTGGCCGGACTTCGAGGCCCGCTTCGACGCGCGGATCTTCGGCCTCTTCGCCGCCCAGCCCAGCAAGGATGACCTGATGGAGGGCGCGCGGCGCCTGCTGCTGATGACCCGTTACGCCGACCTGGGCGAATGGCAGAAGAGCCGCGACCCGACCACCGAGGCGATGAAGGTGTTTGCCCGCCGCCGCGAGTTGACCCGCGTGTCGCTGGCGCGGGCCTGCGTGCTGGCGCCTGTTGGCTGACATGAGCGGCGCCGTCCACGTCCAGGCGATCAGCGAGGCCGTGGTCCTGCTGGAGATCGACAACCCGCCGATGAACCCGCTGGGCCCGGCGATGCGGCAGACCTTCATGGACGCGCTGGACCAGGTCGAGGCGAACGACGCCCTGCGCTGCCTGATCGTCACCGGCAAGGGCCGCGCTTTCTGCTCGGGCGAGGACCTGAAAAGCGCCGGGCCGGACGGGGGGGACGTGCATGGCTTCGGCCGCCTGCTGGATCGGCTGGAGGCCACCCGCGTGCCGGTCGTGGCCGCCCTCAACGGCTGGTGCATCGGCGGCGGGTTCGAGCTGGCGCTCTGCTGCGACATCCGGCTGGCGTCTACCGAGGCGCAGTTCGTCTGCGCCGGAGTCAATGTTGGCCTCATCGCCTCGGCGTATCGGCTGCCACGGCTGATCGGCGTCTCGCGAGCGAAGGCCATGCTGCTGACTGGCCTGCCTCACGATGCCGAGACCGCCGAACGCTACGGTCTGGTGACCGGCCTCCATGCGCCGGACGCGCTGCGGCCCGCCGCCGTCGCGCTCGCCGAACGCATCGCCGGCCGCGCGCCTCTGTCGGTGGAGGCCACCAAGCGGGTCGCCACCCGCGCGCCGGACCTCTCTCCCGACGAGGCCGCCGCGATGCAGGCTCCCGAAATCGAGGTCTTGCGCGCGTCGGCCGACCACAAGGCCGCGCTCGCCGCCTTCCGCGAGCGTCGCGAACCCGTCTTCACCCGCAGCTAGGAACGCCGCCGTGCGCTATGTCCGAATGCCGATCGAGGTGGAGTCGCCGGAGGAGTACGGTTACGCGCGCATCCGCTACAACCTCTCGGAAAGCTCGGTCGCCGACCAGAGCCTCTCCGACCTCGGCCTGACCATCCCCGACATGCCGCTGCTCTACGGCGAGCATCGCGGGCGCGAGCGGCTACGGGCGCTGATCGCGGCGGACGGGGCAGGGCTCAAGGCCGACGACGTCCTAATCACCACCGGCGCGGCCGGGGCGCTGTTCATCATCGCGACCTCGCTGCTGGGCCCCGACGACCACCTGGTGGTGATCCGCCCCAACTATGCGACGAACCTGGAGACGCCGCGGGCCATAGGCTGCAAAACCACGCACATCGACCTGGCGTTCGAGGACGACTTTCGCATCGATCTCGACCGCGTCGCCGCGGCCCTGACGCCGGCCACCAAGCTGATCAGCGTGACCTGCCCGCACAACCCGACCGGGGTGATGCTGAGTGACGCGGAGCTGCGGGCGCTGGTCGATCTGGCCGCGCAGCATGGCTGCCGCCTGCTGGTGGACGAGACCTATCGCGACCTCTCCTACAAGGGCCGGCTGCCGCTGGCGGCCTCGCTCGGGGAGCACGTGATCGGGGTCTCTTCGCTCTCCAAGGCCTATGGCGTGCCGGGAATCCGAATCGGCTGGTTGATCACCCGCGATCCGGCGCTCCAGGAGATCTTCCTGGCGGCCAGCGAGCAGATCAGCATCTGCGGCAGCGTCATGGATGAGTGGGTCGCCGAGCAGATCCTGGAGCGGCGCGCCGCGATCCTCGGCCCGCGCCTCGTCGAGATGCGACGGCGCCTCGACCTCGTGGAGGACTGGATCGCGGGCGAGGACCGGCTGGCGTGGGTGCGGCCGAGCGGCGGTGTGGTCTGTTTCCCGCACATGACCGGGGAGCCCGCCGGCGGGACAGAAGGCTTCTATCGGCGCCTGCTGGACTCGCACGGCGCCTATGTGGGGCCGGGCCACTGGTTCGAGATGCCGGACAGTTACTTCCGCATCGGCTACGGTTGGCCGACTTCGGAGGACCTGGCCGCGGGCCTCGCCGCCATCTCGGCGGCGCTGCGCGGCTGAGCCACGCCATGAGCCTGATCGAGACGCGCCAAGCCCAGATGTTCCCGGTGCTGGACGCCGGCCAGATCGAGACTGCGCGCCGCTTTGCGAGCGGACCGGCGCGGACCTTCGCGCCGGGCGAGCTGGTCTATGACGTGGGCGAGCGTGACGTACCCTCCTGGCTCCTGCTGGAGGGCGCGATCGAGCTGACCCGCCACGATGGCCTGGGCCATGAGGAGGCGCTTGCTGTCGAGACTGCGGGCCAGTTCACCGGCGAGGTGAGCCAGCTCGCCGGCCGCGGAACCTTGGCCCGGGCGCAGGCGGGCCCGCAGGGCGCCGTCGCCCTGCCGTTCGATTCCGCGCATCTGCGGGCGCTTTTGATCGGCACGGCGGAGCTGGGCGAGATCATCATGCGTGCGCTGATCCTGCGCCGCATGGGCCTGCTGGAATCGAGCGCCGTAGGCTCCATCCTGATCGGGCCGCCGGATCATCCGGACCTCGTCCGCCTGCAGGGCTTCCTGTCGCGCAACGCCTATCCGCACCGGGTGCTGGAGGCCCTGGGCGACGGCGAGGGCCACGCCCTGGTCGAGCGGATGGGTGTCCTGCCCAGCGAACTGCCGCTGATGGTCTGCCCGAACGGCAGCGTGCTGCGCCGGCCGAGCAACGCCGAGGCCGCGGCCTGCCTTGGCCTCATCATCCAGCTCGATCCTGAGAAGGTCTACGACGTGGCCGTGGTCGGCGCGGGACCCGCAGGCCTTGCGACCGCGGTCTATGCGGCCTCCGAGGGGCTGTCGGTGCTGGTGCTGGACCAGCGGGCCATGGGCGGCCAGGCGGGCGCCTCGGCGCGGATCGAGAACTACCTCGGCTTTCCCACCGGCATATCCGGCCAGGCGCTGGCGGGGCGGGCCTGGAACCAGGCGCTGAAGTTCGGGGCCGACATCGCCGTGCCCCTGGAGGTTGCCCGCCTCGACTGCGACCCGCCGCCGGCGCCGGGCGAACCGGTGCGCCTGGAGCTCAGCGACGGCTCCAGGGCCCGCGCCCGCGCGGTGGTCGTCGCGTCGGGCGCCCGCTACCGCCGCCCCGACATCCCCGACATCGAGACCTTCGAAGGCGCCGGCGTCTCCTATTGGGCCTCGGCCGTGGAGGCCAAGCTCTGCGAGGGCGAGGAGGTGGCGCTGGTGGGCGGGGGGAACTCGGCGGGCCAGGCGGTCGTCTTCCTCGCCCCGAAGGTCAAGCGCCTGCACCTGATCGTGCGCGGCCCGGGCCTCGAGGCCACCATGTCGCGCTATCTCGTCGACCGGATCGCGGCCCTGCCCAATGTCGAGCTGCACACCCATTGCGAAATCGTCGCCATCGAGGGCGACCGCGCCGAAGGCATCTCGGCCGTCACCTGTCGCGATCGCCGGAGCGGCGAGACCAAGATCCGTCCGCTGCGCCACGTCTTCCTGTTCATCGGCGCCGACCCGAACGCCGACTGGCTGCAGGGCTGCGTCGAGACCGACGACAAGGGCTTTGTGGTGACCGGCGCGGTGCGGGGGTTGCCGCTGGAGACCGCCATGCCCGGCGTCTTCGCCATCGGCGACGTCCGGGCCGGCTCGACCAAGCGGGTGGCGGCGGCGGTGGGCGAGGGCGCGGCGGTGGTGGCCCAGATCCACAGCTACCTGGGCGGGCTTTCGACGACCGCCTAGGCGCTTACGTGATCGAAGAGGCCGGCGTTGTAGTCGCGGATGGCGTCTACGATCTCTTCGCGCGTGTTCATCACAAAGGGGCCGTGGGCGAAGACCGGCTCGCCGATCGGCTCGGCGTGGCCGAAGGCGATGAGGGAAGCCTCCGCCGCCTCGATCTCGACGGTGTCGTCCGCGAGATCGAGTTCCACCAGATGCCATGCCTGGGCGGACGTCCCGTTCACCTTCACCTCGCCGCGGACCACGTAGAGGAAGACGTTGCGACCGCTGAGCGAGCCGAACCCCGCCTTGCCGCCGGCCTTCAGCTCGATGGTGGTCATGAAGACGCCGGTGAGCGACGGGACCGGCCCGGTGTGGCCGCCCCAGGTCCCGGAGATCAGCCGCACAGTCGCCGCACCCTTGTCGACGCTGACCGCGGGGATATCGCCCTCCTGCAGCCCCACATAGCGCGGCGGGCTCATTTTCAGGCGGCCGGGCAGGTTCACCCAGAGCTGTAACAGCTCCAGCGGCCCGCCGGACTTCAGGAAGCCGTCCGGCGAAACTTCGGCGTGGACGATGCCGGAGCCGGCGGTCATCCACTGCACGCCGCCGGCCTTGATGATGCTCTCGTGGCCGGCGGAATCGCGGTGGGCCAGCTCCCCCTCCAGGATGAAGGTCACGGTCTCGAAGCCGCGGTGCGGGTGCGGCCCGAACGGCAGGCCGGCGTTGTTGGGGCCATAGGTCTGCGGGCCGTGGTGGTTCAAGAGCAGGAACGGATCGACCTGCTCGAGGCCGGGTCCCGGCACCGGGCGGCGGGTCGTGAGATCGCCGATGTCGTCGCGGCGGGCAGGGTGCAGGGCGGTGACGGTCTTCAGGGCCATGGGGTCCATATAGGCCATGACTTGCGCCGGCGAAGCCGACGATCCGTTGTGAACCGAAGATAACCGCGGTCTCAGGCGCCGTTCAGCGGACGGGGCGCAAATTGCAGTCCATCAGCGGGCCGAGGCTTCTCGATCCGCGTCAGACTTGGACTGGAGAAAGATATGAAGGTCGCCATGATTTCCGGCGCCGTGATCGCCGCCCTGGCGGCCGGCGCGATCGCCACCCCCAGCTTCGCGCAACCGTATGGCTACGGCTACGCCAACGACTGCCAGGACCGCGGCAACGCCGCGGCCGGCACGATCATCGGCGGGATCGCCGGCGCCGTGCTGGGCTCCAACCTCGCCGCGCACCACGGCGGCCGCTCCGGCGGAGCCGCGATCGGCGCGGTGGCTGGCGCATTGCTGGGCAACAGCATCGGGCGCAGCTCGAACCAGTCCTGCGACTACCGGGACTACGACGCCAGCTACCGCACCCCGGCCTATAGCAGCGGCTACTACGCTCAGCCGTCGTACGGCGCGGGCTACTACGCCCAGCCGGCCTACGGCTACCGCGCCTACGACACGCGCTACAGCTACGACGCCTACAGCCGCCCGCAATACGACCGCGACCGCGACCGCGACCACTATCGGGACCGCGATCACGACGGGCGCCCCGACCGCGACTGGCGCTCGAACTACCGCTAGCCGGTAGCAACTGAGCACACGGCGGCCGCGCCTCCTTCGGGGGGTGCGGCCATCGTCGTTTTCGGGACCGCTTGCGAAGCCTGCGCCGGTGGGCTCATGAGAGCGCCATGGACCGGCTCTTCTTCGACCTGCGCGCGACGCACAACCCGCATCGTTGGTTCATGCCGCTGACGCCGGACGTCTGCGTGGGGCGGCCGGACGAGATGTTCATGTTCGGCGGCGTGGGCCTGGCCTCGGCGATCGGGGCGATGGAGCGCACGACGGGCCGCCCGCTGATCTGGGCCACGGCGCAGTACCTGTCCTACGCGCGGCCGCCCAGCGTGGTGGACCTCGACGTCTGGGTCCCAGCGGCGGGCAAGTATAACAGCCAGGCGCGGGTCATCGGCCACGTTGGCGACAAGGAGATCTTCACGGTCAACGCGGCCCTGGGCGCGCGGCCGAGCGAGATTTCGGAACAATGGCTCACCATGCCCGACGCGCCACGGCCGGAGGACTGCGATCCTGGCGAGCACTGGCGCGGCGCGAGCTATGGCGTGCATAGCCGCATCGAGGTGCGCGTCGCCAAGGGCCACTACGGCAACGACCGCGCCGGCAGCCCCGAACAGGACGGCCGCAGCCTGCTGTGGATCCGCCCGCGCGAGCGCCTGGCGATCGACGCCACCATGCTGGCGATCATGGCCGACCACGTGCCCTCCGGCATCGGCAATGCGCTGGGCAAGAACGCCGGGGGCAACAGCCTGGACAACACGCTTCGCATCCGCCGGATCGTGCCCACCGAGTGGGTGCTCTGCGACATCCGCATCCTGGGCGTCCACGGCGGCTTCGGCCACGGCGCCATGTACCTGTTCGCCCAGGACGGGGAGCTGATGGCCACGGCCAGCCAGTCGCTGATCGTCCGCGTGCGCGAGAGCGTGGAGGACCGCTAGAAGGGCTCGGCCTTCACGCCTGGGCGTTCGTTGTCCCAGATCATCGAGATGATCCGCCAGCCTTTCACGCCGTCGTCGTAGAGCTGGATGGAGTTGATCCCGCGCCGCTTGGGCTTCGATTGGCCGGGTTCGGTGTAGGCCTCGTAGAGGCTCCAGACGTGGGCCATGTTGCCCAGGACGTCGATGCGGCGCGCGACCTCGATCTCGAAGAAGTCGGTTTCGGCGAAGAAGGGCGCGGTATCCTGGGCGTAGGACTGCGGGTCCATGATCCGGATCCACGGCGCGCCTTCGCCATCGACGCCGGTGCGCATCTGCCGCGCGTCCTCGTGGAAGACCTCGAATTGCCGCGACCAGTCGCGCGGGCCGGCGGGGCCGGAGACCATGGCGTACATGGCCGTGACGGCGGCGCCGATTTCCTCGCGTGCGCCCACGCTCAATTCCGGGTCGGGATGACGACGGGCAGGCGCTCGTAGCCCTTCACGAAGCTCGAATAGACCCGCTTGGGCTCGCCCGTGACCTCGATGGTCGGGAAGCGCGCGAGGATCTCTTCCCAGATGATCTTGAGCTGCAGCTCGGCCAGGCGGTTGCCGACGCAACGGTGGATGCCGAAACCGAACGACATGTGGGTGCGCGGCCGCTCGCGGTCGATGATGTAGGCGTTGGGGTTGTCGATGACCTCCTCGTCGCGGTTGCCCGAGACGTACCACATGACCACCTTCTCGCCGGCCTTGATGGTCTTGCCCTGGAACTCGACGTCCTCGTTGGCGGTGCGGCGCATGTGGGCGAGCGGGGTCTGCCAGCGGATGGTCTCTGAGACCATCGAGGGGATCAGGGCGGGGTTCTCGCGCAGCTTCCGGTACTGATCGGGGTTCTGGTTCAGCGCCAGGATGGAGCCGGAGATGGTGTTACGGGTGGTGTCGTTGCCGCCGACGGTCAAGAGCACGACGTTCCCGAAATACTCCCGCGGCTCCATGTTCCGGGTGTCGGGATGGTGGGCCAGCATCGAGATCAGGTCGCCCTGCGGAGGCGCGTTGACCTTCTGGTTCCACAGCCCCGTGAAGTAGGCGTGGTACTCGGTGAAGATCTGCATCTTCTGCTCGATGGTCTCGACGATGCCGCCGGGCATGGGTGCGGCGGTCACCACGTCGGACCAGTAGGTGATCTGGCGGCGGTCCGCCTGCGGCGCGTCGAAGAGCGTGGCCAGCGTCATCGCCGTCAGCTCCTTGGAGACCAGGTCGACCCAGTCGAACTCCTCGCCGATCGGCAGGCTGTCGAGGATCGCGCCGGCCCGCTCGCGGATCTGCGGCTCTAGGTTCATCAGCGCGCTCGGCGACACGGCCGGGCTCACGGCCTTGCGCTGCGCGTCATGCTTCGGCGGGTCCATGGCGATGAACATGGGCAGCGGGTCCATGTTGGCCTGGCCGCTGGCGATGGTGATCCCGCCCTTCATGAAGTCGGACGAGAACTGCTGGTGGTTGGTGTCCACCGCCATGATGTCGTTGTATTTGGTGATCGACCAGTAGGGGCCGAACTCGTGCTCGGCGGTGTAGTGCACCGGGTCCTCGGCGCGCAGGCGCTCGAAGATCGGCCACATGGTGTCGGCCTGGAAGAGGGCCGGCTGCGCCGGGTCGAGTTTCTCGATGGGCAGGGCGTACGTTTCTTCGCGCGCCTGGGCGAGGTTCGCCAGATTGCCGTCCGCCATGATACGTCCTCCTGCGATTTTAGCATTGTATAGATCGTAAAGTGACGCCAGCGTCAACTTCGCGGCGGGCTGGAGGCGCACACGAGGCCGTGAGACAAGCGCGCCGTGCGCACGCCCATCCTCATCGACGACCCCGACGACCCGCGGCTGGCGGATTATCGACAAGTGCGGGAGCGTGATATCGCCGGGCGCGGCGGCGGGTTCATCGCCGAGGGCGTGGTGGTGCTCGAAAAGCTGATCGCCGGGGGGCGGCACCCGATCCGCTCGGCGCTGGTGGCGCAGAAGCGGCTCGCGGCGCTTGAGCCCCTGCTGGCCGGACTGCCCGCGGACGTCGAGGTCTATGCCGCCGCGCAGGCGGTGATGGACGCGGTTGTGGGCTTTGCGATCCATCGCGGCGTGCTGGCGGCCGGGACGCGGGCCGAGCCGGACCTAGAGACCCTGTTGGCGGGGTTGCCGAAGCGGGCGCTCATCGTGGGCCTGGTCGGCATCGCCAACCACGACAACATGGGCGGCCTGTTCCGCAACGCCGCGGCCTTCGGCGCCGACGCGGTGGTGATCGACTCCGACTGCTGCGACCCCTTGTACCGCAAGGCGATCCGGGTCTCGGTCGGCGCCGCCCTGACCCTGCCGTTCGCCCGCGGCGGCAAGGGCGCGGAGCTGGCGGCGCGCCTGCAGACGGCGGGCTTCTCGGTCGCGGCCCTGTCGCCGCGCGGCGAGATCGGCCTGGCCGAGCTTTGCCGGGCGCCGCGCACCGCGGTGCTGTTCGGCGCGGAGGGGCCGGGCCTGCCGCCGGAGGTGATGGCGAATATCCGCAGCGTACGGATCGAAATGGCCGGCGGCTTCGACTCCCTGAACGTGGCCACGGCCAGCGGCATCGTCCTGCACCACCTGGTTGCAAACGCGGAGGAAGCGCCGCGAGGCTAGAGGTCTTTCTTAACTCCCCTCGGGCACACTCCGCGCCCTGGTAAGAAGAATGCATCCGGGGGGATGGATGGCTGGCGCAGGTCGCGCGAAGACGCCCGGCGGGCTAGAGCATTCCGGGCCGGTGTTCGACCGCGCGCGGCGGCTCGCCACCACGATCTTTGGGAATGTCGACGCCGCCGTGGTGCTGGTCGGGGCCGGGCCGGTCTGGCGCAGCAGCGACCCGGAAGGCCGCCTGCCGAAGGACGCGCCCGCCGCCGAAATCGCGGTCGCCGAGGGCCGGCTGCTCTGGGTCGCCGACGCCAGCAAGGACCGCCGCTTCCGCGACCGCCCGCGGGTCAAGGGCCCGCCCTATGCACGGCTCTATGTCGCAGCCCCGATCCGGCTGGAGGACGGCTCGATCCCCGGCGTCCTCGCGGTGGCGGGAAACATCCCACGCGCCTTCGACCAGGAGTTGGCCGACCGGCTACAGGACCTCGCCGACCTCGTCGCCGACGAGTGGGGGCGCGTGCAGTCGAAGATCGCCCGCGAGGCCGCGCGGCGCGAGAGCGACGTCGCCCAGCGGATGGTGTCGCAGATCATCCAGACCGCGCCGCTGCAACTGCTGATGACCGATCGAGAGATGCGAGTGCTCTCGGCGAGCCCCCGCTGGGTCGAGAGCCGCCAGCTGGTCGGCCGCGAGATCATCGGTGTGTCGCTCTACGACCTGTTCCCCGGCGCCTACGAGAAGTGGCGACCGGTCTACGACAGCTGCCTGGCCGGCGAGTCTGTCCGCGCCGACCGCGTGGAGCTGTCGCGCCCCGACGGCTCGACGATCTGGCTGCAGGTCGAGCTGACTCCCTGGCGCGACGCCGGCGGCGAGATCGGCGGACTGATCATCACCTCCCACGACGTGACCGACATGGTCGAGGCGCTGGAACGCACAGAGCGCTCGGAAGAACGGCTGCGCCTGGCCATGGAGATCGCCGACATCCACGTCTGGGAGCTCGACTATCGCCGCGGGGAGCTCTTCAAGGTCGGCGCGGAGGCGAACTTCTACAACGAGCCGGTGACCTACGATCAGCTGGTCCGCGATATCTGGAGCACCATCGATCCGCGCGACCTGCCCGAGGTCGAGGCGGCGTGGAGCCGCCACGTGGCGGAAGGTGCGCCCTATCGGCCGGAATATCGCGTGGTGCGCTCTGACGACCAGGAGGTCTGGGTGCAGGGCGCGGTGCGCTACCTGACCGACGACGACGGCAAGCCGTTGCGCATGGTGGGCGCGCTGCAGAACATCACCGACCGCAAGGCCGCCGAACACGCGCTGGTGCTGGCCAAGGAGGGCGCGGAGGCCGCGACGCGCGCCAAGAGCGCCTTCCTGGCCACCATGAGCCACGAGATCCGCACCCCGCTGAACGGCGTGCTGGGCATGGCCCAGGCCATGGCGATGGGCGAACTGGCCCACCACCAGCGCCAGCGCCTGGACGTTATCCGTCAGTCGGGCGAGAGCCTGCTGGCGATCCTCAACGACGTGCTGGACCTGTCGAAGATCGAGGCCGGCAAGCTGGAGCTGGAGCAGGCCGAGTTCGACATCGCCGAGCTCGCCCAGGCCGCGATCAGCGCCTTTTCCGCGACCGCCCAGGCCAAGGGGCTGGACTTCGACCTGAAGGTCGAGCGCAGCGCGCGGGGGATCTATCGCGGCGACAGCGTCCGCGTGCGCCAGATCCTCTACAATCTCGTCTCCAACGCGCTCAAGTTCACCGAGACCGGCGGGGTGAAGATCGCCGTGGCCCGGGCCGGCAAGCGGTTGGTGCTGAGCGTCGCCGACACGGGCATCGGCGTCGCGACCGACAAGCTGGCCGGCCTTTTTCAGAAGTTCGAGCAGGCCGACGCCTCGACGACGCGCCGGTATGGCGGCACTGGCCTGGGGCTGGCGATCTGCCGCGACCTGGCCGAGCTTATGGGCGGCGCGATCCGTGCGGAAAGCGCGCTGGGGGCCGGCGCGACCTTTACGGTCGAGCTGCCGCTGCAGAGGCTGAGCGCGGCGCCGGCCAAGGCCGCGCACGCCGCGCGCGCGCCGGTGAGCCCGGTCGACGGGGCCTCGCTGCGGGTGCTGGCCGCCGAGGACAACGGCATGAACCAGCTCGTGCTGCGCACCCTTCTCGAGCAGATCGGCGTCGAGCCGGTAATCGTCGGCAATGGCCGCGAGGCGGTGGCCGCCTGGGCGCGCGAACCCTGGGACCTGATCCTGATGGACGTGCAGATGCCGGAGATGGACGGGCCGACCGCGACGGGCGTCATCCGCGCCCGCGAGCGCGCCGAGCGGCGGCCGCGCACGCCAATCGTGGCGCTCACGGCCAACGCCATGGCTCACCAGGTGGCTGAGTACCTGCATTCGGGCATGGACGACTTCGTGGCCAAGCCGATCGAGGCTGGTCGGCTTTACGCAGTCATCCAGGCCGCTTTGGACAAGGCGCAGGACGGCAAGTCCAGCGAGGTCGAGGCCGGGGCCGCCGCCTAAAGAAACGCGGGCGCCCTCCCGACGGCGGGTGTGCGAACACCGCCAGGAGAACGCCCGCCCGCGCCGTTCGAGGCGCGGATTGCTCAGGCCACGTTGCCGAACGCGTAGCCGCTGATCGCCACGTCCATCGCGAGATCGCGGAAGGCCAGCCGCCCCGGCTCGCCTTCGGCCGCCCCGGCGGCCACGAACAGCGGCGCCAGGTGCTCTTCCCGCGGATGGGCTTCGCGAGCGTAGGGTCCCTGGTCCCAATGGCGGATCGCTTCGTCCCGGCGGGCCGGATCGGCGATCGCCTCGCCCAGCCAGGCGTCGAAGGCCTGCGACTTGCCGGTGAAGGCCGGGGTGAAGCCGCGCATGTTGTGCCAGCTCATCCCCGAGCCCACGATCAGCACGCCCTCGTCGCGCAGCGGCGCGAGCGCGCGGCCCGCGGCCAGGTGGGCCTGCGGGTCCAGGTCGGCGCGCAGGGAGAGCTGCACGACCGGGATGTCCGCGTCAGGCGTCGCCAGCAGCAAGGGCACGAAGACGCCGTGGTCGTAGCCGCGCTCCTTGTCCTCAGCGGTCGGAAAACCCGCCGCGCCCAGGAGCTCGCGGACGCGGCTCGCGAGCGCCGGCGAGCCCGGCGCATCGAACCGCAGGCGATAGGTTTCTTCCGGGAACCCGTAGTAGTCGAACAGCATCGGCGGCCGCTCGGCCGAGCCGACGGTGAACTGCGGCTCTTCCCAATGGCCTGAGATCATCAGGATCGCCTTGGGCCGCTCGGGCAGCTCCGCCACCAGGCCCTTCAGCCAGGCGGCGGTCTTGTCCCAGGTGTCGGCCGGGCCGCGGGTCCACTCCATGAAGAAGCATGGCCCCGCGCCGTGCGGGATGAAGAGGGTCGGAAGGGTCATGGCGATCAGCTCAGATGCTTATCGATCGCGTCGGCGAAGGTCTGGGCGAAACCGGTGAGGAACTCGCCGGTGGCTTCGTTGATCAGCTCGCCGCTGGCGTCGAAGAGCTGGGCCACGCCGCCAACATAGGTCTCCGGCTGGTTCACGGTGGGTACGTTCAGGAAGACCAGCGACTGGCGAAGCTGGTGGTAGGCGCCGAAGCCGCCGATCGCGCCGGGCGAATTGCTGACCACCGCGGCGGGCTTGGCGTTCCAGACGCTCGCGCCATAGGGCCGCGAGCCCACGTCGATGGCGTTCTTGAGCACGCCGGGCAGGCCGCGGTTGTATTCCGGGGTCACGAACAGGACGGCGTCGGCCGCCTTGATGCGCTCGCGGAAGGCCGTCCACTCGGCGGTGGGCGTGGCTTCGAGGTCCTGGTTGAAGTGCTGCAGCTGGCCGATCTCGACGAAATCGAAGGTCAGGTGCGGCGGCGCGACAGCTGCGATCGCCTTAGCGAGCTTGCGGCTGAAGGACTCCTTGCGGAGGCTGCCGACGATGACGGCGACGGTGCGGGGTTGGGCCATGTCTTGCGCTCCTGTGCGTTGTTGAAGGCTAGATGGACCCACGCCCGGGCGTTGATAATCCGGCCCCTCCGCATAAGTATGTTTCCACGGAGGAACTAATCGCCATGGACCGGTTCGACGAGATCCACGCCTTCGCCGCAGTCGCCGACGCCCGCAGTTTCACGCAGGGCGCGCGCCGTCTCGGCGTATCGTCGGCGCAGGTTTCGAAGCTGGTCGCCCGGCTGGAGAACCGGCTGGGCGCGCGGCTGCTGAACCGCACGACGCGCGACGTCTCGCTGACCGACACCGGCCGCGCCTATCTGGAACGGGCGCGGGCCCTGCTGGAGGATTTCGAGGCGCTGGAGGGCTCGGTGCGGGACCAGAGCGGGCCGCGTGGCCTGTTGAAGGTCTCGGCGCCGGTCTCCTTCGGGGCCAACCAGCTCACCCCGGCGCTGCTGGACTTCGCCGCCGCCTACCCGGAGGTGTCGCTGGACGTCTCCTCGACGGACCGCATGGTCAACCTCGTCGAGGAGGGCTTTGACGTGGGCGTGCGCATCGGCCAGCTGACCGATTCCTCGGTGATCGCGCGCAAGCTGGCGGCGGTGCGGATGGTGACCTGCGCTTCGCGGGACTACCTGCAGGCGGCGGGCGCGCCGGCCACGCCGCAGGACCTCGCCCAGCACGAAGCGATCCTCGACAACAACGTGCGCGACCCGTTCGTCTGGAGCTATGGCGAGAGCGGCGAGCAGTACGAGGTCCGCGTCCACGGCCGCCTGAAGCTGGGCGGGGCGGACGCCTGCGTGGCCGCCGCCCGCCGCGGGCTGGGCGTCACCCGGACGCCGGCCTTCGCCGCCGCGGACGACCTGCGGGCCGGCCGGCTCACGGCGCTGCTCTGCGCCTACGAGCCGCAGCTGATCCACGTGCACGCCGTCTATCCGCACGCGCGGCACCTGGCGGCCAAGGTCCGGGTCTTCGTGGATTTCCTGGCGGCGCGCTATGCCGGCGAGCCGGAATGGCACCAGGGCTGGGGCGAGGCGCCCGCGCGATAAGAACTCAGCGCCGTCGGGCGAGCTCGCGCTCGGCCAGATAGCGGGCCATCGCGGCCCTGGGCTCGTCGGTGGTCCAAGCGTCCTCGAAGGCGTCGACGCCCGCCGCGACGGCCTGGGCCATGGGCAGCTCTTCCCATCGCTGGATCAGGGCCTTCTGGAGCTGCACGGCCCTCGGCGCGGCCTCCAGCAGCTTGTCCAGGAGGTCGTCCACCGCGGTTTCCAGCGCCGCCTGCAGGTAGACCTCCTCGACCAGGCCCCAGGCCAGCGCCTCCGACGCCCCGAAGATCTCGCCGGTCATCAGGATGCGCCGCGTGCGGCCCCAGCCGATCAGCGAGGGCAGGAGGGCGGCTTCCACGACCGAGGGAATGCCCAGGCGCACCTCGGGCATGCCGAACCGCGCGGTGTCGGAGCAGAGGCGAAGGTCGCAGGCCGCCGCAACTTCGAGGCCCGCGCCCAGGCACCAGCCGTCGACGGCCGCGATCACCGGAACGGGCAGGTCGCGGATCGCCTGGCAGCAGGCGTGAACTTTCAGGATGAACTCGCGTCCCGCCTGCGGTCCGTCGATCCCAGCCATCTCGTCGATGTTGGCGCCGCCGATGAAGGCCTTTCCGCCGGCCCCGCTGAGCACCGCGGCGCGCAGGGACGGGTCGGCCGAGAGGTTGCGGAACGCCTCCACGAACTGAGCCATCACCTCCGACGACAGGCTGTTGAGCTTGGCCGCGTTGTCGATGGCGACGTAGGCGACGCGGCCGCCGCGCCGGTCCTCGCGGCGGACTGTGACGTAAGAGATCATTGTTCAGTTGGCGCTTTGATGTTCTCTTGGTTGGGCCAAAGGGAGGACACATCAGATGGCCGACGGCAATATCACCAAGGATATCCTGTACGACGCCGTCGCGCCGGACGATTTCGAGTCCATGCTGGAGCTGGACCGCTACGGCGCGCGCTCGACCGCCTTCGACAAGATCATCTCGGCGACCCACGACCATTTCTGGGATCCGCTC
>Ga0070665_100000289_pt1 | contig 79602 bp, 31 predicted proteins | sample KBSS13metaG_FD_65862 | JGI IMG/M metagenome (GOLD analysis project Ga0070665, IMG submission 65862) | Switchgrass rhizosphere microbial communities from Kellogg Biological Station, Michigan, USA - KBS S1-3 metaG | ecosystem: Host-associated > Plants > Roots > Rhizosphere > Soil ... | reverse complement strand
CTTCGACGTCCTGCTCTCGCGCTACTCGGGGCAGGCGGACGTGCTGGTCGGCTCGCCGATCGCCAACCGCAACCGGGCGGAGATCGAGGGGCTGATCGGCTTCTTCGTCAACACGCTGGTCTTCCGGGCGGACTTGGGCGCGGCGGCCACCTTCCGCGAGCTGCTCGCCCAGGTGCGGGAGAGCGCGCTGGCGGCCTACGGCCATCAGGACCTCCCCTTCGAGACCCTGGTCGAGGAGCTGCGGCCCGCGCGCGACCTCTCCCGCACCCCCTTCTTCCAGGTGATGCTCTCGGTGCAGACCCTGCGCCGCGAGCTGCCGCGGATGGGCGCCCTCACGCTCTCGGCGCTCGAGCGCCCGCTCGACACGGCGAAGTTCGACCTCTCGCTCTTCTTCACCGATGCGGCGCCGGCGCTGCGGATGACGGCCGAGTACAAGACCGGCCTGTTCGAGGCGGCGACGGTGGCGCGCCTGGCCGGGCACTTCGCCAACCTGGCGGGCGCGCTGGTGGCCGCTCCGGACGCGCCTCTCGCCGAGCTCTCCCTGCTGGGAGCGGCGGAGCGCCACCAGATCGTCGGCGAGTGGAACGACACCGCGGCGCCCTTCCCCGAGACGGTCCTGCTCCACCAGTTCTTCGAGGCCGCCGTGGAGCGCGAGCCGGAGGCGGTGGCGGCGGTCTGCGACGGCGAGGAGCTGACCTATGCCGGGCTCGAGGCGAGGGCCAACCGCCTCGCCCACCTGCTGCGCGATGTCGGCGTCGGGCGCGGCGCGCCGGTGGGGGTCTGGGTGGAGCGCTCGCTCGACATGCTCACCGCCGTCCTCGGCATCCTCAAGGCCGGCGGCTACTACGTCGCCCTCGACGACTCCTGGCCGGCCGCCCGGGTGGAATCGATCCTGGCCGCGACCGGCGCCCCGGCGATCGTCGCCGGCGGCGGCCTGCTGGCCGCGGTCGAGGAGATGCGCTGGCGCCTGCCGGCGCTCGCCGACGTCGTCTGCCTGGCGGTCGCCGAGCCGGAGCCGCCGGCCGAGGCGATCGACCCGCGGAGCGTGCGCGAGCTCTGGGACTACGTCGCCGAGCGGGCGGTGGACCGGGTGACGGCGGGCGGCTTCGTCAGCGCCTTCAACGGCCTGCCGTTCAGCGAGGCCGAGGTCGACGAGTACCGCGACCGTGTGCTCTCCCTCGCCGCCCCCTGGCTGCGGCCGGAGGCGCGGGTGCTGGAGATCGGCAACGGCTCCGGCCTGCTGCTCTGGGAGCTGGCCTCCCGCGCCGCCCACGTCACCGGTGTCGACCCCTCGCCGCTGACCCAGGAGCGCAACCGCGAGCACGCGGCGCGCGAGGGGCACGCCAACGTCGAGCTGCTGACCGGCTTCGCCCACGAGCTCGACGATCTCCTCGCCGGCGGCGAGCGCTTCGACCTCGTGCTGCTCGCCAGCACCGTCCAGTTCTTCCCCGGACCGCGCTACCTGGAGCGGGTGGCGCGCTGGGCGCTCGGCCGGCTCGCTCCCGGCGGCGCCCTGCTGATCGCCGACGTCCTCGACCCCCGGCGCCGGGACGAGCTGCGGCGGGCCATCGAGGAGCACCGGGCGCAGGCGGGGATCGAGGGCGCGGCCGTGGGGCGGCGGCAGGAGCTGCACCTCGACGAGGACCTCTTCGCCGATCTCGGCGCCGCCCTCCCCGGGGTGGCGGCGGTCGCCGTCCACCACCGCGACGCCGGCTTCCCCAACGAGCTGCGCTTCCGCTACGACGTGCTGCTCACCCGCGGCGCGGATGCCGCGGACGGCGCGGCGGCGCCCGCCGGCGCGCGCCGCAAGCGCACGTGGACCGGCTGGCACGTCGACCGCGGTCCGTCCGGGCGTCTGCCCGCGGTGGCCACCCCGGACGACATCGCCTACGTCATCCACACCTCGGGCTCGACCGGCGAGCCGAAGGGGATCGTCGTCCAGCACCGTCCGGTCGCCAACCTGATCGACTGGATCAACCGGACGTTCGAGGTGGGCCCCGAGGATCGCGGGCTGTTCATCACCTCGCTCTGCTTCGACCTCTCGGTCTACGACATCTTCGGGCTGCTGGCCGTGGGCGGCACGGTCCACGTCGCCACCCAGCAGGAGCTCGGCGATCCCGACCGCCTGGTGCAACTGCTGCGGGCGGGGGGGATCACGCTCTGGGACTCGGCCCCGGCGGCGCTGGTGCGGCTGGCGCCGCTCTTCCCCCTGAAGCCGGACCCGGCCAGCCGGCTGCGCCTGGTGATGCTCTCCGGCGACTGGATCCCGGTGACCCTGCCGGACCGGGTGCGGCGGGCCTTCCCCGGGGCGCGGGTGATGGCGCTGGGCGGCGCCACCGAGGCCACGGTCTGGTCCAACTGGTTCCCGGTCGACGTCGTCGATCCCCGCTGGCCGAGCATCCCCTACGGCCGGCCGATCTCCAACGCCCGCTACCACGTGCTCGACGCCGGCTTCGCCCCCTGCCGGGTGGGCGCCGCCGGCGACCTCTACATCGGCGGCGACTGCCTCTGCCTGGGCTACGCGCGGCGGCCGGATCTGACCGCCCTGGCCTTCCTGCCCGACCCCTTCGCCGGCGTCCCCGGGGCGCGCCTCTATCGCACCGGCGACCGGGCGCGCTACGGGGTCGAGGGCAACCTGGAATTCCTGGGGCGGCTCGACCAACAGGTGAAGGTGCGCGGCTACCGCATCGAGCTGGGGGAGATCGAACTGGCGCTGGCCCGCCACCCCGGGGTGCGCGAGGCGGTGGTGATGGCGCTCGAGGCCGAGCGCGGCGACAAGCGGCTGGTGGCCTACGTGGTGCCCAGGGTCCTGCCGGCGACACTCACGGCCATCGAGCTGCGCGACGCCCTGCGCCACGAGCTCCCCGAGTACATGCTCCCCTCCTTCTTCGTCATTCTGGACGCGCTGCCGGTGACCGCCAACGGCAAGCTCGACCGCCAGGCGCTGGCGGCGCTGCCGCTGCACGCCGAGAGCGTCGAGGAGCGGGCGCCCCGGACCTACGCGGAGAAGGTGCTGGCCGGGATCTGGAGCGAGATCTTCAGCCGCCCGGTGGGAGTGAGCGACAACTTCTTCGACCTCGGCGGCCACTCCCTGCTGGCGACCCGGGTCGTCTCGCAGGTGCGGGAGGCGTTCGGGATCGATCTGCCGGTGCGCCGCCTGTTCGAGGAGCCGACGATCGCCGGGCTGGCGGCCAGCATCGAGGCGGCGCTGGGCGCCGGCGGCGGCCTGGCGGCGCCGCGCATCGAGGCGGCGCCGCGCGACCGGCCGCTGCCGCTCTCGTTCGCCCAGGAGCGGCTCTGGTTCCTCGACCAGCTCTCCGCCGCCCCGGCGGGCGACGCGGTCTACAACATCCCGGTGGCGCTGGAGCTCTCCGGCGCCCTCCACCCCGGCGCCCTGGCGGCCGCGCTGGCCGAGGTGGTGCGCCGCCACGAGGCGCTGCGCACCACTTTCGCGAGCGTCGGCGGCGAGCCCTTCCAGGCGATCGCGCCGGCCGGTCCGTTCCCGCTGCCGGTGGTCGACCTCGCGGGCCTGCCCGAGCCGGCGCGCGCCGCCGCGGCGGCGGCCCTGGCGGCGGATGAGGCCGCGCGCCCCTTCGATCTGGAATTGGGGCCGCTGTTCCGGACCACGCTGCTGCGGCTCGGCCGCGAGCGGCACGATGTGCTGTTGACGATGCACCACATCGTCTCTGACGCCTGGTCGACCGACGTCCTGCTGCGCGAGCTGGTGGCGCTCTACGAGGCCTTCGCCGAAGGGCGGCCGTCGCCGCTGCCCGAGCTGCCGGTGCAGTACGCCGACTTCGCGGTCTGGCAGCGGCAGTGGCTGAGCGGCGAGACGCTCGCCCGCCAGCTCGACTACTGGCGCGGCCAGCTCGCGGGCGCACCGGCCGGCCTCGACCTGCCGACCGACTTCCCGCGGCCGGCGGTGCAGACGTTCGACGGCGCCACCCGCTCGGCCGAGTTGCCGATGGAGCTGTCGGCGGAGCTGAAGGCGTTCTGCGGCCGCGAGGGGGTGACGCTGTTCATGCTGCTGCTCGCCGGCTTCGACGTCCTGCTTGCGCGCTACTCGGGGCAGCAGGACGTGCTGGTGGGCTCACCCGTCGCCAACCGCAACCGGGCGGAGACCGAGGGGCTGATCGGCTTCTTCGTCAACACGCTGGTCTTCCGGGCGGACCTGGGGGCGGCTCCCACCTTCAGCGAGCTGCTCGCCCAGGTGCGGGAGAGCGCGCTGGCGGCCTACAGCCATCAGGATCTGCCGTTCGAGACCCTGGTCGAGGAGCTGCGGCCGCAGCGCGACCTCTCCCGCACCCCCTTCTTCCAGGTGCTGTTCTCGATGCAGACCCTGCGCCGGGAGCTGCCGGGCATGGGCGGCCTCGAGCTCTCGCTGGCCGGCGGGGATCTCGCCACGGCGAAGTTCGACCTCTCGCTCTTCCTCACCGATCTGGAGCCCACCCTGCGGGCCACGGCCGAGTACAACACCGGCCTGTTCGAGGCGGGGACGATCGAGCGGCTGCTGGGACATCTGAGAATGCTGCTGGGGGCGGCGGTGAGCGAGCCGGATCGCGGCTGGCGGGATCTGCCGCTGCTGACCGAAGGGGAGCGCGAGCAGCTCCTGGTGGGCTTCAACGAGACCGGGAAGACCGTCGGTCCCGACGTCACGCTGGCTGAGCTGTTCGCAGCGCAGGCGGCGCGGACCCCGGAGCGGATCGCGCTCGTGGCGCCCGGCGGGGTCCGGCTGACCTACCGCGAGCTGGACGAGCAGGCGGGCCGTCTGGCGCTCCGGCTGCGGGCCCTGGGGCTGGGCCCCGAGGTGCTGGCCGGCGTGCTGATGGACCGCACGGCGGAGCTGATCGTGGCGCTGCTGGCGATCCACAAGGCCGGAGGCGCCTATGCGCCGCTCGATCCGAACTACCCGCGGCAGCGCGTGCTGCTGATGCTGGAGACCGCGAAAGCCCGGGTGCTGGTGACTCGCCGCCATCTCGCCGAGGCTCTGGGCGACGAGCTGCCGGCCGGGTTGCAGGCCGTGTTCCTCGATCCCGGCTGGGAAAACGAGTCTGTCGAGATCGCGGAGTCGGAGCCGGCCCTGCCGGACAACCTCGCGTACCTGATCTTCACCTCGGGCTCGACAGGGGTGCCGAAGGGCGTCGCCATCCAGCACCGCAGCGCCGTGTCGATGGTCCGCTGGTGCCACGAGATGTTCGGCGCCGGGGAGTACGCGGGGCTGCTGGTGTCGACCTCGATCTGCTTCGACATGTCGGTGTTCGAGATCTTCGCGACGCTGGCGGCGGGCGGCAAGCTGCTGCTGGCCGAGAACGCCCTGGCGCTGCCGGATCTGGAGGCGAAGGACGAGGTGGTGCTGGTCGACACGGTGCCGTCGGCGATGGCGGAGCTGCTGCGGCTGGGGCGCCTGCCCTCTTCGATCCGGACGGTGAACCTGGGCGGCGAGCCGGTGAAGTCGTCGCTGGTGCGCGACCTCTACGAGCAGTTGCCGAACCTCGAGCGGGTGGTCAACCTCTACGGCCCGTCCGAGGACACCACGTTCTCGACCTGGGCGGTGCTGCCGCGCGGCGACCGGCATCCGCTGATCGGCCGTCCGCTGACGGGTGAATCGGCCTACGTGCTGGACGGCGAGATGCGGCCGGTGCCGCTGGGCGTGCCGGGCGCGCTCTACCTGGGCGGCGAAGGGGTGACGCGCGGCTACCTGGGGCGTCCGGAGCTGACGGCCGAGCGCTACATCCCGAACCCCTACGGCCCGGCGGGCTCGCGCCTCTACCAGGTGGGCGACCTGGTGCGCTACCTGCCGACGGGAGAGCTGGACTTCCTGGGCCGGCTGGACCATCAGGTGAAGGTGCGCGGCTTCCGCATCGAGCTGGGGGAGATCGAATCGGCGCTGACCCGCCATCCGCAGGTGCTGGACGCGGCGGTACTGGCGACGCCGGACGTGCTCGGCGGCAACCGGCTGATCGCCTATCTGGCGACCGGAGCGGAGCTGCCGGCGAGCGAGCTGCGGGCCTTCCTCAAGGCCGGCCTGCCGGACTACATGGTCCCCTCGGTGTTCGTGCCGCTGCCGGAGCTGCCGCTGACCCCCAACGGCAAGATCGACCGCCGGGCACTGGCCGCGCTGCCGCTGGAGACCGAGACCGCGCAGCACCGGGCGCCCCGGGGGTACGCGGAAGAGGTGCTGGCCGGCATCTGGAGCGAGCTCTTCGACCGGACGGTGGGGGTGAACGAGAACTTCTTCGATCTCGGCGGTCACTCGCTGCTCGCCACCCGGCTGGTCTCGCGGGTGCGCGAGGCGCTGGGGGTCGAGCTGCCGCTGCGCCGCCTGTTCGAGCAGCCGACCGTGGCCGGCCTCGCCGAGAGCGTCGAGGCGGCGCTCGGCCTCGGCGGCGTCCGCGGCGAGGCGGCTCGCATCGAGCCCGTGTCTCACTCCGGGCTGCTGCCGCTCTCGTTCACCCAGGAGCGGCTCTGGCTTCTCCAGCAGCTCGAGCCCGGCTCGGACACCTACAACATGCCGGTCGCGGTGGAGCTCTCCGGCTGGCTGCGCCCGGGCGCTCTGGCGGCGGCGCTGGCCGAGGTGGTGCGCCGTCACGAATCGCTGCGCACCACTTTCGTGGAGGTCGACGGCGTTCCCCACCAGCGGATCTCGCCGCCGCTCTACGCCGTCGCCCTGCCGCTGGTCGATCTCGCGGCCCTGCCGGCCGCGGCCCGCCTCGCCGAGGCGGAGCGCCTGGAGCGGCAACAGGCGGCCCAGGGGTTCGACCTCGAGCGCGGGCCGCTGGTCGACGCGCTGCTGGTGCGCCTGAGCGAGGAGAGCCACCGTTTCCTCCTCAACCTCCATCACATTATCTCGGACGGCTGGTCGATCGGCGTGCTGGTCCGCGAGCTGGGAGCGCTCTACGCCGCCTCCCTGGAGGGGCACCCCTCGCCGCTGCCGGAGCTGCCGATCCAGTACGCTGACTTCGCCTCCTGGCAGCGCGGGTGGCTCGCCGGCAACCAGGCGCCGGAGCTCGCCTACTGGGAGGCCCGCCTGGGCGGGGAGGTCGCTGCCGCCGAGCTGCCGACCGACCGGCCGCGGCCGGCGGTCCAGACCTTCCGCGGCGGGCGCCGGCAGCTCGCGCTCGGCGCCGACCTCACCGCGCGGCTCAAGCGCTTCGGCCGCGACGGCGGCGCGACGCTGTTCATGACGCTCCTTGCGGCCACCCAGGCGCTGCTCTCCCGGCAGAGCGGCGAGCCCGACGTGCTGGTGGGCGCCCCGGTCGCCGGCCGCCAGTGGATCGAGACCGAGGATCTGATCGGCTGCTTCCTCAACACCCTGGTGCTGCGCACCGACACCGCCGGCGGCCCGAGTTTCCGGGAGCTGGTGGCGCGGGTGCGCACGGTGACGCTCGAGGCCTACTCCAACCAGGCCGTGCCGTTCGAGGCGGTCCTCGCCAGCCTGCGTTTGCAGCGCGACCTCTCCCGCTCCCCCCTGTTCCAGGTGCTGTTCAACATGCTGAACCTGCCGGCGGCGGAGCTCTCCCTGCCCGATCTGGACCTGCGGGTCCTGACTCCGGCCGAGGTGCCGTCGAAGTTCGATCTGACCTTCTACGTCTCCGAGGTCGAGCCCGGCGTGCTGATCAACCTGGTCTACAACGCCGATCTCTTCGACGAGGCGCGCATCGCGGACCTGCTTGCCCAGCTCGAGCTGCTGCTGGCGCAGGCCGTCGAGCGGCCGGACGAGCCGGTGGACCACCTCTCGCTGTTGACCCCCGTGTCCCGCGCTCTGCTGCCCGACCCCGGGGAGGCTCTCGCGGAGCCCTCCTTCCCCACGGTTGCGAGCCTGTTTCTCGACCGCGAGCGGGCGTTGCCGGAGCAGGCCGCCCTGCGCTGGAGCGAGGGGTCCTGGACCTACTCCGAGCTGGGTGCCCGGGCGCGCGAGATCGCGCGCGCCGCGATGGCGGCCGGAGCCGGGCCGGGAAGGGTCGTCGCGGTCAGCGGGACGCGATCGCCCGAGCTGATCGCCGGACTGCTGGGCGTCTTCCTGTCCGGCGGGACCCTGCTGATCCTGGACCGCAAGCTCCCCGAGGCGCGCCTGCGCGTCATGCTGGAGGAGGCGAAGCCCGGCTGCCTGATCTACGCCGGAGAGGCCCGGCCGGAGGACGAGTGGCTCTGGGCGCTGGAATCGCTCGCGACCGTGACCGTCCAGGCCGGGGCGGAAGCGCCGCGGAATCCCGCGTCCGGCGAGCCGGCGGCGCCGTTCCCGCTCCCCGCGCCCGACGATCCGGCGTACGTCTTTTTCACCTCGGGGACGACCGGCAGGCCGAAGGCGGTCCTCGGGCGGCAGAAGGGGCTCAGCCACTTCCTCACCTGGCAGCGTGAAACCTTCGGGATCGGACCCGGGGATCGCGCCGCCCAACTGACGGGCCTCTCCTTCGACGTGGTGCTGCGGGACATCTTCCTGCCGCTGACCAGCGGCGCCACGCTCTGCCTGCCGGACGAGGAGGACTTCAGCCCGGAGCGCATTCTCGACTGGCTCGGGGAGCAGGCGATCACGGTGCTCCATACGGTGCCCACCCTCGCCAGTGCCTGGCTCGGAGCGGCGCGGCCGGGGAGCGGAGCGGACTCGCTGCGCTGGACCTTCTTCGCCGGCGAGCCGCTGCTGGGCCACGTCGTCGAGCGCTGGCGCACCCGCTTTCCGCGAACCGGCGTCATCAACCTCTACGGCCCGACGGAGACGACCCTCGCCAAGTGCTTCTACCACGTGCCCGATCCGCCCGGTGAGCAGGTGCAGCCGGTCGGCGCGCCGCTGCCGCAGACGCAGGCCCTGATCCTTGCCGGCGGCGAGCGGCAGTGCGGCCTGGGCGAGGTCGGCGAGATCGTCATCCGGACCCCTTTCCGCAGCCTCGGCTATCTCAACAACCTCGAGGAGAACCGGCTCCGGTTCCGGCCCAACCCCTTCCGCGACGACGCCGGCGACCTCCTCTATTTCACCGGCGACCGCGGCCGCTACCGGCTCGACGGCACCCTGGAGATCCTCGGCCGCCTCGACGAGCAGGTGAAGGTGCGGGGGGTGCGGGTCGAGCCGGCGGAGATCCGGTCGGCCCTGGGCCGCTACCCCGGGGTCTGGGAGAGCGCCGTGCTGGTCCGCGAGGTCCGTCCCGGAGATCACCGCCTGGTCGCCTATCTGGTGCTCCGCCCGGAAGCGGTCTTCGATCACGAGGCGCTGCGGCGGCACCTGCGCGGCGAGCTCCCCGAGGCCATGGTTCCCTCGACCTTCGTGACCCTGGACGCGCTGCCGCTGACGCCGAACGGCAAGCTCGACCGCCGAGCCCTGGCGCGGCACACGGTGGAGATGCCCGCCGCCGACGGCGAGGCGCGCGCTCCGCGCACCCCGGTCGAGGAGATCGTCGCCGCGGTGGTGTCGGAGGTGCTCGGGCACGAGGGGGCCGGTCCGGACGACAACTTCTTCCAGCTCGGCGGCCATTCGCTGAGCGGGGTCCAGGTGGTCTCGCGCCTGCGTCAGGCGCTGCAGGTCGATCTGCCGCTACGCGTCCTCTTCGAGGCGCCGACGATCGCCGGCCTCGCCGCCGAGATCGAGCGCCGGCGCCGGTCGGACGCTCCGGAGCGGCCGGCGATCGCCGCCTTCCGGCAGGAACGGAGCTCGCCGCCGCCGCTCTCCTTCGCGCAGGAGCGTTTCTGGGCCGGGCGCGAGCTCGAGGCGCGGACCCAGGCCCCGGCCACCATCACCATGCTGGTGGGGGTGGAGGGGGAGCTCGACGTCGACTGCCTGCGGCGGGCCTTCCAGGAGATCGTCGACCGTCACGAGGTGATGCGGACGAGCTTCGGGGAGGGCGCGGAGGGGCCCATCCAGGTGGTCCACCCCGCTCTCCCCGTGCGCATCCCCGTCGTCGACCTGCAGGGGATCGCGCCCGCCGCCCGGATGGCGGAGATCCAGCACTGGAGCGCCCGCGACCGGCGGACGCATTTCGACTACGAGCGCGCGCCGCTGTTCCGCATCACCCTCTTCCGTTGCTCCGAACAGGAGAACGTGCTGCTCTTCATCGTCCACCACATCGCCTTCGACGGCTGGTCGCGGCCGGTACTGGTGGGCGAGCTCGCGGCCCTCTACAACGCCTTCCGCGAGGGTCGCCCCTCGCCGCTGCGCCCGCTCGCCGCCCAGTACCAGGACTTCGCGCGCTGGCAGCGGCGGACCGTCCTCGGGGAGGCCCTGGAGCGGGAGGTGGCGTTCTGGCGGGAGCACCTGCGCGGCGCCCAGTCCCTCGACCTCGCGGCCGGCCGGCCCCGCCCTGCCTGCCGCACCTTCGAGGCCGGCATGGAGCCGTTCAGGGTCCCGGAGGAGCTGGAGAGGAAGCTCGAGGCGTTCGCCGCGGAGCACTGCGTCACCCTGTTCATGACGCTGCTCACCGCCTTCAACGTCATGCTCCATCACGAGACCGGCGCGAGCGACATCGTCGTCATCTGCCTGTTCGCCAACCGCAACCAGGTGGAGATCGAGAACCTGATCGGCAACTTCTACGCCGGGCTGCCGCTGCGGACGCGGCTGGCCGGCGCCCGCGGCTTCCGCGAGCTCCTGCTGCGGGTGCGCGACGTGACGCTGGCGGCGCACGAGCATCCGGACATCCTCTACGAGCCGGTGTTCGAGGGCATGGACTTCCAGGACAAGGAAGACCGGGGAGGCCTGGAGACCTTCCGGGTCCTCTTCCAGCTCGCCAAGCTGCCGGCCGCCGGGGAGGCCCTGTCCGGCCTCCGGCTCACCCGCCTGCCGGTCGAGTCGGCCGCGATGCGCAAGGATCTGAGCCTCTTCCTCTCGCAGTCGAACGGGCTGGCGGGGGGCTTCAGGTACAGCCGCGACCTGCTCGACCGCGAGCGGGTCGTCCGCATGCGCGACAGCTACCTCCAGATCCTGGCTGCCATCGTCGCGGACCCGGATCGTCCGATCGCCGAGCTCGCGGAGAGCTCCGAACCCCTGGTCCCCGCGGGACAGGCGCGCGAAAGCCTGGGAGAGGCACTATGAAGAGAGTGGCGCTGGTAACCGGGGCGAACCGTGGGATCGGGCTGGAGATCTGCCGCCAGCTCGGCGCCGCGGGATACACGGTCGTGCTCACCGCCCGCGATCCCGAGCGGGGCGCCCGGGCGCAGCGAGGATTGATCAAGGAAGGGCTCGACGCCCGCTTCCATCCGCTGGACGTGACGGATCCCGGAAGCGTAGGCCAGGCGGCCGCCTTCGTGGAGGCCGAGCTCGGCCGGCTGGACGCGCTGATCAACAACGCCGCGGTCGCCCTCGATCCCGAGGAGAACCTGGAGACGGTGGACCCCGGCGTGATGCGGCGGACCCTGGAGACCAACGTCACCGGGGTGCTCAACTGCTGCCAGGCCTTCCTGCCGATGATGAAAAGGCAGGGCTATGGCCGCATCGTCAACGTCTCCAGCGGGCGGGGGTCGTTCTCCAAGCTCGCAGCCGGCGGGCCGTGCTACCGGATCTCGAAGACCGCCCTCAACGCGCTGACCGTGATCCTCGCCGACGAATTGAAGGAGACCAACATCCTGGTCAACGTCATGACCCCCGGGTGGGTGCGCACCCGCCTCGGCGGACTGAAGGCTCCGCGGTCGACGGCCGAAGGGGCCGAGACCGCCGTCTGGCTGGCGATGCTGCCGGACGACGGTCCGCGCGGCCGGTTCTTCCGCGACCGCGAGGAGTTCCCGTGGTAGCGGAGACCCCCGTGACCGTCGTCAAGGTCGGCGGCAGCCTCCTCGAGGGCCGGGGCGATCTGCGCCGGGTCGCCGCCGCCATCGGCGAGCGGTGCCTGGACGGCGGATCGCTGCTGGTGATCGCGTCGGCGCTCAAGGGGGTCACCGACCTGCTGGACCAGGCGGCGACCCAGGCCCGCGACCGGCGGCTGCACAACGGCCACCTCGGCGAGACCCTGGAACGCCTGCGCCGGCGCCACGTCGAGATGGCGGCCGATGTCGCCGACGACGGCTCCGCCCTGATCCGGGTGCAGGGGGGGCTCGACGAGGTGGAGGCGCTGGTCGACGCCATCGGCGCCGCCGGCGAGCTCTCCGACGCGACCTATGCCCGGCTGCTGTCCTATGGCGAGCGGCTGAGCGCCATCCTGCTGGCGGCCGCCATCCAGGCCGCCGGGCACGCGGCGCGGCCGGTGGCGGCCGAAGAGGCGGGCCTGCGGGCCGAAGGGTCCCCGCGCGCGGGGTCGTGCGACCTCCAGGCGAGCGCGCCGGGTTTCCGCCGCCTGCGGCGCGATCTGCGCGACCGGGTCCTGGTGCTGACCGGCTTCTACGGGGTCGGCGGCGACGGCGGCGTCGTCCTCTTCGGGCGCGGCGGCAGCGACGACACCGCCTGCGCCGTGGCGGCGGGCCTCGACGCCGGCCGCCTGGAGCTCTGGAAGGACGTCCCGGGCCTGATGTCCGCCGATCCGCGGGAGGTCCGCGGCGCCCGGGTGATCCACGAGGTCTCGTTCGACGAGGTGGCCCAGTTGGGGGCCTACGGCGCCCGCGTCGTCCACCATGGCTGCCTCGAGCCCCTGCGCGGGCGCGCCACCCAGGTGTTCCTCTCCGCGGTCCCGGGCGGCGGTCCCGCCTCCGGGACCCGGCTGGTGGAGCGGCTCCAGCGTGGCGCCGCCAGGGTGGTGGCGCTGGCCTCCCGCCGGGGTGGCGACGGCTCGCCGGCCCTGGTCGGAGTGGTCGGGGACGGCGTCGCCGACCACCCGGAGATCCGCTCGCGCGTGCTCGCCTGCCTGCTCGCGGCGGGCGCCCGCGGCGACCTGGCGGCCCGGCCGTCCGGGCGTTCCGGCCTGAGCTGCACCGTCCATCCGGACGACCTGGTTCCGGTCCTCAGCGGCCTGCACGACAACTTCTTTGCTTCGCCGGAGAGATCCCAGCCATGATCAAAGATGGAGTTTCCCTGCCCGAGGTTTCCATGGCGCCCGTGACCGAGCCGAGCGCTGCCGGCACGGAGCTGGTGCGCTTCTGGAACGAGTCGCGCCTGCGCGCCGACCAGGCGAAGTCCACCTCGGTGAGGTCGGCGCCGAAGATCGTGCCCTGGCGCGCCGCTCTCGAGGACGTGCTGAAGGTCGGCTACGGGGTCGAGAACCAGTCCCGCTATATCGCCGGCTCCTGGCAGCGGGTCCGCCGGCTGACCACGCCGTCGGCGGGGGCGCTCTATCCGTTCGAGGTGTTCGCCGCCATCGTCGGCGAGGGGAGCTATCTGTGGGACGTCGACAAGGCGCGCTTCGTCCCCTGCGGCCTGGAGCCGCTGGCGCACGAGGATTTGGCCGCGGCCGGTCTCACCGCCCCGCCCGGGCAGCGTCTGGAGGCCCTGCTCATCCTCGTCGCGCGCCCCTGGCTGAGCATGAAGAAGTACTACCAGCGGGGCTACGCCTACTGCCATCTCGACGTCGGCCATCTGGCCACCAACCTGGCGATCTACACGGCGGCGCTGGGGCACGACTCCACCCTCCACCTGCGCTTCTCCCACACCGCCCTGGCCGAGCATCTGAAGCTCGGCGGCCTCTGCCGGGAGCCGCTGGCGGTCCTCTCCTTCGCCGCCGCCCGGCCGGCCGCCTGCCCGGAGCCGGCCGCCGGGCCCGCGGCTCTGGCGGGCGTCGAAGCCGCCTCCCTGGAGCTGCCCGGGGAGCTCGAGCTCCAGTGTTGGGAGTCGCTGCGGGGCATCCTGTCCTTCGCCTGTCCGGTCCGCCCCTGTCCGCCCGCCAGCGCGCCGCTCCTGGTCGAGCCCGCCGCGGTCCCCGAGGAAGCCGTCCTGCCGCTCCCGATCGGCCGGGCGCAGCCCTCCGCGGCGCGGGAATGGCGGGCGGCGATCCTCGGCCGCCGCTCGGCCAAGGGCTTCCGCGACGAGCCGCTGAGCGCCGCGCACATCGGCGAGCTGCTCGGCGCGCTGCGGGACGAGGGCTTCCCCTCGGACTTCGCCGGGGACGCCTCGGCGCGGCTCGGCGTGCGCCTGGTGGCCAGGAACGTCGAAGGCCTCGAAGGCGTCTTCGCGTACGCGCCGCGGAGCCACTCCCTGCACCGGCTCGCCGAGCGCACGGAAGACCCCCGGCCGGCCTGCATGCACCAGGAGATCGCTCGCGACGCGGCGGCCCTGGTGATCGTGCACGCGCCGATCTGCCGCCTGATGGACCGCCAGGGGTACTCGGCCTTCTCCGAGCTGCACATCCAGGCCGCGGAGCTGGCCCAGCGCCTCTATCTGGCCGCCGCCCGCATCGGCGCCGTGGGCATGACCTGCATCGGCGGCTTCGACGGCCACGAGTGCGCTACCCTCGCCCATCTCGAGGAGGCCGACGAGGCCCTCTACGTGATCCTGCTCGGCATCCCCGACGAGGCCGCCGTCAAGCAGGACCGGCTCAGCGTGGCATTCAGCCATGGCCATACCACCACCCAGGAAGGCTGATGAACCACTCCGTTCTCGATCACCCCGCGTTCGCGCGGCGCTTCACCCCGGAGCACCGGGAGTTGCGGGAGCATGCCCGGAGCTACTTCCAGGCCTCCAGCCTGCCGGCATGGCGGACCGCGCCCGGCGGCCACCTGCGCAAGTCGCAGTGGGAGGAGCTCGGCCGCCAGGGGTTCCTCGGCGTCTCGTTCCCCCGCGAGCTGGGGGGGAGCGGCCTCGGCCTGCTGGGCGCCCTGATCCTGAGCGAGGCGACATCGCGGCTCGGCGACCTCGGCATCTCCCTCGGCGTCCACTGCCAGACCGAGATCACCGGCCAGTGGCTGGCGACCGCCCACGGCGAGGAGGTGCGCGACCGCTATCTCCCTGAGATGATCGCCGGCCGGCTGGTCGGCTGCGCCTGCGACACCGAGCCGGGCGGGCCGATGGCGTCGACGGCCACGCGCGACGGCGGCGAGCTGGTGGTCAACGCCCGCAAGCTCTACGTCGTCAACGGCGACAACGCCGACCTCTGCTTCGTCACCCTGCGCCTCGACGGCGAGATGGCCACCGTCCTGGTGGAGAAGGAGCGCCCCGGCGTCCGCGTCCTCAAGGTCTTCGACAAGCTCGGCACCCGCGCGATCGATTCCGCGATGATCGATTTCGAGGAGGTCCGGGTGCCGGTGGCCAATCTGTCCCTGAAGCGCGGCGTCCGGCAGTTGATGCACTGGAACAAGGTGATGACGGTGGCGCGCTTCCTGATGTGCGCCGACGCCTGCTTCCTCCATCAGCTCCTGCTCGAGCGGATCCTGGCCTACGGCGGGGAGCGGATCGTCGACGGCCGCGCCCTGACGAGCTGGCCGATCAACCGGCACGCGATCGCCCAGGCGGCGGCCGACCAGGAGCTGATGCGGGCGGGCCTCATCGACCGCTGCGAGCTGCTGGAGAGCAACCGCAACGCGGTGGCCGAGGTCGCGGCGCTGAAGTGGTTCTGCGTCGACCGCGCCGCGCGCTTCGCGGCCTTCTGCGCCGAGCTGCAGGGGGGCGCGGGCTACATGATGGACAGCGAGTTCCTGGGCGCCCAGGCGCAGGTCCTGGGCCTCAAGATGGCGGGGGGGAGCCTGACGACGATGAAGGCCATCGCCGGCCAGGCGCTCGCCTACCGGGAAGAGCTGGAGGCGCTGGTGTGATGGAGTCCCTGGCCCGCGGCCCCATCCAGGACGCCATGACCGATGCCCTCGCCCGCCATGGCGGGCGCCGGGCAATGGTGGGCGGCGCCGAGAGCCTCACCTACGGGGAGCTCGGCGGCCGCATCGAGGCCGCCGCCCGCCGGCTGCGCGAGAGCCTGCCCGCCGGCTCCGGAGAGGCCCCGCGGCACGTCGGCTTCTGCCTCGGCAACCGCCCCGAGTACGTGGTGCTCTACTTCGCGACGCTCTACGCCGGCCATCTGCCGCTCCTGCTCGACGCCAACTTCAACACCGGCGAGATCGAGTCGATCCGCGGCGACTGCGGCCTCGACGCGCTGGTGATCGAGAGCGCCAGGGTGGAGGGTCTGGCGGCGGTGGGCAATGTCGGCAATGCCGAGCCGGTGGCGTTCGCGGACGGCGTGGTCCTCCTGCCGCTCGCGCGCCCCGGCGAGACGCCCTTCGCGCCGCGGCCGTCGACCCAGGTCTGCCGTTTCACCTCGGGCAGCACCGGCCGGCCGAAGTGCCTGGAGTTCAGCGGCGACGCCGTGGTCTCGGCGGCGCGCAACTGGGTGCTCGGCACCGGGATGACCGGCGAGGACCGCACGCTCTGCCTGGCGGCGCTGTCCAACGGCCTCGCCTTCAACACCTCGCTGCTGTCGACCTTCCTGGCCGGCGGCGAGCTCCACTTCCTGAAGGGGGTGCCGCTGACGCGCCCGGTGGCGAACCGGATCGTGGAGGCGGGGATCACCCGTCTGGTCGCCTTCCCGACCCTCTACCGCAACTTCGTGGCGCCCGGCGGCCCGGACCGCTCGGCGATGGCCAGCCTGAGGCACGCGATCTCCGCCGGCGCGCCGCTCTGGCCCGACGTCCGCGAGGAGTTCCGCGCGCGCTACGGCCTCGACATCTCCGATTACTACGGGATCGCCGAGACCGGCCCCTGCACCTTCGAGCGGCACGCGGACCACCACGCCGGGCTGGGCGAGCCGCTGCCGGGGGTGGAGATCCGGATCGCGCCCGGCGCGGAAGGCGAGGACGGCGAGGGGGCCGGCGAGGTGCTGGTGCGCACCTCGTCGATGGCCAGCGGCTACCTCAACCATCCGGGGATGTTCGAGGCGCGGCTGGACGCCGACGGCTTCTACCACTCCGGAGACCGCGGGCGGATCGCCGGGGGCCGGCTGCACCTCGTGGGCCGCACCCAGGACCACATCAACGTCGCCGGGCGCAAGATCGATCCCACGGAGATCGTGGCCGTCGTCTCCGCGCTGGACGGCGTGGCGGACGCCGTCGCCTTCCCCGACGAGGACCTCAACCGCGAGGCGCTGGTGCACCTGGTGGTGGTGGCCGCCCGCGAGGACGCCCGCGAGGAGTTGACCCGGGCGGAGATCACGGCGGCCTGCCGGTCGCGGCTCGCGCCCTACAAGGTCCCCGGCCGCATCAGTTTCATCGCCGAGATCCCGCGCACGGGGATCGGCAAACCACGGATCGCCATGCTGCGCGAACAGCTCAATGCGACCGCGAAAGGAACGATGGGATGAGTGAAGAAGATCAGTTGGCGATGAAGAAGCGGGTCCAGCGCCTGGTCTACATTGCGGCCGGAGGCAAGATCAAGGAGGAGGAGCTCGGCCATTACGGGACCGATCTGCGGAATCTCGGGCTCGACTCGCTCGGCTATCTGAACCTGCTGGAAGGTCTGGAGAGGACGTTCGGCGTCGTCATCGACCTCGACCATGAGGAGGACCACAGCTTCCTCCACACCATCGACAACATCGTGCGCTTCGTCGAGACGCAGAGGGGCAAGGCTGCGTGATCGATCTCGTGGAAAGCCGCCGGGCGCTGGCCGGATCGGGCTCCGTCCGTGAGCAGGTCGAGGGCCTGATGTCGCGGCTCCCGGCCGCCGAGGCGTGCGCCGTCGTCGAGCATCTCTTCGGCGTCCTGCCGCTGCTCGACGGTTTTTTCGAGCCGCGGGGAGCGGTCGCCGAGGTGGCGTCCGGCCCGGAGCTCGGCTCGCTGGGGCTGTTCACGCCCACTCCCGAGCCGGGCTGGGCGGCGGCGGCGGTCGTGGGGGAGCCCGCGGGCGAGGGGTTGCTCCTGCGCGGCGAGGTCCGCATTCCGGGCCCGGCCTCCGGCGGCTCCATCGTGCTGGCGCGGCTGGCGGGCGGGGATCACCGGCTGGCCTGGATCGATCACGGCGCGCCGGGCGTCGAGTGGCGCGGGTCGCGGACGGGCGGCCCGGTGCGCGCCGGCTTCCCCTGCTGGCTGGCGCTGGAAGGCGCCGCTGCCGGCCCCGATCGGGTCTCGCGGCCGGTGACCCCGGCCCCCGGTTCCGACCTCTTCCGGCATCTCGAAAGCTACGCCGGCGTCTGGGCCCTCGCCGCCTCGCTCGCCGCCCGCGACGGGGTGCGCGCGCTACGCCGCGCCGCCCGTCTCAACGGCCACCATGGGACGGCCTTCAGCGCTTCGCAGACGGTGGCCATGGACATCGCCGGGGTGGAGATCGAGATGGAGCTGACCCTCGCCGCGGCGCAACGGCATCTGGCATCCGGGGAAGAGGGCAGCCTCGCCGTGGCGGCCGCCGCCGCCAGGACCCTGGCCGCCGTCGCCACGCGGACGGCCGAGCTGCGCGACCTGGTGGGCCTGGAGATCGACGGCCCGCTGGCGGACGGCTCCGCGGCGACTCTGAGCGCCTTCCTCGGCGGGCCGCTGATGATCGAGAGCGAGCTCGCCCGCGCCCTCGGCATCCGCGATCTTGCGGTCCGGGAGACGGAGGGATGAAAGTGGCCCTGGTCGGATACGGCAAGATGGGGCGGGTCGTCGAGGAGCTGGCGGCGGCGAAAGGCATCGAAGTCGTCGATCGCTTCACCCGCGAACGCCCCCTGCACGCCGACGAGCCCACGCGCCGGGCGCTCGCCGGGGTCGACGCGCTCGTCGACTTCTCCGTTCCCGAGGCCGTGCCCGGCAACGCGCGGGCCGCGGCGGAGCTCGCGCTTCCCCTGGTGATCGGGACCACCGGCTGGCAGGACCGGATCGGCGAGGTCCGGGCGGCCGTCGCGGACTCCGGCATCGGCGCCGTGTGGGGCTCGAACTTCTCGCTGGGCGTCAACGTCCTCTACCGGGCCGTCGAGCAGGCCGCGCGGATCCTCGCCAGGTTCGACGGCTACGACCCCTTCATCCACGACTGGCACCACCGGTTCAAGGTTGACAGCCCGTCGGGCACGGCGCTCGAGATCCAGCGGCGGATGGCGCCGTACTACGGCGAGCGGGACATTCCGATCACCTGCCTGCGCGCCGGCTACGTCCCCTCGGTGCACGCGGTCGGCTTCGATTCGGCGGCCGACACGCTGCACTTCGAGCACCGGGCCAGGAACCGCCAGGGGCTCGCCGAGGGCGCCCTGCTGGCCGCGCAATGGATCGCCGGGCGCTCGGGCTTTCACGAATTTCGAGAGGTGATGGACGACCTCCTGGCGGCGGAGCCGCGGCCATGATCGTGCCGATTCTCCTAGGAGCCCTATTGAGCATGACGACGAGCATGACGACGCCCAGTCCCCCGCAGGCGGTGCCTTTCGACTCCGGACGCTGGCAATGGAAAGCGACCGAAAGCCGGGTGGAGGATCACCTGGGCCGCAAAAGCCTGTTCCTCAAAGGCGGCAACGCCACCGTCACCGACGCGCGCTTCGTCAACGGCGCGATCGAGTTCGACGTCGCGTTCACCGGCGAGCGCGGGTTCATGGGCGGCTTCTGGCGAGCCCAGGATGCCAAGAACTACGAGGAGTTCTATCTGCGGCCGCATCAGTCGGGGAACCCGGACGCCACGCAGTACACCCCGGTCTTCCACGGCATCGAGGGGTGGCAGCTCTACCACGGCGAGCGCTACACGGTCCCCGTCACCCATCGCTTCAACGAATGGACGCACGTCAGGGTCCTCTTCGCCGACAGCCGCGCGGAGATCTACATCCGCGACATGGAGAAGCCCGTGCTCTTCGTCGACGGGCTTAAGCGGAGCGTCGAGCCCGGCGGCGTCGGCGTCACCGTCGGGGACTTCGCCCCCGCCTACTTCTCGAATTTTTCTTTTCAGGCGATGGACTCGCCTCCCATCCAGGGGAAGGCGAGCGCCCCTGAGCCCGTGCCGCCGGGCGTTGTCCCCTCCTGGTGGGTTTCCGACACCTTCCCGGAGGGCGCGCTGGAAGGCAAGGACTCGCTCGGGCCCGAGCAGATGGCGGCCCGGCGCTGGACCCGCCTCGATACCGAGCGCTCCGGGCTCGCCAATCTGGCCCGCCTGCAGGGGATCGAGCGGCGCCAGAACACCGTGTTCGCCAGGAAAGTCCTGGTCTCCGACCACGAGCAGATCAAACAGCTCGACTTCGGGTTCAGCGACCGGATCCGGGTCTATCTGAACGGCAGGCTGCTCTTTCGCGGCAACGACACCGCGCGCTCCAGGGACTACCGGTTCCTGGGCAGCATCGGCTACTGGGACACGCTCTATCTGCCGCTCAGAAAAGGTGAAAACGAGATTTTGTTGGCTGTCACGGAAGAAGTGGGCGGCTGGGGAATCCAGGCGAAGCTCCCGGACGTCGCGGGAATCGTCTTGCAGGATTAGCAGATTGCAACTTTTATTGGAAAGGACTGGTCATGATCGACATCACCAACGACCCGACGCAGCAGTTGCCCCCTGAGGGGCCGGAACCCACGAACGGAGCCGGCAAGCCGGACTTGTCGCGGAAAGGCTTCATCATCACCTATCCGATGTTCCGTTACTGGAACAAGGAGTCGGTGCCCGAGGGCTTGAAGCCGAAGCCGCTGAACCTCTACGTCCATACGCCGTACTGTATCCAGCGCTGCGCCTACTGTTACTTCAAGACCACCACCCTGAAGGACAACCGGCTGCAGGAGATCGACCGCTACGTGAGCTCCGTCTGCAAGGAGATCGAGCTGGTCTCGAAGTATTACGACCTGAAGAACCGGCCGATCGAAACCGTCTACTTCGGCGGCGGCACTCCGACGCTGCTGACCGAGGACAACATCGACCGGCTCTTCTCGACCCTGCGCGCGAACTTCTCGGTCGGCGACGCGCAGATCACCTTCGAGGGGGAGCCGGTCACCCTGACCGAGCGCAAGGCGGCCCTGCTGAAGCGCAACGGCGTCAAGCGCATCAGTCTCGGCATCCAGTCGTTCCAGGAGGAGGTCGTCTTCCTGACCGGGCGCCGGGACACGGAAGAGCAGACAGTGAAGGCGATCGAGCTCGCCAAGAGCACCGGCGCCGAGGTCAACATCGACCTGATCAGCGGCCTGCCGGGCGAGACTCCCGAGTACTGGGCCTACTCGGTGAAGCGGGCGATCGAGTCCGACGTGCACAACATCACCATCTACAAGCTCGAGCTCTACGCCAACACTCCGTTCTACTCCGCCGACAAGAAGAAGGAAGTCACCCTGCCCAGCGAGGAGGAAGAGCTGGAGTTCTTCAAGTACGCCATGGCGGAGCTCGACAAGCACGGCTACAAGCCGGTCAACACCTTCACGTTCGCCAAGAACGGCGCCTACGACCAGCAGAACACCCGCAGCAAGTGGGAGGGCAACGACAACTGCGCGGTCGGCGTTTCGGCGTTCGGCTCCCTCGGCCGCTGGAACTACCAGAACACCAGCGACATTAAGGGCTACACCGAGCTGGTCGAGAACGGCGAGCTGCCGGTGGTCCGCGGCTACAACGCCACCACCCTGGACCTGATGGTGCGCGACGCGGTGATGGGCATCAAGCTGGTGCACCTCAATCATCTCCGGTTCCGCCAGAAGCACGGCGTCGACCTGTTGCAGGCCTGCGCGGGCGAGCTGTCCGAGCTCGAGCAGGAAGGTTTTCTCTCCGTCGGCCCCGAGAACGTCTCCCTGACCGATCACGGCATCATCTACGGCGACTACGTCGGCAGAATCCTCGAAGGCTCGCTCAAGAAGCTGGGCGGGGTGAGCTCCGGAAGCCGGGCGCGCGTCCTCTTCTAGGACCGGGCATTTCACCAGAGATCGAAAGAAAGGACCGGAGATGCAGCCACAAATCGTAGTCGAAAAGATCAAGCGGATCGTCGTCGAGGACCTCGACGTCAACCTGACCTATGAGGACCTGAACGAGACGGTCCCCCTCTTCGAGGAGGGGCTGGGCTTCGACTCCGTGGTGCTCGTCGAGCTGATCAGCTTCATCGAGAAGCGCTTCAACATCGAGATGGGGGACGAGGCGCTCAACATGGATACGTTCCAGAACCTCGGGTCGGTGGCGCAGGTCATCTGCCGCCAGCTCGCGGAACAGCACGCGACCTAGGGGAGCCATGCGCCGTCCCAACTTCTTCATCGTCGGGGCTCCGAGGTGTGGCACCACCTCGATGTACGCCTACCTGTGGCAACACCCGGAGATCTACTTTTCGGTCCACAAGGAGCCCCAGTTCTTCGGCAGCGACCTGACCCCCCTGGCGGGAGCGATCAAGGAGGAGGAGCTCTACCTCCAGCTCTTCGCCGGGGCCGGCGACGAGCCGCGCCGGGGTGAGGCCTCGGTCTGGTATCTGCTGTCGGAGAAGGCGCCGTACGAGATCAAGGCGTTCGCACCCGACGCGAAGATCATCGCCCTGCTTCGCGATCCGGTGCGGATGGCCCATTCCCTCCACTCCCTCTACACCCGCTCCGGTAACGAGGATCTGCCTACCCTCGAGGAGGCTCTCGCCGCCGAGCCGGAGCGCCGTCAGGGGCGCGGCCTGCCATCCAAAGCCTATTTTCCCGAGGGGTTGATCTACACGGACGTCGTGCGGCATGCCGCCAAGGTGGAGCGGTATTTCGAGGTGTTCGGACGCGAGAACGTCCATTGCATCCTGTTCGACGACCTGGTGAACGACACCGCCGCGGTCTATCGAAAAACCCTGGAGTTCCTGGGCGTGGATCCGGAGTTCCAGGCCGAGCTCGATCACCGGAAGGCGGGCCAGCGCGCCCGCATGCTGGGGATCCGCCAGTTGCGCCGGACGCCACCGGAGGTGATCCAGCGGATGCAGTTCGATCACATCAAGCTGCACGACGGCGCCCCCCGGAACCCGCTCTCGGCGGAGCTCGCGGGCCGCTTGCGGGGGCTCTTCGCCGAGGATGTCGCGCGTCTCGGCGCCCTGCTGGACCGCGATCTCAGCGCGTGGTCGGCGTGAACCGCGACCGCTCGACGATCAGGCGCTGATGCGTACCGGTGCTGATGATGCCGTCGGGGGCCGCGACCTCCACCTCGAAGCTGAGCAACCGGCGTTGCGTAACCTTTTCCAGCCGGATGCGCACCGTCACCTCCTCGCCCGCCCGCGCCGTGCCGACATGGCTGACGTCGACGCGGGTGCCGACGGTGGTCTGCCCCTCGCCGAGCAGCGGCTGGACGGCGGCGAGGCAGGTGTCCTCCATGAGGGCGATCATGCGGGAGGTCGAAAGGATGTTGTCGATGTGAGGCGGGCTCATGTCCGGAGTGACCCTGTAGGTCGCCTCGTGGGACAGACCGGGCTGGAGGGCAGGAATAGACATCATGAGTAATCTATCGCAATCGCCCGCTCTCAAGGCCCTGGACGGTCCGGCGCTGATCCGCTGGCTCGCCACCGACTCCGCGGTCCGCGACCGTGTCATCACCGACGGCCGCCATACCGTTTCCTACGCCGAGGCGGCGGTTCTCCTGGACCGCCTCGACGAACGCTTCGCGCCCCAGGCACCGAGCCCGCGCCGCCCCGTGGCCCTCGAGTGCTCGCAGAGCGTCGCCGGCGCCCTGGCGCTCCTCTATGTGCTGAGCCGGGAGCGGGACGTGGTGCTCCTGCCCGAGCTGGGGGAGGCGTCGAAAGAGTCCGGCACGCCCCGTTTCATCCCCAGCTTCTGCTCCCACGTCATCACCGCCCGGGCGAGCCGGAAACCGGAGGCCGGGCTGCTCGACAGCCTCGAGATCGCGGCCAACCCGGAGCTCGCCGAGGAGCCGGCGGTCGCCGGATTCCAGGGTCCGGACCTCTACCTGCGGACGTCGGGCAGCACGGGGACCCCCAAGCTGACCCGGATGTCGCACCAGAGATGGCTGAACAACGCCCTGGCCTGCGTCGAACGCTGGCAGCTCACTGGCGAGGACCGGCTCACCATTCCGGTGCCGATCTTCCACAGCTACGGCTTCGGGGCCGCCTTCCTCCCCGGGCTCCTCGCCGGGGCCGCGATGGACGTCGGCTCGGGCGGCAACATCCTCCGCTACCTGGAGCGCGAGGAGCGCTTCCAGCCCAACGTCGCCTTCCTGACCCCGGCCCTGTGCGACACATTCCTGAGCGTGCGCAAATCGCCCCGCCCCTACCGGCTGGCGGTGACCGCCGGCGACAAGATCAAGCGGGAGACGATGGCGGGCTTCGAGCCGCGTTTCGGACCGCTGCTCAACCTCTACGGCAGCGCCGAGATGGGCGCGGTCTCTGCGGCGTCGCCGGAGGACCCTCCCGCCAGCCGTCTCGCCACCGCCGGCTACCCGCTCGCCGGGATCGAGCTGCGCGTCCAGGAGGTCGGCTCGGAGATCGAGGCCGCCGTGGGAGAGGAGATCGGCCTGCTGCAGTGCCGGCAGAAGAACGGCTCGGTCGGCTATCTGATTCAGGAAGAGCGCTGGCGTTTCCAGCCCCGCGGGGACGACGAGTGGTTCGAGACCGGCGATCTCGCGCGGATCCGCGACGACGGCTACGTCGAGGTCCTCGGCCGCTCCGGCCTCAGTGTCAAGCGCGACGGCCTGCTGGTGGTCTTCGCCGACGTCGAGGCGGCGGTGGAGAAGGCCGAGGGGGTGCAGCGCGCCGTGCTCGTCGCCGCCGGGGAGAGCCGCCGCGGCAGCCGGCTGGTGGCGGTCTGCCTGGCCGCGCCGGAAGGCGAGGCGCCGCGGCCCGAGGCGGTGCGCCAGCGGTGCTTCGAGCTGCTGCCGCTCTACGCGGTGCCCGACGAGGTGGTGATCCTGGAGTCCCTGCCGCAGACGCCCAGCGGCAAGGTCGATCGCCGGGCGATCCGCGATCTCATCGCCAACCGAAAATAAAGCGATCGGTGATCGATCACGCCCGGCCCGCCGCCACCCAGGCGTCGGCGCGGGCGCTCAGCTCGTAGAAGAGCTTGAGCTTGACGATGCTGTATTCGAGGAGGTTGGTGCGCTCGGCGCCAAGGCGGTGCTTCAACCCCTCGTAGCTCACGCACTCGTCCGGGTGCGCGCGCATGTAATCGCGGAAGTTGAGCGCCGTGCGGATCCAGGGGTTGTCCGCGGCGCAGAGATGGACGATCAGGGCGTGTCCCGGCGCCGACACGTTCCACAGCCAGACCGCCTCGTGATCGACCGGACTGACGCCGAAGTCCTCATAGCCGGCAGTGGCTAGCAGTGCCAGCCCCGAGGGGATGTCCCGCACCGCCACCAGCAGGTCGAGGATGCTCTTCGAGGCCATCCCCGGGATCGACGTGCTGCCGATGTGCTCGATCGCCGCGACCTGCCCCTCCAGGAGCGCCCACAGGCGGTCGCGTTCGCCGGCGAAGAGGGCCGGCCATTCGGGGTTGTAGGCGCGCACGGCCTGGACCTCCGGCGCCAGCGCCGGCATCCGCAACTGCTGCCAGCGCCGGAGCTTGCGCTCGACCGGCTCGCGGACCTCGTTGGTGACGGTGGCGTTGAACTCCCGGATCGCCTTGGCGATGCGCATCACCTCGCGCATCCGGTCGTTGCCGCCCGCTGCGGGCTCGGCCATCAGGCTTCGAACTCCGGGAAGAGGCGGAAGATCACCCGCTCGCGGGTGCGCACGAACTCCTTCAGCTCGGGAGTGTAGTAGGTCTCCCAGCGATCCCCCTCCGGCCGCTGCCAGCCCTCGTCCGGCAGCACCTTCTCGTGGGAGAGGATGAATTCGAGGTCCTCGGGGCGGTGCCCCATGCGGAGCAGGAAGTCGTGGAGCCCGCGCCGCAGGTTGGCAGTGCGCAGGAAATGGATGTCGAACATCTCCTTCGCGAAGTCGGCGCGCTCGATCGACTCCTCGTCGAGCCCGGCGTACACCCGCCGCGCGTCGCGGCAGAAGAAGCGGATGAAGTTCTCGGTGTGCCAGCCGAGCTGGCGGTCGGCGGGGAACTTATTGTTGACAAAGCCGGTGGGGGCCTCGCGGTGACAGTTCACGAAGCGGGTGTTGGCGAGGTTGAGGAACTCCTCGAAAGAGATATCCGGGTAATGGGGGTACATCTCGCGCATTGCGTCGGCGCCGCAATAATCCCCCGGATAGAGCTTCCACCAGCCGAAGTTGTATTGCGAGACATACCGGTCGTACGGGCTGCGCACCGTCGACAGCAACGGTTTGGCGCGGTGCTCCTCGGCGATGTCGCTGCAGGTTCCGTGCTTGTCGATATTGACGAGCTGGTCCCCGTAGAGACGGGAGAGCATCTTGGTAACGAAGGTCCCTCCCGTCTTCGGGAGGTGGATGAAAACGAAATCAGGGGTAACGATCATAGGCCTTGTGACTCCCGGCCGCAGCCGGGCCGAAAATGGTTTTGAATGCTGTCTGTTGGGGCCGTTCTTAGGGCGGTACTATAGCAGCCGCCCCGATCCCCTCTCTACAGGTGCTCATTCCCCGGGTTTGCGCGCCGGCGGCTCGATCCCCAGCCAGGCCGCCACCCGGGGGGCGACGTCGGTGCCCTGGACCGTGCCGCCGCGGCCCGGCTTCACGCCGGCGCCGATCGCCAGGTAGATGGCCTGCATGTCCGGATGGGTGTTGAGATACCCGTGGGCGCCGTAGCCCTGCGGCGGCGCGGAAGCCTTGCCGCCGGGCAGGGGGCGGAACATGTACCCCTCGCGGGCGAAGAGGATCAGGTCGCCGCTGTTGGGGGAGTCGAGGCCGATCCGGGCGGCCTCCCGGCGGGTGAGGATCTTCTCGATCGGAGCCTCGCCGTTCACCCGCCAGTCCGCGTAGCGCTCGGCGAGGGTGGCCAGGACGCGCTCGCCGGCCTGGGAGTCCCCGCCGGCGTCGAGGTAGATGTGGGCCGCGCCGCCGTCGGGGATCGCGTAGGCGGCGGGCATGGCCGCGGAGCCGCCTCCCTTGTTCCCCTTGACCAGCAGCCCGAGCTCGGCCAGGGGGGCGTTGGGATCGATCGACGTGTGGACCGGCGTCATGCCGTGGTCGCTCACCACCACCACCGTGGTGCGCGTGAGGTCGATCCCGGCGAGGAGCTTGCCGAGCTCCCGGTCGACCATCCGCCAGACCTCGGTGCGCGCCCGCTCCAGCTCGTCCCGCCGTTGCGGCGAGAAGCCGGGCTGGCGGGGGTCGAGCAGCAGGAGCCGGTGGCCCGAAACGTCGAGGACAGGCAGGTAGCACATGAGGAGATCCAAGTCCGTGCGCGACGCGGCCAGCCGCATGGTGCCGCCGAGGAAGCCGGTCATGCGCTCGGCCTGCTCGGTCCAGGTCGCGAGATCGATTCCCGGTTTGCCGAGCCAGCTTTCCCCCAGGCTGCCGCTGTCGGGGGCGCCGGGCCAGTAGAGCTCGCGCTGCCTGAGCGCCGCGGCGAAGTCGGCGGGATAGGCCTTGGTCTCGTAGATGCCGTCCAGGGAGATGAAGGCATGCGAGAGGTCCGGCGCGAAGGCGAGGAGCTTGAGCCACGAGTAGCCGCTGCCGGTGGGCAGGGGCCAGGCCACGTGCTTCCATTCGCCGACGCGCGCGGGGGCCGTGGCGTGGCGGGCGCCGCCGGCCGGCTGGCTGACGACCGCCACGCTGTCGTAGTCCACCTTGCCGTCATCCGTGCTGTCGAGGGCGAAGACCTCCAGGTTCGGCGGCGGCGCCCCCTTCCCCTCCGGACCGAGCGCCACGTGGGCCGCCAGCACCGGCGAGTGGCTCACCAGTCCTTCCCGCTCCGGGCTCGGCGGCGCCGGCTGCCAGTCGGCGCGCTCGAAGGTGATGAGCAGCGGCCCGATCTCGGTGTTGCTGTGGTTGTTGTAAACCAGGCCGAGGTCCGCGGTGCGCCGCTCCCCGCGGCCGTCGGCCCCGGGCCAGGTCAGGACTCCCGCCCGGCGCCCCTGGCGGTGGACCGCCTCCCAGAGCGTCTCGGTGCCGATCGGGGCTTCGAAGCCGTTCGCCTTTTCCATGAAGGGCGAGCCGCCCGGATGGAACTGGTTGCCCACGATGCCGGTCGCGGACGGCGGGAAGCCGGTCGCCAGGCTGATGTGGCTGGTCGAGGTGAGCGCGGGGTCGACCGGGATCAGGGCATCGGCGACCTCCCCCTCGCGGAAGAAGCGCTCGAACCCGCCTTTTTTGAGCATGCCCTGCCGGTAGAGCTCGTGCAGCGTGGTGGTGCCGGCGCCGTCGAGGCTGATGAGGATGACGCGGCGCGGCCGCGCGCTCTCCCGGGCCGGCGGACCCGAAAGCCGGGCGGAAGGAGCGCCGGAACAGCCGGCGAGACTCAGGGACAGCAGGAGCACCGGCAGACGTCGCGGACAGGGCATTGAAAGGACCTCCAGCATGCGCGCGATTCGACGCCGGGCAGTTTACCGTGAAACCCGGGCGAGCACGCCGGGCGGCCCATATAGACTCCCCTTCATGCCCGCTCTCCGTCTCTCCCGCCGCCTCCCCTGGGAGCACTCGAAGAACCGGCTGACGCTGGCGGTGGAGGAGCGGGCGGCGCGCGGCCTGGAGACGATCGATCTCACGGAAACCAACCCGACGCGGGTGGGGCTCGCGTATCCGGAGGCGGAGCTGGCCGAGCTGCTCCGGCGTAGCGCGGGTATTGAGTACCAGCCCCACCCTCAAGGGATTCCCGAGGCGCGGGAGGCGCTCGCCGCCGCTCTCTCGAGTCCCGGCGATCCGGTTTCGCCGGAGGATCTCTTCCTGACCGCCTCGACGAGCGAGTCCTACTCCTATCTGTTCAAGCTGTTCGCCGATCCCGGGGACGAGGTGCTGACCACGGCCCCTTCCTATCCTCTGCTCGACAGTCTGGTGGCTCTGGACTCGCTCGTCCTTCATCATGTCTACCTGGAGCCCGGGCGGTGCTTCGATCCGGAGAGGATCGAGCTCGCCTTGTCGGAACGCACGCGGCTGCTCGCCCTGATCCACCCGGGAAACCCGACCGGCCGCTTCCTGACGGCCCGGGAGCAGGAGGGCGTCGCCGCGCTCTGCGCCTCCCGGGGGCTGCCGCTGGTCTCGGACGAAGTGTTCGCCGACTATCCGCTGACCGAAGAGCCCCGCGCCGGTGCGGCGGCGGCCCTGGGGGAGGCGCTCTCCTTCTCGCTCGGCGGGCTCTCGAAGAGCGCCGGCCTGCCTTCCTGGAAGCTGGGCTGGATCCGCGTCGGCGGTCCGCAGGAGCTCCGCCGCCGGACGGTCGCCGCCCTGGAGATGGTGGCGGATACCTATCTCTCGGTGGCGACGCCGGTGCAGCGGGCGCTCGCCGGGGTGCTGGAGCTCGCGCCGCGCATCCGCGCGGCGATCCTCGGCAGGGTCCGCGGCAACCTCGCCGCGCTCCGCGCGGCGCTGGCGGGGGTGGCGGCGGTCGAGCTCCTGGAGCCCCAGGGGGGGTGGGCGGCGGTGATCCGCGTCTCCCTGCCTGGGGCCGACGACGAGGAGCTGGTCCTGGAGATCGTCGAGCGCGAGGGGGTGCTGGTTCACCCTGGCTACTACTTCGACTTCGCGACGGGGGACTTCCTCGTGCTCTCCCTGCTGCCGGAGCCCGGCCGCTTCGCCGAAGGGGTGGGGCGCTTGGCGAGATCTTTGGGTAAGCAAAAAAGGACGTAAGGGACGACAAGGACGGCAAGGACAAGAAGCCCCCGGGCCCGGCTTTATCTTTTTTGTCCTTTACGTCCTTGCTGTCCTTTACGTCCTTTGTTTTCTACAACCTGCTGGAACTCCGCCGTCAGCCGTTCCCGGAGCTCTTCCAGCTCACCTTCCGGATAGGGCACGGCCGCTCCCGAGCCCCAGACCGGCCCGGGCCAGGCGGGATCGTTCGCGGAGCGGGCGACAACGTGGACGTGGAGCTGCGGCACGATGTTGCCGAGGGCGCCGACGTTCAGCTTGTCCGGCCGGAAGAGGCGGGTCAGCACCTCGCCGGCCCTGGCGATCTCCTCGATGAGCGCCGCCCGGTCCGCCGGGGCCAGGTCGTGGATCTCCCGCGCGGGCTCGCGCTCCGGCACCAGGATCAGCCAGGGGAACCGGCGGTCTCTCATCAGCAGCACGCGGCAGAGCGGCAGGCGGACCACCTCGCGGGTGTCGCGGGCGAGCGTGGGGTGGAGGGCGAAGGGGGGCATGGCCTCGGGACCGGAGCCTACCATTCCGGCAGTAGACCCGGCACATGCCTTGCTAAACCATCCAAGCGCAGCCCTGACGATGTCGTGGGGGCCTGTTGTCTTTGGAAGGAGTTGACGTATGCAGCCTATGAAGCAGAGGGAGCAGAAGAAATTGACCCGGAACCTGAGCCTGGCGAAGGGCCTGGGATGGTTCAGCATCGGGTTGGGACTCACCCAGTTGATCGCCCCGCGGTGGCTGGAGCGGCAGATCGGTCTGCGTGGCGACCGGACCGGGCTGATGCGCGCGCTGGGCGCCCGGGAGGCGGTGGCCGGGATGGGGGTGCTGATGGGGGACAGGAAGGTCGTTCCCCTGTGGGGGCGGGTGGCTGGCGACGCGATGGACTTGGCGCTGCTGGGAGCGGCTCTCAAGTCCCCCGACAACGAGAAGGGGCGCCTCACCGGCGCCACCGCCATGGTCGTCGGCGTCACTCTGCTCGACATCGCGTGCGCTCGCGGTCTGCAGACGATCTGAGGGGGCCCAACCCGTGAGGTCACGGTCCGCGGGCGAGCCTGGCGGACCGTGACCGTTCTCAGGTCAGAGGCAGGGACCGCCGCCGGGGCCGGTGCAGGTACAGCTCCAGGTGCCGTTGGCGAAGCACTTGTAAGTCGCCACACAGCTGCTGCCGCCTTCCTCGAGGCAGAAGTTCCTGCAGTAGACGATGCCCGGACAGGTCATGAGGATCGGAACCGGAGCTCCGATCTGGGCACCGTCGGTTCCCGGAAGGGCGGGATCGAGCTGGTCCAGGAACGCCGCAACTGACACGGTCGGGGCTGCCTGGGCGTCGGGAGACGCGGCTGGGGCGCCGTTCGCCGCCGGGTCGGGGGCTGCGGTCCCTTCCGCCGCCCCCACGGGTCCGGCCAGACAACAAGCAAGAGTGACTGTCAACAGGAACCCGGGGATGAAGCTCTTCATGATGTCCGCTCCTTTGCTTCGCTCTGTTGCGATTTATCTTCATTATAGCAGGCCTCGGACAGGTATGATGATGCCGCCATGGACGCCGTGACCGCATCGCAGGACGCCGCCAATCTCACCCCCGGGCGTTTCCGCGTCGGCGAGTTCGTCCGCTGGAGCGACATCGATCTGGCGGGGATCATCTGCTACGGCGCCTACGTGCGCTTCTTCGAGATCGCCGAGAGCGAGCTCTTCCGCTCCATCGGCTTCCCCTTCTCGAAGCTGTTCGAGCAGTTCGACTTCTGGCTGCCGCGGGCCCAGCTCCACTTCGAGTTCCGCAAGCCGGCGCTGCTCGACGACCACCTCGACGTCGAGATGTGGGTGGCGAAGGTCGGTACCTCGTCGCTGCGGCTCCAGTTCGAGGTGCGCAAGGGGACCCCGGAGCGCGACCTGACCGCCGAGGGGTACGCGGTGCTGGTGGCGGTGGCGCGGGGTGACCTGCGGCCGATCCCGTTGCCGCCGGAGTTCGTCGCCGCGCTGGCGCCCTACCGGGACGCCGCCACCCCCTAGAGCCTCCAGGACCCTGGAGGCCTTTCCTCGCCGAATCCCGCCCGGGTGTCCCTCAATCTTTCTCCCGATGCACAATGCATGAGGGGGAATTCGACACAGAACGGGATGAGACTACGACGGGAGTCTGATGAAGATACTGCTGGTAGACCGGTCGGGCCGTGGGCACGCGTTCGCTGATCTTTTTTCCCAGACCAATCAGGAGGTGACGATCTACTACGCGCCGGGCTGCCCGGCGGTGGCGACGCCGCGCGTCATCTCCAGGCCGGAGCTGTCGCTCGCGGACCCCGGTCCAATGGTCCGCTTCGCCGCGGACGAGGGGGTCGACCTGGTGTTCGTGGCCAACACCATGGCCCTGGCGGACGGCTTCGTCGACGCCTTCCGGGCGGCCGGCCTGCCGGTGATCGGGCCCGATCGCGCGGCGACCCGCCTGGAGAGCAGCAAGATCTATTCGAAGGGGCTGTTCGCCCGGTACGGCATCCCCAGCCCGGCCTATGCGGCGTTCGACGATCCGGAGGCGGCGCGCGAGCACGTGCGGCGAGCCCCGCACCGGGTGGTGGTCAAGGCCGACGGCCTATGCGGCGGCAACGGCGCCTTCGTCTGCGACGACGAGGCGGAGGCCTTCGCCGCCATCGACCGCCTGATGGTGCAGAGGGTGTTCGGCGACGCCGGGTCGAGGATCGTCGTCGAGGAGCGGATCCAGGGGCGCGAGGTGTCGTTCTTCGTCCTGCTCGACGGCGAGAGCTATCTGCTCCTCCCCATGGGGCTCGACTACCAGAAGTCGGACGACGGCAACCGCGGCGTCATCTCGGCCGGCATGGGAGCGATCTCGCCGCACCCTCTGGAGAGCGCCGGGCTGACCGCGCGGGTGGAGAAGGAGATCCTGCATCCGCTGCTGGAGCTGATCGCGCGCGAGGGCCTGCGCTACAACGGCGTGATCTATCTCGGCTGCATGCTGGTGGACGGCGAGGCGCCGCAACTGCTGGAGATCAACGCCCGCATGGGCGATCCGGAGGCGGAGGTGATCTTCCCGCGCATCGAGACCGACTTCGCCGGGCTCTGCCGGACCATCCTCGACCGCAAGCTCGGCGGCGCCTCGCTCTCCCTGAACGACCTCTGCTGCTGTGACGTGGTGGCGACGCAGGGGCCCACCGAGGGTCACCCCGGCTGGCCTTTCGGCGCCTTCAGCCGCCACCACCCGATCACCGGCCTGGAGGCCGTCGACCCCGCCCGCTGCCGGGTCTTCCTGGGCGAGGCCCAGATCCTCGACGGCAAGGGACTGGTGACGGACGGCGGGCGGGCGGTCCACTTGGTGGGGCTCGGGAAGACGGTCCCGGAGGCCGTGGCGAACGCCTACGAGGGGATCGGCCACGTCCGTTTCGAGGGGCTCCGCTATCGTCGCGACATTGGCCGCGTCATGCCCTGGGAGGGTCTGCTGTGAGCCTCTGCCTGCACCAGCTCTTCACGGCGCGGGCGGCGCGCACCCCGGAGGCGCTGGCGGTCGTGCTGGGCGGCTCTCGGGACCCCGCCCACCGGCTCACCTACCGGCAGGTGGACGAGCGGGCCAACGACCTCGCCCACCGCCTGCGCGCCCTGGGCGCCGGCCCGGAGTCGGTGGTGGCGATCTACCTGGACCACTCGCCGGAGATGATCGTCGCCCTCTGGGGGGTGCTGAAGGCGGGCGCCGCCTACCTGCCGCTGGACGAGCGCGCCCCGGACGCGCGGCTCGCCGCGGTGCTCGACGAGGCGGACGTCCAGCTCGTCGTCGTACGCGCGGGCATGGGCCTGCCCGAGCCGGTCGGACGGCGGCAGGGGGTCCCTGTCTACCGCACGGACGGCGAGGCGGCGGACCCGAGCGAGCCGGCCAACCTCGCCCAGCCGCACAACCGCGCCATGGTGCTGTTCACCTCCGGCTCGACGGGGCGGCCGAAGGGGATCGATCTGCCGCACGCCAGCCTGGTCGCCGAGTACTCCTCCTGGGAGGCGGCCTACGAGCTGCGCGCCGGGGTGGCGAACCACTGCCAGATCGCCAGCTTCCCGTTCGGCGTCTTCCAGGCCGACGTGATCCGCGCCCACGGCTCCGGCGGCAAGCTGGTGCTGGTCCCCTGGGAGACGGTGAGCACGCCGCGGCTGCTGGCCGGCATCCTGGCCGCCGAGGAGGCGCACTACGCGGAGTTCGTCCCCGCCGTGCTGCGCGGGCTGGTCCAGCACTTCGCGGAGGCGCGGGAGCTTCTGCCGGCGACTCTCCGCTTCGTCGTGGTGGGCTCCGACCGGTGGTACGTGCGCGAGCACAGGGAGCTGCAGGGGCTCTGCCGGGAGGGGACGCGCGCCATCCACTCCTTCGGCGCCACCGAGACGAGCTTCGACACCGCCTGGTTCAACGGCACCGAGGAGGAGCTCTCGCCGTTCAAGCTGACTCCGCTCGGCCGGCCGTTCGCCGGCGTCCGGGTGCACGTCGTCGATCCGGACCTCGCGCCGGTGCCGGACGGCGACACCGGCGAGATGCTGGTCGCCGGCGGCGGCATCACCCGCGGGTACTTCAGGAACCCGGCGCTGACCGCGGAGAAGTTCATCCCCGACCCCTTCAGCCCGGCGCCGGGGGCGCGGCTCTACCGGTCCGGAGACCTCGCCCGCCTGCTGGCGGACGGCAACATCGAGTTCCTGGGGCGCGCCGACTCGCAGGTGAAGGTGCGGGGTTTCCGCATCGAGCTGGGGGAGATCGAGGCGGCTCTGGAGCAGCATCCGGCCCTCCGGGAGTGCGTCGTCGTCGCGCGCGAGGACGCGCCGGGCGAGACCCGGCTGGTGGCCTATATCGTCCCGAAGGAGGTGACGTCATGAGCGGAGCGGAACCCTACGACCTGATCGGTATCGGCATCGGCCCGTCGAACCTCAGCCTCGCCGCCCTGCTGGCACCGTTCGCGGAGGCGCGCGCCTGCTTCTTCGACCGCGCCCGGGAGCTCAAGTGGCATCCGGGGCTGCTGTTCCCGGAGGCGGAGATCCAGGTGTCGCACCTCAAGGACCTGGTGACTCCGGCGGACCCCACCAGCCGCTTCTCGTTCCTGGCCTTCCTGCACGCCAGGAAGCGCCTCTACCGGTTCATGCACGCCGAGTTCCCGCGCATCCGGCGCTCGGAGTTCGACCAGTATCTGCACTGGGTCGCCTCGCAGCTCCCCGATCTCCACTTCGGCCGGCCGGTGGACGCGGTGACCTGGGACGACGGCCTGGTGGTGCACGCCGGGGGGGAGAAGACCCGGACGCGCAACCTCGCCCTCGGCAGCGGCCTCTCGCCGCGGGTGCCGGCGTTCGTCCGCCCGCACCTGGGGGAGACGGTCTTCCACTCGTCGGACTACCTGTTGAAGCGGTTCCAGCCCAAGGGCAAGCGGGTAATGGTGGTGGGGGGCGGGCAGAGCGGCGCCGAGCTGATCTCGCAGCTGCTGGCCGACTCGGAGGCCCTCCCCTGCGAGCTCTACTGGGTCTCCCGGCGGCCGAACTTCCTCCCCCTCGACGAGAGCCCGTTCGCCAACGAGTGGTTCACGCCGACCTACAGCGAGCACTTCTTCCGCCTGCCGGCGGCGGTGCGGGAGAAGCTGGTGGCCGAGCAGACGCTGGCCAGCGACGGCATCAGCACCAGCCTGCTGAAGACCGTCTGCCAGCGGCTCTACGAGCTCGACTTCCTGCAGGAGACGCCCTGCCGGCACCGCCTCTGGCCGGCGCGCGACCTGCTGTCGGTGACCCCGGACGGCGAGGGGGGGTGGCGGGTGGGAGTGCGGGACCTGATCACGGAAGGGGCGGCTGAGGTGGGGGTGGATTGCCTGATCCTCGCCACCGGCTACACCTGGGTGATGCCCTCCTATCTCGAGCCGATCCTCGACCGCATCGATCTGGACGGCGGCCGGTTCCGCTTTCGGGAGGACTACTCGATCGTCTGGGACGGCCTGCCCGAGCACCGGATCTACGCCCTCAACGCGGCGCGCGCCGCCCGCGGCGTCGCCGATCCCAACCTCAGCCTGCTCGCCTGGCGGAGCTCGAAGATCGTCAACAGCCTGCTCGGCCGCCAGGTCTACGACGTGGACGAGGCGGCGGCGCCGGTGGCCTGGAGCGGGATAGAGAAGACCCTGGCGCCGGAGGCCCCGGCCGAGCCGCCGCTGTCCCCCCTCGAGGCGGCTGCCTCCCCTCGCCAGCCCTGGGGCCAGTTCTGACGGAGCTCGCCGTGCCCACGAGCCTGGCGCGGGAGCCCTTCGACCTCGTGGTGGTGGGCGCCGGCATCGTCGGCGCGCTGGCCGCCGCGCAGGCGGTCCGCCGCCATCCGGACTGGCGGGTCCTGCTGGTGGAACGCGCGCTGATCGGCGGCGGCGCCACCCGCTACTCGGCCGCCCTCTGCATCCCCTTCGGCCGCGACGAGGAGCACCGCCGGATGGAGCGGGAGAGCGAGCGCTTCTACCGCGACCTCCGGGCCGAGCTCCCGGGCCTCCCCATCCGCGACCTCCCCTGCTTCGTGGTGGCCCGCGAGGGGAGCCTGGAGGAGGTGCGGGCGCGCTGCACGGCCGGGGAACCGCGCCAGGTGCCGGCGGGGACTCTGGGTTCGACGTTCCCCGGGCTCTCGCTGGCGGCGGACGAGCGCCTCCTGGGCGGACTGGAGGGGAGTTACGCGCTCCCCGAGCCGGTGACCTCGGCGCTCGCCCTCAGGGCAACGGTCTGGGAGGGGGTGGAGATCACCGGCGCGCGTCCGGAGGGGGACGGCGTGGAGCTAGCCACAGCGGACGGCCGCGCGATCGCCGCCCGGCGCGCCATCCTGGCCCCCGGGCCGTGGGCGTTGCGGGAGCCGGCCGGGGATCTCGCCCGCGGCGCCGGCGTCCGCGTCAAGAAAGTGGTGGCCCTGCATCTCGATCTCTGCCCGGGGCCGGACGATCCCGTCCTCTATTTCTTCGACGCCGATGCCTTCCTGCTGCCGGTCGTCGAGCGCCGCCACTGGCTGTTCAGCTACACCTGCCAGGTCTGGGACTACGCGCCGGAGGGCTCGCACCGCATCACGGAGGAGGACCGCGAGAAGGGTCTCGCGATCCTCGCCCGCTACTGCCCGGCGTTCGCCGCGCGGTGCACGGGGGGGCGGGTGTTCTGCGACTCCTACGGCCCGGAGTGGGTGCCGGTGGTGACCGCCGCGGCGGCGGCGCCGCGGATCGTCCTGGCGACCGCCGGCTCGGGCGCCGGTTACCGGCTCGGGCCGGCCATCGCTCGTAAGGCGCTGGATCAAGTGACTTCTGGAGTCTGGTCATGATGAATATTTCCGAGCGGTGGGTCGCCGTCCCCGGCGGACGGGTGAGGGTGCGGATTGCGGGGGACGGCCCCGGCATCCCCCTGATCGTCCTCCATGGCGGACCGGGCTCGACCCACATCTATCTCGAGAACCTCGCGGCGCTGGGCGCCGAGCGGCCGGTGATCTTCTACGACCAGCTCGGCTCCGGGGCCTCCGACCGCCCGGCCGACCGCTCGCTCTGGCGGGTGGAGCGCTTCGTGCACGAGTTGCAGGCGGTCGTCGAGGACCTCGGGTTTCCGCGGCTGCACGTGCTCGGGCACTCCTGGGGGACCATGCTGGCCCTCGACTGGTTCCTGGCGGCGGGGCGGGAGCGCGCGGCGAGCCTCTCCTTCATCTCCCCCTGCCTGAGCGCGCGCCACATCCGGGAGGATACGGAACGGCTGAAGGCGGAGCTTCCGAAGGCGATCCGGGACACGATCGACCTCCACGAGGCGCGGGGGACCACGAATTCGGGCGCCTACCGCGCCGCCACCGGCATGTTCTACCAGCGCCACCTCTGCCGGCTGCCGGAGTGGCCGGAGGCGCTGCGGCGGAGCGACCAGGGGTTCTCCCGCGAGGTCTACGAGACCATGTGGGGCCCCGCGGAGTTCGCCATGACCGGCCTGCTCTCCTCCTACGAGAGCGCGGAGCGGCTAGGGGAGGTGAATGTCCCGGCGCTCTTCGCGTGCGGGCGCTACGACGAGATGACCCCGGAGACGACGGCGGCCTACCACCAGAGGACGCCCGGCTCCCGGTTGGAGATCTTCGAGACCAGCGCCCACATGCCCAACCTCGAGGAGCCGGAGCGCTTCCTGGAGGTCGTCGGCGCCTTCCTGCGCGAGGCCGAGCCGGAACGGCGGCCGGAGACGCTGGTCGACCTGCTGACGGCGCGGGCGGCAGAGCGGGGGGACGATCCGCTCTATATCTTCCTCTCGGACGGCGAGGGGGAGGAGGCGACGCTGAGCTACGGCGAGCTGGACCGCCGTGCCCGCGCCGTCGGCGCCCGGCTCCAGGCGGCGGGAGCCGCGGGGGAACGGGCGCTGCTGCTCTATCCGCCCGGGCTCGACTTCATCGCCGCCTTCTTCGGCTGCCTCTACGCCGGCGCCGTGGCCGTGCCGGCCTACCCGCCGCGGGCGGGGCGGACACAGCCCCGGCTGCGCTCGATCGCCGGCGACGCCCGGCCGCGCGTCGTGCTCACCACCGCGGCGGTGGCCGTGAAGGCGGAGGACCTCAGGGAGCAGATCCCGGAGCTGGCGGGGGCGGCCTGGATCGTGACTGAAGATCTGGACGGCGGGCTGGCCGAGGGGTGGACGCCGCCGCGGATCGGCTCCGAAACCCTCGCCTTCCTGCAGTACACGTCGGGCTCGACGGCGGCGCCGAAGGGTGTGATGGTCACTCACGGCAACCTGCTGCACAACGAGCGGATGATCGGCGCGGCGTTCGGGATGGACGAGGAGTCGGTGGTGGTGGGCTGGCTGCCGCTCTACCACGACATGGGGCTGATCGGGAACGTGCTGCAGCCTCTGCACGCCGGGGGGAGCTGCGTGCTGATGTCGCCGGTTTCGTTCCTGCAGCGGCCGATGCGCTGGCTGGAGGCGATCAGCCGCTACCGGGGGACGGTGGGCGGGGGTCCGAACTTCGCCTACGAGCTGTGCGCGCGCAAGGCGAGCCCGGAGGCGCTGGTAGGGCTGGACCTGTCGAGCTGGCAGGTGGCCTACAACGGCGCCGAGCCGGTGCGGGCCTCGACGCTGGAGCGCTTCACGGAGGTGTTCGCGCCCTGCGGCTTCAGGAAGGAGGCGTTCTACCCCTGCTACGGGCTGGCCGAGGCGACGCTGTTCGTCACCGGCGGCGTGTCCGGAGTGGCTCCGCGGGTGGACGATTGCAGAGTGAGCTGCGGGCACGTATGGATGGGGCAGCGGCTGGTGGTGGCCGATCCGGAGACGGGGGCGGAACGGGAGGCTGGGGAGGAGGGGGAGGTCTGGCTCTCCGGTCCGAGCGTGGCGCGCGGCTACTGGGAGAACCCGGAGGGAACGGCGCACGACTTCAACGCCTTCCTGGCCACCGGAGAGGGGCCGTTCCTGCGCACCGGGGACCTCGGGTACCTGGCCGGCGGCGAGCTGTACGTGACCGGGCGGCTGAAGGACCTGATCATCCTGCGCGGCCGCAACCACTACCCGCAGGACGTCGAGCTGACGGCCGAGCGGGCGCATGCGGATCTGTATCCCGGCGGCGGCGCGGCCTTCTCCGTGGAGATGGGGGGCGAGGAGCGGCTGGTGATCGTGCACGAGGTGGCCCGTCATCGGAAGGACGGGATCGAGGCGATCGCCGAGGCGGTGCGGGGAGCGGTGGCCGCGGAGCACGAGGTGCAGGCCCAGGAGGTGGTGCTGATCCGCCAGGCGGGGCTGCCGAAGACGTCGAGCGGCAAGGTGCAGCGCCGTCTCTGCCGGGAGCTCTACCTGAAGGGGGAGCTGCCGGTGGTGGGGCGGAGCGCGCTGGCGGCGGCCGATCCGGCGCCGGAGCTGGCGGCCGGGCTGACGCGCGAGGCGCTGGCGGCCCTTGAACCGGCGGAGCGGCGGGGGATGCTCGCCGGCTACCTGCGCGAGCGCGCCGCGGCGGCCCTGGGGATTCCGGCGTCCGCGATCTCCTCGCAGCCGCTGACCGCCCTGGGGCTCGATTCGCTGACCGCGGTCGAGCTCAAGGGGGGCGTCGAGGCGGCTCTGGGGATCCCGGTCCCGCTCTCCGATCTCCTCCAGGGGATCGGGGTGGCGGACCTCGCGGAGATCCTGCTCGCCGGCTTTGATGGCGGACAGGCGGGCGAGCCGGCGGCGGACGAGGCGCCGCTGCGCGCTCTCTCCCTCCCAGGGAATCTGGAGGGAAATACCGACCAGCCGCTCTCGCCGGGGCAGCGCGGGCTCTGGTTCCTGCACCGGCTGGCCCCCGAGGGGGGGGCCTACAACATCGCCGTGGCGGCGCGGACTCAAGGGCTGGACGCGGCGGCCTTCGCGCGGGCGGTCGCCGCCCTGGCCACCCGCCACGAGGCGCTGCGGACGGTCTTCCCGATGGTGGGTGACGAGCCGGTGCAGCGGGTGCTGCCGGAGCTCGCCCCGGACGTCGAGATCCATGAGACTGGCGGGGATCTGTCCGCGGAAGCCTGGCGGCCGTTCGCGCTGGAGAGCGGGCCGCTGCTGCGGGCGCGGATCTTCAAAGGAGAGGACGGGGAGACGGTCCTGCTCGCCGTCCACCACATCGTGGCGGACTTCGCGTCGCTGGCGGTGATGGCGCGGGATCTCGCGGCGCTCTATCGCGGGGAGGCGCTGGAGCCGCTCGCGCTGCGCTACGCCGACTACGTCCACTGGCAGGCCGGGGTGCTGGCCGGCCCGCGCGGCGAGCGTCTCTGGGAGTACTGGCGGCAGGAGCTGGACGGCGTGCGCGACCTCGACCTGCCGGCCGACCATCCGCGGCCGCCGGTGCAGACCTGGCGCGGCGGCGCCCGCGCGGCGGCGATCCCGCCGCCGCTGGTGGCCGCCCTGCGCGAGCTGGGCGCCCGGCGGGGCGCCACGCCGTTCATGACCCTGCTGGCGGTCTTCTCGGCGCAGCTCGCCCGCTACACCGGGCAGGAGGACTTCGCCGTCGGCGCCCCGGTGGCGGGGCGGACGCTGCCGGAACTCGCGCCCCTGGTGGGTTACTTCGTCAACACCCTCGCTCTGCGGGCCGACCTCTCCGGCGAGCCGGGCTTCGAGCGGCTGCTGGAGCGGACGCGGCGCGCGGCGCTGGAGGCGATGGAGCACGGCGAGCTCCCGTTCCCCCTCGTCGCCGAGCGGCTGCGGCCGGTGCGCGACCCGGCCCGCTCGCCCATCTTCCAGGCCATGCTGGTGCTCCAGCAGGGACGCCCCCAGGACCCGCCGGGGCTCGCCGGCTTCTCGCTGGGGGAGGCCGGAGCGCGGCTGGAGCTGACCGGGCTGACGCTCGAATCGGTGCGGCTGGAGGAGCGGCGGGCGCAGTTCGATCTCACCCTGCGCCTGGCCGACGACGGCCGCGGCGGGCTCGGCGTGTCGCTGGAGCACAACGCCGACCTCTTCGACGGCGCGACCGCCGAGCGCATGCTCGGGCATTTCCTGAGCCTCCTCCAGGCGGCCGTCGCGGCGCCCGAGGCCCCGGTCTGGCATCTCCCCCTGCTCTCGCCGGCCGAGCGCCGGCAGGCGGTGGGGGAGAGCTCGGCGCCGCGCCAGGACGGAACCCTCCTGCACCAGCTCTTCGAGGCCCAGGCGGCGCGCACGCCGGACGCCGAGGCGGTGGTGGCGGGGGACGTGCGGCTGACCTACGGCGAGATGAACGCCCGCGCGAACCGGCTCGCCCATCGCCTGCGGCGGCTCGGGGTGGGGCCGGACGACCGGGTGGGGATCTGCCTGCGCCGGTCCGAGCGGATGATGGTGAGCCTGTTCGCCGTGCTGAAGGCGGGGGGCGCCTACGTGCCGATGGACCCAGCCTACCCGCGCGAGCGGCTGGCGCTGATCCTGGAGGACTCCGGGGCGCGGGTGGTGATCGGCGAGGCGGCGACCGCTCCGCGCCTGGCGGCGGAGAGCGGCGCCCGCTGGCTCGACTTGGACAGTCTCTACCTGGACAGTGCTGATATCGCCGCCGAAAGCCCGGAGAACCCCGAGCCGGCGATCGGCCCCCGCAACCTGGCCTACCTCATCTATACGTCGGGATCGACCGGCCTCCCCAAGGCGGTGGGGGTCGAGCACCGGAGCCCGGTGACGCTGATGCGCTGGGCGCGCGGGGTCTTCGCCGCCGAGGAGCTCGCCGGCACGCTCGCCGCGACCTCGATCGGCTTCGACGTCTCGGTGTTCGAGATCTTCGCCCCGCTCTCCTGGGGCGGGCGGATCTTCGTCGCCGAGAACCTGCTGGCGCTGCCCGGCCTGCCGGCGGCCGGCGAGGTGGGCATGGTCTGCGGCGCCCCGACGGCGGTGGCCGAGCTGGTGCGCATCGGCAAGTTTCCGTCCTGGGTGCGCACGGTCAATCTCGGCGGTGAGGCGGTGCCGCCGGCGCTGGTCGAGGCGCTCGCCGCGGCGGCCCCCGGGGCGCGCATCCTCGACGTCTACGGGCCCACGGAGGACACGGTCTATTCGGCCTTCTCGCCGCTGGAGCCCGGGCGTCCCGTCGTCATCGGCGTGCCGGTGACCGGCACCCGCATCCATCTCCTGGACGCCCGCGGGGAGCTGGTGCCGGCGGGGATCCCCGGCGAGATGTTCCTGGCCGGCGAGGGGCTGTCGCGCGGCTATCTCGGCCGGCCCGCTCTCACCGCCGAGCGGTTCGTCCCCGATCCGTTCGGGCGCGAGCCCGGCGCCCGCCTCTACCGCACCGGGGATCTCGCCCGCCGGCTGCCGGACGGCACCGTCGACTACCTCGGGCGGATCGACCACCAGGTGAAGGTGCGGGGCTTCCGCGTCGAGCTGGGGGAGATCGAGGCGGCGCTCGTCCGGCATCCGCGGCTGCTTGAGGCCGTTGTGGTCGCCCGCGACGACGGCGACCGGGGGCAGCGGCTGGTGGCCTACGTCGTACCGGCGGACGTCGCCCCTGCTGAGCTGCGCGGCTTCCTGCGCGACAGCCTGCCGGAGTACATGGTCCCCTCGGCCTTCGTCGGCCTCGACGCCCTGCCGCTGTCGTCCAACGGCAAGGTCGACCGCCGCGCCCTGCCCGATCCCGCGGGTCCTGGGGAAGCCGGCCCGGCGGGAGCCTTCCGGACCCCGGTCGCGGAGATGCTCGGCGGCCTGGCCGCCGAGGTGCTCGGCGTCGAGCGGGTGGGTCCGAACGACGATTTCTTCGCCCTCGGCGGCCATTCGCTGCTCGCCACCCGGCTGCTGGCGAGGGTGTCGCGCCTGTTCGGCGTCGACCTGCCGGTCAGCAGCGTCTTCCTCTATCCGACCGTGGGGGCTCTCGCGGAGCGGATCGCCGAGGCCTCCGGGGGAGCGGCGGCGCCGCCGGTCCGGCCGGCGGCGCGCCCGGCGACCGGCGCGCTGCCGCTCTCCTTCGCCCAGCGCCGTCTCTGGCTCCTCGACCGCCTGGCGCCGGGGAGCCCCGCCTATCATCTGCCGGGAGCCGTGCGGTTGTCGGGCCCCCTCGACCTCGCGGCCCTGGAGGCCGCCCTGGGTGGAGTGGTGAGCCGGCACGAGGCGCTGCGCACCGTCTTCCGCGCCGAGGGGGACGAGCCGGTGCAGGTCCCCACGGAGGCGCGGGCGGCCGCCCTGCCGCGGGTCGACCTCGCGGCGCTCCCCGCCGCCGCGGCCGGGGCCGAGGCCGGCCGGCTGGCCCGCGCGGTGGCGGTGGCGCCGTTCGACCTCGCGCGCGGCCCCCTCTGGCGCGCGATCGCGATCAGGACCGCCCCGGAGGAGCACCTGCTGGCGATCACCCTGCACCACATCGTGGCGGACGGCTGGTCGATGGAGATCCTGGTCGCCGAGCTGGCCGCGCTCTACGAGGCGTTCGCCGCCGGCCGCCCTTCCCCGCTCCCCGCGCTGCCGGTCCAGTATGCCGACTGGGCGGTCTGGCAGCGCGACTGGCTCCGCGGCGGCCGGCTGGCGGCGCAGGTCGAATGGTGGCGCGAGCGGCTGGCCGGCTCGACCCCGCTGGAGCTGCCGGCCGACCGCCCCCTGCCGGCGTCGCGCTCGGGGCGCGGCGGCACGCGGGCGGCCGCGCTGCCGGCGGCGACGTCGGAGGCTCTGGAGCGGCTCGCCCGGCGCGAGGGAGCGACTCCGTTCATGGTCCTGCTCGCCGCCTTCCAGGCCCAGCTCGCTTTCTACGCCGGAACTCCCGCGGTGGCGGTCGGCTCGCCGGTGGCGAACCGCGGCCGCGCCGAGGTCGAGGGGCTGATCGGCTTCTTCGTCAACATGCTGGTGCTGCGGACCCCGATCGGCGGCGATCCCGGATTCCTGGAGCTGCTGGCGCGGGTGCGCGAGGTCTGCCTGGGGGCCTACGCCCATCAGGACGTCCCCTTCGAGCGGCTGGTGGAGGAGCTGCGGCCGGAGCGCCAGCGGGGGCGCAACCCCCTCTTCCAGGTCGTCTTCCAGCTCGAGCAGCCGATCGCGCTCGAGCGGCTGGGCGCGGCGGCCGCCGAGGTGCGGCGGCTGGCGACCGGCACCGCGAAGTTCGACCTCACCTTGAGCGTGGTCCGCGAGCGCGAGGGGTTCGCGGCCGTCCTGGAGTACGACGCCGATCTCTTCGATCCTGCCACCGCCGACCGCATGCTGGGCCACTGGCGCACCCTCGCGGAGGGGATCGCGGCCGGCCCGGAGGCCCGCCTCTCCGCCCTGCCGCTGCTCACCGCCGAGGAGGCGGCGCAGCTCCGCGCCTGGAGTGGCGCCGTGGTGGAGTCTCGCCAATCCACGATCCACGGGCTGTTCGCCGGACAGGCGGCCAGGGCGCCGGAGGCGGTGGCGCTGACGATGGCCGGCGCGCGGATCTCCTACGCCGAGCTCGCCGCGCGGGCCGGCCGCCTGGCGGCGCGGCTGTCGGCGCGCTTGTCCGCGGGAGGATGCGCCGGCCTGGAGACGCGGATCGGCCTCTACGTCGAGCGCTCGCCGGCGCTGGTCGCCGGCATGCTAGGCATCCTCGAGGCGGGGGGCGCCTACGTGCCGCTCGATCCCGCCTATCCCGCGGAGCGGCTGGCGTGGATGGCGGCGGACGCCGGGCTAAGCCTGCTGGTCGTCGAGGCGGGCCTAGCCGGCTCCCCGGCGCTGCCGGACGGGATCGCCCGCGTCCTCGTGGACGCCGGCGGCGAGCTGATGGAAGAGGGGGAAGATGGAGAGGGCTGGGCTCCGCCGCCGGCCGGCCCCGACAACTTGGCCTACGTGATGTACACCTCCGGCTCCACCGGCCGGCCGAAGGGGATCGAGGTGCCCCATCGCGCCGTGGCGCGGCTGGTCCGCGGCGCTGATTACGCCCGCTTCGGGCCGGACGAGGTCTTCCTCCAGATGGCGCCGGCCTCCTTCGACGCCGCGACCTTCGAGATCTGGGGCGCGCTGCTCAACGGCGGGCGCCTGGCCCTGCTCCCCGGCGGCGCGCCGTCGCTGGAGGAGCTGGGCGCGGCGGTGGCCCGCGAGGGGGTGACGACGCTCTGGCTGACCGCCGGCCTCTTCCACTCTCTCGTCGAGAGCCGGCCGGAGGCGCTGCGGGGGGTCTCGCAACTGCTCGCCGGCGGTGACGTGCTCTCGGCCCCCCACGTCCGGCGGATGCTCGCGGCGCTCCCCGGCCTCACCCTGATCGACGGCTACGGCCCCACCGAGAACACCACGTTCACCACCTGCCACCCGATGCGGGACGCGGACGCGGTGCCCGACCCGGTCCCGATCGGCCGGCCGATCGCCGGCACCACGGTCCACCTCCTGGACGGCGACCTGCGGCCGGTGCCGGCGGGGGTGCCCGGCGAGCTCTACGCGGGGGGAGACGGCCTCGCCCGCGGCTATCGCGGCCGGCCGGACCTGACGGCCGAGCGCTTCGTGCCCCACCCCTTCGCGGCCCAGGGGGGCGAGCGGCTCTACCGCACCGGCGACCTCGCCCGCTGGCGGCCGGACGGCACGATCGAGTTCCTCGGCCGGCGCGACCAGCAGTTGAAGATCCGCGGCTTCCGCGTCGAGCCCGGCGAGATCGAGGCGGCCCTGCTGCGCCACCCGGAGGTGGCGGAGGCGGCCGTGGTGGCCCGCGAGGAGGCGGGGGGCAAGGCGCTGGCCGCCTATGTCGTGCCGCGGGAGGCGGAAGCCCCCCTGCCCGCGGACCTGCGCGAGCACCTGCGGGCGCTCCTGCCGGAGCACATGCTCCCCTCCCGCCTGACCGCCCTTCCCGGGCTCCCCCTGACCGCCAACGGCAAGGTGGACCGCCGGGCGCTGGCGGCGCTCCTGCCGGAGGAGACGGCCGGAGCCGCCGCCGGCCTCACCCTCCCCCGCACCCTGCTGGAGGAGCGGCTGGCGGAGATCTGGAGCGAGGTGCTGGGCGGGGCGCGGGTCGGCGTCCACGACGACTTCTTCGCCCTCGGCGGCCACTCGCTGCTCGCCATCCGCGTGCTGTCGCGGATCCAGGACGCGCTGGGCGTCGCGGTGTCGATGGCCGATCTGTTCGCGGCGCCGACCGTGGCCGGGCTGGCGGAGCGGCTCGCCATCGGCGACGAGGAGATCGCCGCAGTCTCCTGGCTGCCCGGGCTGCCGCCGGCGTCGCCGGAGCTCCGCCCGGGGGCCTCCCGCCAGGACGCCCACGCCGCGGAGCGGCCGCGCACGCCGCTCGAGCAGCGGCTGGCGGAGATCTGGAGCGAGGTGCTCGGCGTCGGCCGGGTGGGCCTGCACGACGACTTCTTCGATCTCGGCGGCCATTCCCTGCTGGCGCACCGGGTGACCCTGCGGATCGCCGAGGAGACCGGGGTCGACCTCCATCTGCAGACCCTGTTCGAGGCGCCGACGGTGGCGGCCCTGGCGCGCCATATCTCGGAAGAGATCCCGGAGGAGCTCGCGGGCGGCGCGGCGGCGGACCGGGCGGAAGAGCTGCCGGTGGAGCTGCCGGCGCTGGCGGAGCAGGCCTGCCCGCTCTCCTTCGCCCAGCAGCGCCTCTGGCTCCTCGACCTGATCGAGCCCGGGAGCGCGAAGTACAACGTGCCGGTCGCGGTGCGGCTGGAAGGCGGCCTGGAGACCGGCCTGCTGATCCGCGCGCTGGCGGGGATCGTCCGCCGCCACGAGCCGCTGCGCACGGTCTACGCCCGGATGGACGGCGAGCCGGTGCAGGCGGTGCTGCCGCCGCCGGCGGCCTCCGGCCTCGCCTTCGCGCGGGTGGACCTCGGCGGCCTGCCGGCGCCGGCCCGCGACCGGGCGCTGCGGCATGGGCTGAACGCCGAGGCCGCGCGGCCGTTCGACCTCGCGCGCGGGCCGGTCGTCCGCTTCCTCCTGCTGGATCTCGGATCGGATCGCGGAACCGAGCGGCGGGCGCTGATGGCGACCTTCCACCACATCGCCACCGACGGCTGGTCGATGGCGATCTTCTTCCGCGAGCTGGCGGTCCTCTACGCCGACTTCGCCGCCGGCCGCGCGCCCTCCCTGCCGGAACTGCCGGTGCGCTATGCCGACTGGGCGGTCTGGCAGCGGCGGGCCCTGGCCGGCGGCGCCCTCGACGCGCAACTCGCCTACTGGCGTCGGCAGCTCGCCGGGGTGCCGGTGCTGGCGCTGCCCGCCGACCGCCCGCGCTCCGCGGCCACCGGCGACCGCGGCGCCAGCCGGGGGGTGCCCCTGCCGGCCGATCTGGCCGGCCGGCTTCGCGGCCTGGGGAGCGGCGAGGGGATCACGGTCTTCATCGCCCTGCTGTCGGGCTTCGCGGCGGCCCTGGCCCGCCTGAGCGGCCAGGACGATCTCGCGGTGGGCCTCACCTCCGCCGGGCGCAGCCGGCTGCACACCGAGGAGCTGATCGGCTTCTTCGTCAACACCCTGGTGGCCCGTACCCGGCTGGAGGACGACCCGCCGTTCGGGGCGCTGCTGCGGCGGGTCCGCGATACCGTGCTGGCCGCCCAGAAGAACCAGGACGTCCCCTTCGAGCGGCTGGTCGAGGAGCTCCAGCCGGAGCGGGTCGCCGGCCTCACCCCGCTCTTCCAGACGGCCTTCACCTACCTGGCGAGCCCCCTCTCGCCGGTGCCGATGCGGGGGCTCGCCGTCGAGCTGCTGGATGTCGAGGTGGGGGTGGCGAAGTTCGACCTGACGCTGTCGGTCTACGAGAGCGGCGGGCACCTGAGCGGCTGGGTGGAGTACCGCACCGGGCTCTTCGATCCCGCCACCGTCGAGCGCTGGATGGGGCACCTGCGCGTGCTGCTGGAGACGGCGGTGGCCGACCCCGCCCGCCGGCTGTCGGAGCTGCCGCTGCTCTCGGCGGCCGAGCGCTGGCAGGTGGCGGGGGAGTGGAACGCGACCGCCCTGCCGCTCCCCGTGGAGCGCTGCCTGCACGAGATGATCGCGGCCCAGGCGGCGCGCACGCCGGACGCTCCGGCGGTGGTCGCCGGCGGCGAGGTGCTCTCGTACGGCGAGCTGATCTCCCGGGCGAACCGGCTGGCGCACGCGCTGATCGCCCTCGGGATCGGGCCGGAGGCGCGGGTGGCGATCGGCCTGCGGCGCTCGCCGGACCTCATCGTGGCCCTGCTGGCCGTCCTCCGGGCGGGTGGCGCCTGCGTGCCGCTCGATCCGGCTCACGCCTCCGAGCGGCTGGAGCTGATGATCGCCGACTCGGGAGCGCTGGCGCTGGTCACCCGGCGAGACCAGATGGCGGGACTCGGCGCCCGGCTCGGCGTCCGCACGGTGCTGCTCGACGACGACGCGGCGGCGATCGCGGAGCGGAGCGCGGCCGATCCTGGCGTCCGGGTCGAGCCCGGAAACCTCGCCTATGTCATCTACACGTCGGGCTCGACGGGACGGCCGAAGGGGGTCGGGGTGCCGCATGGGGCCTTCGCCGCGCACGCCGAGGGGGTCCGCCTCCTCTACGGGCTGAACGCGCGGGACCGCATCCTGCAGTTCGCGTCGCCCAGCTTCGACGTCGCCATGGAGCAGATCCTGCCGGGGCTCGCCGCCGGCGCGGCCCTCGTCCTGCGCGAGGACGAGCTGTGGGAGACCGGGGACTTGGCGCGGCGGATCGGCGAGCTGGGGCTGACCGTGGTCAATCTCCCCACCGCCTACTGGCATCGCTGGGTCTCCGACCTCGGAGACTCCGGCCGGCCGGAATCCCTGCGCCTGGTCCTCGTCGGCGGCGAGGAGATGCTCCCCGAGGCCGCGCGCCTCTGGCGGCGGACGGCGCTGGCGGGAGTGCGCCTGCTCAACGGCTATGGACCCACCGAGGCGGTGATCACGGCGACCCTCCACGTGGTGGACGGCGGCGTGGAGGAGGGCGCGCGGCCGGTCCCGATCGGCTGGCCTCTGCCCGGCCGCTCGGCGCACGTACTCGATCCGCGGGGCCGGCCGGCGCCGGTGGGGATTCCCGGCGAGCTCTGCCTGGGCGGCGTGCTGGCGCGGGGCTACCTGGGAGATCCGGCGCTGACGGCGGAGCGGTTCGTGCCGGACCCCTTCGGCGCCGCGGGCGAGCGCCTCTATCGCACCGGCGACCTCGTCCGGCGCCGCGCCGGCGGCAGCCTGGAGTTCCTGCGGCGGACCGACCGGCAGTTGAAGATCCGGGGGTTCCGGATCGAGCCGGGCGAGATCCAGTCGGCCCTCCTCGCCCATCCGGGGGTCCGCGAGGCCGTGGTGATCCCCCTGGCGCTGGAGGGGCGCGAGCCGCAACTGGCCGCCTACTTCGTGCCGGGCGCGGGACGGGCTCCCGTGGCGGCGGAGCTGAGGGAGTTCCTCGGCCCGCGGCTGCCCGGGTACATGATCCCCGCCCTTTTCGTCCGCCTGGACGCGCTGCCGCTGACCCCCCACGGCAAGGTGGACCGCCGGGCGCTGCCGGCCCCGGAGGAGGCGGCGGCCGGCCAGGCGGTCGACGACGCCCCGGCCACCCCGGCGGAGGAGCTGCTGGCGGGCATCTGGAGCGGCCTGCTCGGCGTCGAGAGGGTGGGGGCCCACGACGACTTCTTCGCTCTCGGCGGCCACTCGCTGCTGGCCATCCAGGCGATCTCGCGGGTGCGCGAGGCCTTCGGCGTCGAGCTGGCGCCTGCCGAGCTGTTCGCGGCGCCGACGCCGGCCGGCCTGGCCCGGCGTCTCGCCGAGCTGCGCGGCGAGGACCGCGCCGCCCTGCCGCCGCCGCGGCCGGCGCCGCGCGATCCGGCGGGGGAGCCGCTCTCCTTCGCCCAGGAGCGGCTCTGGTTCCTCCAGCAGCTCGAGCCGGAGAGCTCCGCCTACAACGTCCCCGGCGCGCTCCACCTGCGCGGCCCCCTCCGCCCGGAGCTGCTGGCGCGGGCCCTGGGGGAGATCGCCCGGCGCCACGAAGCGCTACGCACCGTCTTCAAGGAAGGTACCGGCGGCGTCGCCGCGCAGATCGTCCTGCCGCCTTCCGCGGCGGCGCTGCCGGTCGTCGATCTGCGCGCCCTGCCGGATGCCGGGCCGGAGGCCGGGCGGCTGCTCGCCGGTGAGGCCCGGCGGCCGTTCGACCTCGCCGCCGGCCCGCTCGCCCGCACGCTGCTGCTGCGCACCGGTCACCAGGAGCACCTGCTGGCGGTCGTCCTGCACCACGTCATCTCGGACGCCTGGTCGCTACGCATCCTGCTGCGCGAGCTGGCGGCGCTCTACCGGGCGTTCGCCGCCGGCGAGCCCTCCCCCCTCCCCGAGCTCGCCCTCCAGTACGCCGACTTCGCGCGCTGGCAGCGCGAGCAGCTCGCGGGGGAGCGGCTTGAGGGGGAGCTGGAGCACTGGCGGCGGGTGCTCGCCGGCGCTCCCGAGGTCCTCGACCTGCCGGTGGACCGCCCGCGCCCGGCGGCGCCCACCTTCGCCGCGGGGCGGAGCCCGGTCGTGCTGCCGGCCGCCCTCAGCGCCGACCTCCGCGCCCTCGCCCGCCGCCAGGGGTGGACGCCGTTCATGGTCCTGCTCGCCGCCTTCGACGCGCTGCTCGCCCGCCACACCGGCCAGCGCGACCTGGTGGTGGGGGCGCCGGTCGCCAACCGCAACCGCCTGGAGACCGAGGGGCTGATCGGCTTCTTCACCAACACCCTGGCCCTGCGGCTCGATCTCGCGGGGGACCCGCCGTTCCGCGCCCTCGTCCGCCGCGCCCGCGCCGCCACCCTGGAGGCCTACGCCCACCAGGACCTGCCGTTCGAGCGGCTGGTCGAGGATCTGGCGCCGCGCCGCGAGCGCGGGCTCAACCCGATCTTCCAGGTGATGCTGGCGCTCAACGACGTGCCGTCGCTCGCCTTCCTGGAGCTGCCGGGCCTGGAGGTCGAGGGGGTGGAGATCGCGACGGAAGAGGCGAAGTTCGATCTCACCCTCTTCCTGGCCGAGGGTGCGGAAGGCTTCGCCGGCCACCTGGAGTTCAGCCGCGACCTCTTCGATCCGGCGACCGCCGACCGCCTGCTGGGGCATCTGCTCGTCCTGCTCCGCGGTGCCGTCGCCGCGCCGGAGACCCGCCTCTCCAGGCTCCCCCTGCTGATGCCCCTGGAGCGCGAGCAGATCATCGCTTGGAGCCGGCCGCCGCTGCCGCGCCGGCAGCCGTGGTGCGTCCACGAGCGGATCGCCGAGCTCGCCGCGCGCCGGCCGGAGGCCGAGGCGGTCGTGGCCGGCGACGGCGAGGGCGGGAGTCTCACCTACGGCGAGCTGCTGCGGCGAGCCCGCCGGCTGGCCGGCCATCTGCGCGGGATGGGGGTCGGTCCGGACGTGCCGGTGGGGATCTTCCTCGACCGCTCGCTCGACCTTCCGGTCGCCATCCTCGGCACGCTGCTGGCGGGCGGCGCCTGCCTCCCGCTCGACCCCGGCTATCCGCCGGAGCGGCTGCGCGTGATGCTGGAGGACGCCCGGGTTCCCGTGGTGCTCAGCGCGCCGGAGCTCGCCGGCGCGCTGCCGGAGGGGAGCCACCGGGTCGTCCTGGTGGCGGAGGCGCTCGCCGGGCCGGAGCCGGCGCCGGGATGGCTCGCCGCCGTCGACCCCGGCAATCTGGTCTACCTGGTCTACACCTCCGGCTCCACCGGCAGGCCGAAGGGGGTCGCGATGACCCACGGCGCGATCTCGGCGATGCTCGACTGGCAGCTCCGCACCTCGCGGGCGGGCGGCGGCCGCACGCTGCAGTTCGCCGCCCTCTCCTTCGACGTCGCGTTCCAGGAGATCTTCTCGACCTGGTGCGCCGGCGGCGCCCTGGTGCTGGTCGCCGACGACGTGCGGCGCGATCCGCCGGCGCTGCTGCGGCTGCTCGCCAGGGAGCGGGTGGAGCGCCTGTTCCTCCCCTTCGTCGCCCTCCAGCAGCTCGCCCTGACGGCGCGGCCGGGGGAGATCCCCGCCCATCTGCGCGAGGTGATGAGCGCCGGTGAGCAGCTCTACGTGACGCCGCAGGTGGCGGCCCTGTTCGCGGCGCTGCCCGGCGCGGCGCTCTACAACCATTACGGCCCGTCGGAGACCCACGCCGCCACTTGGCTGCCGCTCACCGGGGCGCCCGCGGAGTGGCCCGAGCGCCCGACGGTGGGGCACCCCCTCGACCACGCCCGCGTCTTCCTGCTCGACGCCGACCTGCGGCCGGTGCCGGTGGGGGTTCCGGGGGAGCTGTTCGTGGGCGGCGCCGGCCTGGCGCGGGGGTACTTCTTCCAGCCGGAGCTGACGGCGGAGCGCTTCCTGCCCGATCCGTTCGACGACGTGGACGGCTGGGAGCTCGGGGCGCGGCTCTACCGGACGGGGGACCTCGCCCGCTGGCGCCCCGACGGCGAGATCGACTACATCGGCCGCGGCGACCACCAGGTGAAGATCCGCGGCCAGCGTATCGAGCTGGCCGAGGTGGAGACCGCGCTCGCCCGCCATCCGGCGCTGCGCCAGGCCGCCGTGGCGGTGCGCGGCGCCGGCGCCGGCTCGCGCCGGCTGGTCGGCTACGTGGTCTTCCGGGAGGGCGAAGACCCTCCCGCATTCGCCGACCTCCGGGCGTTCCTGGCCGGCAGCCTGCCGGATGCCATGGTGCCGTCCGTTTGGGTGCGGCTGGAGTCTCTGCCGCTGACCCCCAGCGGCAAGGTGGACCGCCGGTCGCTGCCGGCGCCCGAGGTGGAGGAGGAGGACGATCCCTCCCGCGCGCCCCGCGATCCGGCCGAGGAGCTGCTGGCGGCGATCTGGAGCGAGGTCCTGGGGAGCCGCCGGGTGGGCATCCACGACGACTTCTTCGAGCTCGGGGGGCATTCGCTGCTGGCCACCCAGGTGATGTCGCGGGTGCGCGAGGCGTTCAACGTCGAGGTCCCCCTGCGCCGCCTGTTCGAGGGGCCGACCGTGGCCGAGCTGGCGCACGCCGTCGAGGCCGCCCTCGCCGCCGGCGCGCCGGCCGCCGACGGGCCGATCCCGCGGGCGGGGCGGGAGGGCTCCCTCCCCCTCTCCTTCGCCCAGGAGCGCCTCTGGTTCCTCGACCGCCTGCAGCCGGGGGAGACGGTCTACAACCTGCCGCTCGTCCTGACGATGCGCGGCGAGCTGGACGCCGCCGCCCTCGCCGCCGCCTTCGGCGAGATCGTGCGCCGGCACGAGGTGCTGCGCACCGTCTTCGTCGAGCGCGACGGCGAGCCCGTACAGGTGGTGCTGCCGGCCGCGCCCTGGGCGCTGTCGGCGGTCGACCTCGCCGGGCTGCCGGCGGCGGCGCGGGAGCGCGAGGCGGCGCGGCTCGCCGGCGAGACGGCGTGGCCGTTCGATCTCGCCCGGGGACCGCTGCTGCGCACCACCCTGCTGCGGCTCGGGGGGCGCGAGCACGGGCTGCTGCTCGACCTCCACCACATCGTCTCCGACGGCTGGTCGGCGGGGGTGCTGGTGCGCGAGATCGGCTCCCTCTACGCCGCCGCGCTGGCGGGGCGGCCGTCGCCGCTGCCGGAGCTGCCGGTCCAGTACGCCGACTTCGCCCTCTGGCAGCGCCGCTGGCTGGCCGGCGAGGCGCTCGACCGCCACGTCGACTACTGGCGCCAGCGGCTGCGCGGCCTGCCGGCGGAGATCGAGCTCCCCGCCGACCGCCCCCGCCCGGCCGTGCCGTCGCACCGCGGGGCGGAGCACCGCTTCGGGCTCGACGGCCGGGCGGCGGCGGCGGTGGCCTCGCTCGCGCGGCGCGAGGGGACGACGCCGTTCATGGTGCTCGCGGCCTCGATGCTGACCCTGCTCTCCCGCCTGAGCGGCCGCCGCGACCTGGCGATCGGCATGCCGATCGCCAACCGCAACCGCGCCGAGACCGAGGGGCTGATCGGCTTCTTCGTCAACACCCTGGTGCTGCGGGCGGACCTCGCGGCGGCGCCCGGTTTCCTCGACCTGCTGCGCCAGGTGCGCGAGACCACCCTCGGCGCCTACGCCCACCAGGACCTGCCGTTCGAGAAGGTGATCGACGAGCTGCAGCCCGAGCGCGACCCGGCGCGGACGCCGTTCTTCCAGGTCATGTTCGCCCTCCACAACACGCCGCTGCCCGACGCCGACCTGCCCGGCCTCGCCCTCGCCGCCGAGGAGCCGCCGAGCCGCAGCGCCAAGTTCGATCTCACCTTCGCTCTCATCCACGTCGGCGACGGGCTGGAGGCGGCGATCGAGTACGCGACCGACCTCTTCGATCCGCCGACGATCGCGCGCTTCGCCGGGCAGTGGCGCGAGCTGCTGGCCGCCGCCGTCGAGCGCCCGGACTCCGCGCTCGCGGCGCTGCCGCTGCTCGCCGCCGGCCAGCGCCATCAGGTCCTCCAGGAGTGGAACGACACTGCCCGCGCCTGGGGGGACGACCCCGCCCTCCACCAGCTCTTCGAGCGCCAGGCCGGCCTGCGGCCGGAGGCGCCGGCCGGGATCTGCCAGGGGGAGACGGTCACCTACGGCGAGCTGGAAGCGCGGGCGAATCGTCTGGCCCACCGCCTGCGGGCGCTGGGGGTGGGCCGCGGCGAGCCGGTCGGGCTCTGGATGGAGCGCTCGCTCGACCTGCTCGCCGCCGTGCTCGGCATCCTGAAGGCCGGAGGGCTCTACGTGCCGCTCGACGCCGCCTGGCCGGCCGGGCGGGTGGAGTCGATCCTCGCCGGCACCGGCACCCGCGTGCTGGTCGCCGGCCGGGCGCTCCGGCCGGCGGTCCCCGACTGGGCGGAGCGCCTGCCCGCGCTCGCCCACGTCGTGGTCCCGGGCGAGGCGGCGGAGCTCCCCTTCCCGGCGACCCGGCCGGAAGCTGCCGGCGATGCCGGCGACCCCGCCTACCTGATCCACACCTCCGGCTCGACCGGCGCGCCGAAGGGGATCGTCGTCCGCCACCGCTCGGCGGCGAACACCCTGCGCTGGAACAACGAGACGCTGGGGATCGGGCCCGGGGACCGCCACCTGTTCGTCAACTCGATCTGCTTCGACCTCTCGATCTACGACCTGCTGGGCATGCTCGGCGCCGGCGCCGCGGTGCGGGTGGCCACCGAGGAGGAGCTGCGCGACCCCGAGCGGCTGGCGCGGGTGCTGCGGGAGGAGGGGATCACCACCTGGAGCTCGGCGCCCGCGGCGCTGCTGCAGCTCGTCCCCTTCTTCCCGCCGGTGGGGGAGGGGAGGGCGCTGCGGCGCGTGCTGCTCGCCGGCGACTGGATCCCGCTCGCGCTGCCGGACCAGATCCGCGAGGCCTTCCCCGCCGCGGAGATCACCAACTTCGGCGGCGCCACCGAGACCAGCGTCTGGTCGAACTGGTACCCCATCGGCGCGGTCGACCCCGCCTGGGCGGCGATCCCCTACGGCCGGCCGATCGCCAACACCCGGTACTACATCCTCGACGCCGGCCTCGCCCCCTGCCCGCCCGGCGTGCCCGGCGACAACTACATCGGCGGCGGCTGCCCGGCCCTCGGCTACGCCGGCCAGCCGGCGCTCACCGCCGAGCGATTCATTCCCGACCCCTTCTCGCCGCTGCCGGGAGCCCGCATGTACGCGACCGGCGACCGCGCGCGCTTCGGGCCGGACGGCACGATGGAGTTCCTGGGGCGGGTCGACTTCCAGGTCAAGGTGCGCGGCTACCGCATCGAGCTCGGGGAGATCGAGTCGGCGCTCCTGCGCCACCCCCAGGTGCGCGAGGCGGTGGCGCTGGCGCGCGAGGACGTGGCGGGGGAGAAGCGGCTGATCGCCTACGTGGTGCCCGCGGGCGGACCGGCGCCGGCGCCGGCCGAGCTGCGCGAATCCCTGCAGCGGGTGCTGCCCGAGTACATGGTCCCCTGGTCGTTCGTGATCCTCGACCGCCTGCCGGTCACCGCCAACGGCAAGCTCGACCGCGACGCCCTGCCCTCGCCGCGGGAGGCCGCGGCCCTGGCGGCGGGTGCCGCGGAGGGGGATGGGGAGGCCTACGTGGCGCCGCGCAGCGAGCTCGAGCGGGCGATCGCCGAGGTCTGGCGCGAGGTGCTGCAACTGGAGCGCGTGGGGGTGCACGACAACTTCTTCGAATCCGGCGGCAGCTCGCTGCTGATCGTCAAGCTCCACGGCCGCCTCCACGAGGCGCTCGGGCGGGAGATCCCGGTCATGGAGCTGTTCCGCCACACCACCATCGACGCCCTCGCCCGCAAGCTGTCCGAGGCGCCGCCGGAGGCGGGCGCCGCGCCGGCGGAAGAGGCGAGGACCGGGCAGACGCGCGAGCGGGCGCGCTCCCGCCAGGATTCGCTGCGGCAGCTCCGGGAGACCCGCGCGGGCCGCCGCGGCAAGACGGACTGAAGATAGAGAGAGTGAAAGGAAGAGTTTCCGATGAGTGAATCCACAGATACCTCCCCGGCCCAGGGGATCGCTATTGTCGGCATGTCCGGCCGGTTTCCCGGCGCCGGCTCGCTCGAGCAGTTCTGGCGCAATCTTCGCGACGGCGTCGAGTCCATCACCCGCTTCACCGAGAGCGAGCTGATCGAGGCCGGGATCGATCCCGCCCTGGTGCGCGATCCCGCCTACGTGGCGGCCAAGGGGGTGGTCGAGGGGGTCGAGATGTTCGAGCCCGCCTTCTTCGGCTTCACCCCGCGCGAGGCCGAGCTGATGGACCCGCAGCACCGGCTGCTGCTCGAGTGCGCCTGGGAGGCCCTGGAGGACGCCGGCGTCGATCCCGACCGCTTCCCGGGGCGCGCGGCGGTCTACGTCGGCACCGGCACCAGCTCCTACCTGCTGTCGAACCTGCTGCCGAACGCCGAGGAGCTGCGCCGCGCCGGCACGCTGCAGGTGCTGATCCTCAACGACCGCGATTTCGCCGCCACCCGGCTCTCCTACAAGCTGAACCTGCGAGGGCCCAGCGCCCTGGTGCAGACCGCCTGCTCGACCGCGCTGATGGCGGTCCACGTGGCCTGCCAGAGCCTGCTCGCCGGCGAGGCCGACCTGGCGGTGGCCGGCGGCGTGTCGATCGGCGCGCCGGTCAAGGAGGGGTATCTCTACCAGGAGGGGAGCATCTCCTCGCCGGACGGCCTCTGCCGCTCCTACGACGCCCAGGCCGGCGGCTCGGTGGCGGGCACCGGCGCCGGCATCGTGGTGCTCAAGCGCCTGGCCGACGCCCTGGAGGCGGGGGACACCGTCCACGCCGTCATCCTCGGCTCGGCGGCCAACAACGACGGCTCGGCCAAGGTGGGGTTCACCGCCCCCAGCATCGAGGGGCAGGCGGAGGCGATCGCCGAGGCCCTGCTGATGTCCGGCGTCGATCCGGACACCATCGGCTACGTCGAGGGGCACGGCAGCGCCACCGCCCTCGGCGACCCCATCGAGGTCTCGGCCCTGCGCCAGGCCTTCGCGCAGGCCGGCCACGGCGGCGGCCCGTGCGCCCTGGGGTCGGTGAAGAGCAACATCGGCCATCTCAACGCGGCGGCCGGCGTCGCCGGGCTGATCAAGACCGCGCTCGCCCTGCGCCACCGCACGATCCCGCCCAGCGTTCATTTCGAGAAACCGAACGCGCAGGTCGACTTCGGCCCCTTCCAGGTGCCGACGGCGGCCCTCCACTGGGAGCGCGGGGACTCCCCCCGCCGGGCCGGGGTGAGCTCGTTCGGCCTCGGCGGCACCAACGTCCACGCCGTGCTGGAGGAGGCGCCCGAGCGCGGGCCTTCCGGCCCGTCGCGCCCCTGGCAACTGCTGCCGCTGTCGGCGCGCACGCCGTCGGCGCTGGCGGTTCAGGGCTCCCGCCTGGCGGACCGGCTGGAGGATGGGGGGCTCGACCTCGCCGATGTCGCCTTCACCCTGCAGACCGGCCGCCGGGCCTTCGCCCACCGCCGGGCGGTGGTCTGCCGCGACATCGCCGGGGCGGCCGCCGCCCTGCGCGAGGGGCGCGGTGTTGCCGGCGTCTTCGAGGGGGGGCAGCGGCCGGTGGTCTTCCTCTTCCCGGGCCTCGGCGACCACTATGTGGACATGGGGCGCGAGCTCTACGACTCCGAGCCCGCCTTCGCCGCCGAGGTGGACCGCTGCGCGGAGATCCTGCGTCCCCACCTGGGCGCCGACATCCGCGAGATCCTGTTCTCGGCCGGTCCGCGCGCCGCGAGAGATGCCGGCGAGCGCCAGACCGACCTGCGGGCGATGCTCCGCCGCGGCGGGGAGCCCGCGGACGAGGCCTCCCGCCGGCTCTCCCGCACCGAGCACGCGCAGCCCATCCTGTTCGCCGTCGAGTACGCGCTGGCGCGGCTGCTGATGGCCTGGGGCATCCAGCCGGAGGCGATGATCGGCTACAGCCTGGGCGAGTACGTGGGCGCCTGCCTGGCGGGCGTGCTCTCCCTGGAGGACGCCCTGGCCCTGGTGGCGCGGCGGGCGAGGCTGATCCAGGAACTCCCGGCCGGCGCCATGCTCGCCGTGCCGCTCGCCGAAGCCGAGGTCCGGCCGCTGCTCGACGAGCGCCTCACCGTCGCCGCCACCAACGGCCCGCACTTCTCTGTCGCCGGCGGCCCCGAGGAGGCGGTCGCCGCGCTCGAGGCCCGGCTCGCCGCGCGCGGGGTGACCTGCCTGCGGCTGACCACCACCCACGCCTTCCATACGCCGATGATGCGGCCGGCCGTGGAGGAGCTGACCCGGCTCGCCGGCACCGTGCGCATAGGGACGCCGAAGATCCCCTACCTCTCGAACGTCACCGGCACCTGGATCACCGCCGCCGACCTCCAGGCCCCCGGCTACTGGGCGCGCCACATGGTCCAGCCTGTGCGCTTCGCCGAGGGGGTGGCCGAGCTGCTGCGCGATCCCGGCCGCGTCATGGTCGAGGTCGGGCCGGGCGGCACCCTCTCCGCGCTGGTGCGCCAGCACCCCGAGGGGGGCGCCGGACGGCTCGCGGTGGGGACCCTGCGGCGGGCGAGCGAGGAGGGCTCGGATCTCGCCCTGCTGCTCGACGCTCTCGGCCGCCTCTGGGTCGAGGGCGTGCCGTTCGACTCCGAGGCGCTCTTCGCCGGCGAGCGGCGGCATCGCGTGCAGTTGCCGACCTACCCCTTCGAGCGGCAGCGGTACTGGATCGATCCGCCACGGGAGGGCTTGACCCCCGGGACGGCCGCCCCGGTGTCCACCGGCACCCGTCCAGACCCGGCGGACTGGTTCTGGGTGCCGGTCTGGAAACAGGCGCCGCTGGCGGCGCCAGCCGCCTCCGCCTCCGCCGCCGCCGAGGGGGACGGCGCCTGGCTGGTCTTCCTCGACCGCGGCGGCCTGGGCGCCCGGCTGGCCGGGCGGCTGCGGCGCGGCGGGCGGACCGTGTTCACCGTCGCCGCCGGCGCCGGCTTCCAGGCCGAGGGCGAGGCCGTCACGATCGATCCGGCCCGCCGGCAGGACTACGACAGCCTGGTTCAGCACCTGCGGGCCGGGGGCGGGGAGCTCCCCGCCAGGGTCCTCCATCTCTGGGGGGTGACCGGCGCCGATCCCGGCTTCGACGAGGCGCAGGCGCGGGGGCTGCTCAGCCTGATCTTCCTGGAGCAGGCGGTGACCGCCGGCGGCGGCAGCTCGCCGGTGCACCTCGCCATGGTGGCCGACGGCCTGCACGACGTGGCGGACGGCGATCCGGTCCATCCGGGCAAGGCGACGGTCCTCGGCGCCGTCAAGGTGATCCACCAAGAGTCGACGCGGCTGACCTGCGCCTGCATCGACGTCGTGCCGCCCCCCGCGGGCTCTCCCGCGGAGGAGCGGCTGATCGGCCAGCTCCTGGCCGAGGCGTCGCCGGCGGCCGGCGGCCGGCTCGACGGCGCGGTCGCCTACCGCGGCCGGCGGCGCTGGGTGCGCGCCTTCGAGCCGGTCGGGCTGCCCGGGGGGGACGCGGCCTCGCGTCTGGTCGCCGGGGGCGCCTACCTGGTCACCGACGGCGTCCACGGCGGCGGCGCGGCTCTCGCCGAGCTGCTGCTGCGCTCGCTCGGCGCGCGGGTGGCGCTGGTGGTGCCGCCGCAGTTCCCGCCGCCCGAGCGCTGGGAAGGGTGGGAGGGGCTGCCGGCGGTGCCGCCGGGGGCCGACGTCCTCGGCGCCGCGGTGAAACGGCTGTCCGGCCTCGCGGCGGAGGAGCGCGAGCGCCTGCTGCTGGTGCGCGCCGAGTCCGATAAGCCGGGCGCCATCCGCGCGGCGCTGGGGGAGGCCCGCGCCGCTCTCGGCCCGCTCCAGGGGGTGTTCCACACCGCCGGCGCCTTCACCGGCGGCCTGATCCAGCTCAAGACCGCCGAGGCCCTGCGCGCCGCCGTCGATCCCGCGGCGCTGGGGGCCGAGGCCTGGCTGGCGGCCCTCGCGGCCGAGCCGGAGCCGCCGGCCTTCGTCCTGCTGATGTCCTCGACCCTGGCGTTCACCGGCGGGCTCGGGCAGCTCGACATCGCCGCCGCCGGCGCCTTCCTGGACGCCCTGGCCCGGCGGCACGCCGCTGAGGATGGACCGTTCACCGTCGCGGCGCACTGGGACCCCTACCAGTGGGACGGCTGGCTGATCGCCGCCGCGGCCGGCGGCGCCGGGCTGCAGCCGGCGGAGATCCAGAAGAACCTGGAGGCCTGGAGCATCCCCGCCGGCCGCAGCGGCGAGGCGATGCGCCGGCTGCTCGCCTCCGACCTGCCGCAGGTGATCGTGGCCTCGCGCGACCTGCCGGCGATGATCGCGGAGGCGGATTCGATCACCGCCGACACCCTGTTCGCCCAGATGGCGCCGATGCACCGCGGCGAGAAGGCGGAGCGCCCGGGGCTCGCCACCGCCTATGCCGAGCCGCGCGACGAGCGCGAGCGGCAGCTCGCCGCCCTCTGGGAGGAGCTGTTCGGGATCGCGCCGATCGGCATCGAGGACAGCTTCCTCGAGCTCGGCGGCCACTCCCTGCTGGCGATCCAGATGGTGACCCAGATCCGCACCCTGTTCGAGGCCGACCTGCCGGTGACGGCGCTGTTCGAGGCCCCCACCATCGCCGAGCTGGCGAAGCTGATCGGACGGGCCAAGGGGGAGGAGAGCGCCGAGGACCTCGAGGCCCTGCTGGCGCTGATCGAGGGGCTCTCGCCCGACGAGGCGGCCGAGAAGCTGGCGGCGATGGGGGCCGCGCTGTGAGCGTCGCCGAGCGCCTCTCGGCGCTCACCCCGGAGCAGCGCGCCCTGTTCGAGGCGCTGCGCCGCAGGCAGCAGGAGAGCCAGGCCGCGAAACCCCTCCTGCCGCCGCCGGTGCGCCGGGTCACCGGCCCCACCGCGGCCGGCGACTGGCCGCTGTCGATCGACCAGGAGCGGCTCTGGCGCATGCACCGGGAGAACCCCGCCCTGGTCTCCTGGAACGTCGACGCCGCCAGCCGCATGCGCGGGGAGATCGCGGTGCCGGCGCTGGCGGCGGCCCTGCGCGAGCTGATCCGCCGCCACGCCGCCTGGCGCGCCACCTTCCCGGTGGCCGGCGGCCGGCCGGTGCAGCGGATCGTCGAACCGGCCGAGCTGGACTTCGCGCTGATCGACGTCTCGGCCCTGCCGGCGGAGCGCCGCGAGGCCGCGGGGCGCCGCGCCCTGTTCGACCGCACGCGGGCGGTCTTCGACCTCGAGCGCGGGCCGCTGGTGCGCGCCGCCCTGGTGCGCACGGCGGAGCGGGAGCACCTCTGCCTGCTCACCGTGCACCACATCGCGACCGACTGGATCACCTTCCAGATCGCTTTCCAGGAGCTGATGGCGCTCTACGACGCCGCCCGCGCCGGGGCCCCGAGCCCGCTGCCGGAGCCCGCGCTGCAGTTCCCGGACTACGCCGTCTGGGAGCGCGAGCGGTGGAGCGGCGAGACGCTGCGAGAGTACGCCGAGTTCTGGGGCCGGGAGCTCGCCGGCTTCCCGCTCGCCTTCGACCTCCCCGGCGACCGCCCCCGCCCGCCGGTGCAGAGCCAGCGCGGCGGCATGATCCCGTTCACCTCCGGCCCCGAGCCGGCGCAGCGGCTGCGCGCCCTCGCCCGCCGCGAGGGGGTGACGACCTTCATGGCCCTGCTCGCCGTCGTCGACGCCCTGCTCTTCCGCCTCACCGGCCGGGAGAAGCTGGTGGTCGGCTCCAACAGCGCCAACCGGCCGCGGCCGGAGCTGGAGCCGGTCGTCGGCCTTTTTCTGACCCAGGTGCCGTTCGCCGTCGACCTCGCCGGCGATCCGACCTTCCGCGAGCTGCTCGCGCGGGTCAAGAAGTCCTCCCTCGCCGCCTACACGCACCAGAACCTGCCGTTCGACAAGCTGGTGGAGATCCTGCGGCCGGAGCCCGATCCGAGCCGCAATCCGGTGGTGCAGGTGCTCCTCCTCGTCCTCGCCGGGCAGAGCCACGGCGGCGGCGAGAGCGTCGATTCCGAGGCGGTGCCGCTGTTCGACGGCAACTCGCGCTGGGACCTGATGTTCGGCCTCTACGACTACGACGACCTGGGGTTCTCCGGGCCGGTGGAGTTCAACGCCGACATCCTCGACAACTCGACCGTCGAGCGCTGGCTCGGCCTGTTCCGCCGCATCCTCGACCGGGTGGTGGCCGACCCCGACATCCGGCTGTCATCCCTGCCGACCCTCCCGTCCCTCGCGGAGACCGCGTGAGCGTCGCCGACCGCCTCGCCGCCCTGACGCCCGAGCAGCGGGCGCTGTTCGAGGCGCTGCGCCAGAAGCAGCGCCAGGCCGCCGCGCCGCTGGCGCCGCCGCCGGTCGAGCGGGTGAGCGGCCCGCTGGGCGTGGGGGACTGGCCGCTGACCTTCGACCAGGAGCGGCTCTGGTTCCTGCACCAGCTCGCCCCGGAGAGCACCGCCTCCAACCTGATCACGGCGGCGCGGCTCAAGGGGGAGCTGGAGGTCGCGGTGCTGACCGCGGCGGTCCGGGGGGTGATCCGCCGCCACGGCTCCTGGCGCACCACCTTCCCGCTGGTCGAGGGGCGCCCGGTGCAGCGGGTGGCGGCGGAGCCGCGGACGCGGATCCCGGTGGTCGATCTCTCCGCGCTGCCGGCGGCGGTCCGCGAGGGCACCGCCCTGGCCTTCGCGGCCGCGGAGGTCCGCCGGCCGTTCTCCCTCGAGCACGGCCCGCTGGCGCGGGTCCTGCTGGCCCGCACGGGAGAGCGCGAGCACCTCTGCTTCCTGACCGCCCATCACATCGTCAGCGACATGGTGAGCTTCCAGATCTTCTGGCAGGAGCTCGCCGCCCATGCCGCGATCCAGGCCGGACGGATGGCGCCGCTGCCGCCCCTCCCCGTGCAGTTCGCGGACTTCGCGGTCTGGCAGCGGCGCTGGATGGACGGCGAGGTGCTGGCCCGCGAGCTCGACTGGTGGCGGGGGCGTCTCGACGGCTTTCCCCAGGTCCTCGAGCTCCCCACCGACCGTCCGCGGCCGGCGGAGCAGACGGCGCGCGGCGGGCGCTGCCCGGTCGCCCTCGACGCGGCGGCGCTGCGCGCCCTCGCCCGGCGCGAGGGGGTGACCCCCTTCATGGCCGTCGCCGCCTTGAGCGCGGCTTTCTTCCACCGCCTCTCCGGTCAGGACCGGCTGATCACCGGCACCCTCAACGCCAACCGCGGCCGGCCCGAGGTGGAGCCCCTGATCGGCTTCTTCCTCACCCAGCTCCCGCTGCCCGTCGACCTGTCGGGGGATCCGTCCTGCCACGAGCTGCTGGCCCGCGTGCGCGAGGTGGCGGTCGCCGCCTTCGCCCATCAGCACCTGCCGTTCGGCAAGCTGGTGGAGGCCCTGCAGCCCGAGCGGGACACCAGCCGGATGCCGCTGGTGCAGACCCTGGTGCAGCTCCTCACCCTGCCGGGGGGCGGCCAGGGACCGGCGGCCGAGCAGGTCGAGGGGCTCGACATCTACGACGGCAACGCGCGCTACGACCTGATGCTCGTCCTCTTCGAGCAGGAGGGCTCGATCGCCGGTCCGCTGGAGTACAACGCCGACCTGTTCGACCGCGCCACCGCGGTCCGCATGGGCGAGGTGCTGGCCGCCATGCTGGCCGCCGCCGCCGCCGATCCCGGGCTGCGGCTGTCGGAGCTGCCGGCGTTCAGCGCGGCGGCGCGGCACCAGGTGCTGGTGGAGTGGAACGACACGGCATGCCCCGAGCCCCCCGTTCTGGTGCTGGACCTCTTCGCGGCCCAGGCGGCCCGCGACCCGGAGGCGACGGCCTGGGGGGGCGAGGGATGGAGCCTCTCCTACGCCGATCTCGACGCGCGCTCGAACCGGCTGGCCCGTCACCTCCGGCGGCGCGGGATCGGCACCGGCGACCGGGTCGGCCTCTGCCTCGAGCGCACGGCCGAGCTCCCCGTCGCCCTCCTCGCGGTGCTCAAGGCCGGTGCCGCCTACCTCCCGCTCGACCTCGCCCACCCCGAGGAGCGGCGCGCCTTCATGCTGGAGGATTCGCGCGCGGCGGCGGTGCTCACCCGGGAGAGCCTCGACGCGGACCGGCCGGAGATCGCGCGGGAGGCGGCTTCGCCCCTGCCCCCCCTGGCCGGTCCGGACGACCTGGCCTACGTGATCTACACCTCCGGCTCCACCGGCCGCCCCAAGGGGGTCGAGATCCCCCACCGGGCCCTCGGCAACTTCGTCCGCGCCATGCGGCGGCTCTACCGGGTGGGCCCGGGCGGCGCCATGCCGGCGATCACCACCGCCGCATTCGACCTCTCGGTCCCGGAGCTCTACCTGCCCATGCTGGGCGGCGGGATGACGCCGCTGCTCTCGCGGGAGACCGCCGGCGACGGCGTGCTGCTCGCCCGCGCGCTGGCCGGCGCCCGGGCCAGCGTCCTGCAGGCGACGCCGGCCACCTACCGCATGCTCCTCGAATCCGGCTGGGCCGGGGACTCCGGGCTGCTGATGCTCTGCGGCGCCGAGGCGATGAGCCGCGACCTCGCCGGCCGCCTGCTGCCGCTCGGCCGGGGGCTCTGGAACTTCTACGGCCCCACCGAGACCACGGTCTGGTCCACCGCCTGGCGGGTGGAGCCGGACCGGCCGGTCGCGATCGGCCGGCCGATCGCCGAGACGCGCGTCTACCTGCTGGACCGCCGGCTGGCTCCCGTTCCCCTGGGCGCCGCCGGCGAGCTCTGCATCGGCGGCCTCGGGGTGGCCCGCGGCTATCTCCGCCGGCCCGGGCTGACGGCGGAGCGGTTCGTCCCCGACCCCTTCGCCGGCTCCCCCGGGGAGCGCCTCTACCGCACCGGGGATCTGGCGCGGCTGCGGGCCGACGGCCTGCTCGACGCCCTGGGCCGGATCGACCATCAGGTCAAGCTGCGCGGCTTCCGCATCGAGCTGGGGGAGATCGAGGACGCCCTGCGCCGTCACCCGGCGGTCGGCGAGGCGGTGGTGCTGCTGCGCGAGGATCGCGCGGGGGACCCGCGTCTCACCGCCTATCTCGACCTCGCTCCCGGCGCCGACCCGGCGGCGGCGTCCGAGCTGCGGCGCTCTCTCGCCGAGCGGCTGCCGGAGTACATGATCCCGGCCGCCTTCGTGCCGCTGCCCGCCCTGCCGCGCAACGCCAACGGCAAGGTGGACCGCAAGGCCCTGGCGGCGATCCGTCCGGAGGGCGCCGGCGGCGGCGCGCCGCGGGTGCCGCCGCGCACGCCGGTCGAGGAGCTGCTGGCCGGGATCTGGTCGCAGGTCCTGGAGGTGCCGGCGGCCGGCGCCGCCGACGACTTCTTCGCGCTGGGGGGGCACTCGCTGCTCGCCACCCAGCTCGTGCTGCGGGTGCGCGACGCCTTCGGCGTCGAGATCCCCCTGCGAGCGGTCTTCCAGGCCCCCACCCTGGCCGCGCAGGCCGAGCTGATCGGCAGGGCCCGCAGCGGCGAGGCCTCGCCGCCGGGGGCGCGGCCGATCCGCCCCGCCCGCCGCGGCGGCGACCTGCCGCTCTCGTTCGCCCAGGAGCGGCTCTGGTTCCTCGCTCAGCTCACCCCGGGCAGCGCCGCCTACAACATCCCGGCCGCCCTCGCGATCCACGGCCGGCTGGACGCCGCCGCCCTGGAGCGCGCCTTCGCCGAGGTGGCGCGCCGCCACGAGACGCTGCGCACCACGTTTGCCCTCCACGACGGGCGGCCGGTCCAGATCATCGCGCCGCCCGCCGGCTGGACACTGCCGGTCGTCGATCTCTCCGCCCTGCCGCCGGCGGAGCGGGAGGCGGCACGGCGGACGGAGGAGGAGATCGCGCGGCCGTTCGACCTCGCCCGGGGGCCGCTGCTGCGCACCCTGCTGCTGCGGCTGGGTCCGGGGGAGCACGTGCTGATCCTCACCCTCCATCATGTCGTGGCCGACCTCTGGGCGGCCGGGGTGCTGATCCGCGAGGTGGCGGCGATCTACGCCGGCGCCGATCTCCCCGCGCCGCCGGTTCAGTACGCCGACTTCGCCGTCTGGCAGCGCGAGTGGCTCGACGGCGCGGAGCTGGAGCGCCAGCTCGCCTTCTGGCGCCGCGAGCTGGCGGGGGCGCCGCCGGTTCTCGAGCTGCCGGCCGACCGGCCGCGGCCGTCCGTCGAGAGCTTCCGCGGCGCCAGCCTGCCGGTCGCCCTCGGCGGCGAGCTGACCGCCGGTCTCGCCGCTCTCGGCCGCCTGCGGGGGGCGACCCCGTTCATGACCCTGACCGCGGCCCTCGCCCTTCTCCTCTCCCGCTGGGCGGGGCAGGACGACGTCGTGCTCGGCGCGCCGATCGCCAACCGCCAGCGGCCGGAGCTGGAAGGGCTGATCGGCATGTTCGTCAACACCCTGGCGCTGCGGGTCCGCCTCGCCGGAGCCGGCGGCTTCACGGATCTCCTCGCCGGGGTGCGGCACGCGGCTCTCGACGCCTTCGAGCACCAGGACCTGCCGTTCGAGAGGCTGGTCGAGGAGATCCGGACGCGGCGCGACCTCTCCCGCCATCCGCTGTTCCAGGTGGTCCTCGCCTTCCAGAACGTGCGGCTCGGCGCCGTGGAGGTGCCGGGGCTGGCCCTGGAGCCGCTCGAGCTGGCGAGCGCCACCACCAAGTTCGACCTCACCTTCACCCTGGCGGAGGGGGAGGCGGGCCTGGCCGGCCGCGTCGAGTACGCCTCCGACCTGTTCGACGCCGCCACCGTCGAGCGCCTGGCGGGGCACCTGCGCAACCTGCTGGCCGGCATCGTGGCATCGCCGGCGGCGCTGGCGGCGCCGCTCGCCGACCTGCCCCTCCTCGGCGCGGAGGAGCGGAGCCAGCTCCTCGCCTGGAGCGGCGCCGCGCCGGTCCACCCGCGCGCGGCGACGATCCCCGGCCTCTTCGCCGAGCAGGCGGCGCGCACGCCGGACGCCGTGGCCGTGGTCTGCGGGGATGTGGAGCTGACCTACGCCGCCCTCGCCGCCCGCGCCCGGGGCGTGGCCTCCCGCCTGCTCCGCCTGGGGGTACCCCCGGAGTCGCGGATCGCCCTGGTGGCCGAGCGCTCGCCCGCCCTGATCGCCGGCTTGCTCGGCATCCTCCAGGCCGGCTGCGCCTATCTGCCGCTCGATCCGGAGCTGCCGCTGGAACGGCTGAGGCTGCTGCTGGCCGACGCCGGGGCCGGCATCCTCCTCGGCGAGCTGCCGGCCGGTCTCCAGCTCGACGGCCTCCGGACCGTCCCCCTCGACGAGGAGGAGGGTGGCGGGGCCGTGGCCCTGCCCGCGGTCGCCGCCGACCAGCTCGCCTACGTGATGTACACCTCGGGCTCGACCGGCGCGCCCAAGGGGGTGATGGTGACCCACGGCAACGTCGTGCGCCTGGTGCGCGGGGCCGACTGGGCCGACCTCGGACCGGGCGAGACCTTCCTGCAGTTCGGCAACCTGGCCTTCGACGCGGCGACGCTGGAGATCTGGGCGCCGCTGCTCAACGGCGGCCGCCTGGCGCTCTACCCCGGCCGCCGCGCCTCGCTCGACGACCTGGCGGCGGCGATCGTCCGTCACGGCGTGACGACGCTCTGGCTGACCGCCGGACTGTTCCACCAGATGGCCGCCGACCGGCTGGAGGCGCTGCGCCCGCTGCGCCAGTTGCTGGCCGGCGGCGACGTGCTGTCGCCGGCGCACGTGCGGCGCGCCCTGGCGGCCCTGCCCGGCTGCACGGTGATCAACGGCTACGGCCCGACCGAGAACACCACCTTCACGACCTGTCATCCGATGACGAGCCCCGCCGGCCTGGACGCCACCGTGCCGATCGGCCGTCCGGTCCGCGGCACGCGGGTGCACGTGCTCGACGCCGCCCTGCGGCCGGTGCCGGTGGGGGTCTGGGGGGAGCTGTTCGCGGGCGGCCATGGCGTGGCGCGCGGCTATCTCGGAGCGCCGGAGCTGACCGCCGGGCGTTTCGTCCCCGATCCGTTCGCCCCCGAGCCGGGGGGGCGGCTCTACCGGACCGGCGACCTCGTCCGCTGGCGGCCGGGCGGCGTGCTGGAGTTCCAGGGGCGGCGCGACGGCCAGGTGAAGATCCGCGGCTTCCGGGTCGAGCTGGGGGAGGTCGAGGCGGCGCTCGCCCGCCACCCCCGGGTGCGCGAGGCGGTGGTGCTGCCGTGGGAATCCCCCTCGGGGGACCGGCGGCTGGCCGCCTATGTGGTCGCGGACGCCGGCACGGACGCGGCCGGGCTGCGGCGGCACCTCGCGGCGTCGCTGCCGGAGGCGATGATCCCGGCGGCGTTCGTGCTCCTCGAGCGGCTGCCGCTGACCGCCAACGGCAAGGTGGACCGCCGGGCGCTGCCCGATCCGGACCCCGCCGCGGCCCGGACGAAGGAGTATCTGGCCCCCGTGACCGCCATCGAAGAGAGCCTGGCGGCGGCGTGCGCCGAGGTCCTGGGCCTGGAAAGAGTGGGGATGCGCGACAACTTCTTCGAGCTCGGGGGACACTCGCTGCTCGCCGTGCAGCTCACCTCGCGGCTGCGCGACCGCCATGGCCTCGAAGTGCCCTTGCAGATGGTCTTCGAGGCTCCGGACCTGCTCGAGCTGTCGAACCGCCTGGTCGTCCAGGTGCTGGCCGAGGTGGGCGATCTCTCCCTGGAAGACCTGCGGGCCCTGCTCGCCGGAGAGCCGACCGCCGATGGGGCGGATGGAGCCGTATGAGTCTCACCGATCGCATCTCCGCCCTCACCCCGGAACAGCGGGCCCTGTTCGAGGCCTTGCGCGAGAAGCAGCGCCGGGCCGCGCGCCTCCAGCAGCCGCCGCAGCCGCCGCCGATCCAGCCGGTGAGCGGCCCCACCGGCGAGGGGGACTGGCCGCTGTCGCTCGACCAGGAGCGCTTCTGGTTCGTGGAGCAGCTCTATCCCGGCCGGGCGGGGCTCAGCATCGTCGCCGCCACCCGCATGCGCGGCCGGCTCTCCATCCCGTGGATGGCCGCCGCGCTGGCGGAGATCGCCCGCCGCCATGCCGCCTGGCGCACCACCTTCCCGGCCGTCGGCGGCACCCCCGTGCAGCGGGTGGCCGCCGAGGGCGGACCGCGGCTCGCGCTGATCGACCTGACGGCCCTGCCGGCGGCGCGGCGCGAGGCCGAGGTGGCGCTCCTGGTGGCGGTGGACGCGGCGGCCCCCTTCGATCTCGAGCGCGGTCCGCTGGTCCGCTCGAGCCTGCTCCGCCTGGACGCGGAAGAGCACGTCTGCCTGTTCACGATCCACCACCTGGTGACCGACTTCATCTCCTTCCAGATCGCCTGGGGGGAGCTGGCCGTGCTCTACGAGGCGCTGTCGGCCGGCCGCCCGGCGATGCTGCCGGAGCCGCCGATCCAGTACCCGGACTTCGCGGTCTGGCAGCGCGAATGGCTGCGGGGGGAGGTGCTGGAAGACCTGGTCTCCTGGTGGCGCGAGCGGCTGGACGGCTACCCGCTGGCGCTGGAGCTGCCGACCGACCGGCCGCGTCCGGCGGTGGCGCGCATGCGCGGCGAGCAGCGGCGCGTCGGCGTCCCCCGCGAGCCGTCCGAGGGTCTGCGCGCCCTCGCCCGCGAGGAGGGGGCGACGCTCTTCATGACCGTGCTCGCGGCCACCGCCGCGCTGCTCTGCCGCGACTCCGGCCAGGAGCGGATGATCCTGGGCGCCAACAACGCCAACCGCAACCGGCCCGAGATCGCCGCGGCGCTCGGCTGCTTCCTCACCCAGGTGCCGTTCCCGATCGACCTGACGGGAGATCCGAGCTTCCGCGAGCTGCTGGCGCGGGTCCGCCAGTCGGCGCTCGGCGCCTACGCTCACCAGGACCTGCCGTTCGGCAAGCTGGTCGAGGCGGTGCAGCCGGAGCGCGACACCAGCCGCCAGCCGCTGGTCCAGGCGCTGGTCCAGGTGCTCGACGGCCAGATCTCCGAGGCGAGGCTCGCCGGCATCACCCTCGAGGCGGTCGACTCCTACGACGGCAACGCCCGGTACGACCTGATGCTGACGCTGTTCGACTACCCCGAGGGCATGGCCGGCTCGCTCGAATACGACGCCGACCTGTTCGAGGGCGCCACGATCGAGCGTCTGTTCACCCGCCTGCGGGCTCTGATGGCGGCGGCCGTGGCCGATCCTGGCCTGCGGCTCGCCGCCCTGCCGCTGCTGTCCGCGGCGGAGCTCGACCAACTCCAGCGCGACGAGCACGCCCCCGCCTTCGACCTCGGACCGGCCGCGGGGCTGTGCGTCCACGACCTGATCGCCGAGCGGGCGCGCCTCGCCCCCGAGGCCGTCGCGGTGGTCTGCGGCGAGGAGCGGCTGAGCTACCGCGAGCTCGACCGGCGCGCCGAAGCGCTGGCGCGCCGCCTGCGGGCCCTGGGCGTCGGCCCCGAGGTGCCGGTCGCGCTCTGCGTCGAGCGCTCGGCCGGGCTGGTGGCCGGCATGCTCGGCATCCTCAAGGCCGGCGGCGTCTACGTGCCGCTGGAGCCGGAGGACTCCGCGGCGCGGCTGGGCTTCGTCCTCGCCGACTCCGGCGCGGCGGCGCTGGTGACCCAGGCGGCGCTCGGCGGCAGGCTGCCGGCTGCAGACATCCCCCGCGTCCTGCTGGAGGATCTGGAGGAGGATCTGCCCGCGCCGCCCGGCCCCGCCGCCCTGCCGGACAACCTGGCCTACGTGATCTACACCTCCGGCTCGACCGGCAGGCCCAAGGGCGTGGCCGTCACCCACGCCGCCCTGGCCGGGCATGCCCTGGTCTGCGCGCGGGTCCATGGGATCGCGGCGGGGGACCGGGTGCTCCAGTTCAACTCCGCCAGCTTCGATCCCGCGATCGAGCAGATCGGCTCGGCGCTGATCTCCGGCGCCACCCTGGTCGTCCGCGGGCCCGATCTGTGGGAACCGGAGGAGCTGACGGCGCGGATCGCCGAGCTGGAGCTGGCGGTCGTAGACCTTCCCACCGCCTACTGGGCCCGCTGGGCGGCGGCCGAGCACCGGGCCGGGGTGCCGCCGCGGCTTCGCCGGGTGATCGCCGGCGGCGAGGAGATGCGCGCCGGGAGCGTGGGCCAGTGGCACCGCGGGCCGCTCGCCGGCGTGCCGCTGCTCAACGCCTACGGGCCGACCGAGGCGGTGATCTCCGCCACCCTGCACGAGGTGGGGGCTGATGATGAGACCGGAGGGGTGCCGATCGGCCGGCCGCTGCCCGGCCGCGCCGCCCGGGTGCTCGGCCGGCGGGGGAGCCGCCAGCCGGCCGGCGTGCCGGGCGAGCTGGCCCTGGGTGGGCCGCTCGCCCGCGGCTATCTCGGCCGGCCGGATCTCACCGCCGAGCGCTTCGTCCCCGATCCGTTCGGCGCGGCCGGGGCGCGCCTCTACCGCACCGGCGACCTGGCGCGCCGCCGGCCGGACGGCGAGCTCGAGTTCCTCGGCCGCGTCGACGATCAGGTCAAGGTCCGCGGCTTCCGCGTCGAGCCGGGGGAGATCGAGGCGGCGTTGCGGGCGCACCCGGGAGTCGCGGCGGCGGTGGTCGTCGCGCGCGGGAGCGGGGAGAAGCAACTCGTGGCTTACTGCGTGCCGGCCGGAGATGCCGCGGCCTGCGCGGCCTCCAGCCTGCGCGAGCACCTGGCGGCGCGCCTGCCCGCCTACATGGTCCCCGCCGCCTTCGTGATCCTGCCCGAGCTGCCGCTCGGCGGCACGGGTAAGGTGGACCGCTCGCGCCTCCCCGCTCCCGAGCACGCCGAAGGGGAAGCGGGGGAGGGGCCGCGCACGGCGGCCGAGGAGATCGTGGCGGGGATCTGGTGCGAGGTCCTGGGATTGCCCCGGGTCTCCCGGTCCGCCAACTTCTTCGAGCTGGGCGGCCACTCCCTGCTCGCCACCCAGGTGGTGAGCCGCCTGCGCGCCGCGACCGGCGCCGAGCTGGCGCTGCGCGAGCTGTTCCAGGGGCCGACGGTGGCGGCGCTCGCGGCGGCCCTCTCGGCGGGCGGCGAGGCCGCCGCGCCGCCGATCCGGCCGGTGCCCCGCGACGCCGACCTGCCGCTCTCCTTCGCCCAGGAGCGCCTCTGGTTCCTGGACCGTCTGGCGCCGGGCAACGCCGGCTACCACATCCCGCTCGCCCTCGCCGCCCACGGCGGCCTCTCCCTGCCGGCGCTGGAGGCGGCGCTCGGGGCCATGGTGCGGCGCCACGAGGCCCTGCGCACCACCTACGTGGCGCAAGGGGACAGGCCGCTCCAGCGGATCGCTCCGCCCGCCTCCTGGACGCTGCCGCTGGTGGATCTCGCGGCGCTGCCGGAGGCGGTCCGGCGCGTCGAGGCGCGGCGCCTGGCCGACCAGGAGGTGGCGCGGCCGTTCGACCTCGAGCGCGACCCCGTGCTGCGCGCCAGCGCCCTCCGCCTCGCTCCCGGCGAGCACGAGCTGCTGCTGGTCGTCCACCACATCGCGGCCGACGGCTGGTCGCTCGGCGTGATGGTGGAGGAGATCGTCGCCCTCTATGATCCGCGGACGCCGGGGCTCCCCGCGCTCGTCGTCCAGTACGCCGACTTCGCCGTCTGGCAGCGCGAGTGGCTGTGGGGCGAGGCGCTGGAGCGGCAGCTCGCCTACTGGCGCGAGCGGCTCGCCGGCGCGCCGGCGCTCGACCTGCCCACCGACCGGCCGCGGCCGCCGGCGCAGAGCTTCCGCGGCGCCACCCGCATGCATGCGATCGGAGCGGAGACCACCCAGGCCCTGGCGGCCCTGGCGCGGCGCCACGACGCCACCCTGTTCATGCTCCTGCTCGCCGCGATGCAGACCCTGCTCGGCCGCTACGCCGGCCAGGACGACGTGGTCCTCGGCTCGCCGATCGCCAACCGCACCCGCGCCGAGATCGAGCCGCTGATCGGCTTCTTCGTCAACACCCTGGCCCTGCGCGGGGACCTGGCGGGCGATCCGCCGTTCGGCGAGCTGGTGGCGCGGGCGCGGCGGGCGGCCCTGGAGGCCTACGCGCACCAGGATCTCCCCTTCGAGCGGCTGGTCGAGGAGCTGCGCCCCGAGCGGCGGCTGTCGCACAACCCGATCTTCCAGGTGATGTTCGCGCTCCAGAACACGCCGCTGCGCTCGATCGAGCTGCCCGGCCTCACCTTCTCGCCGGTCGATTTCGCCTTCCCGGCCACCCGCTTCGACCTCGAGGTCTTCTTCACCGAGTCGGAGGGGGGGCTCGCGGTTCAGCTCACCTATGCCACCGACCTGTTCGACGCCGCCACCATCGCGCGCCTGGAGAGCCATCTCGACACCCTGCTGGCGGCGGTGCTGGCCGGCCCCTCGCGGCGCCTGTCGGAGCTGCCGCTGCTGGCGGCGCCCGAGCGCCATCAGCTCCTGCTCGGCTGGAACGACACCGCGGCGGCGATCCCGGGCGAGGACGTGGCGGCCCTCTTCGCGGCCCAGGCGCGGCTCCGGCCGGACGCCGTGGCCGTCGCCTCCGACGCCGGGGATCTCACCTACGCCGAGCTCGACCGCTGGTCCGCGCGGCTGGCGCGCCGGCTCGCCGCGGCCGGGGTCGGCCCGGAGGTTCGCGTCGCCCTGCTGGCGCAGCGCTCGCCGGCGATGATCGCGGGCCTCCTGGGCATCCTCAAGGCCGGCGGGGCCTACGTCCCGCTCGATCCGTCGTACCCCGCCGACCGGCTCGCCTGGATGCTCGCGGACTCCCGGTCGCGCGTCCTGCTCGGCCAGCCGGAGCTGCTCGCGGAGCTGCCGGAGGAGGCGGCCGGGGCGCCGGTCATGCCGCTGACCGCCGATCCCGAGGCCCCCGAGGCGATGGAGGGGCCGGAGCCGTCCGGACCGCTCCCGGGCGGGCTCGCCTACGTGATGTACACCTCCGGCTCGACCGGCCGCCCCAAGGGGGTGGGCGTCACCCATCGCAACATCGTGCGGCTGGCGCGGGAGAGCGGCTTCGCCGATCTCGGCGCCGACCAGGTCTTCCTGCAGCTCGCGCCGATCTCCTTCGACGCCTCGACCCTGGAGATCTGGGCGCCGCTGCTCAACGGCGGGCGGATCGCCGTCTTCCCGCCGCGCCGGCCTTCCCTGGAAGAGCTGGGCGAGGCGATTGCGCGCTTCGGCGTCACTTCCCTCTGGCTCACCGCGGGCCTCTTCCACCAGATGGTCGACGACCGCCTGGAGGCCCTGCGGCCGCTGCGGCAGTTGCTGGCCGGCGGCGACGTGCTCTCGCCGCCCCACGTGCGCCGGGCGCTCGAAGGTCTTCCGGGCCTCACCCTGATCAACGGCTACGGGCCGACCGAGGGGACGACCTTCACCTGCTGTTTCCCGATGACCGCCCCGGAACAGGTGGTGGAGCCGGTGCCGATCGGCCGGCCGATCGGCAACACGCGGGTCTATGTCCTCGGCCCGGACCTGCGGCCGGTCCCCACCGGCGTCTGGGGGGAGCTCTGCGCCGGTGGCGAGGGGCTCTCCCGCGGCTATCTCGGGAATCCGGACCTCACCGCCGGGCGCTTCGTACCGGACCCGTTCGCGGCGGAGCCAGGGGGGCGGCTCTATCGGACCGGCGACGTCGCCCGCTTCCAGCCCGGCGGCCTCCTTGAATTCCTCGGCCGGCGCGACGGCCAGGTCAAGCTGCGCGGCTTCCGCATCGAGCTGGGGGAGATCGAGAGCGCGCTCGCCCGGCACCCGGCGGTGCGCGAGGCGGCGGTGGTGGCGCGCGACGGCGGACCGCTCGGCCGCCGCCTGATCGCCTACGTGGTGCCGCGGCCGGCCGAGGCGGCGAGCCCCGGGGACGGGGAAGGGCTCCAGCACGTCGAGCAGTGGCGCGAGCTGTACGAGCAGACCTACGCCAAGGGAGTGCCGCCGGAGGGGGACGCCGCCTTCAACCTCCAGGGCTGGAACAGCAGCTACACCGGCGAGCCGATCCCCGCCGGCGAGATGCGCGAGTGGCTGGAGGGCACCGTCGGGCGCCTGCTCGCACTGCCGCACCGCCGGGTGCTGGAGGTGGGCTGCGGCACCGGCCTCCTCCTGTTCCGCGTCGCTCCCGAGGCGGAGCGCTATCGCGGCACCGACTTCTCGAGCGTGGCGCTGGCGCAGGTCCACGCCGAGCTCCTCCGGCGCGGCCTGCCCCAGGTCGAGCTGGCCCAGGGGCTCGCCGACGACTGGACCAGCGTGCGGCAGGGCGAGTTCGAGCTCGTGGTCCTCAACTCGGTCGTCCAGTACTTCCCGACGGTGGACTACCTGGTGAAAGTGCTCGCGGGCGCGGTCGGGGCGGTAGCTGCCGGCGGCGCGGTCTTCGTCGGGGACGTGCGCAGCCTGCCGCTGCTCGAGGCCTTCCATGCCTCGGTGCTGCTGCACCGCGCCGCGGGCTCGCTGCCGGCGGCCGAGCTGGCGCGGCGGGTGGGGCGCGGAGTCGCGGACGAGGAGGAGCTGGTCGTCGACCCCGAGCTCTTCCTGGCCCTGGCGCGCCGGCTGCCGGCGGTCCGCCGGGTCCAGGTGCTGCTCAAGCGCGGCCGCCACGCCAACGAGCTGACCCGTTTCCGCTACGACGTGATCCTCCACGTCGGGGGCGGAGACGCGGAGGCGGGCGGGGGCGAGCCCGGCTTCCGCGCCTGGGAGCCGTCGAGCTCGTTGAGCGGCCTGGAGCGGCTCCTGGAGGAGCGGCCCGCGGCCCTGGCGGTCTCCGGCATCCCCAACTCCCGCCTCGCCGGGGAGGTGGCGGCCCTGGAGCTGCTGGCCGGCCGCGAGATGGAGACCGCCGGCGAGCTGCGCGGCGAGATCGAACGCCGCGCCCGCGAAGCGATCGATCCCGAGGACCTCTGGACCCTGGCGGACCGCCTGGGCTACGACGCCGACCTCACCTGGTCCGCCGCGGGGGGGGCGGACGGCCGCTTCGACGCCATCCTGCGGCGGCGCGGGGCGGGCGTCCCGGCTGGGATAACGCCGCCGCAGGGGATCGAGGATCTCCCCTGGACCGCCTACGCGAACGATCCGCTGCGCGCGGACCAGGCCCGGCGGCTGGTGCCGGAGCTCCGGCACGCCCTGGAGTCGGAGCTGCCGGAGCACATGGTACCGTCCGCCTTCGTTCTGCTCGGCGAGCTGCCGCTCACCGCCAACGGCAAGGTCGACCGGGCGGCGCTGCCGGCTCCCGAGCGCGCGGCCGAGCCCGCCGGGGAGTGGATCGCCCCGGCCACGCAGCTCGAGGAGCTGCTGGCCCGGGTCGTCGGCGACGTGCTCGGCGTCGAGCGGGTGGGCATGGGGGACAACTTCTTCGATCTCGGCGGGCACTCGCTGCTCGCCACCCAACTCGTCTCCCGGCTGACTCAGGGGCACGGCGTTCCGGTGACGCTGCAGATGGTGTTCGACGCCGGCGATCTGAACGAGCTGGCCGACCGCATCGTCGAGGCCGAGCTCGCCGATGCCGATCCCGGGTTCCTCGACGAGGCACTGAGCGAAATGAAAGATCTGTCCCCCGAGGAGCTGCAGAAGATGCTCGAGCAAGTGGAAGGCCCGGCGTGAGTCTCACCGATCGGATCGCGGCTCTGACCCCCGAACAGCGGGCGCTCTTCGAGAAGCTCCGGGAGACTCAGCGGCAGGCCGCCCGCGGGCACCAGCCGCCGCCGGTCCGGCGGCTGAGCGGCCCCGACGGCGCGGGGGACTGGCCCCTCTCGCTCGACCAGGAGCGCTACTGGTTCATGGAGCAGCTCCGGCCGGGCGGGGCGGGGCTCAACCTCGGAACGGCGACCCGCATGCGGGGCCCGCTCTCCGTGCCGGCTCTCGCGGCGGCGTTCGGCGAGATCCTCCGCCGTCACGCGGCCTGGCGCACCACCTTTCCCGTGCTCGACGGCGGCCCCGTGCAGCGGGTGGCCGTCTCGCGCCGGCAGCAGCTCGCCGTCGTCGACGTCTCGGGCCTGCCGGAGGAGAGGCGGGAGGCGGAAGCCCTGCGCCTGGCCGGCGAGGACGCCGCCGCGCCGTTCGACCTCGAACGCGGTCCGCTGGTGCGGACGAGCCTGGTCCGCGTCAGCCCGCGGGACCACGTCTGCCTGCTGACGGCGCACCATCTGATCGTCGATTTCCTCGCCTTCCAGATCGTCTGGACCGAGCTGGCCGCGCTCTACGCCGCCTTCTCGGCGGGCGGGCCTTCGCCGCTGCCGGAGCCGCCGGTCCACTACTCGGACTTCGCCGTCTGGCAGCGCGAGTGGCTCCAGGGCGAGGTGCTGGCGGATCTGGTCTCCTGGTGGCGGGAGCGGCTGGCGGGCTTCCCCCTGGCGCTCGACCTGCCGACCGACCGGCCGCGTCCCGCCGTGATGCGGATGCGGGGCGGGCGGCGGCTGCTGAACGTTCCGCGCGAGCTGTCCGAAGCGCTGCGGACCCTCGCCCGGCAGGAGGGCGCCACCCTGTTCATGACCGTGCTCGCCACCCTGGCGGCGCTGCTCCACCGCGACTCCGGCCAGGAGAAGCTGATCCTGGGGGCGAACAACGCGAACCGGAACCGGCCCGAGATCCAGCCGGTGGTCGGCACCTTCCTGACCCAGGTCGCCTTCCCGCTCGACCTCGAGGGCGACCCGGCCTGCCGCGAGCTGCTGGCGCGGGTCCGCCAGTCGGCGCTCGGCGCCTACGCCCACCAGGACCTGTCGTTCGGCAAGCTGGTCGAGGCGGTCCAGCCCCAGCGGGACACCAGCCGCCAGCCGATCATCCAGACCCTGGTCCAGGTGCTCGACGGCCAGCCCCAGCGGATGGACCTCGCCGGGGTCACCTTCGAGTCGATCGACGTCTACGACGGCAACGCCCGCTACGATCTGCTGCTGACGCTGTTCGACCAACCCACGGGCCTCGCCGGGTCCCTGGAGTACGACGCCGACCTGTTCGATCCCGCCACCGCCGAGCGTCTGTGCGAGCTGCTCCTGCTCCAGGCCGCGGCGGCGACGGCCGATCCGGACCTGCGCCTCTCGGCGCTGCCGGTGCTCACCCCCGCGGCGCGCCACCAGGTTCTCGCCGAGTGGAGCGACACCGCCCGCCCGCTGCCGGGCTGGACCGTGCCCGAGCGCTTCGCCGGCTGGGCCGCGCGCGCGCCGGACGCCCTCGCCGTCGCCGCGGCCGGCGAGGAGCTGACCTTCGGCGAGCTCGACCTGCGGGCGGAGGAGCTGGCGGGCCGGCTGCGCGCCGCCGGCGTGGGGCCGGAGTCGCGGGTGGCCCTGCTGCTCGACCGCACGGCGGACGTGCCGGCCGCCCTGCTGGGGGTCTGGAAGGCGGGGGGCGCCTGCGTGCTGCTCGACCCCGCCTCGCCCCCCGAGCGTCTGGCGGCCCTGCTCGAGGATTGCGATCCGGCGGTCGTGATCCATCCGGGCCTCCGCCTGGAGTGTTCCTCCCCCGGCCAGGGGGGAGGCCAGGAGGGGGCCCTCCCCCGTCCCGGCGACCTCGCCTACATGATCTACACCTCGGGGACCACCGGCCTGCCGAAGGCGGTGATGGTCGAGCACGGCGGTCTCGCCACGGTGCTCGACGCCGTCGCCGACCGCTTCGGCTTCGAGCCCGGCGACCGGATGCCGCACCTGGCGCGCTTCTCCTTCGACATCTCGCTGTTCGAGCTGTTCGCCCCCCTGCTCGGCGGTGGCGCCTGCGAGATCCTCCAGCAGGAGGAGGTCCTGGAGCCCGCCGCGCTCCTCGCCGCCCTGGCGCGGGCGACCCGGTTCCATGCCGTGCCCAGCCTGATGCGCCAGGTCGCGGCCTCGGCGCGGGCCGCCGGAGCGGAGCGCTTCGCGGGGCTGCGCACCCTCTTCACCGGCGGCGACCTGGTGCCCCCCGATCTGCTGGCGGAGCTGGGGGAGGTCTTCCCGTCGGCGGAGATCGTCGTCCTCTACGGGCCGACCGAGGCAACGATGGTCTGCACCTCTCATCTCGTGCCCCGGGGCGCGCGGCCGGAGCGGACGCCGATCGGGCGGCCGTTCGCCAACGCCGGGATGCGGGTGATCGACCGCTGGGGGGACGCCCCCCTGGGAGTGCCGGGCGAGCTCTGGATCGGGGGGCCGGGGGTGGCCCGCGGCTACTTCCGCCGCGACGAGCTGACGGCCGAGCGGTTCGTCGAGCTGGAGGGGCGGCGGTACTACCGCTCCGGCGACCTCGTCCGCCACCTGGCGGACGGCACGCTCGAGTTCCTCGGCCGCACCGACCTGCAGGTCAAGGTCCGCGGCTTCCGCATCGAGCCGGGGGAGGTGGAGGCCGCTCTCCTCGCGCACCCCGCGGTGCGGGAGGCGGTAGTCGTGGCGCGCGGCAACCGGCTCGTGGCCTACCTGGTGGCCGGCGCCGCGCCGCCGGTCGAGGAGATCCGCGCCTTCCTGCGGGCGCGCCTGCCGGAGTACATGGTGCCGGGGACCTTCGTGCCCCTGGCCGCGCTGCCGCTCAGCCCCAACGGCAAGGTGGACCGCAAGGCCCTGCCCGCGCCGGAGCCGGCCGGCGAGGGGCTCGCCGGCCCGGTCCCTCCCCGGGACGCTCGGGAAGAGCGGCTGGCGGCGATCTGGCGCGAGGTGCTCGGCCTCGAGCGGGTGGGGGTCCACGACAACTTCTTCCAGCTCGGCGGCGACTCGATCCTGAGCATCCAGGTGGTGGCGCGGGCCCGCCGGGAAGGGCTCCTCATCTCCCCCCAGCAGCTCTTCGAGAATCAGACGATCGCCGGGCTCGCCGCCGTCGCCGGCAGCGTGGAAGAGGCCGATTCCGAGGGTCCGGTCGAGGGGGAGGCGCCGCTGACGCCGATCCAGCGCCGCTTCTTCGCCGAGGAGCGGCGGGAGCC
>Ga0070665_100000287_pt1 | contig 79790 bp, 85 predicted proteins | sample KBSS13metaG_FD_65862 | JGI IMG/M metagenome (GOLD analysis project Ga0070665, IMG submission 65862) | Switchgrass rhizosphere microbial communities from Kellogg Biological Station, Michigan, USA - KBS S1-3 metaG | ecosystem: Host-associated > Plants > Roots > Rhizosphere > Soil ... | reverse complement strand
TAGCGGAACCAGGGCCGGTAGCCGGGGCGGCCCCGCAGCCAGGTGGTCGCGCGGTCGATGTCCGCGAGATAGGCCTCGGCCCCGATCCGGCTGAGCGATTGATGGCTGTAGCTATGATTGGCGATCACATGGCCGGCACGGACATAGCGCGCGATCCGCGCCTCGCCGCCCGCGCCCCAGGGCTGCTCAAGATGGCCCGGGTTCACGAAGAAGGCCGCCTGGCGAATGCCGGCGCGGCGGAGGGCGGCGAGCAGGCGGGTGGTCCGCTCCTCGACCGTCATGAAGGCGCCGGGGCGGCGGGGGACGTCGTCGAAGCTGAAGGCGATGCGCTTCTGGGCGTAAGCGGGGGTGGCCATGGCGATGAGCGCGAGCAGGACGAGGAAGAGCCGATGCATCGATCGCCCCGTCAGCCGAGTCTGATCCGGAGAATGCGATACCGGCAACGCGTTCGCAGCGGCCTGCGTTCAATGCGTTGTAGAAACGCATGGTCCGCGACGCCGCCGGTCAGACCAGAGCCCTCGACCCGGATCGCCGGCCGCGGCTCAGGTCCTGCGCTGTCGATGAGGCTCCAGATCATGTAGCTGACTCCTCCCGGCCCGCCGTACCGCAGAATGCGGCGGCCGCGCGCGTCGGGCACCGCCTGCCCAGGCTCCTCGGGGACAGCGAAGGCTTCGCTTTCCGTGACGACGATCTGGCCTCGCGGGCCGACCACGCGCCACCCGGTCGAGTGGATCCCGATATAATCGGCATAGGCAGTCTCGCCGGCGGCGAGCGCCACGCCATGGTCCTCGAAGCAAACCCAGGCCAGGCCGACAGTCCTGCTGCGTCCAGCCGGACGAGTCTCGCCATTCACGGTCCGCGTTGCTGGCACCGGCTCGGAAGCTGACAGCGTCGCAAGAAGGAGGGTCGCTGCGAGCATCTTTTGTTTCCTCACCCCATGGTCGGGATGACGAACGCATTTTCCCCGGAGGCGCTGCCGTCGGGCCAGCGCTGGGTGATCTTCTTGTTCTTCGTCCAGAAGCGGACGCCTTCCGGGCCGTGCTGATCGATGTCGCCGAAGCCCGAGCGCTTCCAGCCGCCGAAGGTGTGATAGGCGACGGGGACCGGGATCGGCACGTTGATGCCGACCATGCCGACATTCACGCGCGCCGCGAACTCGCGGGCGGCGTGGCCGTTGCGGGTGAAGATGGCGACACCGTTGCCATAGTCATGGTCGCTGGGAAGGCGCAGCGCCTCCTCGAAATTATCGGCGCGGACCATCTGCAGGACCGGGCCGAAAATCTCCTCGCGATAGGAGCGGAAGTGCGGTTTCACGTGGTCGAAGAAGGTCGGGCCGACGAAGAAGCCATTCTCATGGCCCTGCAGGGTGAAGCCGCGACCGTCGATGACCAGCTCGCCGCCCTCGTCCTGGCACATCTGGATATAGGATTCGATCTTCGCCTTGTGCGCGGCGGTGACGACCGGGCCGTAATGGGCCTCGGCGTCGGTGGAGATGCCGACGCGCAGCCCCTGGATGGCCGGGATCAGCTTTTCGCGCAGCGCGACGGCGGTCTTCTCGCCGACGGGGACGACCACGGGTAGCGCCATGCAGCGCTCGCCCGCCGAGCCGAAGGCGGCGCCGGCCAGGTCGTTGACGACCATATCGAGGTCCGCGTCCGGCATGACGATGCCGTGATTCTTGGCGCCGCCAAAGGCCTGGACGCGCTTCCCGTTCTCGGTGCCGCGCGAGTAGATATATTGGGCGATGTCGGAGGAGCCGACGAAGCTGATCGCCTTGATGTCCGGCTCGTCGAGGATCGCGTCGACCATCTCCTTGTCGCCATGGACGACGTTCAGCACGCCGTCAGGGAGCCCGGCTTCCTTCATCAATTCGGCGAGACGGACGGGGACGGAGGGGTCGCGCTCGCTGGGCTTCAGGATGAAGGTGTTGCCGCAGGCGATGGCGACGCCGAACATCCACATCGGGATCATCGCCGGGAAGTTGAACGGGGTGATGCCGGCGACCACGCCGAGCGGCTGCCGCATCGAATAGACGTCGATGCCGGGGCCGGCGCCCTGCGTATATTCGCCCTTCAGCGCGTGCGGGATGCCGCAGGCGAACTCGATCACCTCGAGGCCGCGCTGGATATCGCCCTTCGCGTCGGCGACGACCTTGCCATGCTCTGACGCGAGCAGGAGGGCGAGGTCGTCCATGTTCGCCTCGACCAGCGCCTTGAAGTTGAACATCACGCGGGCGCGGCGCTGCGGATTGGTCGCGGCCCAGCCGGGGAAGGCAGCGCGCGCGGCGTCCATCGCCTTCGCCAGATCCGACGCAGTGCCGAGGCGGACATTGGCCTGCACGCCGCCATTGTTCGGGTCGAAGACGTCGCTTTGGCGCTCGCCGGATGCAAAGCTCGCGCCCGCGATATAATGATCGATGTTACGCATTGAGAGGTCCTCGGACTCGGGGAAGATCGTGGCATGCGCCCTAGCCAAGGCGGGACGGAAATGCCAGTGGAGGGCCATGAAGCTCGGATCATTGAAAGGCGGACGCGACGGCAGGCTCGTCGTCGTCAGCCGCGATCTCGCCTGGTGCGCGGACGCCGCGCATCTTGCCCCCACCCTGCAGGCAGCGCTGGACGACTGGGACAGGCTTGGCCCCCAGCTGGAGCTGCTGGCGACCGACCTCGAGCATGGGGTCATCCCGCGCGAGCGCTTCCATGAGCGGGGCGCCGACGCGCCGCTGCCGCGCGCTTATCAGTGGGCGGACGGCTCGGCCTATGTGAACCATGTGGAACTGGTGCGGAAGGCGCGCGGGGCGGAGATGCCGGCGAGCTTCTGGACCGACCCGCTCATGTATCAGGGCGGCTCGGACGAGATGCTCGGCCCGCGCGACCCGATTTCGCTCGCCGACGAGGCCTGGGGCTGCGACCTCGAGGCGGAGATCGTGGTGGTGACCGACGACGTGCCGCGCGGCACCTCGGCGGCGGACGCGCTCGGCCATATCAAGCTGATCGGGCTGGTGAATGATGTGAGCCTGCGCAACCTGATCCCGGGCGAGCTCGGCAAGGGCTTCGGCTTTGTGCAGTCCAAGCCGGCCTCGGCGCTGTCGCCGGTGTTCGTGACCCCGGACGAACTGGGCGAGGCCTGGGCGGGCGGCAAGCTGAGCGGCGTGCTGAAGGTGGATCTGAACGGCCAGCCCTTCGGCCGCGCCGATGCAGGCGAGGACATGACCTTCGATTTCGGGACGCTCGTGGCGCATCTGGCGAAGACGCGGAATCTCGGCGCTGGCACGATCATCGGCTCGGGCACCGTCTCCAACAAGGATGCGGACGGCGGGCCGGGCAAGCCGGTGGACCGGGGCGGCAAGGGCTATTCCTGCCTGGCCGAAGTGCGGACGGTGGAGACGATCCTCGACGGCGCGGCGGCGACGCCCTTCCTGAAGGCCGGCGACAGGGTGCGGATCTGGATGGAGGATGCCAGCGGGCACTCCATCTTCGGCGCGATCGAGCAGGAGGTCGTGGCGGGCTAAGACGCCCCTCCGCCATGCTTCGCATAGTCCCGCTCCCCTCGAATGCGAAGGGAGGCCCTTACTCCGCGATGTAGCGCCAGGGCCCGTCGGGCGTGTCGCGCTTCCAGATGGTGAAGAAGGCGAAGCTGGCGGGGCTGCCGTCGGTGGGCGCCGTGTTGCGGTGGATGATCCCGAGGGAGACGCCGAGATCGCCCGAGGAGGCGACGACGCTGCGTTCGGTGGACCAGCGGACGGGGCTGCTCGTGCTGCCGCTCGACGCCATGCCGGCGGAGATGGCGTCGGTGCCGGGGGTGAAGGCGGCGCCGGCCGTGCCGAGATTGACCGCATCGGCGCGGCCATATTCGCGGAAGGCGGCGGCGAGGCCGATCCGCTGGGCGCGGTCGGAAAAGGCCTGTTCGGCGGCGGCGATGCTGACCTGATGGCGCGCGATGACGGCGGCGTCGGCGACCGGCACGGCGGCGAAGCCGGGCAAGGCCGGGGCTTGGGTGCCGGGGGTCGGGTCTCCGGCCTCGCGTGGGCTCTGGCGCCAGGCGGCGACGCGCCAGCCTTCGGGGCGGCGGACCCAGTAAGCGAGATATTTGCGCTCGCGCCGCTCGGGCGGGCCGGCGCTGACGGTGAGATAGCCATAGGTGAAGCCCTGCGTGCCGTCCGCCGAGACGCCGCCGCGGACCGGGCGCCAGCTGATCCTGCCCGACTGCCAGGCTGGGGCGGCGCGTAGCAAGGCGAGCGCCGCGTCGCGGCCGACGGCGAGCGTGCCGCCGCCGGGGATGACGACCTCCGGATCAAACATGGCGGCGAGAGCGTCGACGGGGGTCGCCGCATCGGCGGCGGCCGCGGCGAAGGCGCGGTCGGCGGCGAGGAGGGAGTCGACATTCGCCTGGGCGCTCTGAGCGCGAGCGACCGGAGCGACCAGGAGCAGAATGAGGGCGGCGAGCGGGGCGAGGAGGCGGGTCATGGCGTGTAGCTAGGCGGCGGGGGCGGGAGCGGCGCGGTGGTTTCGACGAAGGGGTGACGTGGTTCGATCAGGCGCTGGAAATCGGGCGGGAAAGGCGTATCGATGCCGGCCATGATCATGCCGCTCCTGCTTGCCGCCGCCGCGTCCGCCCAAGGGACGGCGCCTGCGCCAACCCCGCTCCGCACCATTGCCGGCCAGGTCTCCGAGCAGCGCCTCCGCCAGACGGTCGAGCGGCTGGTGGGCTTCGGGACGCGGCACACGCTTTCGCCGCGCGGCAGTTCGACGCGGGGGATCGGGGCGGCGCTGGACTGGACGCAGGCGGAGTTCGGGCGGATTTCTCGAGAGTGCGGCGGCTGCCTGACCATCGTGCGGCCCGGCGATACGGTGACCAACCGGCGCATCCCGACGCCGACGCTCGTGGAAAATGTCGTCGCCATCCAGCGCGGGACGGGCGACCCGAACCGCGTGGTGATCATCACCGGCCATATCGACAGCCGGGTCACCGACCCGATGAACGCCACATCTGATGCGCCGGGCGCGAATGACGACGGCTCCGGCACGGCGGCGGTGATCGAGGCGGCGCGGGTGCTGTCGCGGCACCGGTTCAGTGGGACGATCGTCTATGCGGCCTTGTCCGGCGAGGAGCAGGGGCTGAACGGCGGCAAGATCCTGGCGGACTATGCGCGGGCGCAGGGCTGGCAGGTGGTCGCCAATCTCAACAACGACATCGTCGGCAACAGCTGCGGCTCGGACGGGACCTGCGACGATGCGCATGTGCGGATCTTCTCCGAGGGCCTGCGCTGGCAGGGCGGGGACCAGATCAGGGGACAGGTGCGGAGCCTGGGCGGGGAGAATGACTCGCCCTCGCGCAACCTCTCGCGCTTTCTCGATACGCTGGCGGACCAGTTGCGGATCGACCTCGACGTGCGGCAGATCTGGCGGAACGACCGGTTCGGGCGGGGCGGGGACCACACCGAATTCCTCAATGCGGGCTATCCGGCGGTGCGCTTTTCGGTCGCGGTCGAGAATTACGACGCGCAGCACCAGGATTTGAGGACCGAGAATGGACGGGTCTATGGCGACACGATCGACCGGATGGACTTTCCCTATCTGCGCCGGGTGACGCAGCTCAACGTGGCGGCGCTTGCGGCGATGGCGCGGGCGCCGATGCCGCCCGAGCCGGTGGTGGAGGGAGCAGTCTCAACATCCACGACGTTGCGTTGGCCGGCAGTCACCGGGGCGGCCAACTATATCGTGCGGTGGCGACGGACAGATGCGTCGCGGTGGGAGCATCAGTTCACTGGGATAAGATATAGTCCCATCACCATGATCGAGTGCTTTGGACGATCCCCCACAGATGCAGGGTGCACAGTGACCTTGCCTGGAATCCGCGTCGACGACTGGGTGTTCGGCGTGTCCTCGGTCGCGGCGGACGGGTCGGAGAGCCCGGTCGCCTCGGCGGTGCCGGGCGGGGCGTTCCGGCCGGTGCCGCCGCCTGTGCCTGCTCCGTCGGCGGGTGGGCAATGACCCTCATCGTCATGCCGGACTTGATCCGGTATCCACCTTTTTCTCTAACCCGTCGCAAAGAAGGTGGGCCCCGGATCAAGTCCGGGGTGACAAGGTTTTAGCCAGGTGGCGAAAAAACCAATCAAACCCGGCCTGCCCACCCGCGCGCAGATCCTCGACTTCATCCAGAACAGCGACGTGCCCGCGGGCAAGCGCGAGATCGCCAAGGCGTTCGGGCTGAAGGGCGAGGAGAAGATCGCGCTGAAGCGGTTGCTCCGGGACATGGGCGACGAGGGGCTGATCGACGCGGGGACGGACCGCGCCTTTCACCGGCTCGGCGGCGTGCCCAAGGTGACGGTGCTGCGCGTGGTCGACGTGGACGACAGCGGCAAGGCCTGGGCGGTGCCGGAGCGCTGGGAGGCGGAAGGGGAGCCACCGCGTCTGCGGGTCATGGAGCGCAAGGGGCCGCGCGCCTCGGCGCTCGGCGTCGGCGACCGGGTGTTGGCGCGCAACGAGGAAGGGCCGAAGGGCTGGGTCGCCCATCCCATGAAGAAGCTGCTGCGCGGCAGCGAGCTGGTGCTGGGCGTGGTCCATGAAGAGGGGCAGGGCCATTGGCTGCGCCCGGTGGAGAAGAAAGAACGGCGCGAGCTGCCCATCTCTGACCTGGGGGGGGCGGCACCGGGCGATCTGGTGCTGGCCGAGAAGGTCGGGCGGCCGCCGCGGCTCACGGCGCGCGTGGACCGGATCCTCGGCGACCCGTTCGCGCCGCGCAGCTTCAGCCTGATCGCGATCCACAAGCACGGCATCCCGGACGTGTTCGGCGAGGACGTGATCCGCGAGGCGACGCGGGTGGCGAAACTTCCGCTCCTCCCCGGGACGGGGAGGGGGACCGCGCGCGGAGCGCGTGGTGGAGGGGGCCCAGCGGCGCCTCTGTCTCCGGGCCCCCTCCACCAGCCTGCGGCTGGTCCCCCTCCCCGTGCCGGGGAGGAGCTAAGAGAGGATTTGACCCACCTCCCGATCGTGGCGATCGACCCGGCCGATGCGCGCGACCATGACGATGCGGTCTGGGCCAGTGAGGATGACGATCCCAGGAATGCGGGCGGCTGGAAGGCCGTGGTCGCGATCGCCGATGTGAGCTTCTACGTGCGGCCGGGCTCGGCGCTGGACCGGGAGGCGCGAAGGCGTGGCAACAGCGTCTACTTCCCGGACCGGGTGGTGCCGATGCTGCCGGAGGAATTGTCGGCGGACATCTGCTCGCTGAAGCAGGGGCAGGACCGGGCGGCGCTCGCCTGCCATCTGCAGGTCACGAAGGACGGGGAGCTGAAGAGCTGGCGGTTCAGCCGGGCCAGGGTCCGCATCCGGGCGAACATCGCCTATGAGGACGCGCAGGCCGCGATCGACGCCGAGGAGGCGCGGGTGGAGGTCGCCTCGTCGCCCTGCGCCATGCCCGAGATCGGCAGCGAGGTGCTGGGCGCACTGCTGCCGCTCTGGGCCTGCTGGCGGGCCATGTACCGGGCGCGGGCGAAACGGGCGCCGCTGGAGCTGGACCTGCCCGAGCGCCGCGTGGTGCTCGACGAGAAAGGGCGGATTCTCTCGGTGGCCCCGCGCGAGCGGCTCGACGCGCACAAGCTCATCGAGGATTATATGATCGCGGCCAATGTCGCGGCGGCGAAGGCGCTGGAGGCGAAGAAGGCGCCGGTCATGTACCGCGTCCACGAGCCGCCGAGCCGCGAGAAACTGGTCGCGCTCAAGGATTATCTGAAGACCTTCGAGATCGAGTTCGCGCTCGGCCAGGTGATCCGCCCGAAGACGTTCAACCACATCCTTGAGCGGCTGGGCGAGGCGGATTACCGGCCGCAGGTGATGGAGCAGGTGCTGCGGACGCAGACCCAGGCTTATTATGCGCCGCTCAACCATGGCCATTTCGGGCTGGCGCTCGGCTCCTACGCCCATTTCACCTCGCCCATCCGCCGCTATGCGGATCTGATCGTTCACCGGGCGCTGGTGCGCGCCTGGCAGCTTGGCGAGGGCGGGCTGACCGATGAGGAAGCCGCCTCGATGGAGGTGACGGGCGAGCTCATCTCCAATCTCGAGCGGCGGGCGATGATCGCGGAGCGGGAGACGCTGGACCGTTATGTCGCCGCCTATCTCAGCGAGAAGGTCGGCGAATTGCTGCCCTGCCGGATCACCGGCGTGCAGAGCTTCGGCTTCTTCGCCACCGTCGAGGAGCTTGGCGGCGACGGGCTGGTGCCGGCGGCAACGCTCGGCAACGAATATTATCGCTATGATGAGGCGAGCCAGAGCCTGACCGGCGAGGAGAGCGGGGAGCGCTATACGCTCGGGCAGCGGCTGACCCTGCGGCTTGCCGAAGCCAGCCCGGTCACCGGCGCGCTGCGCTTCGAGCTGCCCGAGGCGCCGAAGGGCGCGGGACGGATGCCCCGGTTGCGCGAGGATCGCGGCGGGCGGCGCCCGCAGGGTAAACGCGGGCGGCCGGGCAATATCCGGCACCAGGGGCGGCGGCGCTGACGCGTCTGTTGTGAGTGGCTTCGGCGCGCCATAAGAACCAGGCATGAACCTGCCGGCTGGCGCAACCCAGGGGAGATTGCAGCGGTGGAGGCAGCCTTCTTCGGCGGCATGTGTGGCAACCCGTCGCGGGGTGGGCCGATCTTCGGCGATGGCATCACGATGCGCGTCGATACGCTTGAGGAAGGCGGCAGTCTGGTCGCCGGACGGGCCTACACGGACTGCCCGCGCCCATAGGTCGCGACCGCGCCTGTCCCTGACCGGGATTCCTTGGGTCCAAGACCGTTGCCAAGCGGCAAATCCTTAGCGAACATGGTTAATTCTCCTTTGGAGGCCGCCATGAGTCGCCCGTTTGCCGCCCTCTTTGCCTTCTTCCTGATCGCCGCTGCGGATGGCGGGCGGATGCCGCACGCCCAGGGCGCGCCGGCGGGGCCGGGGCCGGGCTGTGGGGGGAGTTACACCGCGGCGCGGGGCGACACGCTCTATTCGATCGCGCGGCGCTGCGAGACCACGGTCACCGAGCTGGTGCAGGAGAACAGGCTCGGCCAGCCGCCGCGGCTTTCCGCAGGCCGGGCGCTCGCCATTCCGGGCTTCGCGGGGGCCGAGGCGGCGCCGCCCGCGCGGACGTTGCCGCCGCGCATCGACGCGCCGGCCCGTCCGGTGCGCGTGCGCCCGACACCGCCGATGCCGCCAGTCGCGCCGCCGCCGCCGCGCGCGGACATTTATTATTTCCAGGCGGGCGACACTTTCTATTCGCTGGCCCGCTGGGCGCGGACGCCGCTTGCGGCCCTGCGCGCGGCCAATCCGGACGTCGACCCGCGCGATGTCGAAATCGGCGACCCGGTCCGCCTGCCGCCCGGCGCGGTCTGGCCGGAGCCGATGCGGCTGCGCGAGCGCGGCCGTCCGGCGCCCGTGCCCGCAGTCGCGCCCGCGCCGCCGCCGCGCCCGCAACTGCCGCCGCGTCCGCCTTTGTCGCGCCATCCCGAGGTTACGATGCCGCCGGATGTACGCATCGCGCCGCCGCCCGGCGACGATGACGAGGCCGACAAGCCCAAGCCGGACGACGAGGATGAGGATGACGGCGTCACGCCCGGCGGGATGGACGATGGGGGCCCCGAACCGGACGGGATGTAGCGCCTAGGCGCGCGCTTCCAGGACCATGTTGGTATCCGTCTGCGCGGCGCGCCTGACCGTGCCGAAGCCGCCTTCGCGCAGGACTTCGGACAGGCGCTTCTCCCCGGCCTGGGCGCCCAGCGCCAGCCCGACCTCCTGCGCCTTTGACGCGGGCACGCAGGCGAGGGTGGAGAAGCCGTAGAAGATCGTGCCGAGCAAATGAAGATTCTCCTCCAGCGCATCGCCGGCGAGGGGCTCGACGACCATGAAGCTGCCGTCCGGCTTCAGCGCCTTGCGGATATGGGCGGCGGCGCCGGCCGGATCGCCCATGTCGTGGATCGCGTCAAAGATGCAGATGAAGTCATAATCCTCGCCGGGGAAGTTCTTCGCCGCGGCGGTGTCGAAGCTGACATTGGGAAGGCCCGATTCCGCCGCCTTGTCCCGCGCCGCGTCGATCGAAGGCGGGTGGAAATCGAAGCCGGTGAAGGTCGAGTTGGGGAAGGCCTCGGCCATGAGCAAAGTCGAGGAGCCGTGGCCGCAGCCGATATCGGCGACCTTGGCGCCCGCCTCCAACTTCTCGCGGACGCCAGTCATGGCGGGGATCCAGCTGTCGACCAGGTTCACCGCATAGCCGGGGCGGAAGAAGCGGTCGGTGCCGCGGAAGCAGCAGGGCGAGCGGTCGCCCCATGACAGGCCGCGGCCGGCGCGGATCGCCTCGACCGATTTCTCCTCGTCGTCGAAGGCGGACTTCACCGCCTGGAAGAAGCCCTGCAGGCAGCGCGGGTCGCCCTCGGCCGCATAGACCAGAGCGGCCTCCGGGGAGAGGGTGAAGCGGGCGGTGGCCGGGTCATAGTCGAGCTGACCGGCGGCGCTGACGCAGCTCAGCCATTCGCGGACATAACGCTCGTCCAGGCCCGCCTCCGCGGCGATCTCCGCGCTGGTGCCGGGGCCGTGCCGCTGCAGCGCGCGGTAGAGGCCGAGCCGGTCCCCCACATAGGCCATGAGCACGGAGAAGGCGCCGCCGATATCGGTCAGGGCCTTGCCCATCAGGGCGCCGAATTTCTCGTCGTTGATTGCCGCGGATGCCATGAGTCGCCTCCTCGCCGGGAGGTTGATCCATATCATGTCGGCGCTTCGGGAAGGAGTCGGCTCAGCGGGCCGGGTCGAGCTCCCAGATCCGGGCGGCGAAGGAAAGGAAGGCGGGCCAGTTGCGGTCGTTCGAGCGGCCGCCGTCATGCTGGCGGAAGGCGATGCGGCCACTGTCGCGGGCCTCGTTGATCGCCGGGTAGGCTTCGCCCGCGAGGCCCTCCTGGCCGTAGAGCCGCCAGACGGGCGAGGCGGCGCGGGCGGCATCCCAGGCGCCGCGCGGGTCGGTCCAGCCATCCTCGCTGAAGCTGCCGGCGCCGATGAAGAGGGCGCGGGGCGCGACCAGCGCGATCAGGCTATGGGCATCGACCGGCAGCTCGGAGGGCTGGCGCGGGCCGGCGTAGCGGAGAAAGTTGGGCGCGAACCAGTGATAGGTGTTGGCCGCGGCGAGATTGCCGATCCGCTCGCCGATCTCGCGGCGTAGGGGCGCTGCACCGCCCGGGCCCGAGGAGCCGGCGAAGCCCAGGCTGAAGCGTTCGTCCGTGGCCAAAGCGAGCAAGGCGGTCTTGCCGTAGCGGGCCGACCCTTCGACGGCGACGCGGCGCCGATCGATGCGCGGATCGAGCAGGAACAAATCATAGGCGCGGCTGGCGCCCCAGGCCCAGGCGCGGAGCGTGCCCCAATCGCCATTGCCGCGGGCACGGCCCTGGGCCGAAAAGCCGATCACGCCCTGGCGCAGCCCCGCGCCGTCGTCCGGCTGCACGGTCGGGGCGATGAGGACGGCGAAGCCCCAGCCGCGGCGGAGCACCGCCTCGCGGCCCGCGCCGCCCGGGCCGGCGGCCGCCTCGGCATCGCCGATTTCGAGGATGACGGGCAGGCGCCCGCGCCCGGCCTCCGGCATGTCGATGCTCAGCTCGATCGCGAAATAAGGCGAGTCGAGCCCGAAGCTGGCGGCGCGGCCGACGAAGCGGCGGGTCACGGCGGGGACGCCGCCGATCCGGCGATATTCCTGGTGGACCAATTGCCAGCGAATGCCGGGCGCGGTGGCGGGCACGCTGCCGTAAATCTCGCTGTCGAGTTGGGCCGTGAGCTCGCGGCGCCGCCGCTCCCAGGCGCCGCGGCTGTCGACCGGGCGGCCGGCGGCGTCGATCAGGAGCGGGGGCAGAGGCGTGCCCGTGCGTTCCGGAGGGGCCTGGCCGGCGGCGTCGACCGCGCCGGGGCGGATCTGCTGGATGCCGACCCGGCTCAGCGTCGCGCGATAATCCTTCTCGGTCGCGGCCTGGCGGTCAACGGTGGCGGGGGCTTGGGCGAAAGCGGCAGTGGCGGCGACGAGCGCCGTGGCCAGATAAGCGGCATACTTCATGCGGCCTTGGTAAACCCGGCGGGCGCCTGAGGTCGAGCGAGTTTCACTCCTTCTTAAAATTCATGGGCTTAGCTGCGCGGATGAAAGCTGCTTTGACTCGGGTGGCCGCGGCCGCCGCGATCCTGCTGGCGCTGGCCGGCTGCGATCCGCGCAAATCCAGCAATTCGGCGGCGGTGAACGTAACCGGCGAGGCGGCTGCCCTCGCTCTGGTCCCGGGCCAGTGGGAACTCTCGGTCCTGACGCCGCCGCCCCCGGGAGCGCCCTTGCAGCCGCCAAGGACCTCGACAACCTACGTCAGCGTCGAGCAGGCCGCCGAGCCGCTCCGCTTATTCGCCCCCGATGCGGGCGACTCATGCCGGGACAATCGCATCCGCGTCGCTGACGGGCGGATCAGCGGCTACGCCATCTGCCCGGGCCAGGGCAGCTTCCGCGAGGTGCGCCTCGAACTCAACGGCAGCTACAGCCAGCGCCAGTTCAACGTCACCACCGACATGAATCTCGGCGGCCTAAGGATCAGGGAAGAGCGGCGGGGCCGGTTCCTTCGCCCCTGACCGGACGGCGCCCGAAAGGCGAAGACACCACTGGGCTTCAGCGTGTGGTCGCCGGCTTCGGCGACGTCGTAGCGGGCCAGCTCGGTGAGCCGGGCGACGGGCAAAGGCGCGCGCCACGGGTCGCCGATCAAAGCGGGGATGCCGGCGTCGGCGCAGCGGTCGAGGAAAGCGATGACGCGCGCGGCGAGATCGGGGGCGTAGAAGAGATCGCCGACGAGGACGAGGTCGACGTTTGGCGGGCCGCCGGCGGTGAGATCGGCGTGGAGCACCTCGGCCTGGGCGCCGTTCAGAGCGAGGTTTAGGCGGAGAGCCGCGATGGCATAAGGATCGGTCTCGGCGGCAAGCACCTCGCGTGCGCCCGCTTTGGCCGCGGCGATGGCGACGAGGCCCCCGCCCGCGCCGAGGTCCAGCACCCGGCGGTCCGTCACCACATCCGGATGGTCCAGCACGTAGCGGGCGAGCGCGAGTCCACCGGCCCAGTGATGCGCCCAATAGGGTGAACCGAAGCGATCCTCGTCCTGCTCGGCGAGGCGGTGGAGGCGGCTCGACGGAGACGCCTTGTGAAGCTGGATTTCGGGGATGCCAGGCACCGGCGCGACGGGAAGATATTCGCGAATGAAGGCAGTCACACCCTGAAACGTCATGGCGCCGCTATTCGGCCCCTCCCGGTCGATCGGCGGCGCAGGGCGCCGCGGCAAGGCTCCATCGATTTCCTTCCCGACGCAACAGCCTGATCGACCCGCCAACCCGGCATTGCCGAAGATCGGAGGGAGCGATGGGCAGATGGCGAGTGGAGCCATCCGATGCGCGAACCAGGATCACCGGACGGTCTCCTTCATAGTCGGCAGCGCTCCCAAAGCTGACGACAACGCCAAGATCCGGGGCGGCAGGCAGCGCGTTGACGCTGGCGCGCCTGGCCTCACAGCTTCGGCAAGGTCACCCCGCGCTGGCCCATATATTTGCCGGCGCGGTCGGCATAGCTGGTCTCGCAGGGCTCGTTGCCCTTGAGGAAGAGGAACTGGCAGGCGCCCTCGTTCGCATAGACCTTGGCCGGGAGCGGCGTCGTGTTGCTGAACTCCAAGGTGACATGGCCCTCCCAGCCCGGCTCGAGCGGGGTCACGTTCACGATGATGCCGCAGCGCGCATAGGTCGACTTGCCGAGGCAGATGACGAGCACGTCGCGCGGCACGCGGAAATATTCGACGGTGCGGGCGAGCGCGAAGCTGTTCGGCGGGATGATGCAGCAGTCGGTCTTGCGGTCGACGAAGCTGTTCGCGGCGAAGTCCTTCGGGTCGACGACCGCGCTGTCCACGTTGGTGAAAATCTTGAACTCGTCGGCGACGCGCGCGTCATAGCCGTAGGAGGACAGGCCGTAGGAAATGCAGCCCTCGCGGCGCTGGGATTCCACGAACGGCTCGATCATGCCGTTGGTCTGCGCCTGCTCGCGAATCCATTTGTCTGAGAGAATCGACATCAGTGTGCCGTTACCAAGATTTGCCGGCCGCCACAGCCGCGAAATTCCCTCCCGTTCACCACGACGCGTACCGCGTCCGGGCCATCGCGCGAGCAGGACGACGGCAGAGCGAATTCGGCGTCGATCAGAATTGTGTCGCCGGCTAACGAGGTCGATGTCCGTACGGACCTGTTTCCCGATCGCACTGCGGTGGCGCGCGGAAACACGAAATTCTCGACCGGTGTGCTTTGTTCGCGACCGGGGTGCCCGATCGACATGGTGATGCGCCTGCCGTCTATCGACAGGTGCCAGTAGGGATTGTCGTCATGCCCGAAGTAGAGGTCATCGCGGGGGAGTGTTGCGCAGCCGGCGAGCAAGGGCAGCAAGGCGAGAGCCGCCCGCATCCCGCCAGCCTCAGCGCGCCCCGCGCGGCAGCAGGCGGCCGCCGCAGCCGTTCAGCTCCACCCCCTCTTCGCCCATGCGGACGGTGACGAAATGCTCGTAGCGCAGCTCATGGCCCTCGCGTGGCTCGGACGCGCAGGGACCCGGGCGGGCGGTGACGGTGACGGCTTCGGCGCCGGTGCCGGACTGCCAGGTGCGGACGCCGTCGACGGTGCGCGGCAGCACGCGTGGCCAGCGCCGCTCGCCGCCGCCCGCAACGGGGCGGAAAACGATCGCCTCGTCGCCGATGACCACCTGCCAGAAAGGCTGGCTGCCTATCGCCTGGTATGAGACGTCCCGGACCGGGGCGTAGGGCGTGGCGGTCGTGCAGGCGGCCGCGAGGAGCATTGGCAAGGCGGAGAGGAGTCGGCTCATCCCCGGTGGGATGCGTGGCCAGAGCCGTGCGAGTCAACCGCCGTCGTAGACTGCTTGATGTGGAGGACGCAGATCAGGGTGAACAGGCGCCGGGCGGTGTCGAAGTCCATCTCGACCTTGCCGGCGAGGCATTCCTGGAGCAGCTCGGCCGCCTCGTTGTGCAGACCGCGCCGGGCCATGTCGATCGCCTCGATGCCCTTGGCGCCGTCGCTGCGCACTGCGCGGAAATAGGAATCGCAGATCTGGAAATAGTCGCGGATCGGGCGGCGCAGGCGGGCGAGGCCCATGCGGATCGTCTCCCGCACTGCGATATGCTCGTCGAGCAATTCGATGGCGAGGCGACCCTCCTCGACCCGAAGGCGCACGCGATAGGGGCCGTCATGGCCCGTCACGGTGAAGCTGTTATGCTCGATCAGGTCGAAGATCGCGATCCGCCGCTCCTGCTCGATATCGGCATTGCGCTTCAGGATGGAGCGCTCGTCCAGCTGGATATCGATGATGCGCGGATCGGGCATGGCGCCTTGTTAGCAAGTGCAGCATTTTTGCGCCAGCGGTCCGATCTCCGATCATACAGATTCATCCACAAAGCGATCCGGATGAGATTTGCCGGGGACGCCTGAAACCGGTTGAGGCCAAGCCCGGAAGGCGTATTGGAAAGCATGCTTCAGCCAAATCTCGCCGTCGTCGAACCCGGTCCTGCGTCTTCCCTCCCGCAAAATGTGGAGGCCGAAGCGGCGTTGCTCGGCGCGCTGATGATCGACAACCGGCTGGCCGAGGACATCCAGCTGAAGCTGCGCCCGGAGCATTTCTACGAGCCGCTGCATGGGCGGATTTACGAGCAGATTTTGCGCCTGCTCGACAAGAATATGATCGCGTCGCCGGTCACGCTCCGCCCCCTGTTCGAGGCGGATGAGGAGATGAAGGAGCTGGGTGGGCCGTCCTATCTGGCGCAGCTCACCGGCTCGGGCGCGGCGATCATCGGCGCGCGCGACTTCGCAGAACAGATTTACGATCTGGCCTTGCTGCGCGCCCTGGTCGGGGTCGGGCGCGAGATGGTCGAGCAGGCGCTGGACACGTCGGACGAGGTCGATCCGAAGAGCCAGATCGAGCAGGCCGAATCGGCGCTCTACCGCGTGGCCGAGGAAGGCGGCGGCGAAAGTAGCGTGAAGAGCTTCGCCGCGGCCGCGACCATGGCTATCAAGATGGCCGAGAAGGCGCTGAACTCGGGCGGGGGCCTGTCCGGCATCACCACCGGCCTCGAATCGGTCAATGTGAAGACTGGCGGCCTGCACCATTCGGACCTTCTGATCCTCGCCGGCCGCCCGGGCATGGGCAAATCCTCGCTCGCCACCAATATCGGCTTCTCCGCGGCCGAGCGTTATCTGCAGGATATCGAGGACGGGATCGAGCCGGAGAAATCGGCCGGCGCCGCGGTCGCCTTCTTCAGCCTCGAAATGTCGGCTGACCAGCTCGCCACCCGTATTCTCGCCGAGCAGAGCCGGATCAGCTCCGAGACCCTGCGCATGGGCAAGATCACGCAGGAGGAGTTCCGCAGCCTCGCCCGCGCCGCGGCCAAATTGCAGAACGTGCCTTTCTATATCGACGACACGCCCGGCCTCACCATCGCCGCTTTGCGGACCCGCGCGCGACGGCTGAAAAGGCAGAAGGGGATCGGCATGATCATCGTCGACTATCTCCAGCTGCTGCAGGGCAGCGGCAAAGGCGGCAATGACAATCGCGTGCAGGAAATTTCGGAAATTTCGCGCGGTTTGAAAACTTTGGCCAAGGAGCTGAACGTGCCGGTCATGGCGCTCTCCCAGCTCAGCCGCGCGGTCGAGCAGCGCGAGAACAAGCGCCCGCAGCTGGCGGACCTGCGCGAATCCGGCTCGATCGAGCAGGACGCCGACATCGTCATGTTCATCTACCGCGAGGAATATTACCTCTCCTTCCAGAAGCCGACCGAGGCGACGGAGGGCGACGATGCCAAGGATGTTGCCGCCTTCCTCGCCTGGCAGGAGAGCATGGCCAAGAAATATGGCCATGCCGAGCTGATCATCGCCAAGCAGCGTCACGGCTCCACGGGCACGGTCGACCTGCATTTCGAGGCGCGCTTCACTCGCTTCTCCGACCGCGCGGTGGAAGGGCGGATGCCGGAGATTCGGGGCTAGAGCTTTTCCCCGTCCTGTGACGTTCGCCGACCGGCGCTTGCCCGAATCCCAGACGCCCCCTAGCGTCCGCGCCACAATGACATGGAGGGGAATATGGGTGCGCGTGGCTTGCTTCTGGCGGGTGTGTTGGCTGTGACGGGCGCGGGCGTGAGTGCGCAGGGCGGCGGCCCGCTGGCGAAGGACGGCTTCGCCACCAGCGAGGCGCGCGATCCCTTCACCTTCCTCGAGGAAATCCAGGGCGAGCGGGCTTTGGCCTGGGCGCGCGCCGAGAACACGAAGACGCTCGGCGCGCTGCAGGGCGATGCGCGCTACCAGCAGATGTACGACCGGGCGCTGACCATATTGCAGGCACGGGACCGCATCCCCGGCGTCTCCTTCCGGCCCGACGGGCTCTACAATTTCTGGCAAGATGCGGAGCATGTGCGCGGCATCGTCCGGCGTACCACGCTCGCCAGCTACCGCACCGACACGCCGACCTGGGAGACAGTGCTCGACGTCGACGCGCTGGCGCGGGCCGAGGGCAAATCCTGGGTCTATCAGGGCATGAACTGCCTGCCGCCGGACGAGCGCCGTTGCCTCGTCATGCTCTCCGACGGTGGCCGCGACGCCAATTTCGTGCGCGAGTTCGATCTGCGGACGCGCCAGTTCGTCGACGGCGGCTTCTCGCTGCCCGAAGGCAAGCAGAACGTCACCTGGGAAGATGCGGACACGATCTTGGTCGCGCGCGACTGGGGGCCGGGGACGATGACCCAGTCCGGCTATCCGTTCGTGGTCAAGCGGCTGCGGCGGGGGCAGACGCTGGCCCAGGCCGAAGAGGTGTTCCGCGGCCAAGCCAGCGACGTGCGCGTCGCGCCGATCGTGCTGCGCGATCCGCAGGGGCGGGCCCATGCCGTCGGCGCCTATCGCGGCGTGGACTTCTTCAACGGCCAGACGGTCATCTTCCAGGCGAATGGCGCCAACGTGACCTTGCCGATCCCGCGGCGCGCCAGCCTTGCCGGGATCGTGGACGGGCGGGTGCTGGTGACGATCGACGAACCGTGGGACGCCGGGCAGGGGACGCGCTTCGCGACAGACTCGATCGTCTCCTACGATCTCGCCGCCTGGAAGCGGGATCCGCTGACCGCGCGGCCGAGCCTGGTCTGGGCGCCGGGGCCGCGGCAGACGCTGAACGGGATGACGACCACGCGCGGCAAGCTGCTCGTCAACATCCTCGACAATGTCCGCGGCCGCGCCTTCGCGATGGACTATGTGGGCGGGCGCTGGCGGACGAGCGAGATCGCCTTGCCGCGCAACGCCACGATCGGCCTCGCCGCCGCCTCCGACCAGGACGAGCAGGCAATGTTCACGGTCACCGACTATCTGACCCCGCAGACGCTCTACCATTATGACGGGGCGACCGGGGCCCTGCAGGTGCTGAAGACCACGCCGGCGCGGTTCGATTCCTCGCATCATGTCGTCGAGCAGCTCGAGGCGACATCGCGCGACGGGGCGCGCATTCCTTATTTCCTGATCCGCCCGCGCAACATGCGCTATGACGGGTCAACGCCGACAATCCTCTATGGCTATGGCGGCTTCCAGGTGAAGCAATTGCCCAATTATTCGGGGACGATGGGCCGGCTCTGGCTGGAGCAGGGCAATGCCTATGTCGTCGCGAACCTGCGCGGCGGCGGCGAGTTCGGGCCGGAATGGCATCAGAGTGCGCAACTCGCCAACAAGCAGCGGACCTGGGACGATTATATCGCGGTGGCGCAGGACTTGCAGCGGCGGCGGATCACCAGCCCGCGGCGGCTCGGCGTGATGGGTGGCTCGCAAGGTGGGCTGCTGGTCGGCACCGCGATCACGCAGCGGCCTGACCTGTATAATGCCGCGATCATCCAGGTGCCTTTGTTCGACATGCTCCGCTACCATACCATGGGCGCGGGCGCGTCGTGGATCGGCGAATATGGCGATCCGCGCATTCCGGACCAACGCGCATGGATCGAGCGCTACTCGCCTTATCAGCATCTGACGGCGGGGCGGAATTACCCGACACCCTTCATCCACACCTCGACGGCGGACGACCGGGTCCATCCGGGCCATGGCCGCAAGGCGGCGGCGCGGCTCGCCCAGCTCGGCCAGCCATATTATTATTACGAGAATATGGAGGGCGGCCACGCCGCGGCGGCGAACCTGCAGGAAAATGCCCGTCGGATCGCGATGGAGTTCGTCTACATGACGAAGAGGCTGGTGGATTGAGGCGATAACTTTTCCCGGACCGAGAGGTGGCGGGGCGAAGCGCTGACGGAGGGGGCGATCACAAGGCCGGCCGACCCTTCCACCATGCTTCGCATGGTCCCCCTCCCCGTTCCGGGGAGGCGCTCAGGCGTCAGTCCCCGCTGTTCGCGTAGGGGTCCGCCAGGCCCACGCCGATCGTGGCGCGCGGCTGCTCGGCTTCGGAGCTGGTGACCGGATAGGCGCAATAATCGGCCGCATAATAAGCGCTCGGGCGGTGGTTCCCGCTGAGGCCGATGCCGCCGAACGGGGCGTTGGAAGGAGCGCCGTTGGTCGGCTTGTTCCAGTTGACCACGCCGGCGCGCACGTTCGCCCAGAAGCGGTCGTACATGTCCGGGCTGCCCCCGACGAGGCTCGCGGCGAGGCCGTAGCGGGTCTTGTTCGCCTCGATGATTGCCGCGTCGAAATCGGGCACCCGGATCACCTGCAGGACCGGGCCGAACATCTCCTCGTCCGGGCGGCGCTCGACATCGGTGACATCGAGCAAGGCCGGGGTGAGGAAGGGGCGGTCGTCCGACTTGCGGTCGAGCCGACGGATGGCGCGGCCGCCCTTGCCGAGCAGGTCGAGATAGGCGTCCTGCAAATGATCGGCGGCGCCATTGTCGATCACCGGGCCCATGAAGGGCGCCGGGCTGGCATGGGGATGATCGACGATGATCCGGTCGATCAGTTTCGCAATCGTCTCGAGCAGTTCATCCTGCTGGCCGTCCTCGACGATGAGGCGGCGGGCGGCGGTGCAGCGCTGGCCGGCGCTCATATAAGCGGACTGGACCGCGATGGTCGCGGCGGCATGGATGTCGCGCGCCTGCCAGATGACCAGCGGATTGTTGCCGCCCATTTCCAGCGCGAGGATCTTGTGCGGGGTCTCGGCGAACTGGCGGTGCAAAGCGAGGCCGGCGCGGGCCGAGCCGGTGAAGAGCAGGCCGTCCAGGCCCGGATGGCCGGCAAGCGCCTTGCCCACCTCGGGGCCGCCCTGGACGCAGCGGACGAGGCCCTCCGGCACGCCCGCCTCATGATAGAGCGAGACCAGATACTCACCGACCGCCGGCGTCTTCTCGCTCGGCTTGAAGACGATCGCGTTGCCGGCGAGCAAGGCCGGGACGATGTGGCCGTTGGGTAGATGCGCCGGGAAATTATAGGGGCCGAGCACGCCCAAGGTGCCGTGCGGCTTGTGGCGGACGGCGACGCGGGCGCCCATCGCGCCATCGAGCCTTTTCTGCGCGGTGCGTTCGCTATGGGCGGCGACCGAAATGTCGACCTTGTTGATCACCACCTCAACCTCGGAGCGCGCCTCCCAGAGCGGCTTGCCGGTCTCGCGGGCGATCAGGTCGGCGAAGGCATCCTGCTTGCCGCGCACGACATTGGCGAAGCGGCGCATCGTCTCGACGCGATAGGCGAATGAGCGCGAGGTCCAGCCCGGCCAGGCGGCGCGCGCGGCGGCGACCTCGGCGTCCACGTCGCCCGTGTCGCCGGTCCAGAGGGTCTCGCCGGTCGCTGGTTCTGTCGATGTGAGGCTGGCCATGCCGATCCTACATGCCGTTACCGGCGGAATTTTCAACCCGTAGCATTGCGGTGATTACTGTACCCGGCACTCATGCCGGCCTGCGATACGCCTCGCCCATGCGACGGATGGCGGCGACTTTCGCGTCGAGCGGCGCCCAATCGTCGCGCGCGTCGATCGCGGCCCAGATCGCCTCGACCTCGTCGATCTGCATCGCGCACGGGGCTGGGTCCGACCAATAGGGGTGATCGCGGGCGCCGGGGATGGGGTCGTGGCGGGCGATGAGGGCGGCGAGCTCGTCGAAGCCTTCATAGCCCGAAGCGGGGCGCCGGCCGCCGCGCCAGTCGAACCAGAAAGAGTCGAGCGACGCGCGCGTGGCGGAGAGGGTTTCCTCCAGCGCGCCGACGAGCATCATGTCGAAGGCCGGCTCGCCCGTCTGCAGGCCGAGCCGGGCGAAGAGCGCGTCGCGGAGCGCGGTCTGGAAAAGGTGGGGGAAGGTCTCCAGCTGCGCGGTGAGCGGCTCCGCCTCCTCGATCTCGCGCAAGGCGATGGCGAGCTGGACGAGATCCCAGTGGATCGCCTCGGGCTGGCGGGCGAAGGCGTAGAGGCCGGCATGGTCGAAATAGGCGGCGGTGAAGGCACCGTCCCAGACGGGGGCGAAGCGCCAGGGACCATAGTCGAAGCTCTGCGCGGTGATCGCGATATTGTCCGAATTGAGCACACCGTGGACGAAGCCGGCGGCAATATAGGACGCGGCGAGGCGGGCGGCCTTGCCGACGACGTGGCCGAGCAGGGCGGCGGGGTCGCCGCTTTGGTCGGCATAATAATGGCGGAGGCAGTAGGCGGTGAGCCCGCGCAGGTTGTCCGCCTCGCCGAGCGTCGCCAGGCGCTGGAAGGTGCCGATGCGGATATGGCTGTGCTGCAGGCGGACGAGGACGGCGGAGCGGGTGGGCGAGGGCTCGTCATTGCGCTCCAGCGCCTCGCCGGTCTCGATCAGCGAGAAGGTCTTGGACGTCTCGACGCCAAGCGCCTCCAGCATCTCGGTGGCGAGGATTTCGCGGACGCCGCCCTTCAGGGTCAGCCGGCCGTCGCCGAAGCGGCTGTAGGGCGTCTGGCCCGAGCCCTTGGTGCCGAGATCGAGCAGCCGGCCCGCGCCGTCGCGCAGCTGGGCGAAGAGGAAGCCGCGGCCGTCGCCGATATCCGGATTGTACACCCGGAACTGATGGCCGTGATAGCGGAGCGCCAGCGGCTCGGGCAGGCTGTCGGGCAAGGGTTCGAAGCGGGCGAAGTGGCGGATCCAGTCTTCGTCACTCAGGCCGCCCAGCCCGACTCCCTCGGCCTGGCGCTGGTTGCGGAAACGCAGGATCGCCTGCGGGAAATCGGCCGGGCGGACCGGATCGTAGAAATCCGGTCCCAGTTTCTGGATCGCGGTCTCGGGGCGGTATCGGGCGGTCACAGGGCGGACTGAAGCCGGCGAAGTATGTCGGCGCCCTCGCGGGCTTGCGCTCGCCCGCCTTCGGAAGGGTCCGTCTCGGCGGCGATCTCGAACCAACGCAGCGCCTCGGCAAGCACGATACGGTCGATCTCTTCCGGCCGCGTTGCTCTCCGCATCACACGGGACATCGCCTCGCGTCCGAGAAGCAGCGCTGCGTCGGCGCGCCCGCCTTCATGTGCGACCCGCCACCAGCGCGAGGCTTCGGCACGGTCCTTCGGGGTCCCGTCGCCATTCCAGTAGACCTGTCCAAGCAGGAAGGCGGCGTTGGCGTGACGCTGGCGGGCGGCAATGGTCAGCCAGCGGCGCGCTTCGGCCGAATCTTTCGGCGTCACCACGCCGGCGAGCAGATAGCCGCCGAGATCGGTCTGTGCGTCGGCGTCACCGGCCTCGGCGGCGCTGCGGCAGAGCGCCAGCCCGGCGGCGACATCGCGCGGGCCGCCTCGCCCGGAGATCATCATGTTGCCGAGCGCGCACCCGGCCTTGGCGTAGCCGAGTTCGGCCGCCTGTGCGTACAGGCGGCGCGCCCGGGGCAGGTCCTGCGGCAGGCCGTCGCCGCGAAAGTAGCAGGTCGCGAGCGTCTGCAGCTCCTCGGCATTTCGCTCCGGCCGCGCCTCGAGGGCCGTGCAGAGGGCGCGCAGCCGCTCCAACTGTTCGGGCGGCAGCCTCGAGGGGAGAGTTGTCTGCGCCAAAGCGGCAAGGCCGATCAGGATCAGCATCGCATCCATTCTCCTGCCGCGTCGAGTTCGCTGAACCTATCGCCGGATCGACCGGCGCGCCACTGCGCGGGGCGGCAGGCGTGCACCGGGCCCGTGACGGATAGCCGGAAGGCGCACCGGCGCGCTCCACGGTTGCGCGAAGCCGCGCCAGCGTCGATAGGACCGGGGACAGGTTCGAAGGGGCGGTGCATGGTCGAGTGGTCCGATGGCTATTGGGGGTCGAGCGATGGCCTGAAGCTACATTACCGCGACTATGCCGGGGAGGCGAGCCGGCCGCCGATCATCTGCATTCCCGGCCTGACCCGCAACGCGCGCGACTTCGAAGGGGTTGCGGCGCGGCTCGCTGGCCAGTGGCGCGTGCTCTGCGTCGAGCTGCGCGGCCGCGGCAAGAGCGAGCCGGCCAAGGACCCGATGACCTATATGCCGGTCACCTACCTCCGGGACATGGAGGCACTGATCGCCGAGCTGAAGCTGGAACGCTTCATCCTCTTCGGCACGTCGCTGGGCGGCCTCATCACCATGTTGCTGGCGGCGAGCGGCAAGGACCGGATCGCGGGCGCCCTGCTCAACGATATCGGGCCGGAGATAGAGACGCGCGGGCTCGACCGCATCCGCTCCTATGTCGGCCGCTCGCAAAACTGGCCGACCTGGCTGCACGCCGCCCGCGCGATCGCCGAAGCACAGGGCGACCGCTATCCGGACTGGGACCTGGACGAGTGGCTGGCCTATGCGAAACGGCTCTGCCGGCTGACCTCGGGCGGGCGCATCGTCTTTGACTATGACATGCGGATCGCGGAGCCGTTCAAGGCGCCGCAGGGGGAGGCGGGCTTCGATCTCTGGCCGGCCTTCCGGGCGCTTGACGGCATTCCCTCGCTGATCGTGCACGGCGAATTGTCCGACGTGCTGAGCGCCGCGAGCGTGGCGAAGATGACCGGCGCGATCCCCTCGATGGAGAGCGCCACCGTGCCGCGCGTGGGCCATGCGCCGACCCTGGACGAGGCGGAGGCGCAGAAGGCGATCGACAAACTGCTGAAGCGGGTGGGCCCACAGGAGTCATCCCGGCGAAAGCCGGGACCCAAGAACACGGAGTAGACGAGCCGGCGATGAATCCGCTGCGCATCCTCCATTGCCACTCGACCTTCAGCCTCGGCGGCAAGGAGGCGCGGGCGGTCCGGCTGATGAACGCGTTCGGCGACGCGGCGGAGCATGTGATCCTGAGCGCGATGCCGGACAGGCTGGCGGCGCGGGACGCGATCGCGAAGGGGATCAAGGCGGACTTTCCCACGGACGCACCGTCGCTGACCGGGGCGCCGACGCCGCTGCGGCTCTGGCGGCTGGGGCGTTACATGCGCGGCTTCGATCTGGTGCTGACCTATAATTGGGGCGCGTTCGACGCGGTGATGGCGCGGCGCCTGTTTGGCGGCCCGCCGCTGGTCCACCATGAGGACGGATTCAACGAGGACGAGGCCGAGCGGCTGAGCCCGAAGCGCAACCGCTACCGGCGGCTGGGCCTGAAGGCCGCGCACCGGCTGGTCGTGCCCTCCGAGCGACTGGAGAAGCTCGCGCTGCGCCATTGGGGGCGGAAGGCCTTGCGCATTCCCAACGGCGTCCCGGTCGCGGCTTATGCGAAGCCGGGGGAACCGGGGGCGATTCCGGGCTTCGAGCGTCAGGGTGATGAAGTGGTGATCGGCACCGTCGCGGGGCTTCGCGCGGTGAAGAATTTGCCGCGGCTGGTCCGCGCTTTCGCGGCCATGACGCACAAGCCGGCGCGGCTGGTGATCGTCGGCGAGGGACCGGAGAGCGAGCGGATCGCGGCCGAGGCGCGCGCGAAAGGTGTGGCGGCGCGTTTGCTCATGCCCGGCTTTCTCGCCGAGCCGGCGCGCTGGATCGGCCATTTCGACATTTTCGCTCTGTCCTCGGACAGCGAGCAATTCCCGATCTCTCTGGTCGAGGCGATGGCGGCAGGGCTGCCGGCCGTGGCGACCGCGGTCGGCGACGTGCCGGGCATCGTTTCGGAGGACAACAAGCCGCTGATCGTCTCGCCCGACGACGAGGCCGGTTTCGCGGCGGCGCTGGACAGCCTGGCCGATCAGGCGAGCCTCAGGCGGGCGGTCGGCGAGGCGAATCGCGCGCTGGCGCGGGAGCGCTATGACGAGGCGGAAATGATCGCGGCCTACAAGCGTTTGTACGGGGAGGCGATCGGGCGTCCCGACGCGTTATCCATATCCGCTTGAGCTTTTGCGCAAGCCTGTCATTGCGCCTATATGCTGCCCAACTGACCTGGAGGTTTGATTGTTCAAAGGTATCAAGCCGATCCTCTATGCGGGACGTGAAGTGCTCCCGTTGATCGAGGGCGGCAAAGGCGTCGCGGCGACCAACCATCTGAGTTCGGGCGCCTGGGCGGCGGCAGGGGGCATCGGCACGGTCTCCGCGGTCAATGCCGACAGCTACGATCCGGAAGGCCGGATCATCCCGCAAATCTATCACGCCCTCACCCGCCGCGAGCGGCACGAGGAGTTGATCCAATATGCGATCGACGGCGCGGTCCAGCAGGTCAAGCGGGCGCATGACATCGCCAACGGGCGCGGCGCGATCAACATCAACGTGCTCTGGGAGATGGGCGGCGCGCAGCGCGTGCTGCAGGGCGTCCTGGAAAAGACCAAGGGCCTAGTCGCGGGCGTCACCTGCGGCGCCGGCATGCCCTATAAATTGAGCGAGATCGCGGCGCACCACAAGGTGAGCTATCTGCCGATCATCAGCTCGGCCCGTGCCTTTTCGGCGCTCTGGAAGCGCGCCTATCACAAGGCGGCGGAGTGGCTGTCGGCGGTGGTCTACGAAGATCCGTGGCTGGCCGGCGGCCATAACGGCCTGTCCAATGCCGAGGACCCGCTCGCGCCGCAGGATCCCTATCCCCGCGTCAAGGCGCTGCGGGAGACGATGCGCACCGGCGGCATTTCGGACAGCGTGCCGATCGTCATGGCCGGCGGGGTCTGGAACCTCAAGGAATGGAATAACTGGATCGATAATGACGAGCTGGGGCAGATCGCCTTCCAGTTCGGTACTCGCCCGCTGCTCACGAAGGAAAGCCCGATTCCGGAGGAGTGGAAGCAGAGGCTGATGACGCTGGAGGAGGGCGACATCCTTCTTCACCGCTTCTCGCCGACCGGCTTCTACAGCTCGGCGGTGCGCAACCCGTTCCTGCGCAACCTCGAGGCGCGCTCGCACCGGCAAATCGCGTTCACGAAGGAGCCTTTGGGCGACCATGCCTTCCCGCTCGACGTCGGGGTGATGGGCAAGAAGAATTTCTGGGTGACCAAAGGCGACCTCAACCATGCCCGCGAATGGTATGCCCAGGGCTATACCGACGCGATCAAGACGCCGGACGAGACGCTGATCTTCGTGACGCCCGAGGAAAAGCATATCATCCGCAAGGACCAGGCGGACTGCATGGGCTGCCTCAGCCAGTGCGGCTTCTCCTCCTGGGCGGACAATGAGAAGAACACGACGGGGCGGCTGGCCGACCCGCGCAGCTTCTGCATCCAGAAGACGCTGCAGGAGATTGCCCATGGCGGCTCGACCGAGCAGAATCTGATGTTCGCCGGGCACAGCGCCTTCCGCTTCAAGAAGGACCCCTTCTACTCGAACGGCTTCGTGCCGACCGTGGAGCAGCTCGTCGAGCGCATCCGGAGCGGCGATTGATCCGATGCTGAAGCGCGCCGTATTGCTGCTGGTCGCTTGCGCGCTGTCGCTGCCGCTGGCGACCGCGCAGGCCCAGCCGGTGCGCGAGACCCCCTATATGGCGTCGATCGCATCGGGCCGGGCGATGATGCGGACCGGACCGGGGCAGAATTATCCCGGGACCTGGCTCTACACCCGCCGCGACCTGCCGATCCGCGTGGTCAGGGTCTATCGCGAATGGCGGAAGATCGAGGATCCGGGCGGGGAAAGCGGCTGGATGCTGGTAAGCCTGCTCTCCGATCAGAGGACCGGCATCGTCACCGGCGAGGGGCTGGCGCCGATGCACGTTTCTCCCGATGGAGCGAGCGAGGTGCGCTTCCGGGCCCAGCCCAATGTGGTCGGCCGGGTCTCGCGGTGCAGCAATGGCTGGTGCTATTTCGATGTCCGTGGGCGCGGCGGCTATATCCAGGTCGGCCGGCTTTGGGGCGTTGGTGCCAATGAGGTGGTGCGATGATCGATCTGGGCCGGCAGATGAGGATCGGCGATTTCGAGCACAGGATCGGCAAGGGCTTTTCCGTCGAGGCGGCGGGGCAGCAGGTGCCGCTCGTGCTGCGCGCCTGCCAGGCCTTGCCCGGCTCCAAGCGCGACGGCGGCGGCTTCCGCCTGGAATTTGCGGGCCCGCTGCAGCCAATGCTCGGCCAGGGCGTCTTCAGCTTCCGCATCGACCATGATCAATATGGCATCTTCATCGTGCCGGTAGGCGAGACCGAGCGGTCGCGGCGTTACGAGGCCGTCTTCTACTAAGGGTTCGTTGCCGGTACCGAGTGGCCCCTAAGGCGTCGGCGCCCGAATCATCCGGACATAAGCCGCGCTTTCCTCAACCGCTTCGAAGCCGAGCCGGTCGTAGAGCCGGCGCGCCGGGTTGAAGGGTTCGACGGTCAACTCCACCGGCCTGGCTTCGCCGGCCAGCACGTCCTTCAGGATCGCCGTGCCAAGGCCGGCGCCGCGGGCCTCCGGCAGCAGGGAAATGTCGACGATCAGCAGATGGCCGTCCTGCTCGGCCAGATAGAGCCGGCCGATCGGGGCTCCGCCGCGCTCGATCAGCAGCCACTCCGCGTCCGGCCAAGCGCCGCGGAAATGCAGATGCTGCATGCGGTGCTGCTGCTCGAGAAAGGCGGCCTGCATCGCGCGCGGCCAGCCGGGCTGCACCAAGTGGGCGCGTGTGGTCGCGAACAAGGCGGCGACGAACGGCAGGTCGCCGTCCGTCATCGCGCGCCAGGAAATGCCGAACGCCGCCGCTTCGATGAGGGGCGGCGGCATCAATTGCCTAGTTGAAGACCGCGACCATCCGGCGGGGCGCGTTCGCCGTGCGGCTGTCCGCCAGATACAATTGCATCGGGCCGTAATTGGGGTGGGTCACCGTGTAGATGAGGTTCGACGCGAGGGACTGGGTGCCCGCGGGATCGAAAAAGGCGGCGAAGCCCTGCGCGCGAACCCCCTGCGGCTTGGCGCCGAGGGACGTCAGCGCGCGGACGCCGACCAGCTGGATGTTGGTGCGGCCGCCGAGCGAGAAAGTGGCGCCGACCTCGTTCAGCCATTCCTCATAGGTCCCGTCGCCGAGCGAGAGAAAGCCCCGGCCGACGCCGGTATTGACCATCACGCCGCGGGCGACGCTTTTGATCTGCTGGCGCACCGGCGCTGCCAGAAGCGCGCTCGCGCCGGCGATAGCGCCACCGGCAACCAGCATCATCTTGCGCCGGCTCAGGCGATTCTCGGTCGTCGTGGTCATTGCTTTTTATCCCCACCGTAGGGCGCCGTCGGCGTTGGCCGTCGCGAAGAGCGCCGCGTCACACGGCTATACTACATGGTTACGGTGGAGAAACACCCATTTTGGAGGAACTTTGTCCCGGCCATGGGCAAAAGCGCGGGAAGCCGCCGATTTTTCACGACCGCCTGCACCGAGCGCCTGTGACCGGCAACGGGGAGCCATGGCCCAGCCCGCCATCGGTGCGGCGCTGCCTTCGCTTCCCTAGCCGCGCGAAGCTGCTATGCCTTGCCGCATAACAGGGGAGACTTTGATGCGCGGGTTGCTGATCGCCTTGGCCTCCTTCGCGCTGCCGCTGTCCGGCGCCGCGGCGCAGCGCGCGCCGGTCCAGCATTATGGCGCGCCGTCCGTGAACGGGCAGCCACTTCCCTTCTCCAACGCGGTCCGGGTCGGCGACGTGCTGTATCTGTCGGGGCAGATCGGGATCGGTGCTGACGGACGGCTGCCCGAGGGAATCGAGGCGCAGAGCCGGCAGACGATGGAGAATATCGGCGCCATTCTCAGGAGCGCCGGGCGGGGCTGGGACGATGTGTTCCACTGCACGGCGATGCTCGACAATATGAGCGACTGGCCCGCCTTCAACCGCGTCTATGTGACCTATTTCACGCCGGGGCGGCTGCCTGCGAGAAGCGCGCTTGGCGCCGACGGGCTGGCGCTCGGCGCGTTGATCGAGGTCGAATGCCAGGCCTATGCGGGGCCGGCCGGCCGGAGACGATGAACAGGGACGAACTGGGACAGGGAGACTCGCGATGAAGACAGCAATGTTGTTGACGGCGGGTGCGGCGCTGGCCGTGCTGACGGGATGCTCGCGGAATGACAGCAATAACGCGGCTGCGCCCGGGCCGACGCCGCAGCCCGCCGAATATAACAGCCAGACCGGGGTGGTGAAGGGCGGGGCAGGCCTTCAGGCCAATACGATGAGCGCGGCCGGCAGCTGCCTCTCGCCCGAGGACATGCAGCGGCCGCCGTCCGACTTCCCGCCGGAGCAGCGCCGCCAGATCGTCGGCTGCATCAACGCCCAGCTGGCGCAGCAGGTGAATGCCCAACTGCCTCGGCAGATCGATGCGGTCACGCGCCTGGACCGGCTCTCCACCGAAGGGCCGCAGCTGACCTATCATTATACGGTGCTGCGCCCGGCCAGCGACCTGCCACCCAATGCCAGCCAGCAGCTGGAATCCTCGACGCGGCGCCAAGTCTGCGCGCAGGCGGCAATGCGCCAGACGCTGCAGATGGGCGGAGCCTATGCCTATCGATGGGTCGACAATCAGGGCACGCTGATACACTCGCTCAGCATCACCGCCTGCTGAGGGCGCCAAGGGGAACCGGGATGAGACGGATCGTCGGACTCGGCGCCGCGCTGTTGCTCGGCGCCTGCGGCGGGAGCGGTAATGACCGGGCCGCGAACAACCAGGCTGCGGCAAATGAGGCTGCCGCGGCACCAACGCCCGCCAATGCCTCCGGCAATATCGCGGCGGAGCCGCCGGCGCTGGCGCTGGATCATATGCAGCTGGAGGCGGCCTGCATCCCGGCGGCCGAGCGCGACATGCCGATCGACCAGCTCACCCCCGCCCGCCGCGCGGCGCTCAACCTCTGTCTCAACACCGAGACCGTCCGGCAGCTGGCGCCCCGCCTGCCGGTCCGCATCGATGCCGCGACCGAGCTCGACCGGGCGAGCGTGGAGGGGCCGGCCTTGATCTATCGCTACAAGGTCGCGCAGCGCCGGGCGCAGATGCCGGCCAGCGCCGGGGCGCGGCTCGAGGCGCATACCCGCAGCAATGCCTGCGCGGGCGAGGATGTGCGGCAGATTATCGCTCTGGGCGGGGTGCAGGTCTATCGCTGGGTCGACCGCGACGAGGCGGTGATCCGCGAGGTCCGCATCGCGGCCTGCCCGGAAGCGGGGGCGGCCACCGGGTAGCCGCCCCCTCCGAACATTTTAGCGGCAGCGCATGTCGCTGTTGCGCTCGACCTCGCGGCCAACCAGGGCGCCGAGCACGCCGCCCACGATCGTGCCGGTGGCGCGATTGCGTCCGCCGTCGATCGCCCGCCCCGTGAGCGCGCCGACGCCGGCCCCGATGACGAGCCCGGTCGTGCCGTCGCTGCGGCGGCAATAATAACGGCCGTCCTCGCCGCGATAGACTTCGTCCTCGGCGCTCAGGCGGCGCTCTTCATAGCGGGGATCGTCGCGATAATAGCGGGAAGGCTCCCAATCGGCGCCGTCCTTCCAGCCATAGCGGCCGCCGCCGCCATAACCGCTGCCATAGCGACCGCCGCGGCGGCGCATCGCCTCGTAACGGTCGCGTTCGCGCTCGTAGATCAGGCGCTCATTGTCGAAGCGGCGCTGGGCTTGCTGCCAGCGGATCTCGTCGGCACGGGTCTGGGCCGAGGCGGGGGCGGCGACCGCGAGCGGGGTCACAACGGTCGCAAGGGCGACGGCAAGCAGGCTGATCCTCATCTTTATTCTCCTTCCGGCTACGTAACGGCGTTAGTCGCACGTCCCATCCGCCAAGGGAAGCCGGGCGGGACGAGTGGTTGAACGCACGGGATGGGTGGAAGGTACCGTAATGTTGCTGGGTTTCTCAGCGGCGCCTGACGAGCACGCGGACATGGCGATCACGGTATAAGGAAGAAAGTGGGATGGCATGGCCGTGAACTGCCGCGATGCCGGCGGCGCCTCGGGGAGAGGACGCCGCCGGAGCCAGGCCGCTCAGCGGCTGGCGAGGGCAGTGCGGGTGCGGCGCTCGGCCGAGGCGATCATGATGTCGCGCTGCTCGGTCGCGGCGACGCGCAGTTCGGTGACGCAGGCGGCCGCCTTGCGGGCACCGAGCGCATCGGCCGAGGAGGGCGTGCCGCAGGCGGTGCGTGCCGCATGCAGGATGCGCAAGTCGAGGGCGGCGCGGCCGTCGGCGGTGGCGAGGTCGAGACCGGCGGGGCTGATCACGATCCGGGCCGGCGCCGGCTGCGCCAGGGCAGGGGCGGCAGAGAGGGTCGCCGCGATGGCCGCGGCAAGAGCGAACGTCTTCATGGCTGTTCTCCAAGAATCTGGCGGTCCGGTTCATCCGGCGCAGGCCCCGTCTAGATCAGTTGCAAATCGCAACGCAAACAACGATATTGCATGAGCAATCTGCAAAAGTGCAGAATGACGCGGGCGCCCGCCGGGCGCAGGGGAAGGCCATGTCAGCATCGCTCGACTGGGACGATCTCAGATATTTCCTCGCCGTCGCGCGCGGCGGCAGCACGCTTGGCGCGGGCCGCGCGCTCGGGGTCAGCCAGACGACCGCGGCGCGGCGCATTGCGGCCTTCGAGGAACGGCTCGGTCTCGTCCTCTTCGAGCGGCGGCAGGCCGGCTATGCCCTGACCCCGGCCGGCGAGGCGCTGGTGCCGCAGGCCGAGGCGATGGAAGCGGCGGCGGGCGCCTTCGCCGAAGCGGCCGGCGCCCAGTCCCGCGACGCCAGCGGCACGGTCTGCCTGACCATGCAGGAAATCTATGCCGTCACCATCTTGCCGCCGATCCTGAAGGACCTGCATGACGCCCATCCGAAGCTGCGTGTCCAGCTCGACACCGCGGACATGCCGCGCGATCTGGGCGCGGGCGAGGCGGATGTGGCGCTGCGCGGCGTTCACCGGATCCCGGTCGACCAGGCCCTGGTCGGGCGGCGGATTTCCTCTGATCCGTGGACGCTCTATTGCAGCCACGATTATGCCGCTGCGCATCGCCGGCCACGCACGGCGGCGGACCTTCGCCAGCATGCGATCATCGGCGGCGGCGGCGAGAAGGTCTGGCCGCGCTACCGCGCCTGGCTGCAGCGGCACCAGCTCGAGGAGGCGGTGACGATCGAGCACAATACGGGGAGCGGCCTGCTCGCCGCGGTGCGCGCGGGCGCGGGGTTGGCCGTGCTGCCGAGCTTCGTCGCCGACCGCGATCCGGACCTGGTGCGCTGCCTGGAGCCGATCACCGGCGACGATGCGGTGCTCTGGCTGCTCACCCACGAACGGCTGCGCCACACGCCCCGCGTCCGGGCGGTGATGGACTTTCTCGGCGCGGCGCTGACTCGGCTCGCCAAGCAGGACGCCGTTCCGGACGAGGGGCGCTGGGCGGCCTGACCGCCTCCCGCCGAACGAGAAAGTTTGACGCTGCGGCCCCGAAGGCGCATGATCCGGGCACTGGCTCCGGGGTGATTGTTGATGCGTAAGGCTTTGCGGGATAGTGAGAAAACGGCATTCACGCCGGTTCTCAGGGACGATGGCGCGGATGTGATCCGCGAAAATGTGCTGGCGCCGAACGGCAAGGAGATTTTCACGCTCGAGCAGGTCATCGACCAGCTGACGAGGGCGAATGTCGCCTGGGTCGGCGGGCCAGGCAATCCGACGCCCAAGGCCGGGGCCGGCACGATCACCTTCGCCTTCTTCGAGACCGCCGCCCAGGTCTATTCCTCGGAGAAGGACGAGTTCGTCCCGCTCAGCGCGGCGCAGCGGACCGCCGTACGCCACGCCTTCGCGCTCTACGGCGATTTGGTGAACGTCAACTTCGTCGAGGGCACGGTCGCCACCGCGGACATCAACATCGGCAATGTCGACACGGACGAAACCTATTTCTCGGCCTATGCGAGCTATCCGGGCTTCGGCCAGATCGCCGGGGACATGTGGTTCAGTCTGCTCGCCACGACCAATCAGGAGGTCGACCTCGGCGAGCCGGGCTTCCGCACCATCTTGCACGAGCTCGGCCATGCCCTCGGCATGTCCCATCCGGGCAATTATGACGCCTCGCCGAACACCGAGATCACCTATGCGGCGAACGCCGAATATTATCAGGACAGCCTCGAATATACGGTCATGTCCTATTTCGGGTCCTCCAACACAGGGGCGATCAGGACCGGCTTCGCGCAGACGCTGCTCGCCCATGACATCGCCGCCATCCAGAGCCTCTACGGCGCGAACATGACGACGCGCACCGGCGACACGGTCTACGGCTTCAACAGCAATGCCGACCGGCCGGCCTTCGACTTCTCGCTCAACGCCACCCCCGTGGTCGCGATCTGGGATGCGGGCGGGCGGGACACGCTCGATTTCTCCGGCTGGAGCCAGAATGCCCGGATCGACCTCGCGCCGGGCGCGATGAGCGACGGCGGCGGCCAGACCAGCAACGTCCAGATCGCCTTCGGCACGACCATCGAGAGGGCAATCGGCGGCAGCGGCAACGACCAGATGACCGGGAACAATGTGGGCAATGTCCTGCAGGGCGGTGGTGGCAGTGATACATTGCGCGGCGGCTTCGGCGGCGACCGGACCGAGGGCGGCAGCGGCGCGGACGTCTTCGTCTTCGGCGCCGACGGCGAAAGCCTGGACTTCGTGCTCCGCTCCGACGGCAAGAAGAGCGGGCCGGACCGGCTGACCGACTTCACCTCGGGCGAGGACAAGATCGACCTCAGCGCGATCGACGCGGACGGCCGGAGCCTGGCGTCGAACGAGGCCTTCAGCTGGATCGGCAGCGGCGCCTTCACCGGCGCGGCAGGCCAGCTGCGGGCGGAGCTGATCGCCGGGAAGATGCATATTTTCGGCGACACGGACGGCGATCTGCGCGCCGACCTGCACATCATCGCCAGCGGCACCCAGATCCTGGTCAGCGACTTCATCCTCTGACGGCTCAGCGAGGGCGCCGGCGCCGGCATGTGCGCCTGCCGATCAGGGGTCGTCCTCCGCCGGCCAATAGAGCCGGTAGAGGCGGCGAAGTTGACGAACCTGACACTTGCCATCTGTGTCATCAGGCGGGGGTGATCGGAGGTTGTCCGACGCCTCGAATTCTGCCCCTCCACCATGCTGCGCAGGGTCCCCTTCCACAGCGGGGGACGGGGAGGAAATCTCCGGCGGCCAGTGCTCGCGGCCGAGCATGGCGAGCAGGCCGCCATGTTCGGCGCGGGCGAGCTGCTCTTCGGTCCAGTGGAGCATCTCGGCGGGGTCGAGATCGTCGAGCGGGATTTCCCGGGCGAGGCCGCCGCCCGCCTCGGCATAAGCGGTGTGGCGGGCGAGCATGGCGCGCTCGCTGCCGGGCCAGAGCAGAGTGTGGTCGCTGTGCGACCAGGCTTCGCCCGGCTCCCGTGGACCGCTGTCGTCGCGCTTCAATGGAAAGCGGACGGAGAGGAAGCGCTCGGCGCCCGCATTGCCCTCGGGCAGAAGGTCCAGATAGCGGTCGAACTCGCTGGCGACGGCATGGACCTCCGGGCGGTGCGCGACCTCGGCGGCGAGCCGGTCCAGCCGGGCGAGATGGGCCATGGTCAGGCGGTTGTCGTAGCGATGCCGCTCCGCGACCAGCTCGCCATTGCGGTAGATGCGGTCGATCACGCCATGGCGCGAGCGCGAGGCGACATCGTCGGCGGTGGCATGGCGGGAGAGCAGGATCGCGGCGTCCCAGCCCAGCGCGAAGGCGTGGCCGGCGGCGCTGTTGCGGCGGGCATAAGCGGATTCGCGGCTCATCCCGGCGGCGCGGCAGGCGTCCGAGACCACCCCGGTCTCGGCGAGATTGGTGAGGTAGATGCGCTCCGTGGCGGGGGTCCAGCCGTCCTTGCGCGGGGTGGAGGCGCCGGGCGGGGGAGGGGCGGTGTCCCAGGCGGCGAAGAGCTTCGTGGAGACGAGGTCCGCGGGCTCGCTGTCTCGGGTGAGATCGAGGTTGGGATCGGGCGGGAGATGCGGGTGGGCAGCCGCACGGCGGGCGGCGGCGCTGCTCAGGGCATCCTTCGCGCCCCGCAGGTAGAAGAGGCGGGCTTCTTCCGAGGGGAAGAACAGGCCGGACTCGGGATCCTAGGTCGCCGAGGCCGGGGCGGACGGATCGGGTTGGTGTTCCGTCGAACAGCGTAGGACAGAAGATTTCCTACATTGGAATGGGAATCTGGTCCGAAATGGATGGGACAAATGGAGCCGCGCCTTGGCCGGCCGGCTCAAGAGGGGTATATTGCCGCCATGACCGTGGAGAAGAACCTGTTCGATTCCCCGGAGGCCGAGGCCCGGTCCGAGGCGCGCGCGGAAGCGGACGTCGAGGCGGGCCGGCTGATCTCCCACCATGCGGTGCGCCGCTGGCTCTCCTCATGGGGCAGCGCGAAACGCCTGCCAAGGCCGCGCGTCGGCGACTGACTTGAAGCGGATCGTCTGGACCGACGAGGCCGTCGAGCATCTTGAGGCGATCGTTACCTATGTCTCCGTCTACGACCCCGCCGCAGCGGAGAGGCTCGGGCGCAAGCTGATCGAGTTGGCCGACAGCCTGGCGGAGTTTCCGGAGCGGGGCCGGGATGCCGGCGACGGCAGGCGGGAGATGGTGACGGTCTGGCCCTATATCCTGCGCTATCGGGTGGAGGCGGAGCGGGCGATTATCCTGCGCATCCGGCATGGGGCGCGGGAGGGTGCTGTGGATTAAATCGTCGGCTTGCTAGTCGGCAACGAAATGCTGGAGCTCGCTATCATAGGGAGCATGTCGAAGTGCCTTCGCCGAGAGGCTAGTCATTCGTCGATAGAGCGCAACGAATTGCTTTAGCGCGTCCGGGCCAGCCTCGTCTGCGTCATCTGCTATCGGTAACTCTATTCGCGGAAAGGTCAGACCATTCCGCTCATATTCTTCATATCTGAGCCAAGGAGCAACCCCAGATGCCCCCATCGGCTGCCGGTGCAAGAACCTGTTCCGATACTCGGTAAGCTCATAAAGCCAAGGATCGGAACCCTTGGCATTATAGGCTTCTAACATATCGGAGATTACCGGTTCTGACCTCATAGCGGAGCGAGAAGGCGCACGAAGCCAATCCGCCATTCGGTTCAGAGCATCCACTTTGTCTGGAGCCCCAAGCTTGTGAGCGAAGGCTGCCGCCAGATAGTCTCTGGCGCTGGCAAGCTCCGACAGCACCGAATGAAATGCTAAGTGAAGGTCGCGCATAGGAATGTTCGAAAAGCGTTCGCCCGATTGGCGCTTATCACCCAAGGCAGCGATCAGCTGATCATGATAGTGATCCGAAGCGTCTCGGAGACGAATTCCGGCGGCATGGAGGCTGAATGCTATATGCCGTGCCAAGGCAGCGAACTTCTGGTCGGCTGCGCGTTCCGCGTTGCTGGCTACCGCGTTCCACAAATCAGCGGGCTGGAGACCGCCCGCCTGCGGTCCGTCCAAGGGAGTCCACACCCTGGCCGCCAAGCTCGATTCTAAGCCGCTAATCTGATCGCCACCAAACAGAGTCTCGCCAACGTCGGTGGCCAAGGCGTGAATCTGATTGATCGGGAGGGGATCGAGCTGAACTGTTCTGCCTTCAGCTAGGGCCGGCAGCCAACTCCAACGCTTGTCACCCGCTCCAACGGCGCGGATACCACCGCTCACATGGAGTTCGGCAGCCGATCTTGTGGTGCTGCGGCTGAGCCCTTTTACATGGATTGGCGGACGAGGCGTCAGCATCCCCGAGGGTCCGACTCAAGCGACGTCAATCCACCAGCTCCACCGCCATCGCCGTCGCCTCGCCACCACCAATGCACAGCGCCGCAATCCCGCGCTTGCCGCCGGTCCGCTCCAGCGCCGAAATCAACGTCGCCAGGATCCGCGCCCCGCTCGCCCCGATCGGATGCCCCATGGCGGTCGCGCCGCCGTGGATGTTCACCTTGTCGTGCGGGATGCCGAGGTCCTGCATGGCGAACATGGTGACGCAGGCGAAGGCCTCGTTGATTTCGAACAGGTCGACGTCGGCGACGGTCCAGCCGGTCTGGGCGAGGAGCTTTTCGATGGCGCCGACCGGGGCGGTGGTGAAGAGTGCCGGCTCGCGGGCGTGGGCGGTGTGGCCCATGATGCGGGCGACGGGGGTCAGGCCCTTTTCGGCGGCGAGGCTCTCGCGGGTCAGGACGAGGGCGGCGGCGCCGTCGCTGATGCTCGACGCGTTGGCGGCGGTGATCGTGCCGTCCTTGCTGAAGGCGGGCTTCAGGCCGGGGATCTTGCTGGGGTCGCCCTTCAGCGGCTGCTCGTCCTTGTCGACCGTGTCCACGCCCTTGCGGGTCTTCACCTCGACGGCAGTGATCTCCTTGTCGAACCAGCCGCTGGTCTGGGCGGTCTGGGCGCGGGTGAGGGAGGCAATGGCATAATCGTCCTGCTGGGCGCGGGTGAGCTGATAATCCTGCGCGGTCGCCTCGGCGAAGGTGCCCATGGCGCGGCCGGGCTCATAGGCGTCCTCGAGCCCGTCCAGCATCATATGATCATAGGCCGTATCATGGCCGATGCGGGCGCCGGCGCGGTGCTTTTTCATGAGGTAGGGCGCGTTGGACATGGACTCCATGCCGCCCGCGACGATCACGTCGCTGGAGCCGGCGGCGATCGCGTCCGCGGCCATCATCGCCGCCTTCATGCCCGAGCCGCACATCTTGTTGACCGTCACCGCCTCGGTCGACTTGGGGAGGCCGGCGCCCAGAGCGGCCTGGCGGGCCGGGGCCTGACCGAGGCCGGCGGGGAGGACGCAGCCCATATAGCAGCGGTCGACATCGGCGGGGTCCACGCCGGCGCGCTCCACCGCGGCCTTGACGGCGGCGGCGCCGAGCTCGGTCGCCGAGGCGCCGGCGAGGCTGCCCTGGAACGAGCCCATGGGGGTGCGGGCGTAGGAGAGGATGACGACGGGGTCTGCGTTGCTCATGGCGGGTCCTTTCTCGATCCTCCCCGGAACGGGGAGGGGGACCGCGACGCGAAGCGTCGTGGTGGGGCCGGACAGCCGCCTCGACCCCTCCACCGTCCTCCGGACGGTCCCCCTCCCCGTTCCGGGGAGGAATTTGGAGCGGACATAGGCGAGGGTGCGAACTTGTTCAAACCCTCAGCGAGGGGTAGGGCACGCCGCAAATAGGGAGACGCTTTCATGTCCGAGCTGGGCCTCGATTTCGAACTGGGCGAGATGGCCGATGCGATCCGCGACACCACGCAGCGTTTCGCCGCGGACCGGATCGCGCCGCTGGCGGCGAAGATCGACGAGGAGGACTGGTTTCCGACCGAGCTGTGGCCGGAAATGGGTGCGCTCGGGCTGCACGGGATCACGGTGAGCGAGGAGGATGGCGGGCTCGGGCTCGGCTATCTGGAGCATGTCGTGGCGCAGGAGGAAGTGGCGCGGGCCTCGGCCTCGATCGGCCTCTCTTATGGCGCGCACTCGAACCTTTGCGTGAACCAGATCAGGCGCTGGGCGAGCCCAGAGCAGAAGGCGAAATATCTGCCGAAATTGATCTCGGGCGAGCATGTCGGGAGCCTCGCCATGTCCGAGGCCGGGGCGGGCTCGGACGTGGTCTCGATGAAGCTGAAGGCCGAGCAGGTGGCCGGCGGCTACCGGCTGAACGGCACCAAATTCTGGATCACCAACGCGGCTTATGCGGAGACGCTTGTCGTCTATGCGAAGACGGGGGAGGGCTCGCGCGGCATCACCACCTTCATCATCGAGAAGGGCATGGAAGGCTTCGGCATCGGCCAGAAGCTCGACAAGATGGGGATGCGGGGGAGCCCGACGGCGGAGCTGATCTTCAACGACTGCTTCGTGCCCGAGGAGAATGTGATGGGGCCGCTCAACGGCGGCGTCGGCGTGCTGATGTCGGGGCTGGATTATGAGCGGACCGTGCTCGCCGGCATCCAGCTCGGGATCATGCAGGCCTGCCTGGACGTGGTCCTGCCTTTTGTGCGGGAGCGCAAGCAGTTCGGAAAGGCAATCGGGAGCTTCCAGCTGATGCAGGCGAAGATCGCGGACATGTATGTCGCGCTCAATTCGGCACGGGCCTATGTCTACCAGGTGGCGCGGGCCTGCGATCAGGGCAAGACGACGCGGTTCGACGCGGCCGGCGCGATCCTGCTGGCCAGCGAGAGCGCGGTGAAGGTTGCGGGCGAGGCGATCCAGGCGCTTGGCGGCGCCGGTTATACGAAGGACTGGCCGGTCGAGCGCTATTTCCGGGACGCCAAGCTGCTCGATATCGGCGCCGGGACGAACGAGATCAGGCGGATGCTGATCGGGCGGGAGCTGATCGGGGCGTAGCGTTTTCCCTCCCTCGCAGGGAGGGGAGACCAGGCTACCAGATTCTCACCCGAGCCGCCGGCGCCAGATACAGACGCTGCCCCGGCCGCACGTTGAACGCCGTGTACCAGGCGTCGAGGTTGCGGACCGTTTCGGCGCGCCAGCGGCCGGGGGAGTGGCCGTCGGTGGCGATCAGGTTGCGCAAGGTCGCCTCGCGGGTGCTTTCGCGGCGGCTCTGGGCATAGCCGAGGAAGAAGCGCTGGTCGCCGGTCAGGCCGTCGATCACCGGCGCCTCGCGGCCGTTCAGCGACGCGCGATAGGCGTCATAGGCGGCGGCGAGGCCAGCCAGATCGGACAGGTCCTCGCCCAGCGTCAGCGTGCCGTTGAGGGTCAGGTCCGGGAAAGCGCGATAGGCGTTATATTGCGCGATCAGGGCCTGGCTGGCCTGGCGGAAGGCGGCCTGGTCCTGCGGCGTCCACCAGTTGCGCAGCCGCCCTTCGGCGTCGAACTCGGCGCCGAGATTGTCGAAGCTGTGGCTGATCTCATGGCCGATCACCGAGCCGATCGCGCCGTAATTGTAAGCGGGGTCGGCGGTGCGGTCGTAGAAAGGCGCTTCGAGAATGCCCGCCGGGAAGTTCATCGCATTTTGCAGCGGCAGGAAGACGGCGTTCACCGTGTGGGCGCCTAGCCACCATTCGTTGCGGTCGACCGGCCGGCCGAGCTTGCCGAGCTGATGGCGATATTCGAATTCCTGCGCGCGCCAGAGATTGCCGAAGGCGTCGTCGCGGCGGATCTCCAGCGAGGCATAATCGCGCCAGCGATCCGGATAGCCGATGCCGACGGTGACCGTCTCGACCTTGCGGCGGGCCTCGCGGAGGGTGGCGGGGGCGAGCCAGGTCGCGCGGGTCAGGCGCCGGTCGAAGGCCTGGACGATGTTGCGCACCATGGCGTCGACATCGGCCTTGGCCGAGGCCGGGAAATGGCGCTCGACATAGATCTTCCCCATGGCGTCGATCAGGGCGCCGCTGGTCGCCTGGATGGCGCGGCGGTCGCGCGGGCGCTGCTGCTGCGCGCCGGAGAGGGTGCGGCCGTAGAAGGAGAAGCGCAGGTCGTCATAAGCCTGGGGCAGGACTGCGGTCATCCGGCTGGCGGTGTGGAAGGCGAGCCAGTCCTTCCAGGTGTCGAGCGGCTCGCTGGCGACGAGCGCGGACATGGCCTGCACCGGCGCGGCGTGCCAGGCGATGATGCTCTCCTCGCGGCCCAACTGCGCGGCGGTGAAGAAGGCGTCCCAGTCGATGCCGGGGGCGCGGGAGGCGAATTCGGCGCGGCGCCAGGTCTGCACGCGATGCGGGTCCTGCGCGGCGACCGCGTCGACATGGGCGCGGGCGATCTTGGTCTCCAGCTCGACGATGCGGGCGGCGCGCGCCTCGGCATCGGGCGTGCCGATCAGGGTGAGCATGTCGCGGACATAGGCACGATAGGCGTCGCGGACCCGAACCATGGCGGGCGCGTCGGAGATATAATAATCGCGGTCGGGCAGGCCGAGACCGCCCTGCAGCAGGTAGGCGAAATTGCGGTTCGGGTCCTGCAGGCCCTGCGCCACGAACACGCCGAACAGATTTTCGGTGCCGAAAGTGGTGGCGTTGAGCGGGTCGACGTCGGCGCGCATGCTCGCGCCAAGCGCGGCGGACAAAGCGCGCCGGTCGGAGATGGCGGCGATCCGGGCGAGGTGCGGCTGCAGCGGCGCGACGCCCCGGGCGTTGATCGCGGCCGTGTCCAGATAAGCGGCGTAATAATCCGCGATCCGGCGCGCGTCGGTGCCGGCGGCGGGGTTGGAGCGGCCGGCATTGGTGATGATGTCGATATTGCGCCGCTCGACCAGTTGGGCGGCGGTCAGGAAGGAGCCGATCGAGGCGCGGTCGGCCGGGATTTCGGTGCGCTGGCGCCAGCCGCCATTGGCATAAAGATCGAAACTGTCGCCGGGCTGCGCGGCCTTGTCGATGCCGGCCACGTCGACGCCGACCCCGCCATGGGGGACGGACTGGGCGGCAATGGCCGCGGTGGCGAGGAGAGAGGCGGCGACGGCGAGAGCGAAACGGCGCATGAGCGGGCAGTCCTTGGCAGTGAGGGCGACAGGCCGCGCTCTTAGGACGATTCCCGGGACTGTCATAGGGCCATCACACACCTGTCATCGCGCAGGCATGTTGTTTGTCGAAAACGCAAGATTGATCAATCGGGGCGCTTCGGTCCGCGAGGGCGATCGCGCGGAGGGGCCGTTCGATCGGGTCCCCGTGCCGCGCAGCCCGGACGCTGGCTTTGTCGCTTCAATCTGATAGCCTCACACGACGGAAATTGCGGCCAGGGGGGTGCGATGACCATCTATCATTATGTGGTGCTCGGCTTGTTCGTCGCCTTTGCGCTCGCCGATCATATCGGGAAGCGGACCGCCTTTCCGGATGTGCGCTACTGGCGGGTGATGGGCGTGATCTCCTTCATCCTCTATTTCGCGATCGCCACCTATGCGCCCTACATGTGGGACAGCTTCCTCGGCTCCCACCAGCTGATCGACGGCAGCGTGCTGCCGCTCTGGGCGCAGGTGATCATCGGTTTCCTCATCCTCGAATTCGGCATCTATTTCTGGCACCGGACGATGCACCGGTTCGACCTGGTCTGGCGCTTCACCCACCAGATGCACCATGCCGCCGAGCGCCCGGACATCTGGGGCGCTTATTATTTTCATCCGGTGGATATGCTCGGCTGGGCGTTCCTCGGGTCGCTCTGCCTGGTCTGGATCTTCGGGCTCAGCCCTGAGGCGGCGCTGATCGTCGCGATCCTCACCACGATCCCGGGCATGTTCCAGCACACCAATATCCGCACGCCCCACTGGCTCGGCTATATCGTGCAGCGGCCGGAGAGCCACCTCATCCACCATGAGCGCGGGGTGCATGCCTATAATTATGGCGACATCCCGCTGCCCGACATGATCTTCGGCACCTTCCGCAACCCGCGCGAATGGGAGGGGCAGAATGGCTTTCACGACGGGTCCACGCACCGGATCCCGGCGCTGCTCGCCTTCCGGAAGATTTCCTGAGCGCTGCGCGGCCGCCGGTAGAAAGTGCGGCGCCCGCCCCGGAATGAGGGCGGGCGCCTAGTCATGCCCGCGAGAGGTCAGCGGGCAAGCTGCTAGAAGGCGAAGGTCAGGCGCAGATTGACCTCTGCTGCCTTGAGGCTGGTGCGCGTGGCGCCCGGATAGACGCCTTCGCCGCTGATGGCGGTGAAGGGCGCGGGCGCGGGGGTGCCGCTGCTGGTCTGGATGGCATTGGCGATGCCGATATTCTTCGCGCCATAGTCGGTATAGCGGCCCTCGATGCCGATCCGGACATTCGATCCGATCCGATGCTCGGCGCCGAGGCCGGCCGTCCAGCCGAGCAGATTGCCGGAGCCCGAGCCGCTCACCAGAAATGGACCCTGGGCCGGGAAGGGCTGGGCGACGGGGACGCCGGCATTGCCGGCGGGGATCGTGTAGCTGCTGTCGTAGCGCAGGCGGATGCGCGCGCCGGCAATGCCGGCCGTGCCGTAGAAGAGAGTGCTGCCCGAAGCGACGCCGAGACGTGCCCGCGCCGACCATTCGTAGCGTGCCTTGCCGTGGCGCTCGGTGGTGATGGTGGCGGGCGGCGCAAGCGCCGTCATCGGGATGACCTCGGATGAAGTGACGTCGACCGACGAGCGGCCGGTGCGCAGATCGCCCTCCAGCCCGAGCACGACATTGCCGGTCTGGAACTGCCAGCCGAGATGGCCGCCATAGGCAAAGGACGTGTCGCCGCTCCGGCCCGCAATCGCGCGCGTCGTGCCGGGAACCACCGTCAGGGGCTGGGCGCCGGGCGGGTTGATATTGGTATATTGGTTGACCGTATCCGTGGCCTCCACGCGCAGCCGCTCCCGCGCGCCGCCGATCTGGATGCCGGCGTAGAAACCGGACCAATTGTCGTCGTTCTGCGCGCTGGCAGGCGTTGCGGCCATGGTGGCCAGCATGGCGGTCGCCAAGAGTGTCGAAACCTTCTTCATTGCCCGTCTCCCCGTTTTGAGCTGCTTCTCAATGACCAAGGCGCGGTGCGCCGGGGGAACGGGTCAGGCTTGCGGAAATATTTCTTGGGGCAGGGCGGCGGGCGGCTATGATCGGCGGCGATGCCGAGCCCGCCTTTCCCCCGCGCTGACCTCCCCACTCCCGCGCTGGTGCTCGACCGGCCTGCCCTGGAGCGGAATATCGCGCGGATGGCGGCCTTTGCGGCGGCGCGAGGAATAAGGCTGCGGCCGCATGCCAAGACCCACAAGAGCAGCGAGATCGGCAAGTTGCAGATCGCGGCGGGGGCGGTGGGACTGTGCTGTGCCAAGCTGGGCGAGGCGGAGGCGCTGGCGGCGGAGGGGATGGCGAATTTGCACCTGACCTCGCCGGTCGTCGCGCCGGGGGCGGTGGCGCGGCTGGTGGCGCTCAACGGGCGTAGCGCGGGGCTGTCGGTGGTGGCCGATCATCCGGACAATGTGCGGGCGCTGGACGCGGCCAATGCGGGCAGGGGCAGGCCGCTGGCGGTGCTGGTCGACGTCGATCCGGGCGTGCACCGGACCGGGGTCGCCTCGCCGGAGGCGGCGGTCGCGCTGGCGGACGAAATCGCTGCGGCCGAACATCTCACGCTGGCCGGCGTGCAATTTTATTGCGGGTCGCAGCAGCATATCCAGAGCTTTGCCGAACGGCGGGCGGCGATCGTGGACCGCACCGATTATCTGCGGACGGTGCTCGATGCGCTGAAGGCCGCCGGCCATGACATCGGGCTGGTGACCGGGGGCGGGACGGGCAGCTTCCTGATCGACGCCGAGCTTGGCGTGCTGACCGAGCTGCAGGCCGGCTCCTACATCGTCCTCGACCGCGAATATGAAGAGTGCGAGCTGGCGGTGGGCGATGCTCCCCGGTTCGAGCGGGCCCTGTTCGTCGAGGCGACGGTGATCAGCGCCAACAGGGCGGAGATGGTGACGGTCGATGCGGGGCTGAAGGCGCTCTCGACCGATGCCGGCCCGCCCGTCGTCGTAGGCGGCGGCCGTTACGCGTTCATGGGCGACGAGCATGGGGCGGTCATCGGGGAGGCGCTGCCGGGGCTCGGCGGGCGAGTCACGCTCCAGCCCGGCCATTGCGACCCGACGGTGAACCTGCACGATGTCTATCATGTCGTGGACGGCGACATGGTCATGGCGGTCTGGCCGGTCACCGCCCGGGGCCGCTCGGCATAGCCCGGCTGCGCCCCGGCAGTTGCCCGCGCCTGCCCCCCAAGCTAGGCGGTTATCATGAACGGACCGCTCGAATGGTATGCTGCGATTTCAGGCGTCATCGCGGCCTTCATGGTCGCGGGTGACTTCGGGAGGAAGGCGACGGGGCTCGGCTTCCTGCTCTTCGCGACCGGCTCGATCGCGTGGATCACCGCCGGGCTGCAGGCGGGAACACCGCCGCTTGCGGTGCAGAATGCGATCCTGCTGCTCATCAACCTGTACGGCATGTGGCAATATTGGCTGAGCCCGAAGAACCGCCGCAAGATCGAGGTCATCGAGGCAGCGGTCGAGGAATTCGAGCAGGACGAAGCGAAAGCAGAGGCGACGGCGTGACCCAGCTGACCACGAAGATCGACGAGAATTCGGACAATGCCCGGCGCTTTGCCGCGCACAATAAGGGGCTGGCCGAGGAGCTGCGCGCGCGGGTCGCGGAGGCGGCGAAGGGCGGCAATGAGAAATCGCGGGAGCGGCACGTGTCGCGCGGGAAATTGCTGCCGCGGGACCGGGTGGAGCGGCTGCTCGATCCGGGCGCGCCGTTCCTCGAGATCGGGCAGCTCACCGCCTGCGACATGTATGAGGGCGAGGTGCCGGGCGCGGGGATGATCGCGGGCATCGGCCGGGTCTCGGGCCGCGAGACGATGATCGTCTGCAACGACGCCACGGTGAAGGGCGGCACTTATTATCCGATGACGGTGAAGAAGCATCTGCGCGCGCAGGAGATCGCGCTGCAGAACCGGCTGCCGTCCGTCTATCTCGTCGACTCGGGCGGCGCGAACCTGCCGCACCAGGCCGAGGTCTTCCCCGACCGCGAGCATTTCGGGCGGATCTTCTACAACCAGGCGCAGATGTCGGCGGAGGGGCTGGCGCAGATCGCCTGCGTGATGGGGAGTTGCACGGCGGGCGGGGCCTATGTGCCGGCGATGAGCGACGAGAGCGTGATCGTGCGCAACCAGGGGACGATCTTCCTCGGCGGCCCGCCTTTGGTGAAGGCGGCGACGGGCGAGGTGATCTCCGCCGAGGATCTGGGCGGCGGCGATCTGCATGCGCGGCGGAGCGGCGTGGTCGATCATCTGGCCGAGAATGACGAGCATGCGCTGACCATCGTGCGCGACATCGTGGCGCGGCTGAACACAGTGAAAGCCGTGGATATCGATCTCGCCGAGCCGGTCGCGCCGCGGCTCGATCCGGAAGGACTGTACGGGGTGATCCCGGATGATGTGCGCACGCCCTATGACGTGCACGAGATCATCGCGCGGATCGTGGACGGGAGCGAGTTTCACGAGTTCAAGCCGCTTTACGGGAGCACTCTGGTCTGCGGCTTCGCGCGGATCTGGGGGATACCGGTGGCGATCCTCGCCAATAACGGGATCCTGTTCAGCGAGAGCGCGCTGAAGGGCGCGCATTTCATCGAGCTGGCCTGCCAGCGGCGGACGCCCCTGCTGTTCCTGCAGAATATTTCCGGCTTCATGGTAGGCGGCAAATATGAGGCGGAGGGGATCGCCAAGAATGGCGCCAAGCTGGTGACCGCGGTGGCGACGGCGAGCGTGCCGAAGATCACCGTCCTGATCGGCGGCAGCTTCGGCGCGGGCAATTACGGGATGTGCGGGCGGGCCTATTCGCCGAGGTTCCTGTTCACCTGGCCGAACGCGCGGATCAGCGTGATGGGCGGCGAGCAGGCGGCGAGCGTGCTGGCGACCGTGCACAAGGATGCGGACAGCTGGACGCCCGCGCAGGCCGAGGCCTTCAAGCAGCCGATCCGCGACGATTACGAAGCGCAGGGCAATCCCTATCATGCCACCGCGCGGCTCTGGGACGACGGCATCATCGACCCGGCGCAGACGCGGGACGTGCTCGGGCTGGCCTTCGCGGCGACCTTGAACGCGCCGATTCCGGAGCGGGCGAAGTTCGGCGTGTTCCGGATGTGATGGTGGTTGATCGGTGACCGAGTCCGGCTACCAAGACCCGCCCCCCGCCTTCGCCTCGCGCGTCGTTCGCCGGTTCCTGCTCTGGTTCTACCGGCGGCGCGGGTGGAAGGCCGTGGGCGCGCCGCCGGCGGACCGCCGCTGCGTCATCATCGCGGCGCCGCACACGTCGAACTGGGATTTCGTCTACTTCCTGGGCCTGACCGACGCGCTCGGCATCAAGGCGCATTTCATGGGCAAGAAAAGCCTGTTCCGCTGGCCGATGGGGCGGTTCATGCGGGACATGGGCGGGGTGGCGATCGACCGCTCCGTTTCGAGCAATGTCGTCGACGCGATGGTCGCGGAGTTTGGGCGGCGCAAGGAGTTCATGCTGACCGTCGCGCCCGAGGGGACGCGCAAGGCGGTGACGCAATGGCGCACCGGCTTCTACCAGATCGCGCTCGCGGCGAATGTGCCGCTGGTCTGCGGGCTGATGGACTATGGCAGGAAGACCGGCGGCCTCGGCCCCGCGATCATGCCGACGGGCGACTATGCGGCGGATATGGCGAAGATCGTCGACTATTATCGCGCGGTCACGCCGCGCCATCCGGAGCGGGCGATCGCCGATTTCTCGGTGATCACCGAAGCGAAAAGGCGGGATTGATGCTTTCCTACGGCCCGGCCGCTTTGGTAGATTACGGCATGGCCGGACCACGCTTTTCCAGGAGCCTTCGCATTCGCATCCAACCGAGCCGGGGCCGCGTGGCTGCCCCCCGACGCCGCATCAACCTTGTCAACTTCCGCGGAACCCGGACATGATCAAATCCCTCCTCATCGCGAACCGGGGCGAGATTGCCTGCCGGATCATCCGCACCGCGCGCAAGCTCGGGGTGCGGACGGTCGCGGTCTATTCGGACGCGGACGCGAAGGCGCTGCATGTGCGGGAGGCGGACGAGGCCGTGCATATCGGGCCGAGCCCGGCGCGCGAGAGCTATCTGGTTGGCGAGAAGATCATCGCGGCGGCGAAGGCGACCGGGGCGGAGGCGATCCATCCCGGTTACGGCTTCCTCAGCGAGAATGCGGGCTTCGCGCAGGCGGTGATGGATGCGGGGCTGGTCTGGGTCGGGCCGGACCCCTCGAGCATCACCGCGATGGGCCTGAAGGACGCCGCGAAGAAACTGATGGCGGAGGCCGGGGTGCCGGTGACGCCGGGCTATCTGGGCGACGACCAGGACCCTGACCGGCTCAAGGCCGAGGCGGACGCGATCGGCTATCCGGTGCTGATCAAGGCGGTGGCCGGCGGCGGCGGCAAGGGCATGCGGCGCGTCGACGCGGCCGAGGACTTCGCGGATGCGCTCCTCTCCTGCAAGCGCGAGGCGGCGTCGTCCTTCGGCGACGACCGGGTGCTGATCGAGAAATATATCCTGCGCCCGCGCCATATCGAGGTGCAGGTGTTTGGCGACAGGCACGGCAATGTCGTGCACCTGTTCGAGCGCGACTGCTCGCTGCAGCGCCGCCACCAGAAGGTGATCGAGGAAGCGCCGGCGCCGGGCATGGACGAGGAGACACGCGCGGCGGTGTGCGGGGCGGCGGTCAGGGCGGCGCAGGCGGTGAATTATGTCGGCGCGGGGACGATCGAGTTCATCGCCGACGCGAGCGAGGGGCTGAAGGCCGACCGGATCTGGTTCATGGAAATGAACACGCGGCTGCAGGTCGAACATCCGGTGACCGAGGAGATTACCGGGCAGGATCTGGTGGAGTGGCAGTTGCGGGTGGCGAGCGGGGAGCATTTGCCGCTGAAGCAGGAGGAGCTCAGCATCGACGGCTGGGCGATGGAGGCGCGGCTTTATGCCGAGGATCCGGCAACCGGCTTCCTGCCGAGCACGGGTCGCCTCGAGCGCTTTTACGTTACCTATGATGGCGGCCGCGATGCGAGCATGGTTCGCGTCGATACGGGCGTAGAAGAGGGAAGCGAGATTTCGCCCTTCTACGATCCGATGATTGCCAAGCTGATCACGCATCGCCCAGACCGGCTCGGTGCGATCGAAGCGCTGGCCGATGCAACGGGCGCCACGTCCGTCTGGCCGGTCAAGACAAACGCCGCGTTCCTCACGGCGCTGCTGAACGAAGACGCTTTCAGAAATGGCGATGTCGACACCGGCTTCATTGCGCGCGATTTGGATCGTCTGACAGAGGCGCCGCCGGCCAGCGAGGATGCGCTCACCTATGCAGCCTCGCTCCTGCTGGCCCACGATCAGCAGGGATTTGTTTTCGCCGGGTCACGACCCCTGGTGCCCTGGGCGATGCCTTCGTCATTCCGCCTGAACGCAGCGCCGGCGGAAACCATGCTGATCGCCGTCGACGGCCGGCCGGTGGAGGCGGATGTCCGCGCCGCGCGAGAGCTGCCCTATCGGCAAGTAGCGGAGCCGCTTTACGCGGGCAGCATTGCGCCGACAGCCTTCGGGATCGTGGTGACGGATCGGGGCGCCACGCGCCTCGTGACGGCGTACAGGCCTCGCGGCGTCGCCGGAGCCGCTGCCGGGGACGGAGCGATCGTGTCGCCAATGCCCGGCAAGATCATCGCGCTGGAGGTGGCTGCGGGCGACACCGTGACCAAGGGCCAGAAACTGCTCACCCTCGAGGCGATGAAGATGGAGCATAGCCTGACCGCGCCGTTCGACGGTACAGTGGCCGAGCTGAACGCCGAGGCCGGCGCGCAGGTGAGCGAGGGGGCCTTGCTGGTGCGGATCGAGAAGGGGGAGGGGTGATGAGGACATTCGGAAATCCTCCCCGGAACGGGGAGGGGGACCAGTCGCCGCAGGCGAATGGTGGAGGGGTCGGAGCGCACGTCCGCCCCTCGACCCCTCCACCGTGCTTCGCCCGGTCCCCCTCCCCGTTCCGGGGAGGAATTTGATGCCCGGCCGCTATTACGACCAGTGGACCCTCGGGGACCGGATCAATCACCAGCCGCACCGGACGGTGACCGAGACGGACAACCTGCTGATCACCACGCTCACTCACAATCCGCAGCCGCTGCATCTCGACGAGGTCTATGCGGAGGGGACGGAGTTCGGGCGGATCGTCGTCAACGGGACCTTCACCTTCGCCTTGCTCGTGGGGTTGTCCGTGGGGGACACGACGCTCGGGACGCTCGTCGCCAATCTCGGCTATGACAAGGTGCGGATGCCGAAGCCGGTGTTCATCGGCGACACCTTGCGGGCGGAGACCGAGGTGGTCGGCCTGAAGGACTCCAATTCGCGGCCCGAGGCAGGGATCGTGACCTTCGAGCACCGCATGTACAACCAGCGCGACGAACTGGTCTGCGTGACCGAGCGGACGGCGCTGATGCAAAGGCGGCCGGCGTGAGAAAAGAAACCGTCATGCCGGACTTGATCCGGCATCCATCTTCTTTGGACCTTGGCCGCAAAAGCAGGTGGGCCCCGGATCAAGTCCGGGGTGACGAAAGATCATGAAGCTCCGCTCGCTCCTGTTCGTGCCCGGCGACCGGCCGGACCGGATGGAGAAGGCGCTGGGCGCGGGCGCGGATGCGCTGATCCTCGATCTGGAGGATGCGGTCGCGCCGCAGAACAAGCAGGTGGCGCGGCACGAGGTCGCGCATTTCCTGAACCAGCATAATGAGCAGCGGATCTTCGTGCGGGTGAACCCGCTCGACAGCGAGGAGAATGTGAAGGATCTCAACGCGATCCTGCCCTCGCACCCGGACGGGATCGTCTTGCCCAAGGCCGAGGGCGGCGCCTCGGCGGCGGAGCTGGCCAAGCGCCTGTCCGAGCGCGGCAATGCGACGGCGCAGATCCTCGCCATCGCCACGGAGACGCCCGCGGCGCTCTTCCAGCTCGGCACTTATGGCGGGGTGAAACGGCTGCTCGGCCTGACCTGGGGCGCGGAGGATCTGCCGGCGGCGGTGGGCGCGGCGACCTCGCGGGAGGCGGATGGCAGCTTCACGCCGCCCTACGAGCTGGCCCGCTCGCTCTGCCTGTTCGGCGCGGCGGCCGCCGGGGTGCTGCCGATCGAGACCGTCTATCCGGCCTTCAAGGATCTGGAGGGGCTGGCCGCTTATGCGGGGCGGGCGCGGCGCGACGGCTTTCTCGGCATGATGGCGATCCATCCGGCGCAGGTGCCGGTGATCAACGACGCGTTCACGCCGAGTGAGGCGGAGCTCGATCATGCCCGCGCGGTGATCGCCGCGTTCGACGCGAATCCGGGTGCCGGTGCCTTGGCGCTGGATGGGAAGATGATCGACCGGCCGCACCTGATCCAGGCCCAGCGTATTCTGGCACTGGCCGGGTGAATCATGGCTGTGCTCCGGCGAAGGCCGGGCGCTGGCCGAATGTGACAGGCGGGATTTCGCTCTGTCTTTCGCGCTCCATCCACCGCTCCGGCCTTGGCCGAAGCACAATCCGCTGAAAAGAAGTGGTTTTCCGGGAGTCTTCAATCCGCAACGACTCTGTAAAAAAAGAGTCACGAAACCTTGCCGGATTCGTCACATGAGCGTAATCTCCCCGTCAAATAAGAGGGGATGTCGCCGTGAAAAAGACTGTCGCGCTTGCCTTGCTGTCCGCCGTCTCGCTCTCCGCCTGCGCGACCAACCGCGCGGCGCCGCTGGCCGAGACCGGCGCCTATCAGCCCGGCGCGCTCGCCGTCGCGGCGATCGATCGGCAGGATTGGGCGCGGGCCGAGACCCTGCTCACCGACACCCAGCGCGGCGATGCCGCCGACCCGGCGCGGCTCATCAACCTCGGCAAGGTCTATTGGGAGACCGGCCGGCAGGACCAGGCCCGCGCGCTCTGGCGCCGCGCCGCGTCGATGAGCCCGGTCGAGATCGAGACGACCGGCGGCCGCAGCGTCTCCACCGCCGTGCTCGCCCGCGAGGCGCTGGCCGCTTATGGCCCGGCCGGCCCGGTGGTCGCCTCGCGGCGGTAAAAACCTGCACCGACGCACAGCTCGTCATTCCCGCGAAAGCGGGAATCCAGCTTCTTTTTGATTTCACGCGAAGGCGCGAAGGGCGCGAAAAAAAGGCGCGATGGGCGCGAAGAAGAAGCGGGATTCCCGCTTTCGCGGGAATGACGGTATTGGTGACACTATGAGTTCACACGCCTAATCCGCGAGCGTGGTCGACGGCGCTTTCCTGGACATCCCGCTCTGGCTCGCCGCTTCGCTCGGCGGGGTGCTCGGGCTCGTCATCGGGTCCTTCCTCGCCACAATCCTGATCCGCTGGCCGAAGGGTGAAGGCGCGATCGCCGGACGGTCGCGTTGCGATGCCTGCGGGGCGGTGCTGGGGCCGCTCGACCTGGTGCCGGTTCTTTCGTGGCTGATCCGGCGGGGGCGTTGCCGCACATGCGGGGCGGCAATCGATCCGCGGCATCTGGCGGTGGAGCTGGCGGCGGCGATGATCGGCGTGGTCGCCGCCTTGGCGCATCCCTTGCCGCTCGCGCTGGTGACGGCCGGGCTGGGCTGGTGGCTGCTGCTGGTCGCGGCGCTGGACCTGCAGGAGCAATGGCTGCCGGACCTGCTCACCTTGCCGCTCATCCTGCTCGGTCTCGCCGCCGCTTGGGCCGGGTTCGGGCCGGCGCTCGCCGAGCGGCTCTGGGGCGCGGGGATCGGCTGGGCGGCGCTGGAGGCGATCCGCTGGACCTATCGCCTGTCGCGCGGCCGCGACGGGATGGGCGGCGGCGACCCGAAATTGTTCGCGGCGGCGGGCGCCTGGGTGGGCGCTTGGAACCTGCCGGTGATCCTGCTCACCGCCGGCCTGCTCGGCATCGCCGCGGCCCTGACCATGATGGTCCGCAAGCAGGCGGTGGCGGCGACGACGCGTCTGCCCCTCGGAACGCTCATCGCTTTGGCGCTCTGGCCGGCCTGGTTGCTGGTCGCCATTCAGCCTTCATCCATATTGGGCCTTTTATGAGAATGACTTAAGGGCGGCGTCGATCCCTAGCGGCGCCGCCCGCCCCGTTTCGGGGCCCATATTTCCCCTCTCAGCCTCCGCCCGAATCGGCTTGCGCCCGGCCTGAAAAGCTGTGACCCTTCGGGGATCAGCGACTCTTCGGGGAAGGGGAGGCGTTTTCCGCCGCCAATTCAATGCGATGAGCCGTCCGGATTCGCCCGGCGCCCGTGTCTTATTTGAGTCACGCGCCGGTCATAGGCGGGCAGAATGGGTAGCCGGGGGAGATTTTGAGATCGCGACGCGGCTTGCCTTGATCCGGCGCGTGCGGCTGGTCGAGCGCCTGCCCCGGCTCACGGCCTATTCGGCCGCTGAGCTGATCCTGCTCGTCCTGATCGCGGTCCAGGCGGCGCGGCTGATCTGGACGATGGCGGCGCCGATCGGCCCGGTCGGCGACTGGCGCGCGGCCAGCGGCCAGCCGGTGCGGGCCGACGGCACGGTCCTCGCGGCGTTCGATCCCTTCTTCCGCCTCTCGGCGGGCGGCCCGGTCGTGGTCACCTCGCTGAACCTCAAGCTCACCGGCGTGCGCGAGGACCGGGCAACCGGGCGCGGCTCGGCGATCATCCAGCTGCCGGACGGGCGCCAGCTCAGCTATGCGGTCGGCGAGGAGATCATGCCCGGCGTGACGCTGGCGGCGGTCGGCTTCGACAATGTCACGATCAACCGCGGCGGCACGCAGGAACAGATCTTCATCGACCAGTCCGGGCCGGTTGCGGTCGCGGGAACCGAGGCCGGGCCCAACAGCACGGCGCCGGTCCCGCCCGGCGCACCGCCGCAGGTCGTGACCCCGCAGGTGCCGCAGGGCGCCGCCGCAGGGCTGATCAATTTCATGCCGCGCATGGCAGGCGGCGCGGTCAATGGCGTGATGGTGACGCCGGGCAGCGATGGCGGGCGCGCGTTCAGCGCCGCCGGCTTCCAGCCCGGCGACGTGATCGTCGCGGTGAACGGCCAGCGCGTCAGCTCGCTCGAGCAGGCGCGCGCGGCGATCGGCGGCGGCGGTGTCGTCAGTGTCATGGTGGAACGGGGCGGCCGTGGCGTGCCCCTGACGGTGAGGCTCAATTGAGACGTTTGTTGCTTGCTCTGGCACTGTCCTGCGCCATCGTGCCCCCGGCCTACGGGCAGCATGTGCTGAACCTGCGCGACGCCGACGTGCGCGCCTTCATCCAGGATGCGGCGCGGGTGACGGGGCGGACCTTCATCATTGACCCGGCGGTGCAAGGCCGCGTCTCGGTGGTGACGCAGCGGCCCGTGTCCACGAGCGAATATTTCGAGCTGTTCCTGTCGACGATGCGCGCCAACGGCTTCGTCGCCGTGCCGGTGCGCGGCGGCGCCTTCCGCATCCAGCCGATCGCGGGCGCGGCGGCGAGCGCGCCGGTGGGCACTGGCCGGCGCAACGCCTCGGGCTTTGTCACCGAGATTTTCCGGGTCCGCCATATCGAGGCGGCGCAGGCCGTGGAGAGCCTGCGGCCCTTGGTCAGCCGCGACGGCGCGATCACTGCCAATCGCGGCTCGATCATCGTCTCCGACTTTGCCGACAATATCGGGCGGATCCGCCAGGTGCTGGCCCGGATCGACGTCGACCAGAGCGCGACCCGCGTGGTTGGCCTCAACAATGCCGGGGCGCGCGAGATCGCGGCGGCGCTGGACGCGCTGGCGCCCGAGGGCGTCTCGGTGGTGCCGGTGGACAGCTCCAACGCGATCGCCTTCCGGGGCGACGCCGCCTCGGTCGCCAATTTGATCCGGATCGCCGAAGATCTGGACCGGCGCGCCGCCAATGGCAGCGAGATCCGCGTCGTCTTCCTCCAGCATGCCGATGCCGAGCAATTGCTGCCGGTGCTGCAGACCCTGCTGGGCCAGACCCCGGCCCAGGCCGCGCCGCGCCCGCAGCCGCGCGGACGGCGGCCGAGCACGACCGGCTCGCAGGCCGGCGGTGCCTCGACAGCGAGCGCCCCCGTGCCCAGCATGTCCAGCCCGGCGCCGGTGTCGGCGGCCGCGGGCGCGGCGCCCAGCGGGGCGATGCAGACGGTCGGCCAGCGCAACGCCGTCGTCACCCGCTTTGAAGGCGCCAATGCGATCGTCATCTCCGCCGCGCCGGATGTGCAGCGCAGCCTGGGCGAGGTGATCCGGCAGCTCGACGTGCGCCGCCAGCAGGTGCTGGTCGAGGCGATCATCGTCGAGATTGGCGACACCGCGGCGCAAAGGCTCGGCGTGCAGCTCTTCCTGTCCGGTCTGCGCGGGTCGAACATCCCCTTCGCGATCACCAATTATTCCAACGCCGTGCCCAATATCGGCACCATCGCCGGCGCGATCGCGGCGCGCGAGCTGGGCGGCACGACCACCACGGTCAATACCGGCACGGGCTCCACCACGACCACGACGACGGGCACCGGCTCCGACCTGATCGCGACCGCGGCGGGGACATTGGCGCAGATCAACGGCGGCGTGATCGGCGGCGCGGTGCAGAGCGGCAACGCGATTTTCGGCGCGATCGTGAACGCGGTCCGCTCCGACAATCAGTCCAACATCCTGTCGACGCCGTCGATCATGACGCTCGATAATCAGGAGGCCTATTTCCTGGTCGGGCAGGAGATTCCGATCACCACCGGCGAGGCGCTGAGCCCCAATTTCGACAACACCTTCCGCACCGTCCAGCGGCAGAATGTCGGCGTGACGCTGGAGGTCACGCCGCAGATCAATGCAGGCGGGACGATCAAGCTGGACCTGCGCATCGAGGTCAGCTCGATCGCCGGGCCGGTCAGCTCCGGCTTCCAGGATTTGATCCTCAACAAGCGCGAGCTGGAGAACACGATTACGGTCGACGAGGGCGAGATTGTCGGCATTGGCGGCCTGCTCGACGACAATGACCGGCGGACGCTCGATCGGGTGCCGCTGCTCGGCGACATTCCCATTCTCGGCAATCTCTTCCGCTCGCGCGGCCGGGCGCGGTCGCGGACCAACCTCATGGTTTTCATCCGCCCAACCATCTTGAGAACCCGCGAGGACGCGCAGGCGATGACGGCGCGGCGCTATGATTATGTGCGCGGCCACCAGATCATCGCCACGCCGAACCGCGAGCCGACCTTGGACGAGGTGGTGCGCGACTATCTCGGCACGACGCCGCCGGCGGCGCCGGACGGGCCGCAGGCGGGCGACCAGGTGGTGGCGCCCCCGCCGTCCGCGCCGGCCCCCGCAGAAGAGCTGTCGCCGCAGGAGGCCCCGGCCTTCCGGGCGCAGCCGCAATGAGGATCGCCCGCGGCGACACGAGCGGCGAGACGGTCGTGGTCACCGAAGTGACCGAGCTGATCGAGGCGCCGACCGTGGAGGACGGGACGTTGCTGGCCCGGGTGCCTTACAGCTTCGCGCGGCGGCACGGGCTGCTGCCGACGGGCGATAGCGACGCCGGGAGGCTGGACGTGGCGATGCGCGAGGGCGCGGACCCCAAGGCCTTGATCGAGCTGAGGCGCTTTCTTGGCCGGCCGTTCGGAGTGCACAAAGTCGATGGGCCGGCCTTCGACCGGTTGCTCTCCGATCTCTATCCTTCGGGGACAGAGGCGGCGGCGGACGCGGCGGGCTCGATGGGTTTTGACGGCGATCTCGGCCATCTGGCGGCGGCGTTGCCGAGCGCAGAGGATTTGCTCGACACGTCCGACGACGCGCCCGCGATCCGCCTGATCAACGGCATCATCGCCGACGCGGCGCGGCAGGGCGTCTCGGACATCCATATCGAGCCGTATGAGACGGGCCTGGTCGTGCGCATGCGCATGGACGGCGTGCTGCGCGAGACTTTGCGCATGCCGCCGCATGTAGCGCCGGTGGTGGTCAGCCGCATCAAGGTCATGGCCCGGCTCGACATTGCCGAAAGGCGGCTGCCGCAGGACGGGCGGATCGGGCTGACCCTGGGCGGCAAACTGATCGACGTGCGCGTCTCGACCCTGCCGAGCCGCGCGGGCGAGCGGGTGGTGCTGCGCATTCTCGACAAGGAGAATGCCGGAATCACGCTCGAAATGCTTGGCATGGACGCGAAGGTGGACGCGCTGCTGCGCGCCGCGCTCGCCGAGCCGAACGGGATCGTTCTGGTCACCGGGCCGACCGGCTCGGGCAAGACGACGACGCTTTATGCCGGGCTGAAATTGCTCAACGATGGCAGCCGCAATGTCCTGACGGTCGAGGATCCGGTCGAATATGCGGTGGACGGGGTCGGCCAGACCCAGATCAACCCGCAGGTGGGGTTGACCTTTGCGGCGGGATTGCGGGCCATCCTCCGGCAGGATCCGGACGTGGTCATGGTCGGCGAGATTCGCGACCGGGAGACGGCGGACATCGCCGTGCAGTCGGCGCTCACCGGCCACCTCGTGCTCTCGACGGTGCACACCAACGACGCGATCGGCGCGATCACCCGGCTGCGCGACATGAAGGTGGAGGCGTTCCTCATCGCCTCGACGGTGCGCGCGGTGCTGGCGCAGCGGCTGGTCCGCAAGCTTTGCGCGGAATGCCGGCAGCCCGTCGAAGCCTCGGGGAGCCTGGCCTCCCTGCTCGGCATCCCGGCGGGGACGATCGTCTACGAGCCCAGGGGCTGCGCGGCCTGCAGCAATAGTGGCTACAAAGGCCGGATCGGCCTGTTCGAGGCGGTGCGGGTGGACGACGAGATTCGCCGGCTGATCAACCAGGGCGCCGACGAGGTGGCGATCGCCGCCCATGCCTTCCGGAATAACGATACGCTGACCGAGGCGGCGCGGGTCCTGGTGCGGGACGGCGTGACCAGCCCGGAGGAAGCGGTGCGCGTGTCGCGGCACGAGGCGGCCGATGCCTGATTTCGCCTATGTCGGGCTGGACACGGCCGGGCGCGAAAAGCACGGCTCGGTGCGCGCCGACACGAGCGAGGCCGCCCGCGCGCAGCTGACGCAGCGCAAGCTCTATGTGGTGAAGCTGGAGCCGGCGGTCGAGGGCGCGGGCGCGCCGCTCATGTCGCGCGCCAGCCTGTTCTCCCGGAAGAAGATGGGGGTGAAGCAGGTCACCTTGTTCACCCGCCAGCTCGCCACTTTGGTGACGGTGAGCCCGCTCGAGGAGGCGCTGCGCACGGTCTCGCGGCAGGCGGAGCGGGAGGAGGTCCGGCGCGTCCTGGGCAATGTCCATGCCGGGGTGGTCGAGGGCCTCAGGCTCTCCGACGCGATGGCGCGCGAAGGGGCAAGCTTTTCGCCGCTCTACCGGGCGATGGTCGCGGCGGGCGAGGCTTCGGGGACTTTGCCACAAATCCTGGAGCGGCTGGCCAATCTGATGGAGCGGCAGGCGCAGGTGAGGGGCAAGGTGCTCTCCACTTTGGCCTATCCGGTGATCCTCGCTGTGGTTGCGGCCTTCGTGGTCTTCGCCCTGATGATCTTCGTGGTGCCGAAGGTGGTCGAGCAATTCCAGGATGTGGGCCAGCAATTGCCCTTCCTGACCCGGATGGTGATCGGCATCTCCAATTTCCTCGCCGCCTGGTGGTGGGCGCTTCTGCTCGGCCTCGGGATCGGCATCTTCCTGTGGATCAGAGCGCTGAAGGACGAAGGCATCCGCATGAAGTTCGACCGTTTCCTGCTGCGGCTTCCTTTGATCGGCCGGCTGATCCGCGACCTGCATGCGGCGCGGATGGCGCGGACGCTTTCCACGATGGTGGCGAGCCGGCTGCCTTTGCTGGAGGGGCTGAAGCTGACCACCGAGACGGTGCACAACCGCGTGCTGCGCGCGGCCTCGGCGGACATAGCCGAGACGGTGCGGACCGGCGGCAGCCTGTCCGGCGCGCTGCGCAAGGCCGGCATCTTCCCGCCTCTGCTCGTCTATCTCGCCGCCTCGGGCGAAGCCTCGGGCAAATTGGACGTGATGCTGGAGCGGGCCGCCGATTATCTGGAGCGCGAGTTCGACGCCTTCACGACGACCGCTTTGTCCCTGCTGGAGCCGGCGATCATCATTGTGATGGGCGCGGTGGTCGCGCTCATCGTCCTGTCCATCCTGCTCCCGATCCTGCAACTCGATACACTGGCTGGTGGTGTCTGATGCGTAAGTTCCTGCTCCGTCGTCTCCGCTCCTATGCCCGCCGCCGGCGGGAGGAGGACGGCTTCACCCTGGTCGAGCTGATGGTCGTGATCGTGATCATCGGGCTGCTCGCGACGGTGGTGATCATCAATGTCGTGCCGGCGCTGGACACGGCGTCCGAGACCAAGGCCAAGGCCGATATCGAGATGATCGACCAGGCGGTGCAGCGTTATTATCTCGACAACCGCCGCTATCCGACGAGCGAGGAGGGGCTGGCGGTGCTCCAGCCTTATTTGCGGCGCGTTTCGCAGGACCCGTGGAACCGGCCCTATGTCTATGCCGCGCCGGGCGCGAACGGGCGGCCTTATGCGATCTCGAGTCTGGGCGCCGACGGGCGCGCGGGCGGCAGCGGAAAAGATGCCGACATCAGCAGCAACTGATCCGGCAACCCTGCTCAGCTTCGCGGGGGACGGCTGGCTGCTCGTCGAGGGCAGCGGCGGCGTTTCCGCGCGTGGGCGGCAGGACGAGGTTATCGAGCCGCCGGCCGGCACGCGGAAGGCTTTGGCCGTGCCAGGTGCCGAGGTGGCGCTGCACTGGCTGGAGCTGGCCGGGGGGCTGACTTTGGCGCAGGCGGCGGCGGCGGCGCGGCTGATGCTCGCCGATGCGAGCGCCGAGGGGCTCGCCGACATGCATGTCGCGGTCGGCGCGCCGGAAAACGGGCTGACCCCGATCGCGCTGGCGCCCAATGCGAGCATGGCGCTCTGGACGGCGGACGACCCGGACCTGATCGTGCCGGTGCCCCTGCTGATCCTGCCGCCTGCCGGGGGGCTGGTCCGGCGCGATGCGGGATCGGTGCCGGATTATCGCGGCCTGGCAGCGGCATTTTCGGTTGAACCGGAGATCGCCGAATTGCTGATCGGCGAGACGCCGGTGCGCCCGCTCGACGAGGCGGAGTTCGAGGCGGGGCTGGCGGCGGCTTTGGCCATGCCGGCGATCAATTTGCGGCAGGGCGCCTGGGCGAGGCGGCGGCAGTGGAAGGTGGATGCGGGCGCGGCGCGGCGGGTCGGGTGGCTGGTGCTTGCGCTGGCCGTGCTGAGCCTCGTCGTCCTGCTGGTGCAGACGATGCGCTATTCCTCCGCCGCCAATGCGGTGGAGGAGGAGGCGGCGCGGATCGGTGCGCGGGCGCCGGCTGGCGATAATAGGCCCGGCTTCACGCCCGTCGCGTCCGTGCTGTTCGGCGCCATTCAGGCAGTGCCCAATGTCGAGCTCGGGCGGCTGGAATATCGCGCCGACGGCACATTGGTCGCCTTGGTCACCGGCGACACACCGGCGACCCTGCAGGCGCTGCGCCGGCAGATCGAGACCGGTGGCCTGCAGGTGCAGGAAGGCAGTGCCCAGCCCATGGGCCCGCGGCCTTCGGCCGAATTGCTGCTGAGGCCGTCATGAGCTGGTGGAGCGAGCGGAGCCTGCGCGAGCAGAGGCTGATCCAGGTGATGCTGGGCCTTGCCATCATCGTGCTCGGCTGGCTGCTTGTCGTGCGGCCGCTGATGGACATGCGGGACGCGGCGAAGGAGCGCCATGCCGCAGCCGTTGTCGCGCTCGGCGAGGCGCGGTCGCGCGCTTTGCCCGGCGCTACGCCCGGCGCGCCGGCGGCGGGGCCGGTCGATGCTTTGGTCGCGCGCACCGCCAATGAGGCGGGCTTCACCAATGCGCGGATCACCAGTCAGGGGGCGGAGCGGGCAAGCGTCGCCGTGGACTCGGCACGCCCTCAGGTCCTGTTCGGCTGGGTGGCGCGGCTGGAGGCGTCCGGGCTCCGGGTGGAGCGGCTGAACACGCGGACCAACAGCGATCGCACCGTCGGCGCCGAGATCACGCTGCGGAAAAGGGGCGGCTGATGCGGTTCCGCCTGCCTTTGAAGCGCACCGTCTTCTTCCTCGCCGCCCTGGTGCTGGCGCTGCTGATCCTGCTGCCGCTCCGCGTGGCGGCAGGCTGGTTCGACATGGGCGGCCGGGGTCTGGCCGCGCGCGAAGTGGAGGGGAGCCTCTGGTTCGGCCGGCTGCGCGAGGCGCAATTCGGGCCGGTGCTGCTCGGCGATGTCGATGCGCGGCTCAACCTGCTGCCGCTTTTCCTCGGCCGGGCACGGCTGTCGCTGCACCGCGACGCCGATTCCGGTGGCGCGTTCGACGGGGCGGTGACGGTCACGCGCAACAGCTTCGGGCTGGAGGATCTGACCGGGCAGCTGCAGGCGCGCGGCCTGTTCGGGCCGCTGCCCATCGCGACGCTCGATCTCGACGATGTCAGCGTGCATTTCGAGGGCGACCAGTGCGAGAGCGCAGAGGGTCAGGTTCGGGCAGGCCTGTCGCCCGAGGTGGCGGGACTGGCGCTGCCCTCCGGGCTGAGCGGCGCGGTGCGCTGCCAGGCGGGCGCCGTGCTGTTGCCGCTGGCCGGCCAGTCCGGCATGGAGCAGGTCAACGTCACCATCCAGGCGAGCGGCCGCTGGCAGGCGGACGTGGTCGTCCGCCCGACCGATCCGGCGACGATCCAGCGCCTGACGGGCGCCGGCTTCGTGCCCGGCGCGGGCGGCTATGTGCGGCGGATCGACGGCTCCTTCTGACCAGCCGAGCCGGGAGAAGGATAGAAGCCGCGTGCCATCCGTTCCTGCCGCGTAACGTCGACAGGAGAAGTGCCATGAAGTGGTTTGCCTTCGCGGCCGTCGCCTTGCTTGCTGTGTCCCCCACTCTGGCCGCGCAGCGTCACCGCGCCATGGCCGGCGGCGATCCCGACCTCGATCTCACGGTCCGCCCGCGGCAGGCCGCCATGCCGATCCAGGCTGGCCGGGACGACAATGTCTATCTGCCGGGCCTGACCGAGCGCGCCGGTGTGGAGAGCGCCGCCGACATGGCCAAATATAAGGGCGTAGGCGGGCCGCTCGACGAGAGCGACTATCCTTACTGCTCGGCGACGATCAGGGACCGTTGCCTGCAGCCGCCCGCGCGAGAGCGCTGATCGTTTCCGAGGCGGTACGCCGAGGCGGAACCTCGTCAGGGCGGGCCGAGCATCGCGCCGGATAGAAGCGCGCCGCTTACCGGTTGGTGGCGCATCAGGCGGAGGGGCTTGATGCCGGCTGCCCGGATGCCGCCGGTGAACCACGGAGATCATGATGAAGAAACTCCCGATCGCGGCGGTTGCGCTGTTCTTCGGAAGCTCGGCTTATGCCATGACGCCCTCGACCCAGCCGACGGGCGCGTGGGCGGACAAGGACACGGGCACGATCCTGGGCACCACGGCATTGGCCAGCACCGACAGCGCCTTTCAGCTGCGGCCGGCCGCGGTGGACTGGTGGGACCGGGCACAGCCCGATCATGAGTTGAAGCCGGCGGCCTATGGGGATGATTTTACCGAAGCCGACGCCGATGCCGACGAGAAGGCCGCGGCGATCGATGTGGCGAACGAGGAGACCGGACTGGAGCCGACGATCGAGCAGATGGAGCCGGTGTCCGCCGAGGATTCGGTGCTCGAGGGCGAGCCCGTGCCGGCCGAGGATGGCGTCGGTGGCCCCTATGAGGCGGCGGACATGGCCGCGGCGGATCTCACCCCGCGCCCGGCCGCGCAAAATTATCCCGCGTGCCGCCCCGGCCCCGGCGACGACAATTGCATCCAGCTTTACGAGCCGGGGGTCCCCCAGCAGCTCGCCGCCTGGAACCAGCCGACCGGCGGCTTCGCCGGTTCGGGCGAGACCCAGGTCGCGATGGGCGGGCCCTATGAGCCGGTCGACAACAGCGCGATCGAGACGGCCCGGGTCGACAATGAAGCTATGAACGGCGACCGTGAGGTCGACGTCGCCATAGGCGAGGCGGCTGACGACGAGGAGCTGGCCGCGATCTGAGGCTTGAACCCCTCCCTGCCTGTGCGGGGCGGGGTCAGGTCTGCGGCTGGCCCGGCGGCTTGTCGGCCAGCCAGAGGTTGATCTTGGCGATGCTGCGCTCCAGCGCGCGGAGGATGGCGCGCACCTGCTCCGGGTCGTCCTCGGCGATCGCGATCTCCGAGAGCCATCTTGTGTCGGAGAGCCATTCCTCGCCCTGCTCGCGGTCGCTGACCGAAATACCGAAATAGGCCTCGTCCGCCTCCACCCAGGAGCCGTTGTCGCCCTGCTGGATGGCATGCAGGCGGACCTGCGCATTCTCCTCGATATCGCCGAGCAGGACGTCGCGGGCGGCCGCGTAGAAGGGCTCGATCGTCGGCCAGTCCATCTTCGTCTCGGAGAGCGAGGTGAAGACGGCGTTCAAGATCTGCTTTTGCGCGATCGTGTGGAAATCGCCCATGGTGAGCGGGCCGTCCTCCAGCGGCTTGCCGTTCCCATCATCCATCTCGTCCAGCGCGTCGTCGCCGACATACCAGTCGGGATCGGGCACTTTTTCGAGCGCGGGATCGGGCATTTTCTCGAACGCCGGATCGGGCTCCTGCCCAAGGGGCAGGCCGGGCTGCTTCGGGGATTCGTCTTTCTTGGCCATGGCTCGACGGGCTGGGCCAAGCGGCTGGCCGGGTCAAGCGGGCTTTGCTAGTCGGGGTTCATGTCGCCCCTATGGACCTTCTCGATCGACCGCGGCGGCACGTTCACCGACATTGTCGCCGAGGCGCCGGACGGGCGGCGGATCGTGCGCAAATATCTGTCGGAAAATCCCGAGCGCTATGCCGACGCGGCGGTCCACGGGATCACGGAGATCGCGGCCGGCGAGCCGGTCGGCACGGTGCGGATGGGGACGACCGTCGCCACCAACGCCCTGCTGGAGCGCAAGGGCGAGCAGGTCGCACTCGCGATCACCGCCGGGCTCGGGGATGCGCTCAGGATCGGCTACCAGGCGCGGCCGGACATCTTCGCGCGGGAGATCAAGCTGCCGGCGCCGCTCTACGGACGGGTGATCGAGATCGGGGAGCGAGTGACGGCGGCGGGCGAGGTGCTGGTGCCGCTGGACGAGAGCGCGGCGCGGGCCGGGCTGCAGGCGGCGTTTGACGAGGGCTATCGGGCGCTGGCGATCGTGCTGATGCACGGCTGGCGCTGGACCGTGCATGAGGCGGCCCTGGCGGCGATGGCGCGCGCGATCGGCTTCACCCAGGTGTCGGCCAGCCATGCGGTGGAGCCGCTCATCAAATTGATCGGGCGTGGCGATACCGCGGTGGTGGACGCCTATCTGTCGCCGGTGCTCCGGCGCTATGTCGACACCGTAGTGGCCGGGCTGTCGGGTGCCGGCCGGCTCTTCTTCATGCAGTCCAATGGCGGGCTCACCGATGCGGGGCGGTTCCGGGGCAAGGATGCGATCCTGTCCGGGCCGGCCGGCGGCATTGTCGGCATGGCCAAGACCGCGGCGGAGGCCGGATATGATCATGTCATCGGTTTCGACATGGGCGGGACCTCGACGGACGTCTCGCACCATGCCGGCGTCTATGAGCGAACCAGCGAGCGGGCGGTGGCGGGCGTGCGGGTGCGGGCGCCGATGCTGGAAATCCACACCGTCGCGGCCGGCGGCGGCTCGGTCTGCGTCTATGACGGGCAGCGCTTCCGGGTCGGGCCGGAGAGCGCGGGAGCGGTGCCGGGGCCGGCCTGCTATCGGCGCGGCGGGCCGCTGACGGTCACCGACTGCAATGTCGTGCTCGGCAAGATCAGGGCGGAGCATTTCCCGGCGGTGTTCGGGCCGGGCGGGGATGAGCCGATCGATGCGGCGGCCTCGCTGGCGCGGTGCGCGGAGATTGCGGCGCAAGTGGGCAAGACGCCACGCGAGGTGGCCGAGGGCTTCGTCCGGATCGCGGTCGACAATATGGCCAATGCGATCAAGCAGATCTCGATCGCGCGCGGCCATGACGTGACCCGCTATGTGCTGCAATGTTTCGGCGGGGCGGGCGGGCAGCATGCCTGCCTGGTCGCGGACGCGCTCGGCATCGGGACGGTGATGATTCACCCTTTGGCGGGCGTGCTCAGCGCTTATGGCATGGGGCTGGCGGACCTGGTCGAGCTTCGGCAGCGGAGCCTGGGCGGCGGCGATCTGGACGCGGCGCTTCGGGAGCTGGAGGCGGAGGCCGTGGCGGCTTTGGCGGCGCAGGAGGTAAAGCGGCCGGAGATCCTGCGGCGGGCGGCCTTGCGATACGACGGCAGCGATACGGCGCTGGAGGTGCCGGTTTCCGCAGACATGCGGGCGGACTTCGAGGCGGCGCATCTGCAGCGGTTTGGGTTCACGGCGCCGGAGACGGCGGTGGTGGTCGAGACGGCGATCGTGGAGGCGCGCTCCAAATCCGCCCCGGCACGGGGAGGGAGACCGGCGAAGCGGGTGGAGGGGCCGAGTGGCGTCCGGCCCCACCGCCATGCTGCGCATGGTCCCCCTCCCCGTGCCGGGGAGGCGCTTTTCGACCGTGCCTCTCTCGGCCCCGGCGACATGGTCACCGGTCCCGCGCTCATCATCGATCCCTCGCAAACCACCGTCGTCGAGCCCGGCTGGCGCGCCAAGGTGGGCGCCCGTGACAACCTCATCCTCACCCGCGCCATTCCCCGCGCCGCCGCGACCGCTTCGGCGGAGGCCGATCCTGTGATGCTCGAGGTCATGGCCAACCTGTTCATGGCGATTGCCGAGGAGATGGGGGTGGCGCTGCAGAACACGGCGTCGTCGGTGAACATCAAGGAAAGGCTGGATTTCTCCTGCGCCTTGTTCGACGCCGAGGGCGATCTGATCGCCAATGCGCCGCATATTCCGGTCCATCTCGGTTCGATGGGGGATTCGATCAAGACGATCATCGCCGCGCGGGGAGAGGCGCGGGACGGGCGGGGAATGAAGCCGGGCGACGTCTATGTGCTGAACGCGCCCTATCGTGGGGGCACGCATCTGCCCGACATCACCGTGATCATGCCGGTCTTTGCGCGTGAGGAAGATGATGCGCCGGCCTGGTTCGTGGCGGCGCGCGGCCATCATGCCGATATTGGCGGGATCGCGCCGGGCTCGATGCCGCCGGACAGCAAGACGGTGCACGACGAGGGCGTGCTGATCGACAATGTTCTGCTCGTCGATGCGGGGCGCTTCCGTGACGCGGAGATGCGCGCGCTGCTTGCCTCGGGCGAATGGCCGGCGCGCAATCCGGATCGGAACATCGCCGACCTCAAGGCGCAGATCGCCGCCTGCCAGCTCGGAGCCAATGAGCTGAAGCGCGTGGCGGGCGAATATGGCCGGGCGGCGATCGACGCCTATATGGCGCATGTCATGGCCTATGCCGAGGAGGCGGTGCGGCGGCTGATCGGGCGGCTGCAGGACGGCGCCTTCACCTACGAGATGGATAATGGGGCGACGGTGTCGGTTTCGATCACGGTCGACCGGGACGCGCGGTCGGCGGTGGTGGATTTCGCCGGAACCAGCGCGCAACTGGGTGACAATTTCAACGCGCCTTATTCGATCTGCCGGGCGGCGACGCTCTATGTGTTCCGGACGCTCGTGGACGACCCGATCCCGCTCAACGACGGCTGCATGCGCCCGATCACGCTCAGGGTGCCGGAGGGGTCGATGCTCAACCCGAACTATCCGGCGGCGGTGGTGGCGGGGAATGTCGAGACCAGCCAGGTCGTGACCGACTGCCTGCTCGCGGCGACGGGGGCGCTGGCGCCGAGCCAGGGTACGATGAACAATTTCACCTTCGGCAATGACCGCTATCAATATTATGAGACGATCGCGGGCGGCGCCGGGGCCGGCCCGGATTTCGACGGGGCGAGCGCGGTGCAGACGCATATGACCAACAGCCGCCTGACCGACCCGGAGGTGCTGGAGACGCGCTTCCCGGTGATCCTGGAGCGGTTCGCGATCCGGCGCGGCTCGGGCGGCACGGGTGCGCATCGCGGCGGCGACGGCGTGGTGCGGCGAATCCGCTTTCTGGAGCCGATGCAGGCGGGCATGCTCGCCAACCGCCGTCGCGTGGCGCCACGCGGGCTGGCCGGCGGCGGCGATGCGGCGGCGGGCGTGAACCGGGTCGTGCGCGCGGACGGAACGGAGGAAAGGCTGGGCGCCACGGCGTCGGCGCGCATGGCGGTCGGCGACGCCTTCGAGATCGAGACGCCGGGCGGAGGGGGATATGGTGTTTAGAAATCCTCCCCGGAACGGGGAGGGGGACCGGCTGAAAGCTGGTGGAGGAGCCGAGGGCTTCGCCAACGTTCCGACCCCTCCACCGTGCCTCGCACGGTCCCCCTCCCCGTTCCGCGGAGGATTTGCGTGAGCCATTATCTCCCCCTGATCGGCGTGCTGCTGCTGGTTCTCGGCTTCGCGCTCCGGCTCAATCCGATGCTGGTGGCGACCGCGGCGGTGCTGGCCAGCGGGCTGGCCGGCGGCATGGGTCTGACGCAGGTCATTTCGGAGTTCGGCAAGGCGTTCAACGACAACAGGATCATCGCGGTCGTCTGGATCATCCTGCCGGTGATCGGCCTGCTCGAGCGCTATGGCCTGCAGGAGCGGGCCAAGGGGCTGATCGCGAGCTTCAAGAACGCGGCGGTCGGCAAATTGCTGATCCTCTACCTGCTCTACCGCCAGTTCACCGCTGCGATCGGCCTGCACGTCACCGCCGGCCATGCCCAGACGGTCAGCCCGATCGTCGCGCCGATGGCCTTGGTCGCTGCCGAGAAGCAGCATGGCGCGCTGGACGATGCGACGGCCGAGCGGGTGAAGGCCATGACCGCGGCGACCGACAATGTCGGCCTGTTCTTCGGCGAGGACATCTTCTTCGCGATCGGCTCGATCGTCGTCATCCAGCAGGCGCTCGCGACGCGCAATATCGAGTTGTCGCCGGTCGAACTGGCGCTCTGGGCGATCCCGACCGCGATCGCCGCCTTCATCATCCATTCGACGCGGCTCGTCCTGTTCGATCGTGCGCTGCGGAGGGCCGCGAAATGACGCCGCCGCCTCCCGCCTTGCTGACGCTCGAGCATCTCTACTGGCTGGTCGGCGCGATGTTCGCCGCCTTCGCCTTGCTCAGCCTGTTCGACCGGAAGAGCAAGAAAGCGCTCGGTAATGCCGCCTTCTGGGGGCTGATGGCGGCGAGCCTGATCGGCGGCTCCTATTTCAGCAATTTCGGCAACGGCCTGATCGTGCTCGGGCTGGTGGGGCTGGCGGGCTTCGGCTTCACCGGGCGCTCGCAGCCGAAGACGACCAGCCCCGCCGAGCGCAAGGCCTTCGCCGATTTGCGCGGCAACTGGCTGTTCATGCCGGCCGTGCTGATCGTGCTCGTCGTGCTGGCCGGGACTTTGGCCTTCCACTTCACCCCGTTCGGCCAGGCCAATCTCTTCGCGCCGCGGCGGGAGACCTATTTCTTCCTTGTCGCCGGCGTGTTCGCGGCCTTGCTCGTCGCCCAGCTCTGGCTGAAGCCGCCGGTCGTGGCGCCGCTCCAGGAAGGACGGCGGCTGATCGACGCGATCGGCTGGGCGGCGGTGCTGCCGCAACTGCTGGTCGCGATGGGGACGGTGTTCGACAAGGCCGGCGTCTCAGGGTTGATTCGCGAAGGCACGCTTGCCGTGCTGCCGCCCGGCAATCTCTTCCTCGCCGTCGCGGTCTTCGGCCTGGGCATGGCGATGTTCACGATCATCACCGGCAACGCCTTTGCCGCCTTCCCGGTCATGGCATCGGCGATCGCCGTGCCTTTGCTGATCGAGACCTATGGTGGCAATGCCGCGGCGATCGGCGCGATCGGCATGCTGGCGGGCTTTTGCGGGACATTGATGACCCCGCTGGCGGCGAATTTCAACATCGTGCCGGTGCGCCTGCTGGAGCTGCAGGACCCCAATGCGGTGATCAAGGCGCAGCTTGCCACGGCCATCCCGATGTTCGTGGTGAACGTGGCGCTGATTTACTTCCTGGCCTTCTGAGGATCGCATGCCGCACAATCTGACCCCCGCAATCGCCGAGCGCTTCGCGTCGATCGCGCTTGGCCATGTGACACGCGAATATCCGCACAAGCTCGATCAGGTGCTGGAGGGCCCGGAGGATCTGCTTTCGCCGCGGGCGCTGCACCCGATCTTCTTCGGCAGCTTTGACTGGCATAGCTGCGTGCACGGTTACTGGCTGCTGCTGCGCACGCTGAGGCTGTATCCGGACATGCCGTCATCTGTCCGGATCCGGACATTGGCCGATGAAATGTTCACCGCGGACAAGGTGGCGGGGGAGTTGGATTATCTGGACCGCGCCTATACGGGCGGGTTCGAGCGGCCTTATGGCTGGGCCTGGCTGCTCATGCTCCATGCCGAGGCACAAAGGCACGATGCCGACTGGGCGGCGGAGCTGAGGCCCCTGGCCGATGCCTTCGCGGCGCGCTTCAGGGCCTTCCTCCCCAAGCTCACCTATCCGATCCGGACCGGCACGCATTACAACAGCGCCTTTGCTCTGGTGCTGGCGGGAGAATGGGCCGCGGCGAATGATCCGGCGCTGGCGCAGCTGATCGGCGAGCGTGCCCGCTCTTATTATCTGGAGGACCGTGCCTGCCCGGGCTGGGAGCCCGGCGGTGACGATTTCCTTTCCTCGGCGCTGATCGAGGCGCTGCTCATGAAGCGCGTGCTGCCGCGCGAGGAATTCGCAGGCTGGCTCGCCCTGTTCCTGCCCAGCCTGGCGGCGGAGGAGCCGAAGAGCCTGTTCACGCCCGCCACGGTCTCGGACCGCTCGGACGGGAAGATCGCCCATCTGGACGGGACGAACCTGTCGCGGGCCTGGTGCTGGCGCGGGCTGGTGGACGGGCTGGCCCCGGATCTTGCCGCCCTTGCGCACGAGACGGCGGACCGCCATCTGAAGGCCAGCCTGCCGCATGTGGCGGGCGACTATATGGGCGAGCATTGGCTGGCGACCTTCGCCCTGCTGGCGCTGGTCGATTTTTGAGGGGACCTGGTTCACCGGTCGCAAGGCGATCGGATCAGGATCTCATGGGAGCACGGAATGAACGACCTCTACCTCAAGCTGGGCCGCACCATGGCCGGCATCTGCAAGCCCGGCTTCCACCAGGCCGCCTTGCTGGCGGCGATGGACGAGGAGGGCGCGGCGCTGCAGCTCACTTATTCGCTCGACGACGGCAGCGAGTGGGAGCCGGAGCTGACCGAGAAAGACCGGGCGGACCTGCGCGCCGCGCTCACCGAAGTCCGGCACGCCCAGCAGGAGGCTGACGGCAAGGTCTGGAAGACCTGTACCGTCGTGCTGACCCGGGGCGGCGGCTTCGAGATGGACGTGGAGTACTAGGATTTTCCTTGATCTCCGACGCCCGCACGGGGGCCATGCGGAACACTGCGGTCCGCGCCCCGTTCAGCGAGGCAAAGGAGATTCGCGTTGAAAATCTTGTTCGGACTCGTCGGAATCCTGGCCCTGATCGGCCTCCTCGTCGTCGTCGGTTGCACGAAGCTCATCTTCTGACGCCCGCCGATGCCGCGCCCTGTCGGCATGGTTTACAAATCCTTACCCGTTAACCGTCGAGAAGCGCGGAAATCCGCGATTGGCCCGGCTCTTGCTCTTGTTCGCGCATGAGCAAATTGCGCAAATTCGGTCGCCTCTTCGTCATCAAGAACCGGCTGGAGGCCTGCGCGGTGATCTACGCGCTCGGCCTCGGCGCGATCGAGCGCGGGCTTCATTATATGGAAGTCTATCCGGGCTTTCCGGGCTGGCTGTTCATGGCCGCCTGCACCTGCGCCGTCTTCATGGCCGGCGCCCGGCTGCTCGAATTCACCCGCAAGGACAACCGGCAGCGCCGCCGCCGGTCCGATTTCATCGGACCTCGCCAGCCTTTGGGCCAACCTTTGGCGGAAATTCCCAACTAGCGGCGAGCGCTGAGGCGCCTCCCCAAGCCTCTGGAAATCAAAAAATGGCGGATTTCCGCCATAAAATCCGTTTGGCACGGCTCCTGCTAACCTTGTGGGCATCGAATTCAGAATGCCAACACAAGGTTCAAGGAGCAGTACAATGACCAACGTTTCGCAGAAAATCCGCAAGACGATCACCGCCGGCCTGGGCGCCGCCCTGATCTCCACTTTGTTCGTCGTCGCCGCTGTCGGCCCGGCGGGCAGCGCGAACGCCGCCCCCGCGGCGACCACTCAGGCCCAGGCCTGACCTCCGGCGCGCGGCCGGTCGGGGAGCCTCCCCCTTCTTCCCGCCGGCCGCCGCCTTAGTTCTCACCAACCCCGCTTCGGATACGCACCCCAATGAGCATCTTCTCCCGCACCCGCGACATCATCGCCGCCAACGTCATCGACCTGATCGAACGGTCGGACGATCCGGCGAAGACGATCCGCGTGATCATCCTCGAGATGGAGGAGACGCTCGTCGAGGTCCGCGCATCCGCGGCCCGGCTGATCGCCGACCAGAAGGAGAAGCGCCAGCAGATCGCCCGCCTCGCCGCTCTTACCGAGAGCTGGACCGAGCGCGCGGAGCTGGCGCTCTCCAAGGGACGCGAGGATCTTGCCCGGCAGGCGCTGGTCGAGAAGGAAAAGCTGGCCGGCCTCACCGACGAGATTGGCGAGGAAGTCGGCTCGATCGAGCAGGCGCTGCGCAGCCTCGAAGGCGACATCGCCAAGCTGCAGGCGAAGCTGCGCGAGGCGCGGGTCCGGCAGAATGCGGTGGCGACGCGGCTGGAGAGCGCCGAGAACAGAGTGCGGCTGCGCGAGCTTTACGCCGGCCACCGCACCGAGGCGGCCTTCGAGAATTTCGAGCAGCTGGAGCGCCAGGCTGATTATGCAGAGGGCGAGGCCGATGCCCTGCTGCTCGCCGCGCCTGAGCGGACGCTCGAGGAAGAGATTGCCGAGCTGCGTGTCGCCGAGCGGGTCGATGCCGAGCTGGAGGCGATGAAGGCGCGGAGGCTTGCAGCATGACGAGCACCAATTGGAGCGAGGCCGAGCGGCTGTGGCGCAGCGGTGCCGCGATGGACGAGAAACTGGCCTTGGTCGAGCGGGCGCTGGCCGCGCTCGGCGGCGGCAGGAACGAGAAAGATCTGAAGGCGGCGAATGGCCGCGGCGCAGGGAGGAAGAAATGAACGTGGGTGGCAAGAAGTTCAGGGTCGACAAGGCGAACGCGAAAGTCGCCGGCGTCTGCGCCGGGCTTGGCGAGACCACCGGGCTAGACCCGAATGTCATCCGGATCGGCTTCGTGCTGGCCGCGATCTTCGGCAGCTTCATCGCCGCCATGATCATCTACGGCGTGCTCGCCGTGGCCGGCGGCAATGGCGGGCCCAGCCGCCGCCGCCACAGCCTGGCCCCCGTGGAGCGGCCGGGCCGGAGCGAGAGCCGCGACGACCGCGCGCTGGAGGACCGGCTGCGGGCGCACGACCGGCGGATGAAGGAGATCGACACGTTCGTGGCCGGCTCCAACAGCCGCCTGGCGCGCGAGATCGAAGAATTGCGGAACTGAAGCAGAGACTTCATCGGTACGGGAGGAAAAGATGAGCGATCCGATGACGACCATCACCGTGGCCGGCGCCGCTTTGGCGGGGCTCAGCATCGCCACCTTTGCCGGCCTGCGCGGCTGGCAGGGCTGGCTCGATGTTCGGCGTATGGAATTGGCCGGGAACGGTCCGCGGGCCGAGGCGCGCAGCCCGGCGGGCGACATGATCGAGGTGGCGGACCTGAAGGAACGGGTCCGCAAGCTCGAGGCCATCGCCGCGGTCGTGGACCTTTAGAATTCTCCGAGCGGGAGAACAGGGCGCCCGGCTTGTTGCGTAGCGCCGGGCGCCCTTATTTCGCTCAGATTGGTCGGGGCAGCGCGAAATAGACGCTGTCGCAAAGCTCGCCGCCGACATTCCAGGTGCCTTTGGCGCGGTGGGTCTCGGTGAAGCCCAGACGGGCCATCAGACCGAGCGAGGCCAGGTTGCGCGGATCGACGTCGGCGATCAGTTTCTCGAGGTCGCGGGTCGCGAAAATATGGGCGATCACCGCCGTCAGCGCCTCGCGTGCATAGCCTTTGCCCCAATGGTCCGGATGGAGGATGTAGCCGATCTCGGGCAACCGGTAGCAGCCGGCCTTGCCGATCGCCCGGCCGTCCAGCTCGACCACGAAATCGTCGCGCAGCTCGAGATCATCCTCGGCCATGCTCGCCACCCAGATACGGGTTTCGTCGAGGCTCCTATGCGGGGGCGTCGACCAGTAGCGCATGGCGCGGGGGTCGCTCAGGATCGCATGGAAGGCATCGACATCGTCCAGCCGCGCGGGGCGCAGGACGAGGCGCTCGGTGCGCAGGATCGTCATGGGCGGACCTGGCCGGTCCCGCGCACCTGATATTTGAAGGTGGTGAGCTGCTCCGGGCCGACAGGGCCACGCGCGTGCAGGCGGCCCGTCGCGATGCCGATCTCCGCCCCGAAGCCGAACTCGCCGCCATCGGCGAACTGGGTGGAGGCATTGTGGAGGAGGATGGCGCTGTCCACTTCGGTGAGGAAGCGGTCGGCGGCGGCCTGGTCCCGGGTGACGATCGCCTCGGTGTGGCTGGAGCCGTAACGCGCGATGTGGGCAATGGCGTCATCCAGCCCTGCGACGGTGCGTATCGAAAGGATCGGCTCCAGATATTCGGTCGACCAGTCGGCCTCGGTGGCGGGGGCCATTTGGGTGACCGCGCGTGCCTCCTCGTCGCCGCGCAATTCGCAGCCCGCCGCGCGCAGCGCCCCGGCGACAGCGGGGAGCATCGGCAAGGCGGCGCGGTCGATCAGCAGGGTCTCGGTAGCGCCGCAGACGGACGTGCGACGCACCTTCGCATTGACCACGATCTCGCGCGCCATGTCCGGGTCCGCGTCTTCGTGGACATAGGTGTGGCAGATGCCTTCGAGATGGCTGAGCACGGGCACCCGCGCCTCGGCCTCGACGCGCGCGACCAGGGACTTGCCGCCGCGCGGGATGATCAGGTCGATAGCGCCGTCCAGCCCGGCCAGCATCGCACCGACCGCATCGCGGTCCGGCGTCGGGACGATCTGCACCGCGGCCTCGGGCAGGCCCGCTTCGGCGAGGCCGGCGGCGATCGCCTCGCCGAGGGCCAGGGCGGAGGCCAGGGCGTCGGCGCCGCTGCGCAGGATCAGGGCATTGCCCGAGCGCAAAGCGATGGCGGCGGCATCGGCGGTGACGTTCGGCCGGCTCTCGAAGATCATGCCGATCACGCCGATCGGCGTGCGCACCCGGGCGAAGTCGAGCCCGTTCGGCCGCTGCCAGCGCGCCATCTCCGCGCCGACCGGATCGGGGAGCGCGGCGATCTGGTCGACGCCGGCGGCGATGGCCTCCAACCGCGCCGGATCGAGGCGCAGGCGGTCGACGAGACGCGTGGCTTTGGCGACGTCGGCCGCATTGGCGGCGAGGATCGTCTCGGCGCGCGCGCGGATCTGCGCGGCGATGGCGCTTATCGCCGTCGTCCGCGTCGCCGCGTCCGTCTTGCGCAGCGCCTCGGCCGCAGCCCGCGCCTTCCTGCCCATCTCCAGCATCATCGCGCGAGCATCACCAGATCGTCCCGATGGATCAAGGCGTCCGGGCCGGAATAGCCAAGCAGGGCCTCGAAGCGGGTGCTGGGCTGGCCGGCGATCGCGCGGGCCTCGTCGCTATTATAGGCGCTGATCCCGCGAGCCAGCTCGGCGCCGTCGGGGCCGCGGACCGAAAGGCAGACGCCGCGCTCGAACTCGCCCTGGACGGCAGTCACTCCGGCCGGCAGCAGGCTCTTGCCGCCCGCCAGCGCCTTGGCCGCGCCCGCATCGACGTTGAGCGACCCGGCCGGCTGGAGCGTGCCCGCGATCCACTGCTTGTAGGCGCTGGCGGGGGAGCCCTTGGCGGTGACCAGGGTGGCGCGCGCGCCGGCCTGGAGCGCGGCGAGCGGATGGGCCTTCCGGCCCGAGGCGATGAGGGTCGCGCAGCCCGCGCCGCCGGCGATGCGCGCGGCCGCCAGCTTGGAGCGCATTCCCCCGGAGCCGACGCCGCGCGTGTCGCCCGCCATCGCCTCGACCGCGTCGATATCGTCAACCGTCGCGACATGGGCGGCGGCGGGGTCCCTGACCGGGTCGGCGGTGTGCAGGCCGTCCACGTCGGAGAGCAGGACGAGCAGGTCCGCCTTCAGCATCTGGGCGACACGTGCGGAGAGCCGGTCATTGTCGCCATAGCGGAGCTCGTCCGTGGCGACGCTGTCATTCTCGTTGATCACCGGAATCGCGCCCTGGCCGAGCAAGACCTCGATCGTGGCGCGGGCATTCAGCCAGCGGCGGCGCCGCTCGGTGTCCTCGAAGGTGAGCAGCAGCTGCGCGGTCGGGATGGCGTGCGGGGCGAAGGCGGTCTCCCAGGCCTGCATCAGCAGGGTCTGGCCCGCGGCGGCGGCGGCCTGCTTGTGATCGAGCCGGGTGGAGGGCTTCAGCCCCAGATGCCGCCGCCCCAGCGCCACCGCGCCCGAGGAGACGACAATCACCTCCGTGCCGGCCTTGCGCAGCGCCGCGATGTCGTCCGCGAGGCCCGCGAGCCATGCCGCACGCGCGCCGCCGTCCGCCGCGATCAGCAGCGAGGAGCCGACCTTGACCACGACGCGGCGGGCGCCGGACAGAAAGGCAGCGTGAGAGGTCAATGCGAGGCCCCGAAAATCGTTTCGGCGGGCGCCCTAGCACAGAGTGAGCGGCGAAAGGGGCGAAATCCGCTTCGTGCGGTCAGGAGGCTGTCTGTCCCGTATTGTCCAGCGCCGCCGGTGCCTTTTGCCGGCGCGCCTGGAAGGCCTGGCGCATGATGAAAAAGGCGATCAGGTGGAGCGCCAGCAGCATCGCGGCGTCGAAGGCCAGGGCCGCATGTTTGCGGGTGCCGAAAAAGCCAAGGTCCTGGTCGGCCCAGGCCGCGCCATCGCTATCGGGAATGCGGGGATGCGAGGTTTCGCCCCGGAGCATGGCCTCGACGCGTGCGAGGTTCCGCAGGTCGTCCTTGTCGACGCGGGGGTCGGCGGGGAGGCGGCGCACCAGCGCGTGGTCCACCGCATCGGGCGTGCGCCTGTCGAGCAAGGCCAGATATTGGCGGGCAAGCTGGTGCCGGGCGTCGCGGGGCGCGCTGGCCGGGAGCGTGACTGCAGCTTGAAGCATCTCGCGGACGCGCTGCCAGCCGAGGTCCGGCACCTCCGGCAGGGTGACGCCCGCCCAGCCCCAAGGCTGGGGGCTGGAGGGAACGGAATCAGGAACGAAGGTGGAGCGGCGCTGGCCGGCAATCCAGCCGTCCTGGCCGGGAAGGAAGGCGAACGGGTAGAGCCAGCGAAAGGTGAGCGATTGGCCCATGCGCTGGCTGAGCCGGACCCACCGCCCGTTCTCGCGGCGCTCGACGAAGCGGAAATCGCCGTTGATCAGCCCGAAGCCGTCCGGCACCGGCTGGTCTCGGAGCACCCAGCCTTCGCCGAGCAGCAGGCCGGCCTCATTGGTTCGCGCGGAGCGGACGGCGGGGCAGCGACCGGACGCGATCTGGGCGAGCACCCGCGCGCCGGTTTCCCGATCCGGAAAGTCGACCGAAACTGTGGGCGTGTCGGGCAGGCTTTCACCAGCGCCGTAGTGCTGCCTGACGGGCGGGCAGGTGGGCCGCTGCTCGACATATAAAGCAGGCACGACGCCCTCGGTCCCGGGCTTCGCCATGAGGACGCGGCGGGCGCCGCGCCCGAACAGCAGCCGCGCGCAGGCCTGGGAGCAATGGTTGCGGTCAACAGGTCCGTGCCGGTCCGCGATGACGACATTGTCGGCGCGGTCGGGGGCGGGGCCGGTAAAGTCCCTGGCGAGGCTGGCGCGGCTGACCAGCCAGTTCTGGACCAGCGGCGGGGCGAGGCCGCAGAGCAGGAGCAGGGCCGCGACCCCGGTCCGCGGCCGGCGCGGCACCGCGCGCTCGCCGGCGAAGACGAGCAGGCGATAATAGAGGATGGTCGGACTCGCCCTGAGCATCAGCAGCAGCCAGATGAGGGTCACCGTGCCCACGCGATAATGATCGCCGCCGTCCATCAGGTCGGACCGCGGCACCCAGAGCTGCTCGGTGACGACGAGGGTCGTCACCGGGATCGCGGTCAGCCCATAGGGAAGCAGCCACCGCCACATCCGCACTTGCTCCTAGGCGCGCCGGGCGCGTGAGGGACAGGTCTATGGGATTGGGGTAAAAAGAAAATTACGCGCGGGTTAGTGCCGATGCTAGTGCTGCTGCGGGCCGATGCGCAGCTTCAGCGTCGCGCCGCCGGGGGCGACGAGCCAGAAGTCGCCGAAATCCGGATGGGTGAGCGGCGCGGGGCGGAGGCCGCCTAGGGCGGCGACGATGTCGGGCACTGTGTTGCTATGGCCGACGATGAGGACAGGGCCGGACTCGCGGCGGACGCGGGCGATCAGGCCGGGCGTGTCGCGCGGGTCGTAGATGGTGAGGTTGAGGCCGAAGCGGGCTGCGGTCGGCGCGGCGGTCTGGCGGGTGCGCTTATAGTCGCTGACATAGATGGCGACGGGGCGGTTCGCTCCCTGGAACTGGTCGGTCTCCAGCATGTCCGCCAGCGCGATCGCGGCCGTGCGGCCCTCGGGCAGCAGGTCCGGGTCCGGCTGGCCCTCGGGCGTGTTGAGGTGCCGCACGACATAGACCGGATAGGTCTGGTTCGGCGGCACGGCATGCGCCGCGGCCGGGAGGAGGGCGAGCAGGAGGGCGATCAGGATGCGCATGGGAAGCCTTGTGACGGGAAGACGGGGAAGAATCTAGTGCTGGGCCTTGGCCGCGCGCGAGGCCTCGTCGAGCAGCCGGTCCAGCGCGGCGCGGTCGTGGACGCGGCCGGCGGCGATCACGGTGTCGAGGCGGCGGAGCGCGGCGAGGTCGCGGCTCGGGTCGCCGCGCAGCAGAATGAGGTCGGCGCGGGCGCCACGCTCGACCGTGCCGAAATCGGCGCGCCAGCCCAAAGCGGAGCCGCCGTTCGGCAGCGTCCGGAAATAATCACGCGGGACGACGGTCGCGCTGCGCAGGGCGGCCATGTTGGAGAGGCCCGCGGCATGCAGCGCCTCCACTTCCGCGATCAGTCCGGGGCCCCAGAGGTGGAAGGCCTGGGCGGTGTCGGAGCCGGCCATGAGCGGGACGCCGGCCCGGTGCAGCGCCGCGACGATGCGGCGGCGCAGGCGGACGAAATCGGCGCCATTTTCGGCGGTGAAGCCGGCCTGGGCGAGGCCGCCGGCCTGCTGCGCCCATTGCGCGAGCACCGGATCGGGCACGTAGCGCATTTCCGGCCGGGCGCGGAGCTGCGCGACCGGTGTGCCGACATCGGCGATCCGCTCGAATAGAGCGAGCGTCGGCACCTGCCAGCTGCGCGCGGCGGCGACGCGGCGGGCGAAGGCGTCGAGTTGCGCATCGGTGAGGCCGGCCAAGGCCGCGAGGACGGGCGGCGGCGGGATCTGGCCGAACTCCAGCTGCCGTTCGGGGGCCCCTTCCGGAAGCAGCGCCAGCAACGAGCCGTCGAGATGCTCGATCTGCTGGTTCGCGGCCATGGCGCGAGCGAGGCCGACCTCGTTGGTGACGTGGCCGGCGACGGGCAGGCCCCTTGTCCGGGCCTCCTCCTGCACCGCCTGCCATATGGGGACATTCGTCAGGTGGTGCGATTTGATGAGGTCGAAGCCCGCCGCCTGAGCCGCCGCGACCGCCGCGCGGGCGGCCTCGGGTGAGGTGACATTGTTGAGGTTCAGCGCCGGCGCCGCGGCGTAGAAGCGCGGCCCGGGCATGGTGCCCGCCTCGATCGCCGCCCGCGCCTGGAGATTGGCTGGCGAACCGGCCATGCCGCGCGCGGTGGTGAGGCCATGAGCGAGCATCACCGCGAGCGCCCGCTGGGCGGCGTCGCCGGGCTGGCCGGGCGTGGGGGCGAGATGGACGTGCATGTCGACCAGGCCGGGCATCAGCACCATGCCCCGCGCCTCGATCCGCCGCGCGCCATCCGGCACCCGGACGGAGGCGCGCGGGCCGATGGCGGTGATCCGGTCGCCCTGGAAAAGGACGGTCTGATCGGAGAGGCGCTCCGGCCCGGTCATGGGCAAGACGTCGGCGCCGACAATGGCGGTGACCTGCTGGGCTCGGGCCGTGGTGGTCCAGAACAGGGCGAAGAAGAGCAAGGCGAGCGTTCGGGCGGCAGTCATGCGCCAGTCTTCTAGCGTCGATCGCCCCGAGGCCGTTGATCATGCTTGCGGATTTGGCGTGCGGGCAAGTCAGGTTTGCCGCCCTGCACAATGGGGAGAAATTGACTCCCTCCGGCGTTCAATCCAAGGGGGCGACAAGGCGCCGCCGTCAAAAGGACGAAGCAGAGGATGACAACTGAAAAGGAGCGCCGAAGCAACCGGCCGGCGCTCTCCCTTCACGTTCCGGAGCCCAATGCGCGGCCCGGAGAGCTGCCCGATTTCAGCGGCATCGCGATTCCCGCCGCCGGCAGCGTTGCCCGGCCTGACATCCATGTCGCGGCGGTCGAGACCCACCCGCTTTGCTATACGCTCGTCCGCGTGCTGGACGAGGAGGGCAAGGCGGTCGGCCCATGGGATCCAAGGCTCGATCCGGACAAGCTCCGCCGCATGCTGCGCGACATGGCCCTGGTCCGGATCTTCGACGACCGCATGTTCCGCGCCCAGCGGCAGGGCAAGACGAGCTTCTACATGAAGTCGACGGGCGAGGAGGCGGTGGCCGTCGGTGCCGCCCATGCGCTGGACCGCGAGGACATGTGCTTCCCCACCTATCGGCAACAGGGCCTGTTGGTGGTGCGCGATTACCCGCTGGTGCAGATGATGTGCCAGATCTACTCGAACCGCGGCGACAAGCTGAAGGGCCGCCAGCTGCCAATCATGTACTCGGACCGGGAGAAGGGCTTTTTCTCCATCTCCGGCAATCTGGGCACCCAATATCCGCAGGCCGTGGGCTGGGCGATGGCGAGCGCGATCAAGGGCGACAGCCGGATCGCCGCGACGTGGATCGGCGACGGCTCCACGGCGGAGGGCGATTTCCACCATGCGGTGACCTTCGCCGGCGTCTACCGGGCGCCGGTGATCCTCAACATCGTCAACAATCAGTGGGCGATCTCCTCCTTCTCCGGCATTGCCGGGGGCGAGCTCACCACCTTCGCGGCGCGGGCGATCGGCTATGGCATTGCCGG
>Ga0070665_100000286_pt1 | contig 80339 bp, 57 predicted proteins | sample KBSS13metaG_FD_65862 | JGI IMG/M metagenome (GOLD analysis project Ga0070665, IMG submission 65862) | Switchgrass rhizosphere microbial communities from Kellogg Biological Station, Michigan, USA - KBS S1-3 metaG | ecosystem: Host-associated > Plants > Roots > Rhizosphere > Soil ... | reverse complement strand
CCAAGAGCCAAACGCCACTACGCTAGTTGCCCATTAAACCCTTCTCCCGCCGGGAGAAGGTGGTCCGCGGCAGCGAACCGGATGAGGGCGGAGTAGCGCGCTTCGACCCTGACTGGTGTGAAAGACCTACACCGCTTCTTGCCCTCACCCCAACCCTCTCCCGGCGGGAGAGGGAGTCGTCGCTCGCAAGACGCCCATAAATCCTACTACGGCGCTTCGGCCCCGGCGAATGGCAGTGTGGTTGGCGCTGGTGTCCTCGGCGCCAGGCGTGAGAAGACGTTATCGACAAAACCGTTTGGCAGTTCGATCACGCTCGATCGCAAACGCTCTTGCCACCAGTTCGAGATCTCCTGCAGCTCCCCTTTTTCGTAGCGGTGCTGCACGATCTCGTACGTGTCGCGCTCGAAGAGGACTACGTCAATCGGAAAATCGACGTTGGCGGAACTGATCCGCGTGGAATCAAACGCCAGGCAGCCGACTTTGAGCGCAAACCGCATCGAGTCGGAGAACTTCAGCGTCCGGTCGAGGATCGGCTTGCCGTAGCCGGATTCGCCGATGATGTAATACGGCGTCCCCTGGCTGACTTCGACCCAGTTTCCCTGCGGGTAGAGCATGTAGAGCCGCGGCTCTCGATCGCCCTCTAACTGGCCACCAACCAATGCGTGCAGGTTGAACGGCAGGTTGCTCTCTTGCAGCGCTTCACGGTCTTCGCGAGCCACGCGGCGCGTTTGCTCGGCAAACGCGTTGACTGCTTTGTAGAGCTTATCGTAGGCCGTGTCGGCTTCTTCGAGCGTCTCTTCGAAGTAGGTGAGCGCCTTATCGCGCACGCTCCGCAGCCCCGAAGTCATCAAGAATAGCGAATGGCCGCCATGCCGATGGACTGAGACCTTTTGCGCTGTGATGCACTCGTTGCCGGTCGTGATCCGCGTATCGGCAATGCCTACCAGTCCATCATGGACCTTCATCCCCAGGCAAAACGTCACTGAAATTGCTCCTGCTTTTGTGTCACTTGTTTCTCGACCGGCGGCGGCGCGAAGAACGTTTCCGAAATCGCGTCGCCGACCAAATTGAGCTTGGTCTGAAACTGGTCGAGGTACTCGTGCATTCCCTGCGCGATGATGTCACTGATCTGCGTGTAATCGAACTCCGCCCGCAACCGCCCCATGCGTTGCTCCGCTCGATTGCAGAACGTGCCGGGATCGGTGCCGCTAATGCGGTGCAGAGAATCTTCGGCGCCCAGCAGGCAGAAGCGAATCGACCGTGGGAAGTGCCGATCGAGAATCAGAAAGTCCGCCACGGCGGCCGGCGACAACCGCCCACGGCTTTTGCGATACATCTCCAGGGCGCTGGCTGATTTCAACAGCGCCGCCCACTGGATCGTGTCGAGCGGCGTGCCGACATCGCTGACCGTGGGCAGCAAAATAAAGTACTTCACGTCCAGAATTCGCGACGTCTTGTCGGCCCGCTCCAGCAACTGGCCCATGCGTGCAAAATGCCAGGCTTCGCCGTGCGACATCGTGGCGTCAGTAATCCCCGAGATCAGATGGCTCGACGTGATCACCTGATCGAAAAAATCGTGAGCACGAGAGACTGACCAGCCGTCGCCGGCCGCGCTGCGGACAGTGAGATAGAACTTGTTCAGCTCGATCCACATGGCCGACGAGATGACTTCGCGGACGCCGCGGGCGTTTTCTCGCGCGCCACGCAGACAGGACAGAATCGAATTGGGATTTTCCACATCGAACGTGAGGAAATCGATCACATTCTTCTGCGTGGGCGCCCCGTACCGTTTGATGAACGTGTCGTAGTCACCCGTCGTGACGACGAGCGGCTCCCACTGGTTCGAAAAGCCGTCGTCCAGCCCCAACGTGAGGTGCAAATTGACTTCGATGAACCGCGCAACGTTTTCCGCGCGCTCGATGTAGCGGTTCATCCAAAACACTGAATTCGCGACACGACTCAGCATGAAGTGGCCTCCGTGTCTCGCGCCGCAACGACGCCGTCCAAACTATCCGCGGGCTCATCTTCGCGAGCCAGCACCCAGGTGTCTTTGCTGCCACCGCCTTGCGACGAGTTGACGACCAGCGAACCCTTTTCGAGCGCCACGCGCGTCAAACCGCCTGGCAAGACGTGAATGTCCTTGCCGTACAAAATGTAGGGCCGCAAGTCGACGTGGCGACCTTCGAAGCCCTTGTCGATGATCGTTGGCACACGCGAGATGGCCAACATTGGCTGAGCGATGTACTTGCGCGGCTCCTTGGCGATCAGCCCGTGAAAGCGTTCGCGCTCACTGACCGAGGCCAAAGGTCCCATCAACATGCCATAGCCGCCTGATCCATTGGCTTCTTTGACGACAAACTTGTCGAGATTCGCCAGGACGTGGGCGCACTGTTTCTCATCAGAGCAGACAAACGTGGGGACGTTGTTCAGCAGCATGTCTTCGCCCAGATAGTACTTCACGATCTGTGGCACGTAGGCGTAGACTGCTTTGTCATCCGCAATGCCCGTCCCCGGGGCGTTGGCCAGCGCGACGCGTCCGTTGCGGTAGACGTCCAAGATGCCTGGGACGCCCAGCACGGAGTCTTCGCGAAGTTCGGTCGGGTCCAAGAAGTCGTCATCAATGCGGCGGTAGATGACGTCGACACGGCGGAGCCCCATCGTCGTCCGCATGTAGACATAGCCTTCATAGACCACGAGATCCGAGCCCTCGACCAGTTCAATCCCCATCTGCTGGGCCAGGAACGAATGCTCGAAGTAGGCCGAGTTGTAAATGCCGGGCGTCAGCAGCACGACGTTTGGCTCGTTTGCGCCGCGCGGCGACATGTGCTGCAGCGTCTCGAGCAACCGGTCCGGGTAGTCGTCGACCGGGCGGACTGACAGCCCCTCGAAGATCTGCGGAAAGGTCCGCTTCATCACTTCGCGATTCTCCAGCACGTACGACACGCCGGAAGGACATCGCATATTGTCTTCGAGCACGTAGAACTGACCGTCTGAATCACGCACCAGGTCCGTGCCGGTGATGTGACACCAGACCCCACGCGGCGGATTCAGCCCCACGCACGGCGGCAGGAAGCACTTTCCTGAGTAGATCAACTCTTCGGGAATGACGCCGTCTTTGATGATCTTTTGATCGTGATAGACGTCATCAATGAACATGTTCAGCGCGGTGATCCGCTGAATCAAGCCACGCTCGATCTGCTCCCACTCGTTGGCTTCGATGATGCGCGGGAGAATGTCGAAGGGCCAGATCTTCTCGGTCCCGGCCGCGTGGCCGTAGACGTTGAAGGTGATGCCCATGTTCAGCAGCGCCAATTCGGCGGCGCGCTGACAGTGCTCGATCTCGCCGGTCGAAAGAGCTTCGATCGTGCGGATCAGCATGGCGGCGCCTTGACGCGGGCGTCCGCTCTCTTCGAACATTTCGTCGTAGAAACCGCTCGTCTGATACTTCTCGAATCGCATCGCCGGTTACTCCTGTGTCGGTCTGGCAGGCGGCGCAAAATACTCGCAGTGCATCCGAGCGTAAACAGCGGACGCAACAACGGAGCGCAAGCGGCGCCATGCAATCTCCCTTCCGATAGCAGTCCTTGTCGACGTTGCGCACTCTTACGAGCGCAGCACGACAACGAGCGGCCATCAAAAGGGACGCTTCATGCGGGCGATTACGTGATTGCGGCCGGACCGGACAGCGTCGGCGTCTTCTTTCAGAACGCCAAAACTGCAAGCTGGCGGACAGGTGGGCTGGGCCTGCCGGAGAAATCCCCGGCCGCGACGGTTCGAGTATACCACCAGCCTCGGTCTGGGGAAACGTGGAAGAATGCGGGTTTTCTGAACCCGTTTTGGGGGGAAGTGGTCCGTTTTTATGCGAGTGCTCGCTTCAACGGACAGGCCTCGCTGATCGCTTCTCCCCGTCGATAGCGGCCGAGCAACTCCTTGCTGCGCTGGGCCAGCATACGTCGGACTTCGCGCCGCTTGCCTTTGACCCGCGCAATTTTCATGTCGTCGTAGCCGGTCGTCTGATGGCGCATCCAGGCAATCACGGCCGCCTCGGCGCGTCGTTCGACGGGGATCCGCTTCGTCCGCGCCACGGTTCCGCTGCCCACCGGCGTGGCGTGATCGGCTACCAGCCTGGCGAGTCTATCGGCCAGAGTGGCGTGCCGCGCGTGAAACGACAGAAACGTCACCACAGCGCCGGTGAAGTCTTCGACATAAACGGCCTGGGCCTGATCTCGGCGCCGGGCGTCAGCCACTTTTTTCTTGGCGAACGATTCCGTCGAACGCTCCGCTTCGAGCGCCGCCCGGATCTGGTTGATCGTAACCGCGGGCGCCCAGACGCCGCGCGAGAACATCCTGCGACCCTTCTTCTCCTGCACCACCCAATGCTGGCCGGCGGCCTTGACGCGACGCGTCAGCGCAGCGTCGCCCGGCGGAAGCAGGGCCCAGTCGGCCGGCGCAGTGAGAAGTTTGCCACCCGGAGCGCGGACCGTGTTCGGCGCCGGCCCTGGCAGATACGTGGGATCGCTCATGCTGACTTTTGCTTCCTTGCGAAGAGACAGTGATCGAAAAATAGCCGCGGCAAAAGGCCCAGGTTTTCGGCCAGGCGAAGTATTCTAGCCACCGTCGCTGCGGCTTGCATTAGGCGATTTGGCCACGCACAATAAAAGCGATCGGCATGCTCACCAAGGTGGGCGGCAGAACGACCAACCGCGCAATAGGGGCAAAACGCATGAGTCTCAAATTCTTGACGAACATCCGAATCGTCTTTGGAATTTATCTTTCGATCAGTTGCTATCTGGTTGTTGCGGAGGCGTCGGCTCCGGCGTCAACGACCGACAAGCCCCCAGGCATTGTTGCCCAGGATGATCAGCCAAAGGCGGCGGAAGAGCCTGAGAGAGTTGCTGAGATCGACCGGCTCGACGCGAGTGGTTTCTCGCAATTACACCGCGCGGCGATGACTGGCAAGCCGGACGACGTCAAGAAACTACTCGCCGCCGGCGCCAAGGTTGATGTGCGGCATGCCCAATATCAAGGAACGCCCCTGCAGTACGCTGCCGCGCGCGGCAATGTCGAAATTGTGCAAACACTGATCAAAGCCGGCGCGAAAGTCGACGCGCGCGATACGAACAGTCGCACGCCGCTGATGTGGGCCGCCGACAAAGGACAGACCGAAGTCATCCGCCAACTGGTGAAAGCCAAGGCAGACGTTCGAGCCGTCAACAATGGGGGTTGGACGGCGCTCCATTATGCGGCGCAAGGTCGCAAGAAAATCGCGGCGCAGCTTTTGATCGATAGCGGCGCAAAAACTGACGCGTTGAACTCACAGAAGAAAACGCCGCTCGACCTGGCGCCCGATCTCGACCTAAAGCTGCCAGCCGAGGCGCCGGAGGAAGCCGCGCCAAAGTCGCCGGCCGTGAAAGACGCAAAGTAGCGAATGCATTCAACAAAGCATTTTGCCACCAAGTGCACCGAGGGGTCAGAGGAAACCGAGAGCGCAGTTCGTCGAATCCAGCGAATGCTCGCGAATCCATCTCGCTCGGCGGTTGATCCCCTTCATTTCAAGAGGAGAAGAGATTGAACCGCCGAGGCACGGAGACGCGGAGAGAAGCAGGAAGCGTTGAGACGGCGGAAGCGGTCGAGGTACATCACCACTCACTCAATTCTTCCTGGCTCGCGCGCGCCTTTTCCTTTGCGCTTTTGCAGGCTGTCGCCCAGCTCTTCTCGCGATTGTTCGGCCAATACTTGCAGTTTGGCGACGATCTCCGGATGCTCGGCCGCCACGTTTTTGCTTTCGCCGATGTCGGCTTCGAGATCGTATAGCTCTGGGTCGTTCAGCTTCATACCGTTGTAACCGCCGGGCTTGCCGTCACGGCCAGGCGCGCGGCCAACGATTGAACTGTAGTTATGCGGCAGTTGCAACTTCCAACGACCGCTGCTGACGGCCTGCAATTGGTTGTCAGCGTAGTAGAAAAAATACGCGTCGTGCGGATTTTTAGCGCCGGCTTGTCCGGCCAATAGCGGCCACACGTCGAGCCCATCGATTTTTTGCTTCGGCGCCTCGGCGCCGGCCAGTCGGGCGATTGTTGGGAATAGATCGATCGTCATCGCGGGCTCGTTGCAGACGCTACCGGCCGGTATGTGCCCTGGCCAGCGCGCGACAAACGGCTCGCGCACGCCGCCGTCCCAACAGGTCCCTTTCCCTTCGCGCAGCGGTCCGGCCGACCCGGCATGGTTACCGTAACTAAGCCACGGTCCATTGTCGGACGTGAAAATTACCAGCGTACGGTCGTCGAGACCGGCCTTATGGATCGCGTCGGTAATCTGCCCGACAGACCAATCAATCTCCTGGATGACGTCGCCGTAGAGACCCTGCTCGCTCTTTCCTTTGAACTTGTCACTCACATGCAGCGGCACATGGGGCATGCTGTGCGGCACGTAAAGGAAAAACGGTTTCGCTTTGTTGCGTTCGATGAAGCTGACGGCGTGCTCTGTGTACCAGGTGGTGAGTTGCTCCTGTTCTTTCGAAGTGACCTTTTCCATCTTGATGTCGTTCCCTTCGATCAGTGGCAATTCAGGGAAACCCTGCCGGCGATTTTTGGCGGCTGAATTGGCGTTCAGAAATTCAGGGTGGTTGGGCCACATGTCGTTCGAATAGGGGAGCCCGAAGTATTCGTCAAACCCATGCTGCAGCGGCAGGAATTTTTTATCCCGGCCGAGATGCCACTTGCCGAAGATCGCCGTCGCGTAGCCGCGCGTCTTGAGGAGTTCGGCCAGCGTCGTCTCGTCGGGGTTGATGCCGATCTTAGCCATGGGCCCGAGCGCGCCCTGAATGCCGACGCGGCTCGGGTAGCAACCGGTCATCAGCCCCGCGCGCGACGCCGAGCAAACCGGCTGCGCCGAATAGAACCGGGTGAACCGCACTCCTTGCTCGGCCAGCCGATCAATGTTCGGCGTTTTAAATCCTTTGGCGCCATTAACGCCGATATCGCCGTAGCCGAGATCGTCACAAAAGATGACGACGAAGTTCGGCGGCGGCGTCATATCGGCGGCGCGAGACACGCTGACAGTGAAAAGAACAACTGCAAACAGCAATGCGGTGACGTAGCGCATAGATGTCAAGCTCCGGTCGAGGCGATGCGAACGTTGGGGCGGCGAACAAGCAAACGAGCGTCGATTATAGGATCGAAATCAAACGGAATCCACGCAGTGCGAGGGCCGTCGCCGAAAGAACAGGTCTCTGGTAGGGCGAAGCTCCTGCTGAGTCGCGCGGCGAAATGGATGCTCAACTAGTTGCAGTTCATGACAATCCGTCACGCGCAAATATCACCCCCCTCCGTGTTCTCCGCGGCTCCGCGCGCGATCCTCTTTGATTTATCGCGGAAATCGCTTCGCGGCTCGGCGGGAGCCTCGCCCTCCCGGTGCCCTTAATTGCGATTTGACGAGGAGTGGGAACAAACCATCAAAGCGCTTCGACGTTACGAAGAACCCGCGGCTAGCGCCTTGCGGCTCACGAGAAATGTGCTCGACGCATGGGGAACTCACTTCACCGGTGGCGCCGCTTCGGCGCCTTCGCCCCAGCGCCAATTGCGGATCGTCGGCATGTCGTCGCCGTAGCGATGGATGTATTGCTTGTGTTCGATCAGCGCGTCGCGGAGCGCCTGTTTCAGGTATGCGGCCCTGGCGCCAAGCGATGGCAGTCGATCGATCACGTCGCCGGCCAGATGGAAGCGATCGATGTCGTTGCGCACGGTCATGTCGAACGGGGTTGTGGTCGTTCCCTCTTCTTTGTAGCCGCGCACGTGCAGGTTCGCGTGATTCGTCCGGCGATACGCCAGGCGATGCACGAGCGAAGGGTAACCGTGGAACGCAAAAATGACCGGCTTGTCCTTGGTGAAGAGCACGTCAAAGTCGCGGTCATTCATGCCGTGCGGGTGCTCGCTGGGGGGTTGCAATCGCATCAGGTCGACGACATTCACGACGCGAATTTTCAACTCCGGCAAATACTTGCGCAGGATCTCGACCGCCGCCAGGGTTTCGAGCGTTGGCACGTCACCGCAGCAGGCCATCACCACGTCTGGCTCGGCGCCTTGATCATTGCTGGCCCAATCCCAAATGCCAATGCCGGCCGTGCAATGCTTGATCGCCTGGTCCATCGTCAACCACTGCGGGGCTGGTTGCTTGCCGATCACGATCACGTTCACATAATCGCGGCTGCGCAGACAATGATCCGTGACGCTCAGCAAAGTATTGGCGTCAGGCGGAAGATAAACACGGATCACTTCGGCCCGCTTGTTGACCACGTGATCCAAAAAGCCGGGATCCTGATGGCTGAAGCCGTTGTGATCCTGCCGCCACACGTGCGAAGTGAGCAGATAGTTCAAGCTGGCGATCGGCCGCCGCCACGGCAATTGCCGTGTAACCTTGAGCCACTTGGCGTGCTGATTGAACATGGAGTCAATGATGTGGATGAACGCCTCATAGCAACTGAACATCCCGTGTCGGCCGGTTAGCAAGTAGCCTTCGAGCCAGCCCTGGCATTGATGCTCGCTAAGTGTCTCCATCACGCGGCCATCGATTGCCACATGATCGTCGGACGGCAATATCTCGGCCAGCGAACAACGGTTTGTCAACTCGAACAGCGCGTTCCAGCGGTTCGAATTCGTTTCGTCCGGACTGAAGACGCGAAAATTGTGGCTGTCGGCGTTGAGCTTCATCACGTCGCGCAAAAAGGCGCCTTGCACGCGAGTGGCTTCGCCGTCGATCGCCCCTGGCGCAGAAACTTGTACGGCGTACTGCTGAAAGTCCGGCATCCGCAGATCTCGCAGCAGCTCGCCGCCATTGGCGTGAGGGTTGGCGCTCATGCGGCGATCGCCCTTTGGCGGCAGTTGCGCATATTCTGCTTTCAGCTTGCCAGAGGCGTCGAACAACTCTTGCGGCCGGTAGCTCTTCATCCATTCTTCCAGGACGCGAATGTGCTCTGGCTTGTCCATATCGCTCATCGGCACCTGGTGCGAGCGAAAGGTTCCTTCGACCTGTTTGCCATCCACTTTCGCCGGGCCCGTCCAACCCTTGGGCGTGCGCAAGATGATCATCGGCCACGCTGGCCGTTTGGTCTGGCCTCGCTCGCGCGCGTCGGCCTGGATGCGGCGGATGTCATCGAACGCCCGGTCGAGCGTCGCCGCCATCTTTTCGTGCATCGGCAACGGATCCAAGTGCGTGGCGTACGGATCGTCGCCCTGCACAAAGTAGGGCGTGTAGCCGTAGCCGCGGAAGAGTTGCTCCAACTCTTCGTCGCTGATGCGGGCCAGCACCGTCGGCCCGGCGATCTTGTATCCGTTGAGGTGCAATATCGGCAGCACCGCGCCGTCGCTCACGGGATTCAAAAACTTGTTCGAGTGCCAACTCGTGGCAAGCGGTCCGGTCTCGGCTTCGCCATCGCCAACGATCGCCGCGACGACCAGGTCCGGGTTGTCGAAGACGGCCCCAAACGCATGCGAGAGCGCGTAACCGAGCTCGCCCCCTTCGTGGATCGAGCCTGGCGTCTCGGGCGCTACGTGGCTGGGGATTCCTCCCGGGAACGAGAACTGCTTGAACAGCCGCTTCATCCCTTCGGTGTCTTGCGAGATGTTGGGATAGACCTCGCTGTAGGTCCCTTCGAGATAGGCGTTGGCTACCGCGGCAGGCCCGCCATGCCCTGGGCCCATCACGTAGATCATGTTCAGATCGCGCTCTTTGATCAGCCGATTCAGATGGACGTAGCAGAAATTCAAGCCCGGCGTGGTGCCCCAATGACCGAGCAAGCGTGGCTTGATGTGCTCTCGCTGGAGCGGTTTTTGGAGCAGCGGATTATCGAGCAAATAAATCTGCCCGACCGAGAGATAGTTCGCCGCCAGCCAGTAGCGGTGCATCTTTTCCAGCAACTCAGGAGAAACACTCCGCTCTTCGTTGGCAGGGCGCGGCGCGCTGGCTTGTTTCTTAGTGGCTTCGGTCATGGTGCGATTCCTTTCATCGCCAGCATCCGGCGCGTGTGCCTGGCGATCATGAGATCTTCGTCAGTTCTGATGACGCGGACGGTGACTCGACTGTTGTCCGTCGAAATCACGCCGGCGCCGCGTTGATTGCGTTCATCGTCCAGTGTCAGGCCTAAAAAATCCAGCCCGTTGCAGATTTGCTGGCGGACGGCGGCGGAGTTTTCGCCAATTCCGGCGGTGAAGACCAGCGTGTCGAGCCCGCCCAACACGGCTGCATATGCGCCAAGAAATTTTTTGGCCTGATAACAAAACAGCTCGACGGCCTCGGCAGCCCGCGCGTCCGTGGCGCTGCGAGCGAGCAATTCTCGCATGTCGGCGCTCGTGCTGGAGACGCCAAGCAAGCCAGATTCGTGATTCAGCAGCTTCGCCAACGTGTCTGCGGTGTATCCACGAGCTTGCAGCAGATAGACGATTGCCCCGGGATCGAGATCGCCAGCGCGCGTGCTCATCACCAGTCCGCCGGTGGGCGTAAATCCCATCGAAGTATCAACGCCCACGCCACCTTCGACCGCCGCCATGCTGGCGCCATTGCCAAGATGGGCAATCACCGCGCGCCCACCAGCATGCGCAGGGTCGATCGCTCGCAACTGCTCGACGATGTACTCGTAGGAGAGACCATGAAAGCCATAACGCACGACGCCTGCGTCCGTGATCGCCCGCGGCAGCGGCAAAAGCTTGGCGCGGGTCGGGAGCGTGCGATGAAACCCCGTATCGAAGCAGGCAAACTGTGGCAAGCCGGGCAAAATTTGTTGCATGCCTCGGATCGTGGCGATCGCGCGCGGCAAATGATTCGGCGCAAGGGGGACGCAACCTTCGAGGTCGGTGATCAACTGTGCGTCGATCGGCGCTGGCGTCAGATGCTTTGGTCCGCCGTGCACAATGCGATGCCCTATGGCGCGGATTCGTTCAAGCTGCCCCTCTCGTTGCAGCCACAGGCACATGCCGGATAGCGCGGAACCAAAATCCTGGAGCGCCTGATCTGCCGGAGAGAGGTCGCCGCCGGGACCGCGGACGCGCAACCGCCAGGTTGCCGGCGCCGTTTGCTCGGCAAAGAAGTTGACGACTGGCGGCAAGTCTGCGACCGACGTAACCACCAGCGGGTAGACCGCCCCCTTCAGGCTCGACGAGCCCGTATTAATCGTCAGAAGCAGTCCATCATCCGTGGGCACAAAACCATCCTTGTTTCTGACCTGCTCTTACTTCTCACCCCAATAATCAAACACCACCACCTTGTCACGGCGATCCTTGACCACTTCAACATATGCTTTGTGTGCTGGGTGGACGAGATACGCGTCGCGCCCCTTCTCGTCCTTGAACGTAACGACAAAGGCATGCGTCAGTCCGTCCGACTTCCCCTCCGGGCTGACATTGGTCCCGGCCTCGTAGCCAATGATCGTATCGATCTTCTTCGGCAGGGCGTTGAACGTATCGATCACCTCTTGCAACTCGGCAGGCTTGAGACCGTCTTTGAATTTGTAAAGCACCAAATGCCGCAGCACCCGCTCTGGTTTTTCGGCGGCGTGGGCCGTTGGATTTGTAAACGTCATTGCCAGTCCCAAAAACATTGAAGACAAGAGAACCAAAATTGCGTAACGCACTGGGGTAGCTCCACAGATGCCGGAAAGGGGGTATTTGGGTCATGCAGGCGGGTAACGGGTGATCGAACCGTGCGCCGCCCCGCAGCGCTCGAATGTATTCCATACCGCGAAGAGCTGCCACCTGCCAACGCCTGCCAGGGTTTTGGGACATTTAACTCGACAACAAATTTGGACGTTGCCCCGGCATTGCGCGCCCCGCGAATCATCCCGCAATACACACACGTGTTCCGTACTTGATCTCTCAATCCTCCAGGACTGAAAACGCCGGATTTTTCAGCGAACCCAGGACGTTGGGGGGTCGCAACAAACGTGTCCTATACTTGTTTATGACGATTGCATCGTCTTTCGGGAATGCCCAGGCGTCTTGTGCAAATAATTCCTCACTCCCTGGCGCCACCGGATCGAGACAATGCCACAATCGACGACTGACGCGGTAGACGCGGACGAACTTCAGGAAAGTCAGGCGCGAATTCGCGGAATCTTTGACGCCTCGGCGGATGGCATTATCACCATTGATGAGCGCGGGCAAATCGAGTCGCTCAACGCGGCGATGGAGCGACTGTTCGGCTATACCATTGCCGAGCTGATTGGCCAAAACGTCAACATCTTGATGCCTTCTCCATTTCGTGAGGAACATGGCACGTACCTGCGCAACTATCTGGCAACCGGACAGAAGAAAGTCATTGGGATCGGCCGAGAAGTCTTAGGCCGGCGCAAGGATGGCAGCCTGTTTCCCATCACCTTGGCCGTCAGCGAAGTGCAACTCGTGAACCGACGAGTTTTTACTGGCATTGTTCACGATGCCACCAATCGCCAGCAGTTGGAGGCGTCACTCGCTGCGCAGGCCCGCGCCACACGCGACGCACAAGAAGAGATCATTTATCGGCTAGTTCGGGCGTCGCTGTATCACGATGAGGAAACTGGCGCTCACATGGAGCGCACCGGAATGTACAGCGAACTCATGGCTGCAACGGCCGGCTGGACTAGCGAAGCGGCCGCACAGATTCGACTGGCGGCGCCGATGCATGACCTCGGAAAAATCGGAATCCCCGACTCGATTCTACGCAAGCCGGCGGGGCTTACTCCCGAAGAGACCGCCGTCATGCAACTGCACACGGTGGTCGGAGCCAAAATGCTACTTGGCTCAACGTCGCCCGTTCTGCAACTAGCAAGCGACATCGCGGTCGCACACCACGAGTGGTGGGACGGGAATGGTTATCCCTTTGGGCTGTCCGGACCTGACATCCCTGAATCGGCGCGAATTGTAGCCATCGTCGACGTGTACGACGCATTGACGCACGACCGTGTTTACCGTCCCGCCCTGCCCGAGACAAAAGTCGTGCAAATGATCGCAGATCGGAGTGGCACGCAATTCGAACCGCGACTCGTCAATATCTTCATGTCCGTCCTACCCGAGATGCGCGCCATCGCATTGACCGTCCACGATAACTCCTCTGAGATGGTGGACCTATCCACGATTGAATGCAGCAATAACTGCCTCACTCAAGCTTCCACCGCAGGGAAGTAATGCCGTCAATAGCGGCGCCGAGTGTCTGCGGCAGCCAAGCTTCTACAGGATGTGCGAAGTCACACGGGCTACAGCGATCATCGGCGCCGAGGTGAGCCATCTCGCGCCTCGGCTCTCTCGGGGCGCCGCTTACTCGGTCATGAACTGAAACGCGTACAACTTCGCGCGCTTCAGTTTGATGTAAATGCGTATCGGCCGGCCAGCGAGGGCGCTGACGTCAGGGCTTCCCTTCCAATAAACAGCCTGGTCCAAAAAGTTGCCGCCGATTTCTTCGCAGTCGGCCAGCGTGAAGCCGGGGATCGGCTTGTCCTCGGCGTCGCGGAGTTCGACGTAGGCTGTGCCCATCGCTCCGGTGTCGATATTGAGTCGCAGCCGCGCGCCTTGGAACTTGAGCAGCGGAGTTTGCAGCCAGCCACCCTTGTAGTCCGCGTCGGCCGAGACGAAACCATCGAGCCGCTGCCGCACGACGCCGATGCCGCCGAGTTGCGGCGCCGACTTTTCGTACTCGGCCCGCAAGATCGCGCCGTCGTGCAACCGGCCGCTCGAGTTGTAGTATTGATAGAGATAGTTACCGCGACGGACGACGCCGGGCCCCATCACTGTGTACCAGCGGTCCCACTCGTCCGTTAGGCCCATCGGAAAGTACGCCTCGCGCGTCGGCCGTTGCCAATGCACGCCGTCACGACTGACGGCCAGTTGCACTTCGAGCGGACCAAAATCCTCCCACTGGCCTGGCCGCGGCGGAACGACGAACGGATGCCGCTTGGGCGATAAATGCCGGAACTGCGTGGTAAACATCAGGTAGGTGTCTTGCGCGCCGTTGTAGATCGTCGCGGCGTTGTAGTAGATGTCTGACTCGGGATCGTCTTCGTCGTCGGCCGCCAGCACAACGTTCGCATTGTCCGTGCTGAAGAACGCGCGCGGGTCTTTCGTCTCGCGAAACGGCCACGGTTTCGTCGGGTCATCCGTTTCGATCCGGGCAATGCGACGTTGGTTGGGAGAATCATAAGCCAACGCCCGCAGGTAGATGACATATTTGCCAATCCGCGCGTCCCAGAGCACGATCGTCGGGTTGTCCGTAAAGCACGGCAACACGCGGCCGACTTCGTTAAAGTTCAAACCATCTGCCGAGGTGAACGCGTAGACGCCATCGGTCGCCGGATCGAACTTCGCCTGACTCTTAAGCAAGAACAACTTGTAGCGGCGCGCCGGGTCCGATTCGTGCGGGTCGACGAAGATCGTCGAGAAGCTGCCGCCGCCGATCGATCGGCCAGTGGCTTTGAAATGTATCGCGTCATCACTCTCGTAGATCGCCACGCCGTCATGCCCGACGTACATGCGGATCTTGCCCTGGTCTTCGATCACGCGGCTGACGTGCCCCATGAGCGGCTTTCCGTCGGCGTCGAGAATCTGTCCGAGCTTCTGCGCGGGATTGGTCCGCAAGTTAACGCGATCACTGCTCGCGATAAACCGCTGATCGATGAAAAGTTGCTTGCGATTGCCGACGTCGAGCGGTTTTTCATCTGCCGAGGCAACTGCGGTGCGAACGATCAGCAGAGCAAATAGCATGGCGGGAAGCAGACGGAGCATGATGGCGATCTCGACGAGGTGGGACACAGGTGTGACGAACACGATGGGCGGGTGCTCTCAAGCCTAACCCGGCAGGGCGCCAGGCAGAACCGCCCTGGCGAATATTTTGCCGCAATCGCCGAGCATTTAACGTCCGCTACGGGAGCTATTCTGCGCCACTCAGCGGCGCCCCGGCGGGCAGAATGAACGAAATCCGGTGCGGCAACACGCGAAAATCGAATACGGTGTCCAGCATTGGCTCACCGTCAAGATTGACGTGCACAGGCTGCTCGGCCTCGATGCGGAAAGATTTCATTTGCCGATAAAGCGCGTACTTGTTCGATTCGGCGTCGATCTTCATCAACTCGCCAAGCAGCGCGCCGAATTCCGCAACAGCGACGTCGGTGATAACCATCAGATCGAGTAGGCCGTCGTCGAGCAGGGCCTTGGGCGTCACTGGGTAGCCGCCGCCAGCGAGCCGTCCATTGCCGACGGCCATGACCAACATCGAGCCAGCGACTTCGCCTTCGTCTGTGATCAGCCGGCCGCGATATGGCGTCATCTTAACGGCAGTGACCAGCCCCATCAGCGAATACGCCGCGCCGCCCAGTGCCTTCTTCATTTGCGTGGGGGTCTCGGCCGTTACCCGCGCACCGAATCCGCCGCTGGCCACGTTGATGAAGTAACGATCATTGCACTGACCAACGTCGATCCGGGTTGGCTGACCGGTTGCGGCAAGTTGCAGCGCCGCCAGTGGGTTGCCCTTGGGGATCCCACAGCCAGTGGCAAAGTCATTCGCAGTTCCAAACGGCACGACGGCCACGGCCGTCTCGCACGATTCGCCTACGGTCATCAGCCCGCTGACGACTTCGTTAATTGTGCCGTCGCCCCCTGCGGCCACAACAACATCAACGCCGTCCTGCGCGGCCTCGACGGCAAACCGCGCGGCGTCACCTGCCTCGTACGTGACGCGAACTTCGATCGGCACGCCGCTTGCGCGAACTTCTTTCACTGCGGCGCGCAAAGACAGATCACCAGCGGCCTTGCCATTCACGAGGAGACGTAACCTGCGATTCTTGTTTGCAGACATGCTTCAACCGTTGCACAGAGAAGTTTCAAGACGGAAAGGCGCGCCACAGCTGGCTTTTCCAGCAGTGAGGCTCCGCACACGGCACTGCCTGGCAAGCTAGCAGTGGCGCCCAGGTTTGGTCTGATCAAAGCCTCAAGACTCCCCTAAGTCCTCAGATCGTACAAACAATCAGGACTTCGCGCTTAGGCCCAACTCGCTGCGACCTTTTTCAGTGAGTCGATGCACTGTCCAGGGGGGATTCCAAGTGAGCTGGACGACGACGTCGCGAACGCCGGGAATTTTGAGCACGCGCTCGCGAATGCCAGGCGAAACTCTTCCGCCGCCGGCAGTGACCAGAAAATTGAACTCCGGCCGGCCGCGGTGGGGCATTGTGACCAAGACGGAAACGACGCCGCCAGCTTCGCGAACGTCATAAACGTAGCCCAGGTCGACGATACTGGCGTCGATCGTATAGAGCTGCTCGTCTTTCACTTCGGCCAACGCCTTCCAGACTGTTGCCTTCAGCGGCGCGGTCGGTTGAGTCTCGCCTGGCCGAGCGAGTGTGCGGATCGCGGTGGCGGCGGTCATCGCGGCGATTTTGCTGCGCGACTGCGACGGCTGTACCTCGAGCGGATGCAACAACTGGTGACGAAGTTGCTCCATCTGCGCCGCGCCTTCAGCGCCTTCGTAGCCGCCGAAGAAATAGGCATTGCGCTGGCGAATCGTCGTGCCGGCTTTCAATTTGGCGTGTTGCGCCGGGTAACGGCTCCACAGCTGGCCATGGCCGTCGTATTGCAACGTCGGCGCGCCGCCGTGCGGGATCTCCACCCCTTCGCCAACGTGTTCGAGCCACAGCGCGATAAATGCGTCTCGGCTCGTGCGGTTGAAAAAGCCCACGCCCCACAGATTTTCGATCTGCTCCTTCGGCGGATCGCCTTGGTGTAGCTTGCCCATTGCATCGAACCAGAGAGTGTCGGTAAACGAATAGCCGGAGAAGACCCATTCGTCGTCGCGCATCGCTTCGATGTCGACATCCTTGATCACGTCGAAGCGGCTCTCCTTGAAGAAATATGGCAAGCCAGCGAAGAACCGGTACGTCTGATCCATGTGGATCCGGCTGGGCGTGAAGATCGGATGGAGCGGGCTATAGGGAAATCCCCAGCGGCGAATTTTCGCGCACAATCGACCACTCGTGACGTCATAATTGGGACAGCTCGGCCAGTTACGCATCCGCAATTTTTGAAAGTGATCGACGTCGACATAATCGTGCGCCCAGTCTATCCCGGCCGGCTCGCCGTGTCCCTTGCCGCCGGCGTACAACTCCAATCCGTGTTGCCGTTTCGAGGTCAGCCGTTCGAGCTGGCCTTCCTGCCGCGACAGCCGGGCGACGTAATGATGATTCTCAATGTCGAGCCCATACCCTTCGCCACGCACTTGCAGATCCGTGGCATAATCAGTCCGCTCAGCCCACGGGTTGCCGCAGAAGATGAAGTATGTCGCGTGCTGATGCGCCGCGACGTCGGCTATGAACATTAAATGACAGCGGCGCTCGCCAGCGTGGGCAATCTCATCATCGACCTGGCAGGCGACCTCGACCAGGATGTTCGACTTCTCGTCCCAACGGGCGACGCGCAGCTCTCGGCCCAAGTCCGTGGCCAACTTCGTTGGCGCCGCGAGCGTGATCTCAACCGGCTCACCGCGGCGCGCGACGCCAATGGTCTCGAACAAGTCGAGCGGACGCGTGTGGCTCCAGCCCGCAGCCCAGGCAGCCCACGGCTTGGGAAGCTCACCGACGGCCAGCCACTGATCGGCCGCCACCGTGGGCGCCACGCCAGGAACCACCAACTGCCGTTCATAGCCGAGCGTGTCCTTCGTTGATTCCGCCAAGGACATCGCAACGTCGAACTTGCCCGCGGCATGCGCTGCGGCTAGCAATTGCAGCTTTTCCGAGACGGCGTCCGTGCGATCCGCGTAGCGCGCTGCGGTCATAACAATCGTCTCTTCGGGTTTTGTTTGGTAGGCAGGGTAGGCGTATGAGTGGAACGGCACAAGATCCTAAGTGGCGATAGCGGCGTCCGCAAGCTGCGTGGACATCGGCGGGCGCAACAAGTGGCAACTCACACGGCAACGCTCGCTCGGTAGCGGAATGCAGTCGAGTTTTTCATGTAAGTCAAGGCCAACGGCATCCTCACGATGAATTCCAGCTTGTGATGCGCTGCATCGATTAACACGAACTCGAAGGAGACGCCAATGTGCAGCCAACGTGGATCAGATTCGCCCAGCATGCGCTGACCCACAACGGCTGGGCATAGTTGCAAGTTGCCCAAGCAAAGTTCGTTAGCGAATAGTGAATCAACGAATGACTGTTTTAGGCGTTCGGACTGATGTTTCGGACCTAATATAGAGCGCAACCGAAAAGAAATTAAATTTCTGACATATGCCACATTCCTGGTTGACTACCCAATCTCAGCCGATTTAATATCATTCTCGGTGAGCGAGGAGAGGCCCTCTCACCGCCATATCTCTTGGGCGGCGCTAGTGAATTCATTCTGCAGACTGCGGCTGTGCGCGTAGGCGTTCCTACGCGCCGCGCGTGACTCTACCGCAGTCTTCTTTTTTGGCGCTACTTTGTGCGGTCGTATTGCGGCCGCGGCACGCGCTGTCTGGATTCTGGGCAGCATCCTTTCGGAACAAGGGAAGAACTCCATGCAGGGACAGAGAATTTCTCGCGTTGGCATAATTGTCATCGCGCTTGCTATCGCGTTTGCAATTTGCAATTCGGCCTTCGCGCAAACCGTCAGCTGGGGCGTGAACGGTGTAGGGGGCAGCGGCATTTGGGATGCTTCGACGGCCAACTGGCACAACGGCACAACGAACGTGCCGTGGCCGAACAATGGCAGCGCGGTTTTCGGCGGCGCGACTGGTGGCACGGTCGATATTGCCAACCCTGTTGTCGCCTCTTCGTTAACGTTCAACACGCCTGGGTATCTGCTGCAAGGCGCGTCGATCAAAGCCTTCAGTGTCGGCTTAACGGTCACGACCAACGCTGACGCAACGATCGCGGCTCCTTTACTTCATACGGTTTCCGCGGGTATCACGGACCAATTGATTAAGAATGGTCCAGCCAAATTAACGCTTGCCAACAATCCGACTTCGATTGGTACCCTGCGAATAAATGAAGGCGAAGTGTACATCAGCGATGCCTGGAACTTTACGACTGGAACGGGTGTCAATCTTGCGAATGTTCCTGGGGTCACACTGACGCTCGACCCGAGCAGTCCCAACATTTCAACTAGTACTCTAGGGGGCGGTGGCGCTGCTGGCGGGCTTGTGCAACCGGCGAATAAGCCCGGGGTGGTAACTCTGGCTATTAGTCTAGGCGGGAACTTCGGTGGAGTGCTGGCCGACAACGGAGCGGGCGTTTTGGCCCTCGACATCAACACGGGAAGGTCCTCGCCACCGGGTACATTAACGCTTACTGGCGCCAATACGTACTCCGGTTCGACCACCGTCGAGTCTCAGCGACTTCTGCTGACGGGGAACGGCTCGGCAACGTCGACAACAGCCGTCAGTATCCTGCCGGGCGCCACGCTCGAACTGGATGACAGCGGCGTCGTGATTGGCAATCGATTGTCGCCGACGGCGCCGATCTCGCTTAACGCAGCCACGCTGAAAGTGGACGCGAATGCATCCCTGCCAGTTACAGAAAACTTCGGTCCCCTGCAACTTGCCGGCGCTTCGCAAATCACTTCATCATTTAGTCCGAATCCGCCGCAGCTTTCGTTTGCCGGTCTGACCCGCGTGGAACACGGGGTGGTGGACATTGGTGGCCCGAACGTCCGCGTCGCGGGCCTGACCAACGGTAGCGCGGGAATCGTCGCTCCCTACATCACGTTGGGCGGTACTTGGGGCGTTGCCGACGCAAGTGGCAACATCACCCCGTATACAGGTTACGTGTCCGATATCAATACCGCCTCGGCCACGGACAACGTGCGACTAACGACGGTAAGTTCCACGTTAGCAGCGGCGTCGGCCGTGGGTTCGTTGAATTTGGAGAATAACCCAGTGCTCGACCTGGGCGGCCACAACCTTAGCCTGACCAATGGTGGAATTCTTTCGGATGGCGGAATCGGCGCCAGCGTTATTTCGAACGGTAGTTTATCGACACCGGCCGGCGAGTTTGTCGTTCAGACATACAACGCTGACCTGACAATTAACGCAAACATCTTAGACTCCGGCGTTGGCGCCTCGCTGACGAAAGCGGGCCCGCGCACGTTGACGCTGACCGGAAACAATACCTACACCGGCCCCACGTCGATTATGAAGGGAACCCTCGTCGTGTCGTCGGACGCCAACCTTGGATTGGGAACCTCGGTTCACATCGACCAAGGAACGTTGCAGTTCAACAACAATTTCGCCACGGCAAAGGCAGTCGATACGGGAGTTCTCGGCGGAACCATCAACACCGGTGGGTTTAACGCGCATCTCTCCGGAGCTGTTTCAGGCAACCTGACAAAAATTGGTCTGGGGACACTGACCATTGACAATGCAATGATACCAGCACTCTCGGCCCAGCAGGGATTGCTGGTTTTGCCAAATGGCGCCCCCACAAGCGATTTGTACTTGTTTGGGGCGAATCTACAGGCAGCGGGAGAATTGAAAAGCCTTCATTGGTCGGCCGCGTCGCCGAACAACCCAGTTTCAACTTTGGATATTGGCGGAACCGCCGCCGCAACGCTGACTACTGGGCGGTTGGAGACAACCGGAGTGACCTTCAATCACTTGCAGATCAATTTTGGCATTGGCGGCGCTCAAAGTGACTTTTGGTCGATCACGCAACCAGTTTTCCTTGGGTTCCTCTCGCCAGGCTCGTTTCAATTCGAGTTCCAAAACTTGGGTGGATTGCAGACCGGAGTCGACTATCCTCTGATGGCGTTTACTACATCGGTCGGGGGCGCACCGACACCGGAAAACTTTATCCTGGCTCCTGACCTGGTTGCGGCGGGCTGGGCTGGCGCGTTCACGGTTACGCCAAGTGGATTGTCGGTTCGTTTTACATCGGTCCCTGAACCGTCAGGGATCGCACTTGCATGCCTGCCGGCGGCGCTATTTGCCTGGTTCGTGCGACGGCGCGCCAGTGGCGCATCGCCGACAAGTACAGGCTAGACGACCAGCAAGGTTGAAATCCCCCTTGGTCAATCCGCGCGAACTTGCCAGCGGCAGTGGTCGCTACGAATTGGCCAACTTTTGAATTCGGGAATTCCGCGCGTCGGCTAGGTAGAGATTGTGTTTACTGTTGAAAGTCAGGCCACCCGTGGGCGATAGTCGCTGGACGCGCTGATTTGCCTGATCGGCGAGGTAGAGCGATCCATCACGACCGAAGGCAATTCCGCCGGGCTAGTTATCGCTATTTCGATCCGGCGTCTTTTGCGGCGGACTGTTGTTTATCAACTATGCGGCGTCCGGTGATGCTCTGGCCTTGCGCGCGCAAGTGCAACTGTGACACTTTACCCGATTCCTCGAGAGCGAACTTGATCTCAGCGTCTGTCGCCTTGAAAAAGAACTCCGTTGCAGATTCAGGGAAAATATCGAGTTTTTCGCCGCCGATTGCCGCTTGGAGTTGGTCACCCTCTCGACTCACGATAAGGACAGTGTCAGGGTCTAGTTCGTAGCGACCCACGTAGGCGTCATACCTGGCTGGATCCACTTCAATTGTCTGGTGTTGACGTGGAAGTCGGTATTCCTCGCCGAACGCTATTGCCATCAATTCATTGCCCATGCGGTGGGGCGCCCCGGAATCGAAGTTGCTGAGGACTACGACGCACGATCGTTCTTCCGGGCAGCGCACGATATAGGTCGAGAACCCATCGATTGCCCCGGTGTGCCACAGGTAACGCCGGCCGGAACGATTCTCAACGACCCAGCCAAATGCATACTTGCCTTTCCCTGGCTTGTAGAGCTGCTTGTACAGTTCAGGCGACAACAGCCTGCCCGCGGTCAGCGCATCATCCCACGTAGCTAAGTCCTTAACCGTCGAATAGAGTGCTCCAGCGGCCTGAACCGCGGCGATATCGACATAAGGCGCGTTACGCGTGACATCACCCACGCGCGAGTAACCAGCGGCGCGACGCGGCACAAGCGGGGCATGCCGGTCATAACCCGAGTCGCGCATTCCCAAGGGCCCGAATATCTGGTCCTGCACCAACGATTCGTAGCTTTGGCCAGAGACTTTCTCCAGGATCAGACCTAATAGCAGGTAACCGGAATTGCTGTACTCGTGCCGCTCACCTGGCGTGAACTTCAATGGCTTGTCGCGAAACATCGCGACAACCTTTTCCGGTCTACCCAAATGCGCCTGTCTGGTCAGGTAGTCCGCTGACTCGGTGAACTCGAAAATACCCGACGTATGTTGCAACAGATGGTGGATTTTAATCGACTCCCAGGCCGCTGGCGGATCATTCAGGTATTTGTTGATCGGATCGTTGACGCTGAGTTTCCCTTCCTGCTGCTGAAGCAGTACCAGCATTGAGGTGAATGGCTTCGTGATCGACCCAATGCGAAACTTGGTCTGCGGCGTGTTCGGAACTTGATGCTCGATGTTGGCATAGCCAATGCCCCGGCTAAGGAGAGTCTGGCCTTGGTGTTTCACTAAAACTGCGCCGTTGAAATGCAGCACATCGACGCAGGCCTTGAGGTACTGCTCAAGGCGATCACTTCTCTCATCGGCGCGCGTTCTGGCCGGACAAAGGAGTGCTAGAACTGCAGCAAAAGCAATCGCGTGTTGAAGCAATTTCCGCATTGAAAATCCTCCGTGATCGCGGTGGCCAGGCATGGATGTCGAATATTCTGCCCGACAGATCATGGTCGAACCAGGAAGCCAAGGCCAATTACGTGGCCAGCGGCGTCGCGCCCCACATTCAAATCGCCAGTTTTTGAATTCTGGAATTCCGCGCGTCGGCGACATACAGGTTGTGCTTGCTGTCGAAGGCCAGGCCGTGGGGTAGGTTGAATTGGCCCGGCTCGGCGCCGGCGCCGCCGATGCGGCAGATAAACCGCCCTTCCGGCGTGAATTGATGCAGGTAGTTATTGGTTGACGTGATCCATACTTGGTCGTTGGGATCGACCGCGATCGCCAGCGGACCTGCCATGTATTTGTGGCCGCCGAAATGGCCCGGCGCGACTTCGTTGTCTCCCCAGGCGAGCAGGAACTTGCCATCTTTGTCGAATTTCTGCACGCGCCCGAGCGAGGCCTCGGTCGTGTAGAGATCGCCCTGGCTGTTGAACGCCAGAAAATGCGGTCCGCCGCCGCGGCTTTTTGGATTCGCGTTTCCGCCGAACTCGCCGGTCGCCACACCATGCTTGCCCCACGCGCTGATCGGCTCGCCCGTGGGCGATAGACGTTGAACGCGCTGGTTCGCCTGATCCGCGAGGTATAACGATCCATCGCGCGCGAAGACAATGCCGCCGGGCTGATCAAACTCGCCAGGGGCGGCGCCCTGCTTGCCGAACTCTCTGACCAGTTTTCCGGCCGGGTCAAACACCGATACTTTGTGCTTCATCATATGCGTGATATAGAGCAGGCCATCTTTGTCTAAGGCGAGCCCGCCAGGCATCGGGTCGGTCTCGAAGGATCCCAGAAATTTTCCCTCCGGATCAAATCGCTGCACGCGAGACTTGGCCTCGGCGTTCCCTTGGCGAAAGTCGGTTACCAGGACTTCGTCTTTTTGGTTCACCGCGACCGCAATCGGGATATCGAACTCGCCGTCGCCGTGACCGTTCTTTCCCCAGGTCAGCAAGACGCGAGGAAGCGGCGGAGATTCTTCCTGGCTGGTCTCGTGCGCCCAGAGAGGCCGCGCCACTAGTGATGTAATCCCACAACCGCTGACACAAAGGAAATCCCGGCGTTGCAGTTTCATCGGACTGCTCACTTTCTCGGAAGGATTGCCGATGCTTAAGCGGGCCTTTTGGTCGAGGACTCGTGGATCATCCAAACAGCGACCGTATCGGCTGCCCGTCCGCGACTCGCCAGGGGCGGCCAGTCAGGTCATGAATTTCGGTCGCGGGGTCGATGCCAAATCGCCAGAAAATCGTCGCCGCCAGGTCGGCCGGGGTTACCGGGTCTTTCGCCGGGAAGGCGCCGGTTTTGTCGCTAGCGCCAAATACGGCGCCTCCGTGAACTCCGCCGCCGGCCATCAAGACGGAATAGCAGTCCGGCCAGTGGTCACGGCCACCGGCTTTGTTGATCGTTGGAGTGCGACCGAATTCTCCCATCGCCACCACCAACGTCGTATCGAGCAATCCTCGCTGGTCGAGATCTTCGATCAGCGCGGCGAGTGACTGATCCGCCACGGGCAGCAGGTGCCGCTTATGTTGATCGAAGTTCTGATGGTGCGCGTCCCAGTTCTGTCCCTGCTGGCGAAAATCGAACACGTTGACAAACGGCACACCGGCTTCGACCAGCCGCCTGGCCAGCAATAGGTTTTGCCCGCGCATCTGGCGGCCGAATCCCATTTCGGCCCCGTTGCCACCTCCGCCGCCCGAGCCCACGGCAACCGGGGCTGTATCGTATCCATAGCGATCGCGCGTTTGCGATGATTCCTGCGAAAGATCGACGGCGTCGCGCAGCGACTGGCTGCCGAGCAACTGAAACGCCTTGTCGCTCGTAAGGCGCCAACGTTCCAGCTGCGAAGAAGGCGTATTGGCGATCGCGCGCTCCTGCAGAGACACGAGCAAACGACGCCGATCCTGCAGTGATTGCAGCGACTGTCCGTTCGGCAACATCAGCGCGCCGGCGCTGTACGCTCGCCGCTCCACGTCGACATTGATTTGCAACGGATCGTAGGTCGACCCGAGAAACCCGCCCCCCTGGCATGGCACGTCAATCACGTTGTGAAAGACAAACGGAAGCGCGGCGTGCGGCACGTCGAGCTGTAATTCGCGTCGCAAGTAGCTGAGCGAAGCGCCATAACTCGGAAAGACTTGTTTGATCGGAGTAAATTCTTCGCGATCGCCTGTCGGCGCCTGCCGGCCCGTCAGCGCTTCGGTCGACGCTGAATCATGCAACCGGTTCTGGTGATGCATGCTGCGAATGAGCGCGACCTTGTGCATCGAGCGCGCCATATGCGGCAGGTGCTCACAGATCGACAAGCCGGGCACAGACGTCGCAATCGGCTTGAATTCGCCGCGCACCTCGGCCGGAGCATGCGGCTTCAGGTCGTAGGTGTCCAAATGGCTTGGCCCGCCGTAATAAAACACGATCACGCAGGCTTTCAACGGAGGCAGCCCAGACGATTCGACGGGTTTTGCCTGCGCACGCGCTTGCAGCAAGCCTGCCAGGCTGAGACCGAGCCCACCAGCTCCTACGCCAAGGAAGGAGCGGCGCGAAAGCCCCTCCGTAGGATTCCATGTTTGGTTTTTCATATCGGACTGGTCGACAGCATTCGTTGGCAAGTGATTCTCAAATCCTGGGCATGCGATTGGGCGCCGACCCCTGGAACAGAATGCCAGCGATTATATCAGCGCTTGCGCCGGACTGCGCCGAGCGATCTCTTTCACGCCCGGATCGGCCTGCGGAACGGCTCGCAAGGCCCGCTCGGTTGCCGCTGCAAAAATTCTTTTCAGGCCAGAAAACCGCCTGTCACAACTGCTCTGCCCGTTTGTATTGGCTCCAGAAGCAACAATCTCTGCCGGTGGGCCAAGCCTGCCGGTCTCTCACGCCTGGGAGTCGATCGCCATGAAACGGCTTTTTCAGCTACTGATCAAATCAGACAAAAAATCACGCCCCCCGCGCCGCGAGAAACGCTCGCTGCGTATCGAGGAGTGCGAGGATCGCCGGATGATGGCGGGCCTGGTCGCGCAGGCCTGGCCAGTGGCCTCATCGGAGTCGGCCATGGTCGGCCCCGCCGTGCCAGTCTCGGTAGCTGCCACCCAGGCGAACGCGTATGCGCCGATCAATATCACAGCCGCGCCAGCGTCGACGGCAGCGCAAGCGTTAACCACGCAGGCCAAGGCGTCAACGAAGATCGATCTCGACGTCACCGTCCAAAGCGGAGCGGTCGTGCCGACGCAAGCGGCGGACCTCAATCTGTTGCACTTCTTCGGCGGCGAAAAGTTGACCGTCCCCACGGTCGTCAAGAACTACGGGCCGGGCGCCGCCAATGGCAGCGCGACGGTCAGCGTTTACCTCTCAACATCGAACAAGCTCGATAGCAGCGCCGTGCTGCTGGGCCAGAAAACGGTCAACCTCAGCCTGGGGAACAACGCCACGACGGTCGTCTCGCTCGACACGACCGTGCCGACGACGCTGAGCGAAGGAACCAAGTACTTCATCGTCGCAAAAGTGACGACGCCGCTCACGCAAAGCACGATCAACGACGTTCGCGCGTCGGACCGCCAGTTCGAGTTCGTTGGCACGCCGACCGTTAACAAAGCCGCGTTTCAGCCGGACGCCAGCGGCAACATCCTCTACTTTAAGTTTATTCGCGACACGCTGAACAGTCGCTTTGCAGGCGGCGACTATGACATGACGTTCCGCTTCAACGACCCGCAGGCTTTTATTGGCAGCTTCGAAGGGGACGAACGCTTTCCGTATCTGAAGAACGGCGTGCCGATGATTGGACTGGGCATCAACCTCAACACGCTCGACGCCAACATGACACACGTCATCGCCTCGTACGTGAAGAGCTACTACCAGTCCGCGTTCGGCCAGAAGCTGACCGGAAGCGACGCCAGCATTATCAACATGCTGAAAGTGCAGGCTTATTCCGGCTCGCAAAAGTACGCCATCAGCGCAGCCCAAGGCGAGAGCCTGTTCGCCATGACCTATACGGCTCGCCAGGCGCCGGCGATCGCCGCGCTGGGGTCGACCGCGTGGGCCAAGATCAACCCGTTGGCCAGGACCGCCCTGATGGACCAGGTGTACTCGACGGGCAATATCTATCCGGGCATGATCTCGGCGCTCAAGGCGCAAGACTACGTGCGGGCAGGTTTTCAACTGGTCGATAACGCCCACACCACGCAATCCGCCGGCTGGACAATTCGGGCCGAAGCCCAATACCAGAATCTGCTGTATTCCACTCGAACCAGTCTGGGAGGGTTCGCCAAATAGACTTGTATCAGCAGCGGGACCGTTCTGACTGGAATGAGAATTGCAGGCGAGGACGAAATCCAGCGGGCGCTTGAACGCACCGCCAATTGACCTTTCAATAGTGAGGGCGACCGGGGCCACTGACGTCCAGTCGTCTGGTGCTTCAAGGCCCGCTGGATCATCTTCGATTTCATTCCCGCAACCTGCGCGCAACACAGGAAACTTCGCCATGAAACGTCCGCTGTCGATCGCTCCCTTGGTGACGTTGCTTCCACTGGCGTTACTCGTCGCAGCGAGTGCTACAGGCGAAGAGGCGAGGCGCTACACCGTAAAAAAGCCAGTCTGGACAGTGGAAGATCGCGAAGAGACTTACACCGTGTTGAAACCAGTGGTCGAAACGTCCGAACGGGAGGAAACCTACACGGTTCTCAAGCCCGTCAGGGAGACGTCCGAGCGCGAGCAAACCTACGTAGTGCAGAAGCCTATTTATGAGACGTCGGAGCGGGAGGATCGCTACGTCGTCCGTCGGCCGGTTTACGAAACGTCGGATCGTGAGCAGTTGGTGACGACGTACAGGCCGGTGACGACGTATCAAAGCTACTACGCCGGCTTTGGCCAGTGGGGGAGCGCGCCTGTCACGACGTACGTGCCGCAGACGGTCGCGATGCGAGCGCCGGTGCAAACGGTTCGCTACGAAGACGAAGTACGCGTCAATAAGGTCCCAGTGCAGACGGTGCGCTACGTCGAAGAGCGCGAAGTGCGCAAAGTTCCGGTCGAAACCGTGCGGTATGTCGAAGAGCAACAAGTCCGCAAGATTCCGGTCCGCACCGTGCGCTATGTTGAAGAACAAAAAGTGCGCAAAGTGCCGACGACCGTCTGCAAGATGGTTGAAGAGGAAGTGACCGAACCGGCGCCCACGACGACATATTACACCCCAGCGTCGCCAGTCACTACTTACTACGCGCCTTACTACGCGCCGGCTTACGCGCCTGTCTACTCGCCGTATTACGTCCCGTTGCAATAATATCGTGGGGATCTACTTCGACGCATCCTAAAGGGACGTAGGGACACTCACTACGGCCACTGGTATTGTCGATCTTCGACGAGTCGAGCGTCATCCGGCGCGCCTGCAGAATCGGCGAAAAGCAGGATCGCAATTTCCATTCGTAGGGATTATTCGTACGCGCGAGTCAGGAAACCGCGACTGGTCAGTCCGTCGAACGCTGCCTATAGTGGCCAGCGAACCAATGGATGAACGGCGTCACAAAGGGTCTGCGACGACGCTGCGTGCATTTCTCCTGACTTTGCAAAGGCGATGTGACGCAGAAGTGTGAGCACAGTCGCCCTCTCCCCCCACTAGCCGAATCAGTCCAGCACGCGGGGATTCTCTTCGCGTTCTCGTTCGGCAAGGTTCTTACGAATCGTTTTGAGGTAACGACATCGGCAGCCATGTTTCGATCCCGCGCATGGCAGTCTGCGTAGCAGCGAACCAATGAGACGGGCTCACTGGGCATAACTCGAAAGGTTACAGCATGCTGGTTCTCGCACGCAAACTTCACGAACGGGTTGTCATTGGGTCGAATATTACGGTCACAGTCATTGAGGTCCGTGGCGACCGTGTAAAACTGGCGTTTGACGCGCCAATTGAGGTCCCGATTCATCGACATGAAGTCCACTGCCGTATCCAGCGAGCGGATCAACTCTCTCAGCCTGTTGTCGATGAATGAGACGATCGAGTCGACGCTTTCGCGCGCGTCTTGGCGCAATTGCGACTTGTCCGCCCAGTCAAATGAATCGTTAGGGCGATTCTGCCGTACGAAATCAGCGCCGCTGCCTGGGCGTCGTTCTCTTCGCAGACTGTGCTGCATTCCCCGATCGACAACAACGTTGCCATTTGTCAGACTGGCCGCTCGCTGAACGGAGTCGGCGATTCGGCCCGTTATGAGCATAAGCTTGCTCACGATGGGCCGTTTTTGTTGCCACGGCATCTGCGCTTGTAATGACACTTCGGTTGCAGACACCCAGAGATTCCAATCGCTTACGCGAGCGGGCGGATCAGCTGCCCCAGGTGGCGTGCTGGCTAATCGCAAAGTTCGAATAGCCCTGCGGCGCCCTGGCCGCCGCCGATGCACATCGTCACCACGCCCCATTGCGCCTGACGCTGCACCATTTGATTCGCCAAGGTTCCGACCATTCTTGACCCGGTCATGCCAAACGGATGTCCGATGGCGATCGAGCCGCCATTGACGTTGAGTCGATCGGGATCGATCCCGAGCCGGTCGCGGCAATAGATCACTTGCACAGCAAAGGCTTCGTTCAACTCCCACAGGTCGATATCCTTAACCGTCAACTTGTGCCGCGCGAGCAGTTTTGGCACGGCGAACACGGGCCCGATCCCCATTTCGTCGGGCTCGCAGCCAGCCACGGCGAAGCCACGGAATACGACCTTTGGCTTCAGCCCCAGTGAGTGTGCTTTGTCGCGCGACATTAGGAGCGTGCTGCTCGCGCCGTCCGACAATTGCGACGCGTTGCCGGCCGTCACCGTTCCCTGGCCGCTGTTCGGATCGAAGTACGGCTTCAAAGACGCCAGGCCTTCGAGCGTTGTGTCGGGCCGATTGCATTCGTCGCGTTCGAGCAGATGTTCTTCTTTGTCGACAACCGCTCCGGTCTTTTTGTCGAGGACGCCGCGCGTGACTTTCATCGGCGCCAGTTCATCGGCAAAGAAGCCTTCCTGTTGGGCCCGCGCCGTTCGCTGTTGGCTGAGTAGTGAATATTCATCCTGGGCCTGGCGGCTGATCTTGTAGCGCTTTGCCACGACCTCGGCCGTGTCGCCCATCGCCATGTAGAGCGCAGGCTTGTGTTCGACAATCCACGGATTCAGGTCCGGTTTGACGCCGGCGAGCATGGTGATGCTTTCAACGCCGCCGCCGATGGCAACCTCGGCCCCTTCGTGAATGATCTCGTGCGCCGCCATCGCAATCGCTTGCAAGCCAGACGAACAAAACCGATTGATCGTCACGCCGGCCACACTCACCGGCAAACCCGCGCGGGCCGCCGCAATGCGGGCCACGTTCATCCCCTGCGACCCTTCGGGATTACCGCAGCCGAGGACGACGTCTTCAATGTCGCTGGGATTCAACCCGGGCACGCGATCCACAACATGCCGGATCGTATGCGCGGCGAAATCGTCCGGCCGCGTGAGATTGAATGAACCACGAAACGACTTCGCCAGCGGCGTACGACTGCTGGCAACAACAACGGCCTCGCGCATGGATGCACCCGTCAGAAAAAGAAGTGAACAGTTCCCCCGACAAACTGAGCGCGGACCCGGTTCCGGCTCGCTCAGGCTGATGATTGTAGCAAAACGCCTGCGGTGCTTGTCAGTAGGCAGCCGTTTTCGAATTGTTTCGCACAATGCGAACTTAGAATGATCCCAACTGCCCGCGGATCGAGGCGCCGCGCCTACGGTCGATTGCCATCGGAATCAAAGTGCATCGTGCGATCGAGGTCACCGGCGATTGTTCCGGTGGCAGGCATGTTTGCGGCACTGTCGTTGGCCGCGCTGACCGTGCGCGATCTCGCCGGCTGCGGCCCAGCCAGATTGGCGCTCGACGCGACCACGCTGGTCTGGATGCCACGTTCGCGACGGCTCCACCAGGTCTCAGCGTCATCGAGCGACCAGGGATGCTCCACGCGGCCTAACATCGCTGACAAGTCTCGCGCCGTTTGCGGTCGCTTGGCGCGGCTCTTTTCCAGACACGCCAGAATGGCGTGTTCGAGCGCCTCGGAAACGTTGCGCCCAAGTGTTTCCGACGGTGAGCTGGGCACGGCAGTCAGATGTTGCTCGCACAACGAAGACAGCGATTGCGCGTCGAAGACCGGTTTTCCGGTAAGCAGGAAATAGCCGACGGCGCCAACGGCGTACAAATCACTCCGAGCGTCGACGGTCTCAGGAGATTCAATGGCCTCGGGCGACATATACAGTGGCGTGCCTGACAGGGCGCCCTTCGAGTGCTCCTTGCCCTCGTCCTGTGCCTTGACCAAACCGAAGTCCAGCACTTTGACGACGTCCGGCTCACCGCCGCGCCGGTTGAGCATTACGTTCGCCGGCTTCACGTCGCGATGCACGAGCCCTAGCGAATGCGCCTCGTAAAGTGACGCGCAGATCTGCTGCAAGATGCTAACGACGCGTCCTTCGGGTTGTGGACCATATTCGGCAACCAAGGTTTGCAGGTCCAAACCATCGAGAAACTCCATCGCGTAGTAGAACACTCCTTCTGGAGTGCGACCGTAGTCATAGATGGCGACCGTATGCGGGTTATTGAGCTTGCAGGTGATTTGCACCTCGCGCTCAAAGCGACCGATCGACGCTTCGTTGACTTTGTCGACGTCGAGCATTTTGATCGCTGTCGGGCGGCGGAGCATCGCGTGCTGCCCCTTGTAGACCACGCCCATCGCTCCGGCGCCAATTCGCTCTTGCAACCGGTACTGGCCGAGTTGCTTGGCCTCGATCTCCGCCTTCTGAGCCTCGCGCCGCAGGCGAGCAACAATCAGCGTGAAGACGAAGATTGCCGCGGCGCTAACGGCCAGCAGGGCGAACAGCGAAAAGAACGTTCGCCGTAGAATCGTCAGCGGTCGATAGGCTTCCGAGTGGGCAACCTCGGTGATGATTCCCAGCTGATAGCCCGGGAGCCACGACCAGGCGCCAACCGTGGGCGATCCTTTGTAGTCGCGATAGCCACTTAAGTTGACATCGGTTGCGCCGGACGTAACGGACGCGACACTTTCCGTAAGGGGCAGTTCCCGACGGCGCACGCCAGGGCGAAAACCCGTCAACATGTTGCCGCCAGGATCGCGAACTTGCAGATTTACAATCGACGCGGCGTCGTCTCGGTCCGGTAGCAGTCCCAGCAGGACCAGTGACTCGTCGAAGCGGCTGTTCGAAACCATCACGCCTGCCTTATTGACGGCGTAGGTCTCGCCACTGTCGCCGAACCGGCCGAGTTGCAGGATATTCGTGAACTCACGCTCCGGCTGAATCCGCAGCGCCAGCACGGCGATTACCTGAAAGTTATCGTCGCGCACGGGCACGCAAACGAACATCGTCGGAGTGCCGGTGCGTAATTCTCCTCGTGCGTTACGCAGCGCAGCGACACTTGGAAAAGGGGGCGACACCGTCGAGTGTCCGTCCGCTGCGCGTGACAGGAATGTCTCGTACTGCGGCACGGTTTTTCCGTTCAGTTCGGTAGTCTTGGCCGCGATGATCCGTTGTTGCCTGTCAGCGACGATGTATCCAACGAAGTCGTGCGATGACATCCCCGGGTCGAGCTCCTTCGCAAGACGAGCATTGAGCTCAGCAGCCAGTGGTCGACCGGCGGCGTCCGTCGAAGCGGTCTCTGCGCTGACAGCCAGCAGATCCGCGATGGTCTGCCGAACTCGCGGATCGTTGGCCATCGTCAATGCGCTCGACTCCTGGACGGCGAACCATTTCTCGAGCATCGAGCGCTCAACGTTCACCAGCGTCTGGAGCTGCGCGCGCAGGTTCGCCACCATCGTCTGTTCAATCGAGCGGTTCAATAGCCAACCGATAAACGCCAACAGCACTACGGCTACGATCGGCCAAATCCATAATTGCTTTTTCAGCAGCAACCGAGTCCGGGTCATGCTCCGGCCGATCGACGATTGGCCGAAGGTCATATGGCCTTGGCCGGCGATCTGCCCGCGCGCTGATCGAATCTTGTTGTTAAACCAGTTCAGCATGAGCCCAATACCTTCGTCCTTTTCGACTTAATTGCTGCGAGCTGCCTTCGATCCACGCGATAGCAGATTTCGGCCGAGTTGACCGGCCAGCAGCGAACTTACCCGACTATATCTAGGATAGATCACAGTCGGTCGCATTTCGCAGGGTTTCGAGGCCCTCTGCCTCGACGAAATGTCCGTGGGTCTCGGGCAAAATCCCGCTCTCCTGTGCCAGGCGTGCGAATTTGACACACTGCCTGCCAAGGCGGCGGCGATGGAGAATTGCCGCGTTCACACCAACCCACGGATCGGCTCGCCGCGGTAGATTGCGTAGGGCCGTCCTGTGGTGTCATGGAATTCGCGGTCTCGCCCGACGCCGAGTTGGCCAAGGATCGTCGCGGCCAGATCGGCCGGCGTATAGGCCTCGGTGATGGGCGTTCCGCCGTGTTTGTCGCTGGCCCCTATCACTCGTCCTGGCTCGATGCCGCCGCCGGCGAAGAAACAGGGGAACACGTCGCCCCAGTGGTGCCGGCCCGCGGTGAAGACTTCGCCCGAGGCGTTCTTGCCCCCCGCGGCGATCGGCGAGATCCGTGGCGTGCGTCCCATTTCGCCGCACATCACGACCAGCGTCTCATCGAGCAATCCGCGGTCGGCGAGATCGTCGAGAAAACCGCTCAGACAGTGATCGATCGATGGCAGCAGCTTGCCCTTCAGATCGCGAAACGCGTTTTGATGCGTGTCCCACCCGCGCAGGTTGACTTGCACCATCCGCACGCCTGCTTCGACCAGTCGCCGCGCCGTCAGAAACGCCTGGCCCCATTCTTCGCGACCGTACAGATCTCGCGTGGCGGCGGTTTCTTGCGTCAGGTCAAAGGGATTCGCGCTGCCTGGTCGCGTCGTTAGCAAAAGTCGCAACGCCTGCTCGCGATGGGCGTCGAACGCGACGAACGCTTCGCGCGTATCGCCGGCGTCAAGCCCTCGCCGGAGGCGTTCGAGCTGCGCAAGTAACTCTACGCGATTCGACAGTTGCGGGATCGAAATCGATCCCTGCGAGCCGAGATCTGGCAGATGAAAATCCGGGTTGCGGCAACTGCTGTTGTCCCACCAGGCGTTCTTGCCGGGTCCAGCGGCGCGGGCCGGATCGTTCGGATCGTCGTGGCTGAAACAATTCGGACAACTACCGGCTGGATCCTTCGCATGGCACGGCGGCGCGAGGTCGACTCCCCAGCGCGAGAAGGCCGGGCCGAGCAAGCCCGGCTCGCGGCCTGGATACGTCATATTATTGGCGCGCGGGATTTCCACCACCGCCGGCAGACCACACTCCGGCGCCGGTGGAACCGCGTAGGCAATCAGCGAACCAATCGATGGCCACGCCATTCGCCCTGCCCGCTGCACGGCAATGCTGGCGTTCGTGTCGCCCACCGGCAGCTCGGTTGTGCCAGTGTGCAACAGGTAGTGGCAACTGCTGTGCTCGTTGCGAAATGCGCGATCGGCCACGTGGTGCATGCTGCGAACGAGCGAAAACCGGTTGGCTCGCGCGGCCAGCTTTGGCAAGTACTCGCAGAACCGCACGCCGGGGAGCGCCGTGGCAATTGTGCCGTACTCGCCGCGAATCTCGGCCGGAGCGTCCGGCTTCGGGTCGAACGTCTCGAATTGTGACGGTCCACCCGATTGGAAGATGAACACCACGGACTTCGCGCGGCTTGGAACACTTGCGTTCGCCGGCGTTGCTTGCGATTCAAGTCGAAACAGGTCTGACAGTCCCATGCCCAACAAGCCGACGCCGCCGAGTTGCAGCACGCCGCGCCGCGCGATGCGCGGATGATCAGCCGGTTGGCACCCGAGACGGCGCATCGCTGGTCTCCTAGGCGGGGATTTTGGTAGGCGTGGTCGAGGCAGGCTGGATTTCGCTGGTCGGCATTCTAGCGTAACGCCGGGGCGGGTGTACCATACTTTTCGGTAGCCGCTGTTCCACGGATTTGTAAAGGTGAGCCACTGGCCGCGTGCCACTGGCGTCGTTAGGGCGCCACTGGCTCTGCCAGTGCTCCGTCGTAACGAGGCTTGCCTGAATAAATCACTGGCGAAGCCAGTGGCACACAGGATAGGCGATTCGCGTTTCATCACCACGGCAAAGGAGTCGCTTTGATGAAGGCCGATCTAATCCCAGATATCTCCAGCGCCGAGTTCAAAGCGAATCCCTTCCCGTTTTACGCGCGGCTGCGGGCGGAAGAGCCGGTCTTTCGCGTGACTCTTCCCGACGGCCAGACCGCCTGGTTGATCACCCGCTACGACGATGTGGCGATGGCGCTCAAGGATGAACGTTTCGCGAAGGACAAGATGCGAGTCCTCACAAAGGAGCAGATTTCCCAATTGCGCTGGGTGCCAAAGATGTTTCGGCCACTCGAGCGAAACATGCTCGACGTCGACCCGCCGGATCACACGCGATTGCGCGGACTGGTCCAGCAGGCGTTTGCGCCGCGCCTGGTCGAAGAGATGCGTCCGCGGATGGAAGCGATCGCGAACGAACTGTTGGATGCGGCGCTAGCGCGCAAGAAGTTTGACCTGGTTCGCGACTACGCCTTGCCAATCCCGACAACGATCATTTCCGAAATGCTGGGCGTGCCGGTCGGCGATCGGCACAAGTTCCACGGTTGGTCGAAAAAAATCCTTACAGTTTCTTCGCAGAAGCAGTCCCTTTGGAACCTGGTGACAACGGTTCCAGTCGTGCTGCGGTTCATGCAATACATTCGCCGGCTGATCGCGCTGCGTCGCAAAGACCCGCGCGAAGACCTGGTGAGCGCACTGGTCAACGCCCACACGGCCGAACAGAAACTGAGCGACGACGAACTACTGTCGATGATCTTTCTGTTGATCATCGCCGGGCACGAAACAACGGTGAACCTGATCGCCAGCGGCATGCTGGCCCTGCTCGAGCACCCGGATCAATTGGAAAAGCTGCGGGCCAATCCGCAATTGATCAAGCCGGCGGTGGAAGAGATGCTGCGGTTCACTAGCCCTGTCGAAACGGGCACCGACCGGTTCACCACGCAAGCCGTGGAAGTAGCCGGCGTAACGATCCCCAAGGGTGGGCAAGTCATGGCCGTCATCGCCTCGGCCAATCGAGACGAGCGCCAGTTTCCCAACGCCGACACGCTCGACATCACGCGCGAGCCGAACCGGCACCTGGCATTCGGCCTGGGCATTCATTTTTGCTTGGGTGCGGCGCTGGCAAGGCTCGAAGGCCAGATTGCGATCAACACATTGCTGGCGCGAGCGAAGGATTTACGACTGGCGGTTGATCCGTCGGCCATTCGTTGGCGGCGGGGTTTGGTGCTACGCGGAATGGAAGCGTTGCCGGTCACGGTGGGGTAAATGTTCCATGCAACAAAGCGCGCACACCAAAGGTTTGCGCGCTCAGGATAATGCATGCATGGTCACGCAACTCACCGCGAGTGCTTTTTGAAAGATTTGAATTTACTCTGCGAAACCTGCTTGCTAAGTTGTCAGGCGCAGGCATTCGATTCGTCGATGGGCAGCGTCGCACAGCGCGTCCACTCCCTGACATCCTGCATAAGATGATATTGACACATCACGATGATTGAAGGGGCAATTCATGCACGGCTATCTGAGTACGACTCTCTTCGCCCTCGTTATCATTTCAAGCATTGTCTCGGCGCGGCCAGCCGCAGCCATCGACATTCCTACTGTTCCGGTTGGCAATCCCGGCAATCCCGGCGACTTCGAATTTAGCCCTGATACGGGGGGCCGAGCCGGTGCGGTCGCGAATGTTTACCGAATTGGCACAACGGAAGTCACGGTCGGACAGTACACGACATTCTTGAACGCGGTTGCCAAGACCGACACGTATGAACTGTACAATGCTGCGATGGCCACAGATCTGAACATCGCAGGCATCGCGCGCAGTGGCGCGCCTGGCAGTTATAGCTACAGCGTCATTGGCTCGCCGAACAAGCCGGTGACCTACGTGGGTTGGGGAGACGCCGCGCGGTTCAGCAATTGGTTGAACAACGGACAACCGACGGGAGCGCAAAACGCGGCGACAACCGAAGCAGGCGCCTATGATTTGAATGGCGCCGTGTCTAACGGGGCGCTATTGGCCGTCTCGCGCAACGCCAACGCTACCTGGTTTCTCCCGACAAATGACGAGTGGTACAAAGCGGCGTATTACCAGCCGGCTGCCGAAGGGGGTGACGTGGACGGGTACTGGAAGTACGCAACCCAGTCGAACACATTTCCGACGTCCGCTCCTCCGCCGGGCAGCCCCGGCGTCCAAACGAACATCGCGAATATTCGGACGTTGAGCACGGGCGCGTACGCAGTTACTGGAAGCGGCGTTTATGATCCCAATCAGAACTATCTGACTGACGTTGGCGCTTACAGTTCCGCGAAGAGTTTCTACGGCACATACGATCAATTGGGAAATGTATGGGAGTGGACCGAAACGGCCTGGGCAGATATGTCGCCGACTCCATTCTTCCGAATTCTACGTGGAGACTCGTGGGCCACGTCGAATTATAGATTCTTGAGCAACTATAGCCCCACGTTTGAAAGCAGCGATTTCGGCTTTCGAGTGGCCAGTGTTCCGGAACCTGGCACTGCCGTATTGGCAGCCGTCGCCTGCGGTATGCTGTTTTGGGCCAAAACGCGGCGGCAATGGCGCTAACCCGAGGGACAACCAGGCTTAAGAAGTCGGTCGCGTCTCGATGACGTACGTCCAGCGAACTGTGTGCGGCCAAGGGGATTTGCGCTCGATTACTGGCCTGAGCGTTATCGTGCGCGAGGCTACGTCGTAGCGCAGTTGCGTCGTCAGTGAATCGACCGTGAACTGCCAGCCATCGGCGAGTTGTAGCCGTTCCGCCGAGATCTGTTGGGGCGCACCGTCAAGTAGCCGGTAGCTGCTCCCCAAGCGCACGGGCGGCTCGCTGATCCGTGCGGCAACGTCAAACGCCAGGAGGCCATCAGGCGACACTTCGCAAGAAAGCGACCAGTGGCTGCGACCTGCGCGGCCCACAGCCATCAGCACGGTAGCGCTGCCGCGGGTTTCGTCATGCCACTCCTGCACCGGTGGGCTGAAGGGCCAGTTGGCTGAATCCTTCAGCACAGAGTCCGGCGCTACTGCATCACCCGGCTCGATCGATTCGAGGCGGGCGATCAGTGCGCCCGCGCCTGCGTCATCTCGGAGTTCGATGCGGTGCCCGCCACCTGCCGCGCGAATAAGCGTCAGGCCGCCCGCGGCTATGACGGCCGGCGAGCTCACTCTTCGTCTCCGCTGATCTGCCCGGCGCGATAGCGCAGGTAGGCGTCGAGAAAGTCCTGGATGTTGCCGTCGAGCACAGTTTGAAAATGGCTGACGGCGTAACCGGTCCGCGCGTCTTTCACGCGTTGGTCTGGGTGCAGAAAGTAATTGCGGATCTGCGAACCGAAGCCGGTCTTGGCTTTGCCTTCGTACTTGGCCGCTTGCTCGGCCTCACGCTTTTCTTCTTCCAGCCGCGCCAGGCGTGATTGCAACATCTTTTGCGCGAGCGCGCGGTTTTTGTGCTGGCTTCGCTCTTGCTGGCACTGCACGACCACGCCGGTCGGCAAGTGAGTCAAGCGAATCGCGCTCGATGTCTTATTGACGTGCTGGCCACCGGCGCCGCTGGCGCGAAAGACGTCTTCGCGCACGTCGTTGGCATAGTCGATCTTGATTTCGTCGGCTTCTGGAATTTCGGGCGAGACGTCGACCGCGGCAAAACTAGTCTGGCGTTTCCCTTCGGCGTTAAACGGACTGATCCGCACCAGCCGGTGCATGCCGGTCTCGCCTTTTAGATAGCCGTAGGCCATCGGGCCTCGGACCAGGATCGACGCGCTGTTGATGCCGGCTTGATCGTTGTCCTGCCGATCGAGCAGTTCGGTCTCGTAGCCCTGGTTTTGCGCCCAGTGCAGGTACATCCGCAGCAGCATCTCGGCCCAGTCGTTGGCGTCGGTGCCACCGTCACGAGCGTTGATCGACATGATGGCGTTGTTCGGGTCGTGCGGACCGTTGAGCAATGCCTTCAACTCGAGATCTTCGAGAACGGCTTCGACACGATCGAGCTCGGCCGGCATTTCCGCGGCAAGGTCTGGGTCGTCTTCGCCCAGCTCGACCATGGCGTCGAGATCATCGGCCGACTTCACCAGATCGCGCAGCGGTTTAACGACGACCATCAGACCTTTGAGCTGGCCAACGATCTGCTGCGCTTGATCGGCCTTATCCCAAAAGCCAGGCGCGCTCATGCGGGCTTCAATCGTTTGGACTTCCGACGCTTTGGCGTCGTAGTCAAAGAGAGTCTCGGAGTTGAGTGACCCGCTGACGAATGGCCTTGGCGCGATCGGTAAGTTCTTTATCCATGGCAGTTCTTGGCGCCGGGGCGAAGTGGGGATGACTAGAATGCGTATCCGTCGTGCGATTGCATTGCGTGACGTTATCATTCTATCGCTAGCAGTGGAAATCGACCATCGGGGTTTCGAACGACCGCCGAGCCGGACCACTTCGATACTAACCCGAAGCGCCAGCGAGGGTTCTTCTTCGACACGACGATTACGAAGAGCCCTCGCTTGCGCTTCGGGTTCGTGTGGCGGTGAACGATCGCAGTAGTTGTTTGTGCGATCCCTTCGGGATCGACGACCGAATCAGGTGCGATTCCGTTCCCGGGGGTCTGCGACCCCCGGCTAGGCGCTACGACCCCTCGCGGGGTCGGGGCCGCCCTTGATACCGCCCCGGCCGCAGAGTTACGCTGGATGAGTCGTGCGCAGTTGCTGCGCCGAAGATTTCGTCTCGCAACCCTGCTTTTTCGCAACTAACATCATGCTCAATCGTCGTTCGATCGGTTGGCCCATCACGCTGGGCGTGATCATGATCTTGCTGCTGGTTGCTTTGACCATTGGCTGGGTTGTCGTCATTGTCGTGGCCGCCAATCGCACCACTTCGACCGGATACTGGTGGGCGACGTTGGCTGTCGGCGCGACGTTCTTAACGCTCGTCCTGATCGGCGTGATTTTCTATCTGGTGCTGGCCGTCAAGGAGATTCGGCTCAATCAGCGGCAGTCGAACTTCATTGACTCGGTGACGCACGAGCTCAAGTCGCCGCTGGCCTCGCTCAAGCTCTACGTGCAGACACTCAGTCGCCACAGCGTGACCGAAGCGCAGCAAGAAGACTTCCATCGCTTCATGCTTGAAGATCTGGAGCGGCTCGATTCGCTGATCAATCACATGCTCGACACCGCACGGCTCAACCAGGCGCCAGTGGCCGAGGACGAGGTCGACGTCGAGGTTTCCGACGTGTTGCGCCGCTGCGCTGTCACGGCCTGCTCGCAATACGGACTGCCGCACGAGACGATCAAGCTCGAAGTCAGTCCGGCCATTGTGCGGGCTCAGCCACTCGATGTCGAAATCGTCTTTCGCAACCTGATCGATAACGCGCTGAAATACTCGGGCGACAAACCCGAAGTGTTGTTGCAGTGTTGGGTGGCTGGCGGCGGGGTGGTCGTGTCGCGCGTGATCGACAACGGCCCAGGCATTCCACTCAATTTGCGGCGCAAGATCTTCGGGCGCTTTTTCCGCATCGGCAGCGAGTTGGAGCGTTCGAAGACGGGCACCGGGCTGGGCTTGTTTATCGTGCGCACGCTCGTCAAACGGCTACGTGGTAAAATCACCGTGCGCGGACGAGGGAGTCAAAAAGGTAGCGTGTTCGAGGTCGAACTTCCGGGGCGGGCGCCGGTCGGTCAGCAGACGGCGGCCTAATGGCGAAGGAACGAAAGATCATGGCGACGGCGGACGCCCAGCACATTTTGGTTGTCGAAGACGAACGGCATCTCGCGATCGGCATCAAGTACAACTTCGAGGCCGAAGGGTACCGTGTGACGATTGCGGCCGACGGTCCTTCTGCGCTGAAGATCATCCAAGACAACCCGGCCGACATCCACTTGGTGATTCTCGACCTCATGCTCCCCGGCATGAGCGGCTACGCCGTCTGCGAATCGCTGCGCGAAGAGGGGAATGACGTGCCGATCCTGATGCTCAGCGCCCGCACGCTGACCGAAGACCGGATCCGCGGGATGAATGTCGGCGCCGATCAATACTTGCACAAGCCGTTCGACCTCGACGAACTAATGGCGATGGTCCGCAACCTGCTGGCAAGGCGGGCGCGCGTGGCGGCGCAGCCCTCGCGCCGCAAGGTGGAGGACGAATTCGAGTTTGGCCAGGCCAAAATCAACTTCGATACGTTTCAGGTCACAGTCCGCGATCGCAGTCTGCGATTGACGTCGATGGAAATGAAGGTGCTCCGCTATTTCATCGATCACGAAGGATCGGTGATCAGCCGCTCCGAATTGCTGGATAATGTCTGGGGCCTTTCCGGCAGCGTGACCACGCGAACGATCGACCAATTCATGAGCCGGCTGCGCAGATATTTCGAAGAAGACCCAGCCCAACCGCGGCATTTCTTGTCGGTTCGCGGGACTGGGTACCGGTTCGTGTCGCAGCCGGACGAAAAGCCCGCGGAATAAATCGCCCGCAAGCAGGATCGTAGTTGCAAGAAGCCGAGAGCAGTGCCCTTTCATAGCACGTTCCAACGTTGTCTTCTGCGAGGCCATTTCCATGGGTTATCGCCTACTGTTGCTCGTCTTCGCAATCTGCCTGCTAACGTTTGCGTCCTGCTCGGTATCGAAGAACCCGATCTCGGCGATCGAAGACGCGGAGCGCGATGAACGCTTGGTTGGCGTTTGGATAGCAGACGAAGACGATGGAAAGGTGAGCAATAAGGCGCATGGCGACGCGTATCTTCACATCGGCGCCGAGCCCGACAGTCCGATCTCTCTTACCCGCAAAGAGCCCGAGCCAGCTCTGATGCGATTCGTGTTGGTCGGACACGAACAGAAGCTCGGTCGCAAAGTCGTCGAACCGTTCGCTGGTCGTTTTTTCGTCTCGAAGGTCGGCGAACAATATTTCGTGAATATGCTGTTCGATTATGGACCCAAAGATATGCAAGACGCCAAGCCTGGCTACAGGTTCATGACATACAGCGTTGACGATGATCGTCTTGAATTCTGGTTTGCCGCAGACGAGCTATTTGTGAAGGCGGTCAAAGATGGGACGCTGGCTGGCAAGATCGTGAAAATCGGAGGCCGATTTAAGATCGAAGCAGCCGAACTCACCGCCACGAGCGAAGAATTGACCGCGTTTCTGAAAACCGACGCCGGCAAAAAGGCGTTTGCGCGTGATGGGGACGACGGCAAGTTGACGTTTCGCCGGTTACGGTAGGAAATTGTCGACCGCCCAGGCCAATCACCAGTTGACACATCCCTGCCAGCGCCGTGGTAGAATAGAGTGAAGCTGCGAAGTCGCCGTGAAGGCGTGCCTTCCCTTTTCTTGACGTCCATTCTTTTTTCCTGTGAGGCTCGCCATGCATCAACGAATTTGGCTTTCCGTTTGCATTTTGAGCCTGCTGACTTGTTCGTCTTGTTTTCCCGAATCAAAGAACCCGCTCTCGCCCGTTGCCGACGCCGAGCTTGACGCTGGCCTCGTTGGGTTGTGGGTGCGCGAAGATCGTGACGACGTGCAGTATCTGCATATCGGCGGCGAAGCCGAAAAACCGCTCACCCCAGACGCAGGCAAGCCTGAGCCCGGATTGATGCGGTTTCTGTTCACCGGGCATGGCAAGGATGAAGGTCGTCCGGTGCTGCACGCCTCGGTTGGCGCGCGGTTCTACGTCACGAAGCTCGGCAACGAGCGATTCATCAATCTGGTTCAACCGATCGAAGACAGCGGCCTGGCCGTAGCGAATGGCTTCTACACGTTCTTCAAGTACCAGATCGAACGTGACGAGCTTACCGTCTGGTTTGCCAATCTGCAGGCCGGAGCCAAGGCAATCGAAGCCGGCGAGCTGAATGGAACCGTCACCCGCGAAGGCGCGAACATCAAGAACGTGCAATTTACCGATAGCAGCGAACGGCTGGCCGCCTACTTTCAGACCGAAGCAGGCAAGAAACTCTTCCCAGACGACGGCGGAAAGCTCGCGTTTCGCAAGCTGCGCTAGATTGCTTTCGGCTTAAGTTCTACCGAAAGCAAGAAGCGGGAGGCGGGCAAAGCGGCTCGTGCTTTTCGGGGCCTGAAGCAAAACACCCTTTTTAGGGCAATGCGCGATTGCTGGCGCCCTTCTGGCAGGGCCCGGAGATTTTTCTTTACTTCGCAGTATCTGCCGCTACGATAAAGCCCGGCCGTCTGACGCAACTGAACGCGTCGCTCGCTCTTGACCGGGCTGGTTAGTGTTGAGCGCCGGCCGAAGGGTTTGATTTGTTGGTGTGTCTTCTCTCGCGCAGCTCCTGCGCAATAGTTCGATCTCGATCGTCACGTCGTTTCTGGTGGCGCTCGATTCCCAACTCGTCCGATTTCGGTCGTCGCTACTCCGCGCGCATCGCGCACGCCGACCGCGGATAGTATTTCCACCCCTGGGTGATCCGATCCTACGGAGGCTCTGTATGCCAGAAGATTAGCGATTGGCCCGTTACACGCTCTTTCCACGTCCGCAGGGGCTTCTATTTCGTTAGGGATTAACGATGCAGAAGCATTCGAAACTCTTTGCTGAGCAACTTGAGTGTCGCGTTTTATTTTCGATCTCTCCAGCAACCGCGCCCGTAGCCGCGGTTGTCTCGAACTCGTACAGCATTGACGGCACAGGCAACAACCTTGCCAACCCCACCTGGGGTAGCGCCGGCGCCGATTTGCTGCGCACGGCCCCGGCCGCGTACGGCGATGGCCTGTCAACTCCCGCCGGCGCCAATCGGCCCAGCGCCCGCGCAATCAGCAACGCCGTGTCGGACCAGGGGGGAGTTTCCACGCCAAGCGATACGACATTGTCGGCCATGGTCTACGCCTGGGGTCAGTTCATTGATCACGATATCGATCTAACTCCCACCGGCGGCACGGAATCTTTTGACGTCAAAGTCCCCAAAGGCGACCCGTCGTTCGATCCGAATAACACCGGAACGGCGACGATTCCACTGACGCGATCTGTCTTCGATCCGGCGACCGGCACAACGAACCCCCGCCAGCAGGTCAACATCATTACGTCGTTCCTGGATGGCTCGATGGTCTACGGCTCCGATAGCGCTCGCGCCACGGCGCTCCGCACGTTGAGCGGAGGAAAAATGAAGACCAGCGCCGGCGATCTGCTGCCGATCGACAACGCCGCGACGTTTCCGAACGGAACCCTCGCCATGGCGAATGACGCGCACATCGTCCCAGACAATCAACTGTTCGCCGCTGGCGATGTTCGGGCAAATGAAAATGTCGAACTGACGGCGATCCAGACGCTGTTCGTCCGCGAGCACAACTATTGGGCGGGCCAAATCGCCAAGGCCCATCCGCGCCTGACCGACGAGCAGGTCTATCAGCAGGCGCGCTCGATCGTGATCGCAGAAATTCAATCGATCACCTACAACGAGTGGCTGCCAGCCGTGCTCGGTCGCGGCGCGATCGATCGCTACACCGGTTACGACCCCACGGTGAATCCCGGCATTGCCAATGAGTTCTCGACCGCTGCGTTTCGCGTCGGTCACAGCATGCTGGGCGATGACATCGAGTTTCTCGACAACCGTGGCCTGCCGGTCTCGGACGAAATCCCGCTCGCTCAGGCCTTCTTCAATCCCTCGGTCATCGCCGACCAGGGAATTGCGCCGGTGCTGAAATACCTGGCGTCGGACCCTGCGCAGCAAGTCGACACCAAGGTTGTCGACGGCGTCCGCAACTTCCTGTTTGGTCCACCAGGCGCCGGGGGACTCGACCTGGTAAGCCTGAATATCCAGCGCGGACGCGATAACGGCCTGGCCGATTACAACACAGTTCGCCAGTCCTACGGTTTGCAGCGCGTCACGTCCTTCGCCCAGATCACTTCCGATCCGGCGCTGCAGTCGCAGCTCAAGAGCCTCTACGGCACGGTCAACAACATTGACCTGTGGGTTGGCGCCTTGGCCGAAGATCATGCTCGCGGCGCCAGTGTAGGCCCCACGATGAAGGCCATCATCTCCGACCAGTTCGAGCGACTGCGCGACGGCGACCGCTTGTGGTTCGAGAGAACGTTCTCTGGCCGGATGCTCAATCAGTTGGAGAACACGACGCTGGAAGGCATCGTCAAGCGCAACACCAACTTGACGAATCTGCAGGACAACCTGTTTATCTTCCGCGCCACGCTCTCTGGCACAGTCTTCAACGACCCGAATGGAAATGGTCGCGCAGACCGCAACGAGAATGGACTGGCCGGACGGACCGTGCAACTGCTCGACGCAACGACAGGCGAACTGCTCGGCACGACGACGACCAACGGTCGCGGCAATTACAGATTCAGCGTTGCCAATGGATTGGGTGTCGGGCAGTACCAGGTGATCCTGGTCGATAGCTCCGGTCGCACGACGACGCCGGTGCGAACCGTGTCGATCACGCGCGGCGGTCAAAGCCCGAATGTCGACATCGGGTACAAGTCGCTGCGCGGCGCAGGGGCGGTAACGCAATTGGCCAGGGCCGCTGCCGTGTCGACTGCTTCGAGCGCAAGCGTCGCATCGCAATCGATTGATCCATCGATCTGTTCGACGCTCAATCCGGCGGCGGTCGACTCGCTCTTCGGCCGGCGCTAGCGCACGGGTTTTTCAGGGCGATGGAACGCCACCGCATCAGCAGGACCGCCCGGGGTGTGGAGGCCGGAGCCAATCAGGCTCCGAGCCCCGCCCCGCGGTTCTGCGACGCATCTCAATCAAGCGATGCGATTGTCCTCTCCAACTAATGTCGTCCAGCGTCGGCCGAGGCGCCCGCTTGCTCCCCCACGCTTACCCTCCTCTGGCCAGGCGCGAACCGACGATTTTCTTGTTGCCATTCGCCCCTCTCGGTCGTCAGAATAGCGGTCCGCCCGCCGCAAGGACCGATTGTCGTGATCGGTCCCTCGCCGCCAGCCCTACGGTGTCCCTTTGACGACTTCGCCACAACCATCTGACGTTGACCTTATGCGCCGCGCCAAGCGGGGCGATCGGGCGGCGTTCGGCCTGTTGGTCGAGCGTTATCAGGGAGCCCTGGCCCGCGTGGCGACCAGCCGGTTGGGCGACGCCGAAGCGGCCGACGACATGGTTCAAGAGACCTTCTTCGCCGCGTTTAAATCGAAACACACATACGACGAACAATACGCGTTCCGCACCTGGCTGTGGACGATCCTGCTGAATCAATGTCGCCGTCACGCTGGCCGGCAAGCCCGCGCGCCTCGGCATCAATCGCTGGATCAGCCGACAGACGCCGATGCGGTCGAAGCGGCAACGTCCGGCGCCGCCGATCCGCAACCGGCCGCGCTCTCGTTGCTGTTGGCGCGCGAGCGTCGCGAACAGCTCGACGAACTATTGGCAAAATTGACCGACGTGCAGGCGGACGCGCTCAGGCTACGTTTTTTTGGCGGCCTGCAATTTCAGGAGATTGCCGACTGCATGGAGTGCAGCTTGCCCACGGCCAAGCTGCGAGTCCGCTGTGGGCTGTTGAAACTAAGCCAGCTGATCACCGAGAGTAGTTTGGGACAGAGTCACGCTGAGTAATTTCGGCCTGAAAGTATCGGATGCGAGGGACGACCATGACGTGCGATGATGTATTCGACGTGCTGACGCGCGGACCATTTCCGTCGGGCGGATTGGAAGACCACGCCGTCGAAGTGCACTTGCGTCGCTGCCCGGAATGCCATCGGCTGGCCGTGGCGCTGCGACCGGCGGTCGAGTTGTTCCAGGAGGCAGTGAGCCCGGATGAAAGTCGCACGCTGCCGGGCTATCGCGGGATGGCGGGCTCTGTCGAAGATTTGCGAGTCGCCGCCGATGGCTCGCGCGGCTATTGGGGGTTGGGAACGGACGTCGTCGCGCAAGCGGAGCGAACGTTTACACCGGCGCCGCGAGCGGCGCGAATTCTGCCCGCGCAGGGCAGCCTGCTGAAATTCGCAGCCGCGGTTCTGCTTGGCGTGGCGGCCGCCGCCGGATCACGCGGTTGGACCGAAAAATCATCCGCCGCGGCCGGAGACCCGCCGGTCGCTCCAATCCAAGTCGCCAGTGAAGCGAAAGAGGCGAACCGCCGCTGGTTGGCCACGATTCAATTGCCACCGTCGTGCATCCGCAGCAGTCGCGTGGCGGCCGGCGACGTCTCGGCCGATCCGCGCCGCGGGCTGCAACTCGCCTCCGCGGAAGGGAGCTTTGTGAGCTGCTGCACGGGCTGTCACGTGTCGGGCAACCCCGGCCTGCTGGACCAGGAGGCTCGGAATGTTGTCGCCCGCGCCTGCACGGCGTGTCATTAGCGCTCGGCGTCGCCGAGCGACGGGTTGAGGCTTGAGGCTGGGGGCTTGGGCATGGCAAGGCCGTCAGACGCCCTCCGAAAATCGGTGGTGTTTTTGAAGCCAGCCTTGTGATTCTTCGCCGGGCTGCCCGGTTCGGATTGCGACGGTTGAAACTGTTTTGGCGCCCCGGGCGTTCGGGCCAAAAAGTTCGCTATCGAACGGAATCGCTGGCCGCGTCCCAACCGCTGGTGGGACAAGGAGAAACGCCGCCCGTTCGGACCTCATTTTTCTGTGCGACAACGCCCGGTTTTCGGTTTACAATCCGAAGCGGCAAAGTCACACTGAAGGTTTAGGATTACGCGACCGTCAGGTAGCACACCGGTCGAGTAATCGTCGCACTGTATGCAGTAACCCGATGCCCTCGGCGCGCGAGGCAAACGCCGCTGCGGTTTCGGTAGATCATTAGTCCTGGAATTCTTACGGAGCTAGAGATGATGTCTCGCTTAGCCGGCCTGCTGGCGTGCGCAGGGATGTTTGTCGCCTTCAGTTCGGCCTCTGCGCAAAATGCGCCTTTGGACCAACTCTATGGCGATGGCGTGCATGCGTACTTTGGTGGCAACTTCAGGTCGGCGTTCGACATCCTGACGTCTGCCGCCCAGAGTGGCAGCACCGATCCTCGCGTCTACTACTTCCGTGGATTGTCGCAATTGCGTTTGGGGCGCGAGCCTGACGCCAACCTCGACTTTGCTCGTGGCGCCAAGCTCGAAACCGCTGATAGCGCGCGCTACCACGACGTCAGCCGCGCGCTGGAGCGCGTGCAAGGGCGAGATCGCTTGGCGCTCGAACGTCAACGCGCGCAAGCTCGCTTGATCGCGCAGCGCGAAATCGAGCGGATGCGCTATGAGCGCTACGAGCGTATTCCCCGCGCTGACAAAGAAGTCTTGCTGAAAGACGACACGGCCGTCACGCGCACGCCGCCGAAAAAGCCAGCCAAGGGAGCGCCGGCCGCGGAGCCCGCTGAAGATGCGCCGCAAGCCGAAGATCCGCTGAGCGATCCGATCCCACCAGCCAAGCCGGCTGATCCTCCGGCCGACGCGCCAGCCGACGACGCCGATCCCTTCAACGATAAGATCGCGCCCGCCGATCAGCCGGAGACGCCAGCAGCGGAAGAACCAGCCGCCGAAATGCCGGCCGAAGAGCCACCGGCGGCCGAGGCCCCGGCCGAAGAACCCGCCGCGCCTGCGAAGCCAGCCGATGAACCAGCGGCCGACGATCCGTTTGGCGACACTCCGGCCGCTCCGCCAAGCAAAGCCGCCAAGGCAGATGACCTGCCAGTAACCGAACCATCGGCAGCCGAGCCACCAGCTGCGGCTGCTCCGGACGCCGAGCCGGCTGCGACCGTCGAACCAGCCAACGAAGCGCCGGCTGCCAATGATGCACCGGCCGCGAAGGACGCCGATGATCCGTTCGGCGACGCGCCGCCTGCGGCCAGTAACGCACAGCCCGCCAAGGATCCACTCGCCGACGCGCCTGGCGATGCTCCGGCTGACGACATGCCTGCTGCAAACGCGCCGACCGAACCTCCGGTCGCCGCGCCTGCAGCCGCTGAACCGTCGGCCGAACCAGCTGGCGACGAACCGTCGGCAGCGCCAGTTAGCGACGAACCGTCGGCAGGGCCAGCAGCCGACGCCGCGCCCGCCAAGGGAGCCGACGATCCATTCGGCGATACTCCGGCGCCGGCCACGCCAGGCAAACAAGCGATGCCGGCGGACGAGCCGGCCGCGGAACCAGCCCTGGGGACACCTGCCGCGACAGAACCTCCGGCGGATGCGCCGGCTGCAGCCGCACCAGCAAAGGACGAGAACGATCCCTTCGGCGACGCTGAGCCAGCGGCAACCCCGGCTCAGCCGCCGGTGAACGCGTCGGACGAAATGCCGGCCGAACCAGCCGACGAGCCAGCTCCAGCGGCCGCGCCGGCGGACGTGCCTGCGAAGGCCGACGATGATCCGTTTGGCGATGCTCCGCCCGCCGCCGAAAAGCCAAAGCTGGAAGACGCGCCGGCCATTGGCGACGCCCCAGCCGATGACAGCGCTCCGGCCGCAGATCCACTGGCCGATGAGCCGGCCGCTGCGACCCCTCCGCCCCCAGCCAATGGTGATGATCCATTCGCCGATCCGGCCGCCGCGCCGGCTGCAAAGCCAGCGGTCACCGCGCCTGCTGACGTCGACCCGGCCGCGCCTGCGGCGAGCAAGCCAGCCGCGAACAAACCAGCGACAGACGCAGACGATCCATTTGGCGACGCAGCGGCTGATGAACTTCCGGAGCCGGCAGCTTCTGCTCCGGAACTCGTAACGCCCGCCGCCGGCGCAGCGCCGAAGGTAACCCCACCAGCGAAGGCCGGCGCATCGGTCAAGCCGACAGCCGCTCAGCCATCGGCGATTGGTGGATTGCCATCGCAGCCCGCCACTGGTCGCCCAGTTCCAGGCAAGGCTGCCGGCAAGCAAATTGCTCCAGGCGCCAAACCCGCCGCCGCGGCGACACAACCTGTCGCTCCCGGCAAAGCCACGCCGAACACGCAACCGTCCGCGCCCCCAGCGGCAACGCCGGCGCCGGACGACGATCCGTTCAAATAGTCCGCTGATCCGCACGCCCTACTGCCAGACGAGTCGTTCGCGCATCCTCCCCTCGCCGGGGCTAGCGTTGCGTCGCGCGGATCGTCCCCACCGCAGGCCCACCATGACGCGACCATCCAATCGACGTTCGTTTTTTATTCGCTTCGCGCCTCAGGCCGTGGCAATCGTGACGATTGCTCTGTTGAACGCCGCCACGGCGAACGCAGCTCCAACGATCACCAATCTCTCGCTGCGCGGTCTCCAGGCCGGCGGCGCCACAACGATTGTCATCGATGGAACCGATCTTGAGGCCGAACCGCAGATCGTCCTGTCCGTGCCCATTGCCAAGCAGGAGCTGAAACAGCCTGCGACTGCGACGCGCATTGAAATCGAAGTCACGCTCGACGCAGCAATCCCGCCGGGCATTTACCAACTGCGCGTCGCCAACAAGCACGGCATTTCGGGCGGGGCGGCCATCGGCATCGATTCCTTGCCGCAACGTCCCTTCGCGGCAGACGCCGGCGCGTTACCGGTCGCGCTAAATGGCGCTCTCTCCGGCGGAACCATCCAGCGAACCACGTTCGAAGGAAAAGCCGGTCAGCAGATCGTCGTTGATGTCGAGGCCCACCGCCTGGGCAGCAAGTTGAATCCCGTGGTTCACCTTTCGGACCCGCGCAACGTGCAGATCGCATGGTCGCAAATGGTCTCATCGATCGCCGGCGACGCTCGCGTAACAGCCAAGCTTCCGGTCGATGGACGCTATACGGTCGAACTTCACGACGCGCTCTATCGCGGCGCGGAGCCCGGTTACTTTCGACTCAAGATCGGCGAGCTGCAATTCGCTGACATGGTCTTCCCACTCGGCGGACAGCGCGGCACGAAGAGCTCCTTCGAGTTGGTCGGCGCCAATCTGCCGGCCGGAACCAAAATCGATGCCGACCTGACCGGCGCCGGACTGGGCGTGGCGGCCAATTGGCCTGCCGCGGGCCGGTTCACCGGCGGTCGCCCCCAGATCGTGGTCGGCGACGCTCACGAGGTGATGGAGCAAGTCCTGACCGGCGGCGCCACGGCCCCGCAACCAGCGCCAGTTCCGTCAGCGATCGATGGCCGGCTGGCCGCCCCGCGCGAAGAAGATCGCTACCTGCTTGCTGTCACTCCCGGGCAGACTTTGCGTTTCGACCTGTTGGCCGCGCGGGCTGGTTCGCTCGTTGATGGCGTCCTGGCGATTCGCAAAGAGTCCGGCGAGCAACTTGCCGCCAGCGATGATCGGCCGAACACGACCGACCCTGGGCTCGATTTCAAAGTTCCTGATGGCGTCGACAAGATCGTCGTCGCGGTGAAAGACTTGCTCGACCGGGGCGGACCGCAATTTATATATCGATTGGAAGTCGCGCCGGCGGACACGCCAGACTTCCGCCTGGAACTCTTCGAAGATCGCCATCAAACGCCGCGCGGCGGCGCAGAATTGGTTCGCGTGCGGGCTGAGCGCACTGGTTACAACGGGCCCATCAAGCTATCGGTTGCAGGATTGCCGCCCGGCGTAACGCTGACGAACGATGAAATCCCGGCCGGCGCCACCGACACGCTCCTCTCACTTGGTGGGAATGAAGCGGCGATTGGTCACGCGATTGTGTTCATCAGCGGCGCCAGCGCCGACGGCGGCCCGGCGAAGATTCGTCCCGCGTTCGCAGCAGCCACAGACGCCACGCGCAACCAGCCCTCGCTGCGGAACGAAGTGGCAATCGCCGTCACGCCAGCCGCGTCGATTGCAATTCAATGGGAAGCCGCGCCCACGATGGCGCTACCACTGGGCGGATCGCTCCCGGCACAGCTCAAGGTGGCGCGCTCGCCGCTGGCGGGTGGTCCGGTGCGGTTCACGCTGATCACCAGCCAGGTGCAACCGCGCAAAGAAGTGACCGTCAAAGACAATCAGAAAAAGATGGTCGACGACGTCGAGCGGACGTTGCGACTGGAAGGGAGCCCAGTCATCCCGCCAAACGAGAGCGCCGGCCAGGTAAAAGTGATCGTGCCGGCGGACCTACCTGGTATTCCGTATGACATCGCCTTCAAGGCCGAGCTGTTGTCTGGTGATCAGAAAACAGTCGTAGCCAGCGCCGTCACGCCCGCCGTGCGATTGACGACCGTGCAGCCGCTCAAAGTAACACTCTCAGGCGAACCCAAGGTCGACGCCAAGGCCGGCAGCGGCGAGACCGGGCAGTTGAAGGGAACGATTGAGCGAATTGGCGACTTCGCTCACCCGGTTACGGTCACGCTGGCCGGACTGCCGAGCGATTTCGTGGCGCCCTCGGTTGAAGTGCCCGCCGATAAGAACGAGTTTTCGTTGCCGGTTTCATTCGCTTTCAACTCGCCGCCCGGCGAACTCCCTGGCGTAACGCTGGTAGCCACGGCGCAGCCCAGCGCGGCGTCGTCGGTCCGGTCGAACGCCATTCCGGTGGCGGTGAACATTGTCCCCGGCGGGCCGCCGCCGGCGCTCTATCGATTGTTCGAAGACGAGCCGCACATCGCCAACCTGCTGAACGAAGGGAACGGCAAACTCACACTCGAAACCACCGATCGCTACTCAGGCTCGATGGCGATTCGCGTTACGCCTGATCAAAAGTTCCGCGCCAAGATGCCGGGCCTGGGCGTGAAGATCGCCGAGAAGCCGGGCGAAGGTGAATATCGCTATCTGCGATACGCCTGGAAAAAAGAAGGGGGCGGCAGCATTCTGTTGCAGCTCAACGCCAATGGCGCCTGGGGTCCGCCGCGCGGTCAGGGCAAGCCCGGTTATCGCTACGAGGCCGGCCCCACGCCCAACCCACTGAACGCCGAAGCGCTCAAAGTCTCGGACAGGCTTCCCTATGGCTGGACCGTGGTCACTCGCGATCTGTTCGCAGACTTCGGCGCGTTTCAGTTGGATGGCGTCGCGCTCACGCCGGCCGATGGCGAAGCGGCGCTATTGGATCACGTTTACCTCGCGCGGAGCGAGGCCGACTTCAAAGATTGCCCCGCGGCGCTGCCGGCCGAGACGCCGCTGGCCGTGTTCGAAGATCAACCGGATTTCGTCACAAACCTGAATCAAGGGATGGGAACCGCCACGCTGATCACGGACGACAAACTCTCCGGCGCCTCCGCGGTGAAGATCACGCCAGACCAGCGCTACAGTCCGTCGCTGCCAGGGCTGGGCGTCAAGATTCGCAAGCAGCCAAAGGCCGGCGAGTATCGCTACATTCAGTACGCCTGGAAGAAGCGCGGCGGCGAACGAGTCTGTCTGCAATTGAACCACGATGGCATGTGGGGGCCGAACCGCACGCCGGCCAAGTTCCGCTATGACACCGGTCCCGCGGCCGGCGAAACCTACGATGGCGCCGTCCGCGTCAACGACAAGCTGCCGGCCGAGTGGATCGTCGTCACGCGAGACCTCTACGCCGACAACGGCGAATTCACTCTCAACGGCATCGCGCTCAGCGCCGTCGATGGCGAATTCGCGCTCTTCGATCATATCTACCTGGGCCGCACGCTGCGCGATTTCGACCTGGCGCCGTGAACAACGACAGCCAGCCTCTAACGAAGAATTTGCCACAGAGAGCACCGAGGGCACGGAGGGAAGACGAGTATCGTGGGGGTTCGACTCCGCGGGCGCTCTCCCCACTGAGTGCTCTGTGACCTCTGTGGCAAAAACTTCTTTCCGGATTTCTTGATTTGGTTGCGGTTATCAAACCTCGCTGTAACTTCCGTGGCTGATATTCTTGTTCGGTCGAAGCTACGCAGGACCCCGGCTACAGTCAGACGCGCGCCAAATGCTAGAATGACGTAAGACGCTTCCTTCGAGCATTTATTCTTCAGGCCTCGCGCAGCACGACACACGCATGGGATATCGCACGCTCAGTGACTGCGTCGCGGATCTCGCGGCCACGGGGCAGTTAGTACGGATCGAAGAGGAAATCGATCCCTATCTCGAAGCGGCCGAAATCCAGCGCCGCGTTTACGCCGCTGGCGGGCCGGCCATCTATTACGCGCGCGTGCGCGGCTGTCAGTTTCCCATGGTCAGCAATCTGTTCGGCTCGCTCGAACGCTTGCGGTATATCTTCCGAGATTCGCTGGCCGGCGTTTCGCGATTGGTCGACATGAAAGTCGATCCCAGCCAGGCAACGCGCCGACCCTGGAAGTATCTTTCGGCCGCGCGGGCCGGCTTGCACATGCTGCCCAAGCGCGTTCGCAGCGGGGCCGTGCTGGGCAACGAGATCAAGGTTCACCAACTGCCGCAGGTCGTCTCCTGGCCTCGCGATGGCGGCCCGTTCGTTACGTTGCCGATCGTCTATACCGAAAATCCTGACGCCCCCGGCTGGCGGCAATCGAACCTGGGCATGTATCGCGTGCAGCTCGGTGGCAACCAATACCGCGCTGACAAAGAAGTCGGTCTGCACTACCAGATTCATCGCGGAATCGGCGTCCATCACGCCGCGGCGATCCGGCGCGACGAGCCACTGCGCGTGAACATCATCGTCGGCGGCCCGCCGGCCTTGACCGTCTCGGCCGTGATGCCGCTGCCAGAAGGACTGCCTGAGATCGCGTTCGCCGGAGCGCTGGGCGGTCGGCGCGTAGCGCTCGTGCAACCGGCCGGGGGCGGACTGCCGATTCCGGCCGAGGCCGATTTTTGCATCAGCGGTACGATCGATCCCAATCGACAACTTCCCGAGGGCCCGTTCGGCGATCACCTGGGCTACTACTCGCTCGCGCATGACTTTCCGGTGCTGCGCGTCGAGAAGGTTTACCACCGCGCGGGCGCGATCTGGCCATTTACCACGGTCGGACGCCCGCCGCAGGAAGACACGTCGTTCGGTCAGTTCATTCACGAATTGACCGGGCCTGTTGTGCCGACTTTGATCGCCGGCGTCCGCGCGGTGCACGCCGTTGATGCCACCGGTGTCCATCCACTGCTCTTGGCCGTCGGCAGCGAGCGTTATGTGCCATATGCCAGTGAGAGGCAACCGCGCGAATTGCTGACGCAAGCCAACGCGATCCTCGGCCAGGGACAAATGTCACTCGCCAAATACCTGATCATCGCGGCCGAAGAAGATGAGCCGGCGCCAAACATTCATGACATTGGCCGATTTCTCGAACACGTGCTGGCGCGAGTTGATTGGCGGCGCGATCTCCATTTTCAAACCCGCACCACGATCGACACGCTCGACTATTCCGGGACGGGCCTGAATGAAGGGTCGAAGGTCGTGATCGCCGCGGCCGGGCCAAAGCTTCGCGAATTGCCGCGCGAGATTCCCAGCGACTTACGGTTACCAGACGGTTTCGGCGAGCCTCGCCTGGCGATGCCGGGCGTGCTGCTTGTGCAGGGTCCGCCCCACGCCGGCGCCGCGGACAACGCCGTCGAGCGATTCTGCGCTAACGTCGATCTAAGCGAATCGATCAACCATTTTCCGCTGGTCGTCGTAGTCGACGATAGCCGGTTCGCCGCGGCCAGTCTGAATAACTTTGTTTGGGTTACCTTCACCCGGTCGAATCCCGCGGCTGATATCTTTGGCGTCGCCTCGTCGACGGAGCAAAAGCACTGGGGCTGCCGCGGGGCGCTGGTGATTGACGCGCGCTCGAAGCCACACCACGCGCCGCCGCTCGTCGAAGACCCACAGGTCACGCAGAGAGTCGATCGCCTGTTCGCCAGTGGCGGGCCGCTCTCCGGGATACTCTAATAGCGACGGCGCGAGCGCTGGCCCATGTGACGCGCCTCGCCTCGCCGTACTTCTCTCGCTGAGGAATCGATCACGATGAACGCCCTGCGCACGCCCGATGAGCGTTTTCAGAATCTGCCTGGCTACGATTTCGCGCCGCACTATACCGAAGTGAACGGACTGCGGATGCACTACCTTGACGAGGGCCAGGGCGATCCGGTCCTGTGCCTGCATGGCGAGCCCTCGTGGTGCTACTTGTATCGCAAGATGATCCCGACGCTCGCGAAGAACAATCGGGTGATTGCGCCGGACCTGATCGGGTTCGGCCGGTCCGACAAACCGACAGCACGCGAAGACTACACCTATGCGATGCATCACGACGCACTGGCGCGGTTCATTGAAGCGCTCGACTTGCGACGGATTACGCTGGTCTGCCAGGATTGGGGAGGGCTACTCGGCTTGCCGCTAGCGGCAGAAATGCCGGAGCGGTTTGCGCGATTGGTGATGATGAACACCGGGCTGCCGACGGGCGATCCACCGCAAACTCCGGCGGCCGAGGCCAGCGCCGCGGCCTTTCTGGCGTGGCGCAATTTCGCCAGCAGCAGTGACGACATGCCGATCTCCGGCGTGATTCGCGGGGCCTGTGTAACGCGCCCTGCGCCGGAAGTTCTGGCGGCCTACGATGCGCCGTTCCCCGACAAGACCTATAAAGTCGGAGCGCTGATGTTTCCGCTGTTGGTGCCGATTGCGCCGACCGACGCGGCTGCGCCCGTGATGAAGCGGACGCGCGACGCGCTCAAGCAGTGGACGAAGCCGGCCCTGGCGATGTTTTCGGATAGCGATCCGATCACTGCCGGCGGCGATCAGTTTTTTCGCCGGCTGATTCCATCGGCCTCGGCCGAACCCGAAATCACCATCGCCGGCGGCGGACACTTTTTGCAGGAAGACAAAGGCGAGGAGCTGGCCGAGCAGATTGCCCAGTTCATCGAACGCCGGCCGATCTGACGGCAAGCGTTGGTCCAGACTCCGCTACTCGCCTGACTCGTAGGGTACGCACCCCGTGCGTACCAAGATGGGTGCTCGTCTCCAGGATCTATGGTACGCACGGAGTGCGTACCATACAGCTCACCCGCGGACGGATTCCACGCCTCCCAGGGCGGCTCGGCGGACTTCGTCGTCGGCCGCCGCTTCGAACTTCGCGAAATTCTTGGCGAACAGCGAGATCAATCGCTCGGCGGTCTGCTGGTAGGCCGATTTGTCAGCCCAAGTGTTCTGTGGCAGCAGAATCTGGCTTGGCACGCCCGAGCAGCGTTCTGGCACTTCCAAACCAAACTGCGGGTCGATGACTGTCGGCGCCTCGGCTAGTTCGCCCGAATGGATCGCGTCGATGATCGCGCGGGTGTAAGCGAGCTTGATGCGCGAGCCCGCGCCATATGCTCCGCCAGACCAGCCAGTGTTTACGAGCCAGGCTTGCGCATGATTTGCGCGAATATGCTCGGCCAACAGCGTCGCGTACTTCGTCGGATGCCAGACCATAAAAGCGGCGCCAAAACAGGCCGAGAACGTCGCCTTCGGTTCGGTCACGCCATCTTCGGTCCCGGCGATCTTGGCGGTATAGCCGCTCAAGAAGTGGTACATCGCTTGCGCCGTCGAAAGCTTGCTGACCGGGGGCAACACGCCAAACGCGTCGGCCGTCAGAAAGATGATGTTCGTCGGATGCGGGCCGACGCAGGGAACCTTGGCGTTGCCGATGAACTCGATCGGATAGCTCGCCCGCGTGTTTTCGGTCAGGCTGTCGTCTTCGTAGTCCGGTTCGCGCGTGACCGGGTCGAACGCGACGTTTTCCAGCACGGAACCAAAGCGAATGGCGTCGTAGATCTCAGGTTCGTGCTTGCGCGAAAGATTGATGCACTTGGCGTAGCAGCCCCCTTCGATGTTGAACACGCCTTCGTCCGTCCAGCAATGCTCGTCATCGCCGATCAACTGGCGACGCGGATCCGCCGAGAGCGTGGTCTTGCCGGTGCCTGAGAGACCGAAGAAGAGCGACACGTCACCTTGCTCGCCTTCGTTGGCAGAGCAATGCATGCTCAGCACACCACGCAGCGGCATCAGGTAATTCATGATCGTGAAGACGCCCTTCTTCATTTCGCCGGCGTATTCGGTCCCCAGGATCACCACTTCGCCGCGCTCGAAACTGATATCAATGCTGGTCCGCGAGGTCATGTGTGACGTGAAGACATTCGCCGGGAACTCACCGGCGTTGTAGATCACGAAGTCCGGCTTGCCGAAGTTGGCCAATTCTTCCGGTGTCGGGCGAATCAGCATGTTGTGCATGAACAACGCGTGATATGGCCGCGCGCAAACGACACGCACCTTGAGCCGGTAGCGCGGATCCCAACCGGCAAAGCCATCTACGACGTAAACCGGCTTGCGCGTATCTAAGTAGTCGATCGCCCGGCGATGATTGATCAGAAACGTATGTTCGTCGAGCGCGATATTGATCTCGCCCCAGTCGACGTTGGAGGCGCTACTGGGATGATTGACGATTCGCTTGTCTTTAGGGCTGCGGCCGGTCTTGGCGCCCGAAGAGGAACGCAGTGCGCCGGACGAGACGACTGTCTCCTTGTCGCGCGTGATCGCGTCTTCGTAGAGAATCGCCGGAGTTACGTTTCGCAACACCTGGCGAGCGGAGAGTCCGTGAATCGATAGATCAAAGCTGTCAGACATGTCGGACTCTCGTCACGAGGATGGACTGGCCGGAGATTCACTCTCCGGATCGGAACTGGCTGCATTGTTCGCCAAACCTAGCTCTGTGGCAACTGTTTCTAGCGCGGCGATTACAAACTGAATGTGCTCATCGAGATCGACGCCCAAGTCTTCAGCGCCGCGGCGAATGTCATCGCGATTGATCGAGGCGGCGAAATTTTTTGTTTTGAGTTTTTTCTTCACACTCGACGCTTGCATGTCCGCCAGACGCTCGGGCCGCAAGAGCGCTACCGCTGTGACAAAACCGCTCAGTTCGTCACACGCATATAGGGCCTTATCAAGTAGCGAGACGCGGGGGTAGTCGGTCAGGTAGTCCGCGTGAGACTTGATCGCGTAAATGACTTCGGGCGGATAGCCCAGCTCGGTCAGAATGGCCGCGCCTTGGAGTGGATGGTCCGGAGGGTCGGGCCAGCGCTCGTAGTCGAAATCGTGCAGCAGCCCGACGATGCCCCAGGTCTCTTCGTCCTCACCAAAACGCCGGGCGTAGGCCCGCATCGAGGCCTCGACGGCCAGCATGTGTTTGCGCAATCCGTCGCCGGCGGTGTATTGGCAAACGAGTCGAAAGGCGTCGTCGCGATTCACGAGTAGTGCGCCAAAATGATGTGGCGATTGGCGATTGGCGTTCGGCGATCGTGCCCGCTTGTTCGATAGGTCGCACTGGCAAAGCCAGTGGCACGCAAAAGATCGCCCAGTTCAGCGCGGCGTGGTTTCTTTTGGCTTGGCCGATTCCGTAGCGACGGTTTGAATCTCACGCCACGGTTTCTTGGCCTCGTAGCTTTCCAGCTCCTTCGTCAGCGCTGGCTTGAGCGCCTCGACACTGACCTCGATCGCCTTCTTCGACCACTCGATCGCCTTGTCGAAGTCGCCGGTCTCGGCGTAGCTGGCCGCCAATGTGCTGAGAATGTGGGCTTGCTGGAACTTGGTTTCTTCGGCCGCCTGCGTGGCCAGTTCAATGGACCGCTTGCCGTCGCGCAGTGCATCGTCGGGCGAAGTGGCCAGCACCCAGGCCAGATTGTTCAAAATGCCAGTGTCAGTTGGCTTTTCGGCCAGGGCCAATTCGTAGTCGGCGATCGCCTCGCGCTGTTTGCCTTGGTTTAAGTTGGCGTCGGCCCGGCCTCGTAAGGCGAACCAGTTCTTCGGTTCGTCCTTCAGAATGCTGTTGTAGACCTGCGCGGCTTCGCTTTGCTTGCCGTCGAGCGTGTAGACCGCGGCCAGTTGTAGCGCGACATTCTGATCCTTCGGTTCGAGCTTGCGGACCAATTCGAAGTCGCTGATCGCGCCAGTATATTTCTTGGCGTTGGCCAGGATCACGCCCCGCTGCTTCAGCGCCGGCACCAGGCCTGGGCGTAGATCGAGCGCTTTGTTGAGGTCTTCCAGCGCCTGATCGGGATGATCTTCGGCAGCCGCTTCCGCGCGCATGACGAGCGCCAGCACATTGTTCGGATCCAAGCGAATGGCTTCGCTGAAATCGGCCAGACCAGCGTCGTTGTCGCCGGCCGCCATGTTCACACGTCCGCGCTGCAGCAAAACCGTCGGCGCGCGCGGCGTGTCCTTGGCCGCCTTCACGGCCAGGTCCATTGCGGCGCGGGATTCGGGCCATTTCTGTTCAGCGGCCAGCAGCATTCCCTTGGTCTCGAGCGTGTCGACGTCTTCCGGATCGAGCTTGATTGCCGCGTCAAAGTCGGCCAGGGCGCCGGCCGTGTCTTTCAGGTTCAATTTCAACGTGGCGCGAACGCGCAGCGTTTTGGGATCTTCGGGCGAAAGTTCAACCGCCTTGTCGATGTCGGCCATGGCCTTTTCCGGCGTTTCGGCTAGCGCCGCGCGTTGCACGAGGGCCTCGGCCTGCTTGCGCGGATCGTCCGCGGTCAATTTGACCAGCTCTTCAATCGCCGCGGTTGCACGCTTGCGGTCGCCGCCCGGCAACATCTGCAACTTGGCGACTAGCGCATGGGCTTCAACCACTTTAGGATCGTATTGAAGCGCCCGCTCGAAATCGGCCACGGCCATTTGCCTGAGCTGCGGCCATTGCTGAGGTGGCGGCGTGCGACCAAAAATCGCTTCGCACATCATCATGCCGCGCTCGACCAGGGCCGAGGCCATTAGCTGCCTGGCGAAGGCTTGGTTCTTGTCGCCCAGCCCTTTTTCGATTGCGCTTTCACAATGGCCGATCACGGTGTTCAGATCGCGCGGCGCCCGGGCGGCCAGCTTGGCTTCGACCGCCATATCGAGCTCGGCCTGTCCAGCGTCGGGCTCATCGGCCCAAGCCTGGACCGGAGCTACCGAGAGAAAGAGGCCGACCAATGCCCCGGCAAAAAGCGCACGCATGTGATCACTCCCTTTGCGACGTGTAACTAGCTTGTGCGACGATCCATGTCGCCCCCTGGCGGCTACTCCAAGCTTATTATGTCCCGATTCGGAGTTTAATGCCATCCGAGTCCTGCCTGCGTAAATGCAAGCTGTGCAAAAAGTTATAGCGGAGCAGGCAAGTCGCGATTGCAGAAAATGACCGCCGCCACCACATAACAGGCCAATCCGAGCCCGATCAGAGTGCCATCGTACTGCCACGAAAGCGTCCACGAGCTCTCCGTGTTTACGATCAAATTCTGCGGTTCGCAAGCCGTCAGGAACGTGAAATTCAGCAGCCATTTAAACCGTGGAAGTGTCTGGCCCATCATCTTGAAGACCAACTGAGCGAAGTAAAACCCGCCCATCACGCCGATGGTCCGCCAACGATAACTGTCCCATGACGAAACCATCGTGCTGGCGCCGGCCAGGAACATGGTCATGGCAAATACGTTGAGAGCGCCAGGCAGAAAGTGCTGCCAGGTCAATGTTTCATCGAGCGGAACCGTGGCCAGGCCGGCCGCCGTGCCTCCCAAAATCGCCACGGTCAATAGCGCCGCGCCGCCGACCGTCACGCAAGCCTGGATCGCCAACACAGACAATCGCTTAACCGGTTGCGCAAGGATCATCTCCATCGTGCCGCGGCCGATCTCGCCGCTCACAGCGTCCGAGCCGCGACCGATCGCCCAGATGACGACCGAGAACACAACGACCGGATCGCCGTAGGCCATCGCAATCCGACCACGAGGCGTCGCGATGGAATCAAACGAAACGCCGGCAAGTTTTTCGAAAAACTTCGGCAACCCGTTCAAAAAGATCTTCAGCGCAGCCAAATCAATTTGGCTGGTAACGTACACAAACAGCCAATTGAAGCCGAACACGAGCGCCGCCAGAAAGAAGAGCAGCAGGCGGCTGTCGCGAAAACACTTTGTCCAAAGGGCGCCGTTATTCATGCGTCGGCCCCTTGCGAGTGGTAGCGGTCATAGACGCTGCGGAGCCGGATCGGTTCGATCCGCACTTCAGCCAGCGGCAATGTGGCGAGCCAACCGAATAGAGGCGCCAGTTCGCCCGGCGTATCGATCCGCACGGCGTCCTCGCCAACGCGATGGATCTGAATGGTTCCCGCCAATTGTGGAGGAGCCGGCAGCATGGGGCCAGTGAGCCGAGCGCTGATGCGGTGCTGCTTGAGCAGTTCGTCCATCCGCTGGGCGTGCACCAGCTTCCCCTTGCGCAAGATGCAAACCCGATCGCATGCTTCCTCGACCTCTTCGAGCACGTGTGAAGAGAAGATGACGGTTCGCCCGGCGCGCTGCGCCTCGCGAACGATCGTCACCACGTCGCTACGGACTGTGGGGTCGAGGTTAGCCGTTGGCTCATCGAGCATCAACAGCGGCGTATCCGCGGCCAGCACCGCGGCCAGCGCCAGCTTTTGCCGCATCCCGGTCGAGTACGTGGCGACCTGCCCCGAAAAGTCGAGCTCCAATCGCTCGGCAAAAGCGAGCGCTTTGGGAAGGTTGTGCCTCTCACCGCGCACGTTGCAAAAGAACTGCAACACTTCACGACCACGCATGCGGGCAAACAGCCGCGCGTCGCCGGGCAAGTACGCTACGCGAGTATGCACCTGCACGCTTTGGTGGTAGCAGTCAAAACCGTCGATCCGGGCGCTGCCGTCCGATGGACGCAGATAGCCCATCAGCAGCCGCAGCAAAGTGGTCTTGCCGGCGCCATTCGGACCGAGCAGTCCCAGGACTTCTCCCCGCGCGACCGAAAGATCGCAATGATCGAGCGCGGCCTTCTGCCCGTAGATCTTGGTCAAGGATCGAGTTTCGACGAGCACGCGAGACACCTGCGTGGAAAACAAAGCGCCGCCTGGCGACGATTCTCTGAGTGGGCGAAAGACGCACCTATTGTTGGCGTGTGCCCGGCCAATGGCAAGCGGGGGCGCCGGGCGGCCGATTCTTTAGGTGATGTCGCGTAGATTACGGTCTCCGGGAGGGCGAAGCTTCGGCTGAGCCGCGCGCCGCAATCGGCGCTGCCGACGAAGAAGAGAATCTCACGCCGAAAGCAACGCCCGTCTCGGCAGGAACCTCGCCCTCCCGGAACGATGGTTTCTAGCGCTAGCGTTTGCTTAACATCGCCACAATTTTCTCCTTCGTCACCGGGCTGATCACGCCGCGTTCGCAAATGATGCCGCGGATCAGGCGCGCCGGGGTGACATCGAAGGCCGGGTTATAGACTTTGATTCCATCCGGCGCCGTTTGCCGGCCGAAGCCGTGCGTGATTTCGGTCGAGCTGCGTTCTTCGATCGGAATCTGGCTGCCGTCTGTGAGTGACAGATCGAACGTGCTGCTGGGCGCTGCGATGTAGAACGGAATATCGTGGGCCGCGGCCAATAGCGCCACACCGTAGGTGCCAATCTTGTTCGCCGAATCGCCATTGGCCGCGATACGGTCCGCGCCGGTCACCACGGCCTGCACGCGTCCCTCGCGCATCACCTGCGCAGCCATCGAATCACAGATCAGCGTCACGTCGATGCCGTGCTGTTGTAGTTCCCAGGCCGTGAGCCGGGCGCCTTGCAGTAGTGGTCGCGTTTCGTCGGCGTAGATGTGCAACCGCTTGCCGGATTCGTGCGCGGCAAAGAAGACGGCGAGCGCGGTGCCGTAGTCGCTCGTCGCCAGTCCGCCGGCGTTGCAATGCGTCAAAACGCCCTGGCCATCGGTTAGCAACTCCGCGCCAAAGCGGCCGATCGCACGGCACATCGCCTGATCTTCTTCATGAATCGCACGGGCTTCGGCCAGCAGCCGGTCAAGAATCGCCGCCGCCGATAGCGACGGATCAGCGCCGAGCGCCGCGGCTGCGGCGCGACGCATGCGATCGATAGCCCAAAACAGATTGACGGCCGTAGGGCGGCTCTCCGCCAGCCTCGCGCCAACCGTATCGAAGTGCGCCATGAACGCCGACTGTGACGAGGTGACGGCCGACTGCGCGCCGACGATCAGGCCGTAGGCCGCGGCGACACCAATCGCCGGCGCCCCACGAACGCGCAAACTACGAATTGCCTCGAACACGGTCTCGGTATCACGACACTCGATCTCGCGCAGCTCTAGCGGTAGCAGCGTTTGATCGATCAACACCAGATGGCCATCGGCCGAGTCTCCGACCCAGCGGAGCGTAGGGAGCGCGTTGGCTGCTGATTGCGACATGAGAGTTCATCCTTGAATTGAAGGGCGGCCTTGCACTGAGACGCCCTGGGAGGGCGAGGCTCCCGCCGAGCCGCGCGCCGCAAACACCCATTCGTTCGAGTGGCCGATACAACGAAGCTGGCCACTATTTGTTTCATTGAACTGTTTCGAGATTCACTGCGCCTCTGTGGACTACTAGAACAGTTATGAAGCCCGACGCCGATCTCGCTTCTCGCCTCAGCGGGAGCTTCGCCCTCCCGAACGCTTGCTTTCAGGGCCACTCTAGGCGTTTCTCAATTCCCGTCGCACGCGTTCCAGGTCGGCGTCGACCATCATTTTTACGAGTTGCTCGAATGTGACGGTCGGTTCCCAGCCGAGGACCCGCTTGGCCTTGCTGTAATCACCGCGGAGCTTGTTTACCTCGGCCGGGCGCAGGAAGGCGGAATCGACGTCGACATGCCGCTGCCATTCGAGCCCGACGTGGCCGAACGCGACTTCAACCAGGTCCTGCACACTGTGGCTGATACCGGTGGCGATCACGAAGTCGTCGGCCTTTTCCTGCTGTAGCATCAGCCACATGGCGCGAACATAGTCGCCAGCAAACCCCCAGTCGCGCTTGGCTTCGAGATTACCGAGCGAGAGGCGATCTTGGACGCCCAGCTTGATTCGGGCGACAGCGTCGGTGACTTTCCGCGAGACGAACTCTTTGCCGCGCAGCGGCGACTCATGATTGAACAGGATGCCGGAGCAGGCAAACATCCCGTAACTTTCGCGATAGTTGACCGTGATGAAATGGCCGTACGTTTTGGCAACACCGTACGGACTGCGCGGCCAGAATGGCGTGAGCTCGTCTTGCGGCTCTGCGCGGACCTGGCCAAACATCTCGCTGCTGCTTGCCTGGTAGAAGCGGATCGTCGGGTCGACGAGTCGAATCGCCTCGAGCACCCGGGTCACGCCGAGCGCCGTGAATTCGCTGGTCAACAGTGGTTGCTGCCAACTGGTCGGCACAAAGCTCTGCGCCGCCAGGTTGTAGATCTCGTGCGGCCGCGCTTCCTGCACCAGCGTGACCAGCGAAAGCTGATCGAGCAGGTCCCCCTGATGCAAATGCAGCCGCGCGGCGATGTGATCGATGCGATCCGCCCGCTCGCCGCTCGAACGGCGAACCATTCCGTGGACTTCGTAACCTTTGCCGAGCAAAAACTCAGCGAGATACGCGCCCGCCTGCCCTGTGACGCCGGTGATCAGTGCGCGCTTCGTCATGCTGAGTTTTGTCTACTTTTGGCGAATGGATTCTTCTATCAGGCGGCGCGATTCAGGCGGTGGAATCGACCCATGCCTTGAGCAATTCAGGATCCCACGACTAAGGAGCACTGGCGGAGCCAGTGGCACACAAATGGAGGGAGAATTTAAGTATAGTCTGGCCCGCGGCGCGCGTGGGCCTGCCACCGCAAGGAGACCTTGCTGGGGAACAGGGGCGCGGCCGTTTTAGGCCGGAGGTCCGGCGGTTGGGGCGGTGTCTGGCGGCGAATCCGGTCTGGCGGAATCCGGCCCAGCAGCCTCGGCCGAGGTGTCTTCTTCCTCGCGCGGCACGCGGACCACGGCGGCCAGTGTATCGGCCTCGTCCAGGCTCATGATGCGGACGCCCTGCGTATTGCGCCCGATAATGCTGACCTCGCCGGCCACCATTCGTTGCAGCTTGCCGCGGGCGGTCATCATCAACAGTTCATCTTCGTCGCGCACGCTGACGACGGCCACGACCGGACCATTGCGATCCGTGGCCTTGATGTCTCGCAAGCCCTTACCGCCGCGGCGCTGCGTGCGATAACGGCGAGACGACCCGCCATCGGCGCCCTCGTCACCGGCGTCGTCGGCGACCTCTTCGACTTTTGGTTCAACAACAGCCGTAGCGTCCGCGTCTCCCTCTTCACCACCGGCCGAGTCATCCGCCGTGAGCGAAGCGTCGACCGTATTGGGACCGAATGGCGTTCGCTTGCCGTAGCCATTTTCGCAGACCGTTAGCAGCGTGGCGTCGGGATCGGCCACGACCATACCGACCAGCTCATCATCCTTTGAAAGATTGATCCCCTTCACGCCGCTAGTGTTGCGACCCATCGGCCGCGCGTTGGCCTCGTTGAAGCGAATCGCCATGCCGTTCTTAGTCGAGAGGACGACCTCGTCTCCCTTGCAGGTCACGACAACGTCGACCAGTTCGTCATCTTCCTTCAGCTTGATGGCGATGATGCCACCTTTGAGCGGGCGGCCGTACTGCGCCAATGGCGTCTTCTTCACCAGCCCACGTCGTGTGGCCATCATCAGATAGCTGTCTGGTTGTGAGAAATCTCGAATCGCGCGGCAGTCGGCGATCTTTTCCCCTTCGGCGAAATTGAGCAGGTTGACTACTGCGCGGCCGCGGCTCTCGCGCGAAAGTTGCGGCAGGCCGTAGACCTTTTGCCAGTAGACCTTGCCACGGTTGGTGAAGAACAGCAGGTAGTCGTGCGTGCTGGCCGCGAAGAGATGCTGGATGGGATCTTCTTCTTCGGTCTTGGCGCCCTTCATCCCCTTGCCACCGCGGCGCTGCGCCCGGTAAGTGCTGGCTGGCGTCCGCTTGATGTAGCCCTGGTGGCTGATCGTCACTACCATGTTCTCTTCGACGATCAGGTCTTCGAGGTCGATATTGCCGACCTCTTCGCCGCTGATCTCGGTGCGACGGGCGTCGGCGTGTTTGCGCTTCACCTCGACCAGATCTTCACGAATGATCGCGCGAATGTTCTGCTCGTCCGAAAGGATGCGCAGATACTCCGCGATTTCTGTCAGCAGATTTTCGTACTCGCCCGCCAGTTTTTCCTGTTCGAGATTGACCAACTGGCCGAGCGAAATTTTGAGAATCGCCTCGGCCTGCACCGCGGTCAGTGTGTAACTTTCGCGGACGCCGCGATCCGCCACAAAGCTATTGAAGCCGTTCTCGCCCAGGGCGCGCTGCATGAGCGCCGAGGGGCATTCGATGCCCATTAAACGGGCTTTTGCCTCGGCCTGCGTCGCCGATGTGCGGATCACGCGGATCACTTCGTCGATATTGGCGTGCGCGAGCAGCAGGCCTTCGACCGTGTGCCGGCGCTGCCGTGCCTTGGCCAGCAGGAACTGCGTGCGCCGCCGAATGACTTGGGCTCGATGGCGGAGGAACTCCGCGATCATTTCCTTGACGGACAGTGTCCGCGGCTTGCCATCGACCAGCGCCAGGAAGATCAGCGAGAAAGTGTCTTGCAGCGGCGAGAACTGGTAGAGCTGATTGAGCACCACGTCCGGGTCGGCGTCGCGCTTCAGCTCAATGATCAGCCGAACCGGCTCTTTCAGATCGCTCTCGTTGCGCATCCCGGAGATGCCGAGGATCTTGGCCTCGTTGACCAGGTCGGCGATGCGCTCTTCGATCCGATCGCGCGTCTGCTGGAACGGGATCTCCGAGATCAGGATCCGGTAGCGTCCCTTTTTATCTTCTTCGATTCGCGCGCGGGCCCGCACGACAATGTTCGCGCGACCGGTATGGTACGCCTGACGGATTCCCGCGCGGCCGCAAATAATGCCGCCGGTGGGAAAGTCCGGGCCGGGGATGATCTCCAGCAACTCGTCAATCGAGACGTCCGGATCATCGATCACCCGGATGGCCGCCGTGCAGACTTCGCCCAGGTTATGCGGAGGGATTGACGTCGCCATGCCGACGGCGATGCCGTTTGAACCGTTGACGAGCAAATTCGGGAATTTGGACGGCAGCACCGATGGCTCGGTCCGGCGCTCGTCGTACGTCGGCACAAAGTCGACGGTGTCGAGCTTGAGGTCTTCGAGCATCAAGGCCGCGATCGGCGACAGCCGCGCTTCGGTATATCGCATGGCAGCCGGAGGCAGGCCGGCGATCGACCCGAAGTTGCCCTGCTTGTCGATCAGCACGCAGCGCATGTTCCAATCCTGGGCCATGCGGACGAGCGTGGGATAGATCACGCTTTCGCCGTGCGGATGGTAATTACCGCTGGTGTCGCCGGAGATCTTGGCGCACTTCACGCGGCTGGCGCCGGGCGTCAGGTTCAAGTCGTTCATGGCAACCAGAATCCGGCGCTGCGAGGGCTTCAGCCCATCGCGGACGTCTGGCAGCGCGCGGCTGACGATGACGCTCATGGCGTACGTCAGGTAGCTGTCTTTGAGCTCGTCTTCGATCGGCAGGTCGATCAGGCGTCCGGCGTTGACGTCTCCGGCCTTGAGCCCCTCGAGAGGCGCGTCAGGAATTAGGTCGTCCGCGTCATCGGGAAGATCGGGAGTATCAGCCAAAACTGGGTCCTTTCGGCGGCCGTGCCAAAGGCCCTTCCCCAACGCTTGGCGAGCCAGATTTCAGCGGCCAAACAGGGAGGGCAAACGATGCGATTTACAGCCCAAAAGTATAGCGTTTTTTGGGCTGGCTCACAACCGTCCGAGGGCCGCAAACGCACGTCGCAAAGGCCTGCGCAGATGGGTGTTAGGACGAGCGGTTTTCGAGCGTTGCTGAGCCGCTTCGAAATCGCTTCCCGTCAGCGATTTTCTGACCTGACCGGAGCGGCGCGAGCCACCCGATTGGTGCGCGATTCAATCCAGCTGCAGAGAACCGAATCGAGGAGAGCCAGATAAAGCACTGGCAGAGCCAGTGGCACACGCGCAAACGCATGCACGCTCGCCTACGACGCCGTCATCACCAGATGCCGCAAGCCATTGAGGGCTTCCAAAACGTCTTCGGCCGAGACTTCGGCCCAGCCCGAGAGCTTGTGACGCAGGATCGCCAACTTGAAACTCTCCATGGCGTCTGCCAAATCCGGTGGCAGCGCGGCAAGGTTCTCGAAGGGCCGGGCCGACTCGGGGGCTGGTCCCATGTCTTCGACGCCAGCGGTCAGTTCGCCCGACGCCGACTCGCCGTCGTCATACGCCGACGCGCCATCCCCTTCATAACCTTCGTCGCCGAAGTCGGGGCCTTCGCTGAGATCCGGCCCCGTCGTTTCGCGCGCGGCTGGATCTTTGATTTCAGTCGTAACTTCTGCGACGACGTCTTCGTCCATCTCGGCGGCAACGACATCGGTCTCTTGAGGGCTTTCTTCGACAGGAGAGCCCATCGCCATCCAACGCGACGTGCGCATCTCGGCGACCGACCAACCATTCTGCACGGCGCCTTCAAGCCACATCTCGGCGTCGTTCCAATCGATCGCCGCTTGAAAATGGCTCCAGTACAAACCGGAGTAACTTTCGCGCACGGCCCCAAAGCGGTCGAACACGCGACGCAGCCGGCCAACGTGCTGACTGCTGACGTTACCAACGCGGCGGCTCCAGGCTTCGTCCGAAAATTGCAGCGGGCTAGCCTGCGCTTCGATGAGCGCCAAGCGCCATTGATGAATGATCCGGCCCTTCTCCCAATTGGTCGAGCTGACCAAAAGATGCCACTTGCCGAGGTAGGTAAGCGAGGTCTCTTCTTCCAAGGCGCCGGCTAGTCCGAGGGGTTCAGTCGATTCGAGAGACTCTTGCATCGAGGCATCCTTTCCAGCAAACAAACGGACAATTTTGGCGACGGGCGTGTGATTCTAAAGCGCCCTCAGAGGACTCGCTACCAAGCGATTTCAATTTTTCGCCGCCGCGCACAGATTCCGTCGCGCGGACGTCGCTAAATCCCACAAGATCGCGCAACATTTGCGAGACTATGCGGCGCGTAACCATTGGGGAAAAGTTGTCGATGGACGCGGCTGCGCCGCAGGCGAGGCTTGAGGAACAACGAAGGCATCGACTTGCCGGTGAACTCAGGAGCAGACGTCCCGGGAGGGCGAAGCTCCTGCTGAGCCGCGCGCCGCGCACGATTGCGAATCCAGAAGAAGTCTCACGTGGAGCCGCGTGCGTTCATTGATCTGGGATTTTAAGTGGAAGGCGTTATACCCTCGTGCGAAAGGAAGGGTCTTCAGCACTTCACGGCTCAGCAGGAGCTTCGCCCTCCCGCCCGTTGGCCTTCAACTTCAAGTCTTCAAAGCCTCAACTCGTCCCCTCCTCCGTCGCCAGGTTCTCGGCGACGAAGCCGGCTGCGCGGTGGGCGCCGTCGCAAAATGGCTTGCGCGCTGAGTGGCCGCAACGGCAGAGCGCGATTACGGGCTTGTCGCCGCTCGGCGTGAAACGATTTCCCTGATGATCGGTGATCGTTACCGGGCCATCGATAACCAGCGGCCCATTCGGTCGACAGCGGATCGTAACTTCAGACATGGCAAATTCCCCCGGGCAAGATAGATGTCAGCCGGCGCACGGCCCTGCTGGCAGCCTATTTGTTTCCATTGGAGTTGTCGATGTGCTATCGTCGGCTGGACCGGCGATTGAGAGTGTTCGCCGTCGCGGCGCCCACCTGATTTGCTTCGCTTGAGATGTCACGCATGATGGCTTCAATCTGCTTACGTTCGATCGTTCGACCACTTGCCACGTTGCTCCTTCTGGCAGCGTGTTGCTGTCCAGCCACGGCCGAGGAGTGGCCCTGTTGGCGCGGGCCGCGCGGAGATGGAACGAGCGATGAACAGAACATTCCCACTCGCTGGAGCGCGAAGGAAAACATCGCCTGGAAAGTCGAGATTCCCGGCGTCGGCCACGCCAGCCCGATCATCTGGCGCGATCGCATTTTCCTGGTCTCGTGTCTGAAAGAGACTGGCGACCGCGTGCTGATTTCGCTCGACCGCAAGACCGGCAAAACGCTCTGGCGCCAGACAGTCATCACCGCGCCGCTGGAAGAGAAGCATGAGTTGAATAGTCACGCGTCAGGCACGCCCGCTACGGATGGCGACACCGTCTTTTGCACGTTTCTCGATCGCGATCAAATGGCCGTGGCCGCTTACGATTTCAACGGAAAACAGCGCTGGCTCGTGCGGCCCGGAGAGTTCCACAGCAAGCACGGCTATTCAAGTTGCCCGGTGTTGTTCGAAGACAAAGTGATCGTCAACGGCGACCACGATGGCGAGAGTTATCTGGTTGCGCTTGATAAAGCGACCGGCAAGACGCACTGGAAAATTCCGCGCGAGCATAAAACTCGCAGCTACGTCACGCCGCTGATTCGAGAGATCGAAGGCAAGCCGCACATGATTCTCTCAGGCAGTAAGTCGATTGCCAGTTACGACCCGCGCGATGGCAGCCGATATTGGGTGATCGATGGCCCGACAGAACAATTCGTAGCGTCGATGGTTTACAACGGCGACCTGTTGTTTATGACCGCCGGTTTTCCGGACCATCATATTCTGGCGATCCGACCCGACGGCCATGGCAACGTAACCGACACGCACATCCAGTGGCGGACCACGGAGAACACTTCGTACGTGCCATCGCCGATCGTCGTAGGCGATTACTTTTTAATCGTGGCCGACAACGGCATCGGCAGTTGCTACGAAGCCAAAACCGGCAAGCGACTCTGGAAAGAACGCCTCGGCCGCCGCTATAGCGCGTCGCTCGTCACGGCCGTGGGTCTGGTCTACTTTACTTCGGATGATGGCGGCACGACCGTCGTCCGGCCGGGCCCCAAGTACGAGGCCGTGGCTACGAACGATTTGGGAGAAGCCTGCTTCGCGTCGCCGGCGATCAGCCAAGGGCAGTATTTCCAGCGCGGCGAGAAGCACCTGTTTTGCATCGGCGTGAACGCGGAGAAGTAAGATTCGTGGCGCCACTGCTGGCCGGGTACCCTCTGGATCCAGCAGTGCGAAACTCGCAAGGGATCAAGAGGCTGGTCGAAGTCTCGAATTCCGTAGTTAGAATAATGTCTCGCACAACGGCTCAATTCGAACTGGCTCGGCAATACCTGGCCGGAGGCGTGTCGGCCGCCACTCGCGTGAACCGCGCGCTCGGCCGGCCGATGTATTTTGATCGCGCGGAGGGCTGCCGAGTCTGGGATCTCGATGGCCGCGAGTACATTGACCTTTGCACCAGCCACGGCGCCACGCTGTTGGGGCATGGCGACGCGCGCGTCCGCGCGGCAGTCGACGCGGCGCTCAATCGTGGCGCAGCCTGTTCGTATGAAAACGAACTGCACGCTGAACTTGCGCGTGAATTGTGCGAAGCGATCCCCTGTTGTGAGCGCGTGCGCTTCACCGGATCGGGCAGCGAAGCCACGATGCACTGCCTGCGGTTGGCCCGTGCGTTCACCGGCCGCACGCGTTTGTTGAAGTTCGAAGGAAATTTCCACGGCTATCACGATCAGGTGATGTTTTCGCTTTCGCCGACAGCCGCGCAAGTCGGGCCGCTCGACCATCCGAACATCGTGCCGGCCAGTAGTGGCATGGCGGAGCGTCTGGCCGAAGAGTTGGTGCTGGCGCCATACAACCATGTGGGAATTCTCGAGCAAGTGTTTGCCCGGCATGGCAATGAACTGGCCGCGGCGATTGTCGAACCGATCTATTACAACGCCGGCTGCATTCTGCCGTCGGCCGAGTTCATGACGACCCTCCGCGACCTGACCGAAAAGCACGGCGTGCTGTTGGTGTTCGACGAGATCTTGAGCGCGTTTCGAATGGGCCCCGGCGGCGCGCAGCAGTATTTGGACGTCACGCCGGATTTGGCAACCATCGGCAAAGCGGTCGGCGGAAGTTTTCCGCTCAGCGTCTTTGGCGGGCGGCGCGATGTGATGAGTCGTCTGCTGCCGGAAGGAGATTGCCAGCACAGCGGCACCTACAACGGGCATATTGTGCCAGTGGCCGCCGGACTGGCGGCGGTCCGCGCGTATCGTTCGCCAGGTTTTTACGACCACATTCGCGAGATCGGCGGGCCGCTGGTCGATGGCTTCAACGGCCTATTCGCCAAGCATGGCGTCACGGGCCGAGTGCAAGGGCTAGGCGCCCGCTTCGGCGTCTACTTCGGCGTGACCGATGAAGTCCGCAGTTATCGCGATGCGCTGCAGCATGACCGCGCGGCGTGGCTGCAGTTCATCGCCGCCGCCAACGAAGAAGGCGTTTACTTCCACGATTATGGCGGCGCCGCCTGCCATCACGGTTTTTGCGCAGCCATGACTGCGGACGACGCGAAAGAAGCGCTCGCGCGGCTGGACCGGGCTTTTGTCCGGTTCACGAACGCACGCTAACCGGAAGCGCCAGTCAAGGTTCCCCGTAAGGCAATAACGACCGTGTAGGGTAGGCACTCCTTGGGCGCCATGATGCGGTTGGAACTGTTGGCGCGAGCGCCGCTGTTAGATCAACCTCTTATGTTTCTTGAAATCCGCAGTCGTCTACGAAATCTACGGCCAACCTCTTCGTTTTGGAGTACTTCCACCGCGGCTGCTTAGGGCAAAATCCGGACGTATCTTTGGGTATTCGAACGACCGCCGAATTCGGCGTTTGGCGCCAGAGACCCTCCGGATATTTCACAGATGCCTGTCGTTGCGATCACTACTGCCCTGATTGCTGTTGTCGCGTCCGTTGCGTTTCACCTGGGCACGTTCGTGGTGTTGACCCGGGTGCTCGATCGCTGGTTTCCCAAAGTCGCCTGGTGGGTGATCGGCGCGCTGGTGCTGGTGGCGATCTCGGCTCACATCTGCGAAATCACGATCTTTGCCGGCGGGATCCACGTTCTGGAATATCTGGATCCGTCGCAGGCGCCAGAAGACACCGGCCGCTATAGCGTGTGGTACCGCTCGGCCTCGGCGTATACGGCGCTCGGTAGCGATCAGCCCTCCCCGCGCTTCGCCGAACGCTGGCTGACCGCGGTGGAAGCATTGACCGGTCTGATCCTGATCTCGTGGACGGCTTCGTTCCTGTTCCTGGAGATGCAGAAGTCACCGGCAGCGCAGCGCCGGCATCATCGGAATACGTGAAGTGGTTCGCGTTTTCCCCCTCTCCCGCCGGGAGAGGGCTGGGGTGAGGGCAGAGAAGTCGATTAGGGCGTTCGCACCAGTTTAATCAATCTTGCTACTCTGCCTTCATCCGGTGAGCTAACGCTCACCACCTTCCCCCGGCGGGGAAGGGTTTGGTTTCGCCTTCTAACTAAAAGCCGCCGCGTTCCAGGATCTGGAAGTCATATAGCTGCGCAATGTCGGCGGCTGACTTGCCGCTTAGGCCGGTGAAGCGCTTATACAGCGCGTCGACGTCGCTCACGCCCAGGCCGGCCAGCAGCTTGAACTTGTGCGCTAGCAGGCGATCCAGATTGCCGCTGCGGTTCCGCGCGTGTCCCTCGGGGTACATTACCAGCCCGCTCGTCAGTTTGCCGAGATCGGCGTGGTCGATTTCGAGCGACGTTGGGATGCCGTCTGGATATTTCGCGTCGTACTCGGCGCCGCTGTGTCGGAATTCGATCTTGGCCATCAGGCTGCGCGTCAGCGGATCGAACAGGCTCGTCTCGTTGTAATCTTCAGGGGCCAGCATCAACGCCTGCCAGTCGCCGGTCTTTTGCTGCAGTGCCTTGCGCAGCAGCGTGGCGATGATATAGACCATCGAGTGATCGGCGCTTTGACGGGTGTGCGGGTCGCGCTTCGCCGGATCGCCAATGATGCCGAACGCTGGCTGATAGATGTCGATCGTCAGGCTGCGGATTTTCGCTGCATCGGCCAGCAGTTGCGGGTTTTTCGTTAGCAGATCGATCAAGCCGGCGATGGCCCCGGCGGATTGATGCTCGTACAAGCCCAGTTTGAAGTGCATGCCCATCACGGCAAAGTCGTCGCCCGCGGTCGAGAGCGTCAGATCGAACGGGCTGGCGTTCTTCTCGTTCGGCTTTTCGAACAAGCAGAAGATCGCCTCGGGGTTGCGGAACACATCGGCCGGGCCGACAAAGCCACGCATCGCGCGGCGCATCGCCAGCACGGCGGCCTCGGTGCTGATGGCGGCCGACGCGCCCTTCGAGTCACTCAGTTGATGCCCGGCGCGAATGGCGCGGAACGGAATGTAGTGGGCCACGACCATGCCGATCGCCGATTCGATCTGATCGACCGAGGCGCCCAGGATCGCGCCGTAGACTGCGGCCGAGGCGATGGCGCCGTGGACTACGTGATCGATCTTGTAGTTTTTCAGCGCGAAGACTTCGGCCAGGCGACCGCGGATTTCGTCGATGGCGATCATCGCCAATAGCGTCTGTCGGCCGTTTAGTCCCTTGAGCTGCGCGGCTGCCACGGCGACGGGATAAAAATCGTTATGGCCGAATTCGCCACGCGTGTAACCGCGGGCCGGGTTGTAACCGAAGTTCGTGCCGTTAGCGTCCCACTCGCGCACGGCCGAGCTATTGGCCAGCACAGCCTTCTCGGGCATCACACCGACAGTCGAGCCCAGGCAGGGGACGCCGCCGGCCGTTGTGTACTCAAGCGCCTCGCGACGGAGTACCGTCGGCGCGTTCGTCCCGCAAGCGAGCGCCGAAACGCCGCAGGCGATACTATCGAGATGGAACCGCTCGACCATCTGAAAGACCGACTCATCCGGCCCGGCGAATTTTCCGCCGAGAAAGTCGATGGCGTATTGAGCGATCCCGCGCGCCTGGTTTTCGTTACGCGCGAGCGTGAGATATTGATTGGCCACTGGAAGTGCCTCAACGAAGCTTGAAATGTTAGTGGAATAAGCCGAGGATTATCGTCCCGAGTGGTTTTCGCCGCAAGCGGGCGGCCGGCGACGGGCGGTCGCTTGTTCCGTGAGCCGCTACGCGCTAGCCGCGGGTACTTCGTTCTTGTAAGTCGACGACGCGAGCCATCGGGTGCTTTGTCGTTAGGGAAGCACCACCAAACGCGTTTCATTGCTCGGCGGGAGCCTCGCATTCCCACTCTTTCAGCGGCGGCGCAATCTTTCGACGCTGTAGCTACTGGTTTGTCGCCCTTGCAGCCTCGGGCTAGGATAGAGGTAGCGTCGCCTCCAGCCTGTTTCACCTCTTGCGCCCCGGTTGCTGAAGATGCAGATCGAGCATTTGGGACCCTACAAGATTGGCCGCAAGCTGGGGCGGGGCGGCATGGGGACGGTCTACGAAGGGGTCTCGACCGAGACAGGCGAGCCGGCCGCGATCAAGGTTCTCTCAACGTCGCTGGCGGCTGACGAAGGATTTCGCGATCGGTTCAAGGTCGAGATCGAAACCCTCCGCAAGCTCAACCATCCGAACATCGTCCGCCTGTTTGGCTTCGGCGAGCAGGACGATCACCTGTTCTACGCCATGGAGTTGGTCGAGGGGCGCAGTCTCGAAGACGAGATTGCCACTGGCCGCCGCTTCACTTGGCGCGAAGTGACCCAGTACGCCATCCAGACTTGCGCTGCGCTCAAGCACGCGCACGATCGCGGCGTGATCCATCGAGATATCAAGCCAGCCAACTTGCTGCTGGGCGCCAGCGGCGAGATCAAGCTTTCCGACTTCGGTATCGCTAAGCTGTTTGGCGGGACCGGCCTGACTAGCGCCGGGGGCGTGCTGGGCACGGCCGAATACATGGCGCCCGAACAGACCGATGGCCGGCCGATCACGCAGCGCAGCGATTTGTACAGTCTGGGCGGCGTGATGTACACGCTGCTGGCTGGCCGCCCGCCGTTCAAAGCCAATACGCTGATCGAGATGCTGCAGTTGCAGCGCTTTGCCAAGCCCGAGCCGGTCGGGCGTTACGCCGCCGACGTGCCGGAAGAGTTGCAAGTGATCGTGGCGGATCTGCTCGTCAAAGATCCGGACCAGCGAATTGCCACGGCGATGGTCCTTTCGCGTCGGCTGGAGGCGATGCGTCACGGCCTCTCAGCGATCAGCGAACAGCAAGTCTCGGCGCCCACGCGCCTCGGCGGCGCCGCGCATGCGGGGCCGGTGACGAGCGCCACGATGACCGCCCCCGGCGCCGGCGCGTCGCCAGAGGCCAAAGACTCGAGCTCGCACGACAAAGGCTATGAGCTGACGCCGCCAGTGAGACCGGGCGACAAAACTTCAGCCGGGCATCGCGAGCGCGCCATTGCGGCCACGTTCGATCTGAATTCGCCGACGGCCGGAGGAACGCCTTCTCCAGACAAAGAAGCGAGTAACGCCAAATCAGGCGAACGGGCGCATGCCAGCGGCGTCGTGGCTGAGGCGGCGAAGGCGATCGCAGCTGCTCCGGCGACCCCTGCGCCAGCGAGATTCGTCACGGTCTCGCAAGAGGAACACCGTCGGCGCGAGTCGGTCGATGCGTCGGCAAATCTGGTTCGCATCGGTCAGGCTGGTTTGTTGGCCGTGGCGCTAGCGATGATCGGCGGTTTGGTCTGGTACATTCGGCAACCGGCGAGCGCCGACACGCTCTACAGCCGCATCACGACCGCGGCCGCGAAACCGGCCGACGTCAAGCTGAGCGACGCCGAACAACTCGTCAAAACTTTTGCAGAAACGTATCCAGACGATCCTCGAGTCGCCGACGTGCGACAGCAGGCCGAACTGATCGAGCTCTATTGGGCCGGGCGCCGCGCCGAATCACGCGGGCGATCCGCCGATGGCGTGGAGACGGCCAGCCCTGTCGAGCGGGCCTATCTAGAGGCGATGAACTTCGCGCGGCTGAATCCGCAACTGGCCGTCGAGCGGCTCAAGGCCATCGTCGACTTGTATAGTGGCGACGCAAAATTGTCTTCATCCGACGCCGAAGCGCTGCTGCTCACGAAGCATAAGCTCGACCTGCTGCGGGGACAGATTGGTGAGCAATTGGCAGTCGAAACGCGGCTGCTGTCCGAGCGGCTCGACGCGGCAGACCAGTTGCAATCGACCGATCCGGCCGGCGCCCGCACGATTCGATCCGCTGTAGTAGAGTTGTATCGCGACAAGCCCTGGGCGGCGGCGCTGGTCGAGCGAGCGCAAGCGGCCCTGGCCGTTCGCACCGCGGCCGAGACGCCGCGGACGCCGTAATTCAACGAATTGCCGATGACTGATTCTGATCTACCATCCGCCGGTTTTCCGACGACGCGTTTGCGGCGTCTGCGCCAGCATCCGCGACTGCGCGAGATGGTCCGCGTGACGAAGCTCGACCCGCGCCATTTGGTTCAACCGCTGTTCGTCCGCTCCGGGCGTGGCATTCGGCAGCCAATCGACTCGATGCCTGGCGTCTGCCAGCTTTCGGTCGATGTGTTGGCCGATGAAGCCCGCGCGATTGCCGCCGCCGGTGTCGGGGGCGTAATCCTGTTCGGCATTCCGCCCGAGAAGGACAGTTTGGGAAAGGACTCGTACAGCCCGCAGGGTATCGTGCAGCAGGCGATCGCTGCGATCAAGACGGCGGCGACCGACCTACTGGTGATGACCGACGTCTGCTTCTGCGAATACACGGATCATGGCCACTGCGGCGTGGTGAACGACAAGACCGGCCGAGTCGACGTCGACAACGACGCCACGCTTCCGCTGCTGGCCCGACAGGCCGTTAGCCACGCGCAGGCCGGCGCCGATGTCATCGCTCCCAGCGGCATGATGGACGGAATGGTCGGCGCCATTCGTCGTGGGCTCGATGACAACGGTTTTTCGCATCTGCCAATTTTGAGCTACGCCGCCAAATACAGCAGCGCTTTTTACGGGCCATTCCGAGACGCGGCTGAGAGCGCGCCAGCGTTTGGAGATCGGCGCAGTTATCAAATGGACCCGGCCGGCGATCCGGATCTCGCCCTGCGCGAAGTGGCGCTCGACCTGGCCGAAGGCGCCGACATGATCATGGTCAAGCCGGCGCTCGCGTATCTCGACATCCTGCGGGCTGTGCGGGAACGCTTTCCCGGCGTGCCACTGGCGGCGTATAACGTGTCGGGCGAGTACAGCATGGTCAAGGCGGCCGCCGCCCGCGGTTGGCTCGATGAGCGTAGCGTAGCGATCGAATCGCTGACCGCGATGCACCGCGCCGGGGCGGATATCATCCTGACGTACTGGGCCCGTGAAGTCGCCAGCTGGCTACGGTAAGGCCACGGTTGTCGCGTTGCGTCCGGAAAGGTGAAACGCGGGCCCAGGTTGACTAAGGGCGACGCGCGAGAGTAAACGTCCTGGGAGGGCGAAGCTCCTGCTGAGCCGCGCAGCTCGATTGATTCTAATGTTGGTAGATACAGCATTCGATCCGCTTCCAATGTTTTTGATCCCGAAGGGATCACAGCGAATAGCCGGGGGATGAGCGTAGCGATTCCCCCGGAATGAGATCGTTCTCCAATGTTGTAATTCGACCCCGGCAGGGGTCGCAGAGGAATTTTTGCGAAGTGATTTGTGCGACCCCTGCCGGGGTCGACGATGATTTTATTGTCGATTACCGGCGGTGTCGCTGCGCTCAACCGCCGGCTAATGTCTTCGACCCCTGCCGGGGTCGGAAACTACTTCATGCATCTGAGGTGCTTGTGAGTCGCGAGAAAAGTCAGGCTGCTTTTGAGCAGGCGAAACGATTGATTCCTGGTGGCGTCAACAGCCCGGCCCGCGCGTTTAGCGGCGTGGGTGGCTCGCCGATTTTTTTCGAGCGGGGCGAAGGGGCTTACCTCTTCGATCTCGATGGCAATCGCTACATCGATTACATCGGCTCGTGGGGCCCGATGATTCTGGGGCATTGCCACCCGGCGGTCACCACGGCGCTCGAAGCGGCCATTCGTCGCGGCACGAGCTTTGGCGCGCCGACCTTGGCTGAGAGCGAACTTGCGCAGTTGATCATTGACGCCGTTCCGAGCGTCGAAAAAGTTCGCCTCGTCAGCTCCGGCACTGAAGCAACCATGAGCGCTATCCGTCTGGCTCGCGGTTTCACCGGGCGCGAAGTGGTGATCAAGTTCGCCGGCAACTATCACGGTCACGTCGATAGCTTGCTCGTTGCGGCCGGCAGCTCGGCGGCGACGCTGGGCGTCCCGAATTCGCCGGGAGTAACGGCCGGCACGACGAAAGATACCCTGGTGCTGCGCTACAACGACGTTGCGGGGCTCAAGCGCGCCTTCGAAGAGCATGGCCCGCGCATTGCCGGCGTGATCTTTGAGCCGATCGTTGGCAACATGGGCTGCGTCATCCCAGACGCGGGGTTCCTTACGGCGCTGCGAACGTTGACCCGTAGCGCCGGCGCCCTGTTGATTTGTGATGAAGTCATGACCGGGTTCCGCGTAGCGTTGGGTGGCGCCCAGGCGCTGTTGGGCTTTACGCCCGACCTGACGACGCTAGGCAAGATCGTCGGCGGCGGGCTGCCGGTTGGCGCTTACGGTGGCCGCGCGGACATTATGGATCACATTCTGCCGGCGGGCCCAGTGTTTCAGGCTGGCACGCTGAGCGGCAATCCGCTGGCGACCGCCGCCGGGATCGCGGTGCTGAAGTCATTGCGCGAAGATCCGCCTTACGGCCGGCTCGAAAAGCTTTCGGCGAAGCTCGAGCAAGGCCTGCGCGCCGCGGCCACCAAGGCCGGCGTGCCCCATTCGCTGACGCGCGTCGGCAGCATGCTGACGTTTTTCTTCAACCCTCAAAAGGTTGTCGACTGGGACACTGCCAGCCAATCCGACACGGCGCGCTACGGCCGTTATTTCTGGAAACTGATCGAGCAAGGCGTTTACATGCCTTGCAGCCAGTACGAAGCGCTGTTCGTTTCAGCCGCGCATAGTGAGGCAGACATCGACGAAACGATCGCCGCGGCAGCAGTGGCGCTAGCGGCAGGGTAAGAGTTGCGTATCGAGAGGACGGGAGTGCGAGGCTCCCGCCGAGCAACGATGCGGATTCGACGCGCACATTCGCCGGACGCCCTTGGGGCATGAGTACGATTTTGGTGGAACGTCATGCACCACTGCGGCCCTCACCCCGACCCTCTCCCAATACTGTTCGGCACGTTTTTTGCGCATGCTGAGGTTATGGTATCTATCTAGCCATCTCAACCTGGGAGGGCTTGGTATGGCGCGGAAGGCGAAGCCGGCTTTGGATGCGCGGAAGCT